>Ga0307991_1000014_pt1 | contig 166137 bp, 135 predicted proteins | sample EllFjometagen131_FD_203146 | JGI IMG/M metagenome (GOLD analysis project Ga0307991, IMG submission 203146) | Marine microbial communities from Ellis Fjord, Antarctic Ocean - #131 | ecosystem: Environmental > Aquatic > Marine > Unclassified | place: Southern Ocean | collected 2014-10-08
CTCATCTAAATAAGGTGGTAAAACCAACCCCTGATCCTGACTGTATTCTCTAAATTTTAACATGTGCTAAAAATAACTAATACCATATTTATTGTAAATATTATTGAGGTTGTGGGACAGCCCCGAGTAAAAGAAAATTCACTTTGGAACAAGAGGTTCTAAATCTACAATGTCATCAGTATCGGCTCAATAAGGTCGAACGCTCTCTCTTTATCATTTTCATACACTAATATCTGAATATAGCTCCGCTTGCCGGAATACTCAAAAAAACTACCGAGTGAAAGCCCTTTCCGTCGATAAGTATAGGGGATTTCATTATTTCGTAGCATCTCAGCTATTGCTTCGAATTGTAAGGTATTATGAGCTTTACATAACTCAACTATTTCTTGAGAGTCATCAAATTCTTCTATTTCTTTATCATTCATATACGATCTCGAATTCTATATCGTGAATAATTCTTTTCACTTTAACTTTCAGCTTTTGACACAACACAAATCTCTGCTTGCTTCGCTTCCCGATCACAGCATAGTGCTTTGGATCGAACTCATAGTAATCTCTTCCAATAGTTGCAAGGGGAATATATCCTTCAATGGGATACAAATCCAATTCCACATACATATTACGCTTATTAAAATTCACGATCAATGCATCAAAAGTATCATTCATATTTTCACGCATAAAGCGATTCTTTTTCAGTTCTCCAAGACTTCGCTCTGCGGTCATTGCGCGTACTTCCATCTCTGAGGAATGCTCTGCATAAGTTTTTATTTCATTCAGAGAAAACCGCTTCGTTGTCCATTCAAAAACATACTGCTTTATAAGATGATGAACCACTAGGTCAGGAAAACGGCGGATAGGGGATGTGAAATGAGTATAGGATTTCAGGGCTAATCCGAAATGCCCGATATTTCTATAAGAATATTTTGCCTTCATCAAACTTCTCAAAAGCAAATAATCATACACGCGATGCTGCTTTTCGTCTGAGATGGATTGAAGAAACTGCTTAAAGGCAATGCTGATATCTTTATGAGAATAATTAAACGAAAATCCATACGCTTTTATTGTGCGTGCAAATTCAGCTATTTTGTCAGCATCAGGAGGTTCATGAATACGAAATATCGCTGCACTGCATTTTCTTGCGATCAATTTTGCCACAAATTCGTTTGCTGCAAGCATGAATTCTTCAATAAATAAATGACTCTCTGTTTGATGTGTGCGTAAAATATCAATAGGACTGCCCTGATCATCAAAAATAAATTCCGAATCAGGAAGATCAAAATCAAGACTTCCTCTTGCATAGCGAGCTTTGGTAAGATTCTTTGCAAGCGGTCGCATCTGTAATATGATACCTTTGACTTCAGGTTTTATCTCTTCATTGTCACCCTGCGAGAAAAGCACGTCCACCTGCTCATAACTCAATCTTTGATCACTTTTTATGATGGAGGGATAGACACTCGAACCAAGCGCTTTGAATTCTGCACTATAATCAATAATAACAGTCATGGTGAGACGATCAACTTCTGGCTGTAAACTGCACAATTCGTTACTCAGTTTGAAGGGAAGCATCGGGATGACATTCTGCAGAAGGTAGATACTTGTTCCACGCTCCAGAGCATCGCTGAAAAGCGCTGAAGGTACTCTCACATAGTTAGATACGTCGGCTATATGGACATAGAGTTTGAAGGTTCCGTTATCCATTTTTTCAAATGATAAAGCATCATCAAAATCCTTTGCAGTTTTTGGATCGATCGTAAAGGTTACAAGATTTCTGAAATCTTTTCTTCGCGATATCTCATTTTCAGAAATCGAATTCGGTAGAGCTTCAACTTCCCGAATCACTTCTTCAGGGAAATTAGTTGGAAGCCCATACTCCTTTACTATTGCAAGATAATCTACGTTTGGATCATCAAGCTCTCCCAGGATCTCGATTATTTTTCCCGAAGGTAAAACTTGCTGATGCCGATTGCCCCAATCAGATATTTCTATTACAATCTTTTTTCCTGAAATCTTACTGAAATCACCAACTTCAAATAGCTCAACTTCAGTATCAATTTTTGGATTATCAGACACGAAATAGACATGACTATCTTGCTTAAAAGCAGAACCAACCAAAGTACTATTTTTTCTTTCGATAACTTTTAGTATTTTACCTACAGGACCTTGCCGTGCTTCTTTTAATACTGTAAATTCAACGATATCATGATGGTAAGCATTCAGACAGTTCTCTACATATATTTTCACATCTGTATTTTCTGTTTCAACAAATCCAAAGGGATATTTTTTTGCAAGAGCTGTTGCATCAAAAGTGCCGATTTGTGTTTTTCTTGGGGAAGGAGATGTGTAGGTTTTCTTATGTCTTAACAAGACGCCTTCGGATTCCAGTTCTCTCAAAATATTTCTAATTTGTTTGTAATTTTTCTTTTTAACATTAAATATTTTGGCTATTTTAGAAACTGATAATTGCCTGTCCGGATGCCTTTTAATATAATCCTTTATCTCCTTGCTGAGATTTTTTTGTGTCATTAAAATTTATTTCCTATCTTCTCATTTAAAAATTCCATTATCTGCTCTCTCTCGTCCTGTGCTTTTGTAAAACGTATAGATTGACCTCTGAATCTGTCGAGTCCACGAGGACGGTTAAAAGTACTTAGCATTACTCCTTTTTTATCAGCATAAAAACATTTGAATTCATTATACTTTCTTTCTCTTTTAAAGACTAATAATTTCACAAATATATGATCATCATAAAATTTATAATATGTTGGAACAAAAAATGAGAAAAGTGATGAAAAAAGGAAAACCATAGAAAGTAGAACCCAGAAGAAATTTAGCGTAATCGTGTAAACAAATACTGCTGCTAATACAAAAAAAGCAAGAACGAGAGCTGCCGATAGGGGAAATTCAATAAAAGGAAATGAAATCCACTCATAGATCGTTTTTTTATTCGACATTAAGTGCCTGCTCCTTGCATTTATCAATTTCTTCTTTTATGTTTATTATATCCGAAAAGATTAAAACATTGTGATATTTCGCTGAAATCGTGCTGATTTCCCGTTGCATTTCCTGTATGATAAATATCATGGAATGTCCTATTGGTTTGTCTGTTACCGTAATTACTTTGCGTATTTTATTAAGGTGACTTTTTAATCTAACTATTTCTTCTGTTATGTCAGATTTATCAATATAATAATTTATTTCTGATAATAATTTATCTTCGTTGAATTTTGAAAGATTGATATCTTCATCGTGAGTGATCTCTTTACAAATATTCTTTACCTTTATCTTTAATTCTTCAAGAAATTCAGGAATTGAGTGTTCTATTGTGTTCAGTGAAACTTCAATTTTATTAATAGATTTTATAAAAAATTCTTCTAAGTGATCACCCTCAGTTTTTCTTTCTTCTACAAGTATTTTTAATGCTTTTTTTAATGTATCAGATAATATTCCTTGAAATTCTTCAGATAAATAATAGTTATCGATAGGGGAGTTATCCATTTTTTGGATTGCCATCAGATCAGCTATTGAAATATTAGTATTAAAACCAAGATCCGACTTGAATTTATGCAAAATATTCAATATTTTTTTGATATGCTCATTATCAAAATCTATATTTGCAATGTCATTTCTAGAGTCTTTTATCGAAACAATAACATTAATACTGCCTCTATTTACGAATTCGGGTATTGATTGTTCAATCTTGTATGATAAATATTCCGGAAATTCATAGGGTAATCTTGTTCTAATATTGAGATATTTATCATTCAATGATTTTACACTCACTCTTAGATAAATGTCATCCTTATTATATTCCGCCATACCAAAACCTGTCATGCTGTTCATAGGAGTTCCTTAATTATTATGTTTGATTGCACGGAGACTTTCTGAATTAATATGTCAAGAAAATACGAATAGGGAAGACGTCCTCATAACTCCCATCACTCAAATTATTTCCCGAAATATCTTCAAGTTTACATAATATACATTATCAGACATTGCAAATGTTATTATTTGCTCCTGTATTTTAAGGTCTATTTGTGTCTGATAATTATCGTTATGTAAATATTGGAAAGATTTAGCTAATTTTGAAATCTTTTACTTATATTACAATCATATTTTTTAAAATCTAAATTTATTTTCAATTAAAATGTATTTTTTGATTTCAATTTAGTTTTTTAAATCTTTATTCAAAATGTTTACATAATTCTAAATTTAATTCTTAAACCAAAAATATTTTGCTCAGAAACAGTTCATCAAACCTTAGTTCTTAAAGTAAATCCGTTTCTAAGTCTGGCTCTTGGATTATTGTTAATCTTCTAAGTTATCACCTTCAGTTAGTTCAACATCTTCCTCTTCCTGTAAATCATGTTCTACACCATCTTGATTTTTGATAACATGCTCTATAATAAATTTAACTGCTATTTTGATAAGTAAAAAAATGAATATGAAAATGGATAAAGTCTTCAAAAAATTTGTTTTAGTCTTTTTTTTATTTTTCATGAATTCTCCTTTTTTATTTTTAAACGAATATAAGGTGCAAAAGTTCCCTGAGGAAACTCAAGTAAATAATTAGTATAATATGCCAGAGCTTCTTCATCCATATCAAGCTGGCTCAAAGAATTTGCTGTCATAAAATACGCATACCCCCTATATGGACTATCGTCGATGTTCAGTAATTCTTTGTAATGCTCAACTGCCAGTGCATACTCTCCCAAATTATAATAATGATCAGCAACCTGTAATGTTAAATAAGAAATGGATGCTGAATCCTGAAGCGCAGCAAATAACTGATCAATATCTTCATTCAACGATCCATTGTTTTTAAAATACATATTTCTGAGAAATGAAAGAGCAGCATTTTTAACCTTATCATCTGCATTTTTAAGATTGAGCTCATTGTGCATAGTTCGATACATTGTCGCCATATCGTTTATATATGTTGATTCATAGTCATGGGTAAGAAATTCTAAAGAAAGAGAATCTGCTGAAGTAAAATCTCCTTTAAGAATCAGTGTTTCAACTCGTTTCACTTTTGCTCTTTCTTTCACATCTGTATTGTATTGCCTGTCTTCAATAATGTCAGTTAATATGCGCTCGCTCTTTAAATAATTATCTTGCTGTAAGTAGCATTGTGACAGCATTATGGATAATTCTGCCTTTTCCGATGATGCCCTTGCAAAATCAAGGGCTTTTTCCAAATATTTCTGTGACTGCACGGGATTTTGATAGTCAAATAGTTCAATGTATGCAAGATTCTTGTATGCGCTGAAAATCAGTGTTGGCGGTAGGGACGCTTTTGTATTTTGATAGAGATTAATGACTTTAGCGTAATGCTTATAAGCATTAACATGATCGGTGAGAAAATAATACAACTCCCCTATTCTATTTTCCAGATAGAGTATTGTCTGCGTATCTTCCGTCACCCGGAGCATTTCAGATAGACATTGGATAGCGAGCTTGTACAACCCTTGTTTTTCTGCAATTGCAGCAAGCTTTATCAAAGCATCATTTCCTAGAGTTTTATATATTTCAAACGCTTGTTGATACTGACCTGATAAAATATAGAATTCGCCGATAAGTTCCTGCAATTCTACACTCGGATTCTGCTCCAGTCGAGTTTCTAAAGCAGTAATTATATCTTCATAGGAAATCTCAAGCTTTTCCAGATGATAACGCACATTTTTATAGGTTCTTTCATCTAAAATATTCAAATACTCATTCAGAGCATCGTATGATTTTTCCTGAAGCTGATAGACAGTAGCCAATTCCTGGGCAAATACAATTGAGTTCTTTGATTCATTTCGTACTCTCAAATAGAGCTCAACAGCTTCATCATAAAGATTATACCTTTGATATACCTGGGCGACCTGCCTGAGAGTAGAAATATTGACCTTTGCATCCTTGAGCATCACCTCCACAATTTTCCTGGCTTCATCAAGCTGATTTTTCTTGATCATTAATTCAATTCGCGTGATCTCATAATAATTACTGGCGAGATAATCTTTCTCATCTTCAAGAAATTTCTCAAGAATATCGAGTTCATTTGTTCTCATGTAGAGAAATATTAACCTGCTGATTACCTGCCTGTTATGAGCAAAATTCTCAAGTAATTGTTTATATAATTTCTCAGCTTCAATGCTATTTCCCCGCTGTTCAAGATTCAGGGCTTCACGAAGTTTTACCTGAAGTACTGCTTGATCATCAATTGCATGTAATGTTGGTGAAAAAATTACTATAAAAAAAGTTATTACAACAATAAATTTAATTATTTTCATGCTGAATTTTTTCCAAATATTCTTTGATCAGGCGGTGGTATTCCTCAGGATAATTTTCGTTTATATACTTCAAGATATCTCTTACTTCCATATTTGTCGTATCGATAATGAGATTATCCGGTACATCCCACTGCTTTTGATCTGGTGTTTCAGATTCTCTTTTCTTACTGTAATCACGTTTATGTATCGAGCGTTGAGCATCGAGCATCCTGGAAAGAATATTGTTCTGCTGTCTGATAACCTGCTCGTCAATGATGCCCTGCCGTAGTTTTTCTACAACTTCTTTGAGCTCACCCTTCAAACCTTCCATATTTCCAAGTAATTTTTCCGCATCAGGATAATCCCTCAGCATTCGTTCAAAATTTTCTTTTATCTGCTGCTCGTTACCTGCAATTCTATCTACCATCTCACGCTGCTGGGTTGTCATGCCCATGCCCTGCTGCTGTTGGCTCAGCATTTGCTCAAGCATTGCCTGGGCAAGCATATTTATTGATTGCTGTCCCTGCGACATCTGTTGAAGCTGCTGTAAAAGCTGCTGCATACTTCCGCCAGAGCCGTGTGGTTGCTTGCTCTTAGAGAGTAATAGATCAATTATCATAAGATTCATCGCGTTATATATTTCTTCTTTATCTTTCTGAATATTGTAATGGCTGTTCTCAGCTATCTTCTCGAACATGCCTTCAAACCTATTCAGTGCGATTGCAGAATGCGGAAAGAATTTCGGATCCATCATCAAGATAATCATGGGATCACTGAAAAGCGTATTAACAGAATTTTTCACACCTTCATACATGCTAATTTCTTCATCGAGAATATCATAGGCATTATAGGTTTTGGCAAGGAAACGCTCCTGTTTTTTGGAGAAGAAAAGCATCTCATTAAGGGTCTTCTTGAGCAATTTTTGAAATTCAGTCATTAGCGATGCCTGCATTTTCATCTGCGCCATGCATATTGAATTCCTGAGTTCTGAGAGTCCGACGAGTATCTCCGGTTGCTTCTTTTTGACCTGCTGATCATCGAGACTGAGCTGCTGAGCAGCTGTTTGCATTGCCTCGCCCAATTTATTCTGAGCTGATTGCTGAAGCCCTTTCTCGAGCTCATTTGCAGCATTCTTTTCCTTATTCTCCGCAAGCTCTTTTGCGAGTTCTGCCAGGTCATCTTTAAGAGATTCATATTTTTCATGTATGTCGGACTGCGATGGAGCGAGTTCACTCAGCTGCTGATTCTGCTCAATATGCTCTGAAGTCTGTTCGTTAAGTTGTTTTTGCAGTTTCTCCAGCTCTTCTGCCTGTTGCAAAGCTTTTTGCAATTTTTGCTCCAGTTGAATACTTTTCAGCAGACTCAATGTTTGTTCCAGTTTTTTATTGAACTCCTCCTGTGAGAACTGGAAATTGTTCATTGCATTTTTCATCTGTTCTGGCGTGAGCTTCCCCATCTGCCTTTGGAGCTCTTTCATTGCTTCTTCAAGTTCAGGGGACGAAATTTCCTTCATGAGCTCATGGATTTGTTTCAATTTTTCTAAAGTTTCCTTGGCGACAGCTTTATTTTTTTCGAGTTCATCAACAAAGTTTTCATATTCTTTAGCTGCTTCTTCTGCTTGTTTAGCAAGCTCTTTTTGCTTCTTTATCACTTCCTTCAGATCTTCCTTCTGCTGCCAATCCATCTCTTCATTTTTGAGAAACTTTCTTCTCAATTCATCAAATTTTTCTTTATTTTTGCGAGATTCTTCCAGCGATTCCCTCATCTCATCCATATTTCCCGACTGCTGTTTTTGAATTTCTTCATACAGCTCTTCGATCGAAGGGAATTTTAACAGGAAAATCTTTGAGTTAGACGCATGTGCTTCGGGAATTGTGCAGTTATCATACACTTTCAAATAATAAAATATCACATCCCCCGGTAAGAGGTTCTGGTCTGAAACATCGAAATTGTAACTCGCAACCAGTGTCGTGATTCCTGTCGTGTCAAGAATAGTTTTGGATGTATATTCACCGTCATTTTTCTTATAGAGAATTTCAATCTTCTGCACACCAAAATCATCTGAAGCAGTGAAATCTATTTGTTCCTGCATGTTTTGTGCAAGTATTTTATCACGTGCAGGAAGTATAATTTGAATTTTTGGCGGAAGATCCTCTTCAGCAAATATAGTTCGTTCTACTATGTTATTCGTATTTCCAAGAATATCTTTTAGATAAAAATGATAATTTCCGCTTTTCTCAACTGTAAACCGTGTCCGGTAAATGAAATCCCCTATCCTCTCAAGTTCTTTTGTGGTGCCGTCGGAAAACACGATCCTGTATTCTGTGAGCTCATTATTAACTGTGAGTTCTTCCGTAATTTCTGTACCTTTAATCGCAATGATCTTACCAGAGATGTCATTTTCAGATCGATTTTTCTGTTCTGTATACGCTGGATAGGCATAGCTTGTCTGCAAATTCTTTATAATAGGTTTTTCAAGCACCGTTACAGTAAATGTATCTGTGCGAGCATATTCGTTCGAGATCACATAATGAACGCTGTCAGTGACATTATAAAAAATATGAGTAGATGAAGTCAGGTTTACGGTTTTCCAGCGTTTCTGCTGCTCTATGTGAATATCATAGGATAATTCAGGATAGTAATTTTCGATTTTGATCGAAAGATTGTTCCCTTTAAGAATTTTTGTATTTCCGGGAGTCACACTTATAAAGGAATCATAGTGTGGGGCAAATGTATTAGGATGAAGAATCATTTTTGCGGAAGTAGTAAGTAATACGGGATTTATGAGCAGTACAAGGACAAATGCGATTATAGCAAACATGATGGAATGAACACTTTTTTTGATAGTTGCTGCAGGAAATATCACTGAAAATTTCAGCTCGGATGCTCTTTTGTTAGCAACACTCATTGCTTTATCAAGTATTTCCTGAGAATAAAAAGATAGATCTGTACCTTTCTCGAATTCATAAGCAGAAAGAATGATCTCATTCTTTTTCGCATCATGCTCCGAGACGATGTGAGCTATTTTTTTAATAGATGGGATGGTAGAAAGAAATCTTATTATGAAAAGAATTACTACAACTCCCGCAAAGAGCTTTGCGATCACAGACCATGATTTAAGAGCATCATAATATTCAAAGGATGTTGTCAGATTGTGGGTGAGAAATGAAAAAACCAGGAATGACAGCAATAAGATTGCAACCAGGTACAGTACATTCTCAAGAAGTAAATTGAGAACACATTTATTTCTGAACGAGATTAAAACTTTTTTATAAATACTCATATATAATCAAAATATGGAGCCACCAGCGGGATTTGAACCCACGACCTACTGATTACGAATCAGTTGCTCTTCCAACTGAGCTATGGTGGCTTATTATCACGTAATTAACATCCTATTAAGTAAAGTTAAGAGAAAAGCAAAGTGGCGGGTTTGGTTGTCAAGTTTTGGGGAAATAAGAATTTTTTATATTTGATTCTCGAAAATTGCTTTAACAGACGATGATGATAAATAAGTAATTACCTGGTAATCACCATTTTCTCAACTTTTGAATCAATGTCTTTACTCTCAATCCTATAAAAATACACACCATTCGAAACATCCTTGCCTTGGTTATCCTTGAAATCCCAGGAAGTTGAAGATGAAATACTGTTTTTATTTACGACAAGGTTTTCTTTGGGAATATCAATGGTTGTAACAAGCTGACCTTTTATATTGTATATCTTTATTTTGGGATCTACTACATTTTGAGTATTTTTGAAATTAAATGAAAAAGTCTGACTGTTTGATGACAAAGTAACAGGATTCGGATAGCTCAAAATATCAATATAAAGTTGATCTTGAACAAAATGAGGATCATAAATTGAGAATAATGAATCCAGATCAGCATAAACTAAATCCATGAAGGTTTTAGCATCATCCATTTCCATATAATAAAGTGGGAATCCAAGAGTATAGACTGCCCCTGTTTCTCCGGGTTCTTTCACATATTTAGTCCCGACCAGTGCGTCTGCAAACTGCTGATGTATAGACATTGTATCAGTGATACAAGTAAATATTGTTTCCGCTTGATCAGGATTTAGGAACGTAACATTGCCGATTTTGCCTAATGGATTCGAGGTCATTATCCAATACTCAGGGAAATATGCTCCAGTTGGAAATTTGTATATATGCAAGTTCAAATTGAAGGGATCAAGGGTATTGAAATTATTTAATCCATGAGCACCAACAAACATAGAATTATTTTGATTAGGAATTCCCCACAACCAATTGTTTTCCTCCAATAACTGAGAAAGTGCAGAAAGCGTATCTGCAAGACCACCGTATTTTTCTAAGAAATTTACACAAGAATAAATTGCATATGATGGATCGCAGATATTAGCTGTTCCTGTAAATAATAAACTACCTTCTTGATCCAAATAATATCTCATAATATCATAATGTTGTACCAGATGAACTTTTGTTACATCATTATAAAAACCTCTAGGATTATTTGCATACCATAGTATCAACTTATATGATTGTATGTCCGAAGGTGCAAAATAAGGTGCTAAATCATCATAACGAACAACCCTGTTTAAATTGCAGATAGAAGTATAATTATCATCTCTAAGATCAATCCAATCAACTGTTCCACTATAATCAGTAACAAGTTCCTGATAGAAGTTATTAACAGAATCCTCAATAGCAAATATCATCTGATTTTTTGTATCATCAACTAAAAGCATGTTATCGGATTGGCTTGCATCTACAGGTTCATGAAGCGTAAATGATAACTCTTCAGGTGTAGGATCAATAGCTCCCTGGATATCAACAGAACGCACTTTAAAGGTATGTTCTCCGATTAATAAATTTGTAAGCATGCATAATTGATCTTGAGTAATCGGCACTCTCATCCATTCTTCTCCGCTTAAAGAATCAATAATTACAAAGCCGATTGAAGGCAAATCACTCGTTTCCCCATCTAATTGAATATCTATAAATTCAATATCACAATAGTAGCGAATGTACTCATCCAAGTTTTCATCATAAAAATATGTATTACCTGTATAAATTCTTCCATGATAACAAGTATATTCAAATTCTCCTAAGTAACTCCACCAGAAATATAATGCCAGATCTTGTGACCAGATTGCAGATAGTTCCGCATTTGCATCTACATAGAAAGGATTTCCAAAATGATACTCACCGCTGATAACTTCTTCCGGTATTGGGTGGTCAGGTATCGGATCATGAAGAAAATATTTTAGGTAATGATTTTGACCTAAGAGGTATACATGTGGTAAAATATTCAAGCTGACATTATTAAGATAATCGGGAAGGTAATCAGCCCATGAAACCATAAATGGTGCAGTATCGGGAGTAAAGAAGTCCCTCACAAAAAAAACTAGTTTTGCAGATGTAGAATCTTCCAATCCTGCATAACTAACTGCCTTAACCTGCAATTGTGTTACTTCGTAGGTTCCATCAGGATATTTTTCATTAATTTCAAGTTGGGGTTTGTTATGAGGATTTCCTTCTGGATAACTGCTTTTTAATAATAGCTTATCCTGTTCGTCAAAATATTCAGTTGAATGCCATTCTGTGCTGTCGATTATAGCTCCAATTGGTCCAATTTGAAGAGTATCCGTACCGAGATTCTCATAAACAACTAATCTGTATTTATAATAATCTGTAATTTCACTCCCAAAGAGCATAAAATTAATTGCAGCGCCAACACGCAGAGAATCTATATCACCCTGTGTTGTGTAAACAAAGGTCTCAGGAGCATCACCCCCAATGTTATGCCAACCCAGAAAACTATATGTGTCCAACGGATACACAATCCACTCAGAATTATAAATATTTGTACCAGCCGAACTCCCCCAACTGGAATTTCCAGTAATAATCTGATCTTTTCTTATGAGTGTGTGATGATAAGTTGCATCCGGTACTCCTGCAACATCCCAACCGGTGACGGGATCTTCGCTTGGATCACCGATAATATCTATCAATGTCCAGGTAGTGCCATCATAAGTTTTTTCAAGACCCCGTGCATCATTGCCATTGAAGTGGACAACACTTGGATATGATAGTATCTCATCTGCAACATTTTGAAGACTGTCACAAGCTTCATCTGTTGTCAGCACCCACACATCATATGGCTCTAAGATAGCATCATCCGGCAATTCATGCCAGAATTGCCAGCCATTACCATTAGTTGCTTGAGCAATACGATAATTTGATAACTCAACCTGATTGATAGTAGGATTAAATATTTCCAAAGCTTTATTCTGATTCGTTCCTTCAATGTATTCCGAGAAAAAGAGATCAGACACGAAATTGATAAGAAAATTAATGTCATAATTGGCATCATCAAATTGTTCTAATATAGATGATATAGACTCTAATTCATCAATGGTATCACCAAGAAATACCGCAGAATAAATAACAACAGAGTCGCTGGGAGCTAAATTGAGACTATTAACCGTTGGATTTGTGAACCCTTGTTGATCTCCATAATATGAATACATAAATCGTGTGTCGCACGGATAATTAATCTGTGCATTTGGATCTTCGCGAAGGGAAGTGAATTTAGGATTAAAAGAATCTGTGTTGTGTGTCATCAACCAATACTTTTCATTTCGAGCCGCACCGGGGACATTATGTGTGGGACCATCACCAACGTCCCATGTCCAGCAGGCAAAATCCGTCCAATCCACATTAGAAGAAAATTTTGCTGCCACATAACCATTTGATAACCCACAATCATGATCTTTATCATACGTATATGCAAACTCATTTCCTTCGCCTGGAATGTAGCTACTAACATCATCTGTAACCCTTGCATAAGTGCTCCACGATTGAGGTCCTACATCACAGTCCATCAAATATCCTATTGCAAAATCGAAGAGAGTATCTGCCTGATTCATATTATAAATTGTTGTTTTAATTAGTGCAATTTGATCAAACGACTGATATGGCCAGCAGAAAGTTTCCTGGGAGATCGCAATATTTAAAGGTATATGATTTTGAGCATAGGATTGTGATTCGATCACTCGCTCTCCGGGAGTTCCAAAAGGACTATAATCATAAAAATATGATCTTAAATTTTCATATCCGAAATATCCTCCATCTTCATCGATCAATCCATCCCCATCATCATCATATCCTTGGGAAAAACAAAAGATGCTGTCTTCATCAAGTGGGAAACCCATTTTCCCGATTGGATCTTCATCGACCAAGCCGTCACCGTCATCATCAAAATTTATAATTCCGTTATAAGAATAATATTTCATTGTAGTATCTTGGGAATTAAACAAGGAATATTGATTTCCCAGAACATATTCTAATGGGTTATATGCCGGTAAAAGCTCGTAATAATCATCATCTCCATCAAAACCAACAGTGGTCAAGGTGTCGATAACTCTTCCAAATCCCATGTTAACAGTACCTATAGTTTCTTGAGCGGCATCTTGCCAGAATAGCATTTCGCCCTGTTCATTTCTTCTTTGTTTGCACGCGCTGAACCATAATGCACCAGTATATAGATAATCTATACCAGAACCTTTTGGATATTCAAGAGAGGGCCACTGTGGAACCACATCGTTCCCAGAACCCAAAGTGCCGAAATTAGAAACACGGAATAAATAATTGCCAGAATCATGTATTTGAGTTATATCCATCAATTTTGATGAAGTTGTAGTATGCTTTAATTGTGCAGCAAATAGTAAAACTGGCAGTACTAAAATAACTATAATCACACTTAATCGCTTCATATTATCCTCCGATTAATAGATTATTTGTGAATTAATTAAAATTATTTTATTCTGTCAAATAAAAAAAATAAAAGAGTTCAATTTTCCTTTCCTTACAACCAACAACTCTCCCTATCTCTGCACACCATTCAATACCCTACATGATCTTTTTTAAGTCCGTCGGACTTACTTTACCGGCTCAGCCGGCAGCCCGAACATGGTGAGTGAGTTTGAAGTCTTTTTGTTTCATAATTAGATATATTTAATTCACACTTCGACAAGTCCTTGCTACGCTATGTCTTGGCAAGCAAGCTCAGTGTGACATGTGTGTTCTATCTTTTCCCAAACCATGGTCCTTCATCAAGTACTTGAAGAAAGTATTCTCTGTCACCTTTTTCTTGTATGAGTTCACCTGCACCTTTTGCAAGATCGTAATACTCTTCCCATCTGTCATCATCGTTCAACGCCAGAGCTCGTGCATATTGTTCGTATGCAAAAGCAAGATCAAAATCATCAAAACCGAATTTCTCAGTAATATTCAGGCAGTTCTGCGCATGATGAAGAGCGGGTTCTTTCCTGCCGAGAATTGTGTACACATGTGCAACCATCCATTCTCCACGCTGCATGTTGATCGGTTCTCCTATAATCGACCAGTGCATAAGCGATGCATGAGCAAGGTTGAGCATTACCTCATTTTCTTCAAATGTTCTTTCCGGTTTATCAAGGAAATCCCAAGTATTATTAAAGAAGTCCACAGCAAATATCTTATGTGCTTGTTCGAGAGTAAATTTTTGTGGCTGCTCTTCCGTAGGTTCATCAGCGAGAAGAGTATATGTGCAAAGAAAAATAAAGCAAAGTACTATTATTTTTTTCATTGTATCTCCTGGCTTTGTACTGTATATATTCCAAATATAGACTCAATCCTGTCAATTTATGAAGCATAATAAAAAAATCTCGCTTTTAATTTGACAATTTGGTTTATTCCATACCTTGTATGTATAAAATGAATAAAATCAGGAGATTGAAATGACAGATGTTCAACAGGATCAGCAGGAAAAGAAAAACAAACTGTATGAAAAAAATTTGAAAAACATTAAACATACGATCGTGGTTATGAGCGGCAAGGGTGGCGTTGGTAAAAGCACAATCGCTGTTAACCTCGCGTATTCGCTGGCAGGAAAAGGAAACAAGGTCGGAATTCTCGACACCGATATACACGGACCCTCAGTCGTAAAAATGACAGGAACCGAAAATAAAAAATTAATGCAACACGAAGGGCAATCCCCTACTCCAGTGCAGGTTACAGATAATCTTGTTGTGCTTTCCATTGCATCTTTGCTGCAGGATCCTGATGCTCCGGTTATCTGGCGCGGACCTATGAAAATGAAACTTATAAAGCAGTTCATGGAAGATATAGAATGGCCGGAACTGGAATATCTTATTGTTGACTGCCCCCCGGGAACCGGTGATGAACCTCTCAGCGTTATCCAAATCCTTAAGAAAATTTCAGGAGTGGTTATTGTCTCTACCCCGCAGGAAATTGCGTACCTCGATGTAAGAAAAGCAATTAATTTTGCAAAAAAAATGGAAATTCCCGTACTCGGTATCGTAGAAAATATGACTGAGATCGTGTGCCCCCACTGCGGACAGCATATCGAATTGTTCAAAGCAGGAAGCGGAGAAAAGGCATTGAAAGATTTTAATATTGACCTTCTCGGAAGAATTCCATTTGACGTAAAAGTCGTGCAATCCGGTGATACCGGTAAACCTTTTATTAATGAGAATTTAGATACTGAAGCAGGAAAACGATTTGTCGAGGTTGCTGAAAAAATTATAGAAAAACTTTAATTCATATTATTCTTCAGGAAAGGTACACCATGACAATAATAATCCTAGCAGTAATAGGAATAGTAATTCTGGGCGTTGCAATCCATCTTCTTACACGTAAATCGCAGCATATGACACAAGAGGACTTGATCGAACTATCTGAGGATATGAACAAAGAGTGCCCAAAAATTGTAGCTGAAAATGTACGCCTAGATCGTGTGAGTGTAGAACAAGATATGAGTATGATCTATACATACACCATGTTAAAGGTCGATCCTAATGCACTTACAGAAGAAAACCTGAACAATATGAAGCAAAGTCTTTTGCAGCATTATAAGACAGCAAAGGATTTCGCAATATTCAGAAAAAATAATGTTGGGGTAATCTTCGTTTATAAAAATACTGAGGGGAATGAGTTATTGAGTTTGGAGTGTAAATAGGAGATATTTTATTTGTAATTAATTGAAGGCGATAATGCGCATTGTCGTCTTCTTTTTTTTTGGCTCAACGTTCCCTCTTCACTCCTCTCTCTTCATTTTTCTATCTTCACTCGTCACTTTTATTTGACAATCCGAATGGCAGGTATAAGTTTTGAACATAAGTTCATAATAAGGAAAAAGAAATGTCAAGACCAAGAAAGATCAGACGCGTAAGCAAGCCGCCAATTTGCAGCAGGTTCAAACCTGTGGGAATACCCGCACGCCTGCTGGATGTAGTCGATCTTTCTGTCGACGAATACGAAGCGCTCCGTCTTGCTGATTACGAAGGACTCAAGCACAAAGAAGCTGCAGAAAAAATGGGGATCTCACGCCCAACCTTCACCCGTCTTATTGACCAGGCACGAAAAAAGTTCGCATCAGGTATCATAGAAGGGAAAGAGATTTCTATTGAAGGCGGTAACTTCCAATTTTTGCAACATGTCGTCCGCTGCAGAAGTTGCGGTTCGACCTATAACTATGCTCAGCATGCTCCGGACAAATGTCCAGAATGCAATGAAGAAGACCTTGAAAATCTTAATATGTATTACCAAGGAGGGCAGGGGCAGGGTCACGGTCGTGGAAAATGGGGTCAAGGCAAATGAAAACATTTTTAATCAATACATATCGAAAGGAGGCATACTATGCCACGTGGAGACAGAACCGGTCCTAATGGAATGGGACCTATGACCGGACGAGCAGCTGGCTTTTGTTCCGGATACGACAGACCTGGCTACATGAATGCAGCAGGTGGAAGAGGTAACTTTGGTCGCGGATTCGGTCGAGGATTCGGCCCGGGACAGGGATTAGGATATGGTCGCGGAAGAGGATTCGGCAGAGGTTTCGCACCCGCTAATCCTGTTTCTTATGCTCCTTATCCCACTTCTGCTAATGCAGAAAATGAGAGAGATTATCTTGAGAACGAACTGAATATGCTCAAAGAAGACATGAAGAACATTGAAGCTCGACTCAAAGAGGTCAAAGCTGCAGAGAAATAGTGATCTTATTCAAAATGTTCATACCTCAGAGGACTCAGAGTCCACAGAGAAAAAGTATGTATAGACCTCTGTGCTCTCTGTGTTCTCTGTGGTGAAATAAGATTTAATGAAAGATTTTTAGGAGTTTTTATGCCAAGAAGAGACGGTACAGGTCCGGAAGGACGCGGTCCGGGAACAGGACGAAGACGTGGAAGCTGCTTCGATGCATTCACAAAGAAAGATGGAAGTATCTCAGTATGGCGAACACTTGTCATCCCGATGGTGGGAGCTATCATAAATGATTTTCGTAAACCGGATAGCATTTCACGAAGAACAGTTAATTCAATAGTAAATCGAATTAAAACAAAGCGAATTACAGATGACAGAAAATCATCTAAGGAAATAGATGGTTCCTATTCAGTAGTCGATACTGAGAAAGGAGAATAACATGCCAAGAGGAAACGGTCAAGGCAGAGGTACGGGTGGAGGACAAGGACAGGGTCGCGGACAAAGCGGCAACTTTGCAGGTCCAGGCGGATATTGCGTATGCCCTTCATGTGGACATAAAGAAGTCCACACACAGGGTGTTCCCTGCATGAACAAAACCTGCCCTAAATGCGGTGCAAAAATGGCAAGAGAATAGAAAATCACATAAGGAGAAGCAATGCGAATAGTAATTTCATCAGATAATGGGAATGTTGCTCAACACTTCGGACGATGTCCGGAGTTTACACTTGTAGATATCGAAAATGGAATTGTTGAAAAAAAAGAAATAGTCCAGAATCCCGGGCATGCTCCTGGAGTACTTCCAAAATATTTTAACCAGTTAGGATGTAAAACCATCATTGCCGGTGGCATGGGAAACAGAGCACAAGACCTCTTCAGGACCTACGACATGGACTGGATCATCGGTGTACAAGGTGAGATTGATAAGGTAATTAACGATTATATTGAAGGTACAATTAATGCCGGTGACAGTATGTGCGAACACGGCGAAGGAAAGGGTCCAGGAACCAAAAAGTGGGATTAACACTATTTTTAATAATTATGAAAATAACCATAATTTTCGATAATACCGCTTACGATCCTACTCTGCAAGCTTCATGGGGATTCTCAGCCCTCATTGAAATCAACGAGAAAAAAATCCTCTTTGATACTGGAGACAATGGAAATATTCTTTTATCAAACATGAAAAAACTGCATATCGATCCTGCGGATATTGATGAGGTTTTTATCTCTCACAATCATTATGATCATATTGGCGGATTATCCTCATTTCTCTCCCAAAATAATGATGTAACGCTTTATATTCCCCCCTCTGTTCGTGGAATACACAATGTGAAAAAACTCATCAGAGTAGATGAACCTATTGAATTGTATGAGAATATATATTCCACAGGTGAACTCGCAAATATTGAGCAGTCATTGATCGTGAAAACGGATAAAGGATTGGTCATTATAGTTGGCTGTTCACATCCGGGAATTGAACTGATACTGGAAACTGCAAAGCAATTCGGTGAACCCTATGCACTCATCGGCGGATTTCATAGTTTTAAAAAGTATGATATACTGGAACCACTTACCCTTATTTGTCCTACACACTGCACCCAGCATATCAAAGAGATAAAAAAACTCTATCCAGAAAAATATATTGAAGGTGGGGCAGGGAAGATAATCGAGTTACAATAATAGATAAAATCTTTCAGAAAAGGAATACCTGTGAATAGAAAAAGTCTTATATCAAAACGTGTAAGTTCGATCAGCAAATCTGCCATTCACGAGATGACACGACTCTCAAAAGAGATCGAGGATGTGGCATTTCTCTCCTGGGCAAAACCGACATCAGGAACTCCCGATCATATCAATAAAGCAGCAATTGAAGCGATTGAAAAAGGGCTGGTTGGAGGATATTCGCCAAGTGACGGACTGCTGGAACTGAGAAAAGAAATTGTAAAAAAGCTGGCTCGGGATAATAATATAATTGCAAATCCAAATCAGATATTAGTGACCGTCGGTGCAATCGAAGGCATTGCTTCTGCTGTGATGGCAACCGTTGATCCTGGTGATGAAGTTATTGTTCCGTCCCCTACTTATTCCACTCATGTTCGTCAGGTGTTGCTTGCATCAGGAAAACCTGTTTTTGTCCCGCTTCATGAAGAGGATGAGTTTGCACTTCATATTGATGATATCAAAAAAGCGATCACACCGAAAACCAAAGCGATATTATTCTGCACTCCGAACAATCCAACAGGAACAATATTTCCGGAAAAGACATTAAGAGAAATTGCCGAAATCGCTATTGAGAACAATCTTGTTATAATCACTGATGAAGCATATGAATATTTTGTGTATGACGGCAATAAACATTTTAGTATTGCTTCTATACCTGAGGTACAGAATAATGTAATTTCCTGTTATACTTTCACAAAAACCTACGCAATGACCGGCTGGCGGATCGGCTATTTACATACTCAAGAAGCAATGATCCCTCAAATAAAAAAAGCACATATTCCTTTTGCGATCTGTGCGCCGGTAATTTCTCAATATGCCGCTATCGAAGCGTTGAAAGGATCGCAAAATTGTGTTGCGAAATTCCACTCACATTATAAGAATGCGCGTGATCTTATGTGTGATCGACTCGACCGACTCGATAAGGTTTTTTCTTATGTAAAACCAACCGGTTCGTATCTAATGTTTCCGAAAATTCTTATTGATGAAGGTAAGGATTCAATGAAATTCTGTATCGACCTGTTACAAAAAGCGAAGGTTTCAACTACTCCGGGTATTGCTTTCGGTCCTACTGGAGAAAGCCATTTGAGATTGTCATTCTGCGTTGACGAAGATATGATCAATACCGCTTTTGACCGAATGGAAAAATACTTTCATAATCGAGGTAAAAAATGATTAAACATGTTGGACTCACTATTAAAGACCCCTCTGAGATCAAAAATTTCTATCAGGAAATACTTGGATTGAATTTAGAAAAGGAATTTACACTCACAAAGGAGCTTAATCAGCAACTTTTTGGTTTCTACGAAGAAGTGCCCGTGTCAAGATTGTCTAATGGAACTGATGTTTTTGAAATCTTTATCACCAAGCTCCCCTCCAGAAATAATTACTCTCATCTTTGTATCGAAGTCGATGACAGAGAAGCTATGATCGAGAAAGTAAAGAAGAAAAATTACCCTTATACAATAATTGAAAGAGAAACCGAGCCGCTCGTGTTCATTCAAGATAAATTTGGTAATAATTTCGAAATACTTGTGCACTAAGAATAGAAAAATAAGTCATATGAAAATTACAATTGCTAGCGGAAAAGGAGGTACCGGCAAGACTACACTTGCGACGAATCTTGCATATCTTCTTTCTCAGAAATCCCCTGTCATTCTCGCAGACCTCGATGTAGAAGAACCCAACTCTGGATTTTTCATCAAAGGGACAAAGATACAGAAACAAAAGGTTTTTAGAATGGTCCCGGATTGGGATAAAGAAAAGTGTGTGCTCTGTGGCAACTGCCAGCGTGTATGCAAATTCAATGCAGTCATTAAATTGGGAGAAGAGGTGCTGGTTTTCAATCAACTGTGCCATGGCTGCTATGCATGCTCGGAGTTATGCCCCCAGAATGCACTCCCTATGAAATCCTATGAAGTAGGAAAGATCACTGAATTTGAACAGCATAATCTCCATTTTGTCGAAGGAAAATTGAATGTTGGCGAGGAGCAGGCGGTGCCGGTGATCAAAGAGACAATTAATTTTGTGATGAATAAATTTTCACCGGATATTCTTCGGATTTTTGATGCACCTCCGGGGACTTCTTGTCCTGTCATCGAAGCAACAAAGGATGCTGATTATATTATCCTTATCACTGAACCGACTCCCTTTGGACTGCATGATCTGAAGCTCGCCGTGGAAGTCATGAGAGAATTGAAAAAGGATTTTGGGGTGGTCATAAACCGTTATGGGATCGGAAACAATGATGTCATCGATTATTGCACGAACGAAAGGATTCCGCTCCTTGGTAAAATTCCCAATATGAAAAAAGCAGCTGAAGCTTATGCAAAAGGTGAATTGCTTTGCGAGTCAATACCAGAAATAAAGGTTGCAATGCAACGCATCATAAAAAACCTAAAAGTGTGCGAGGTGCTATCATGAAAGAAATAGTTGTCATTTCGGGAAAGGGCGGAACAGGCAAAACCTCTATCACTGCAGCGTTTGCAATGCTTGCAGGAAAAAATGCAGTCATTGCAGACTGTGATGTCGATGCCGCAGATATGCATCTTCTCCTTGAACCGGATTTTGCACATTCAGAAGATTTTTATTCCGGCTTCAAGGCAAAGATAGATCAATCACTTTGCATGAAATGCGGAAAATGCAAACAGGTGTGTAGGTTTGATGCAGTCCAAAAGGATACAGATTATTTCAATATAATAAATCTCAATTGTGAGGGATGTGCTTACTGCGCTGAAATCTGTCCTGTCAATGCGATACAAATGGTTGAACAAAACGTCGGAAAGTGGTATATATCAAAAATAAAAAGTGAAGCACAAATGGTTCATGCCAGACTTGGTATTGGCGCTGACAATTCAGGCAAACTTGTTGCGAAAGTTAAAAAGGAAGCAAAGAATATTGCTCAGGAAACCAAGAAAGATTTTATTCTTGTAGATGGTTCTCCTGGCATTGGTTGTCCAGTCGTATCTTCCCTATCAGGAGCAGATTACGTGATTCTTGTAACTGAACCTACACTTTCCGGATTTCACGACATGAAGAGAGTGTTTGAGCTTGTGCAAAACTTCAAGATTCCATCAGGTTGCATCATTAATAAGTTTGATATAAATGCTGAAATCTCAGAGAAAATACACGATTTTTGTGAAAAAAATAATATGGATCATATTTCAGATATTCCTTATGATGAGAGCTTCACTGCTGCAATGACCCAGGGAAAAACAATTATTGAAAGCAATTCCGAAACCTTGAAAAATATTTTAAGCGATAGTTGGAAAAATATATTATTATTCACGGATAATCTCTAATAAAACAGATAAAAAAATGAATATAATTTTTATTAATAACTTAGATAAGTACAAAGTATAGAATTTATCAGTGTTTATTTGTGTAAATCCGTAAGCTAAAAAAAAATGAAATGGAGATAGAATGAAAATCGCAATTACAACAAAAGGAACCGAATGGGACTCCCCTATCGATCCACGATTCGGAAGAACAGAATATTTTCTTATCTATGACGAAGATAAAGATGAACTCACTTACATTGATAATACTGACATCAATGAAGTCGCACACGGAGCTGGACCCCGAACTGCACAAAAACTTTTCGAGCAAAAACCCGATGTTTTGATAACAGGAAATGGCCCGGGTGGAAATGCTGCAATGGCTCTACAACAAGGAAACATTAAAATTATTACTGGCGCAGGAGCAATGACAGCCAAAGAAGCGTATGATGCCTACAAAAAAGGTGAGTTATAATTTTCATGAAACTCAAAGTCGCTTTTGCCACAGATGATGGCAAAACATTTATGGGTCGCCATTTTGGTGATGCACGTTTTTATGATATTTATGAACTTGATGAGGATCAAGCTTCTTTTATCAAAAGAATAGAAAACACAGTTGATGAAGAAGAGGATGTACATGCAGATCCTAAAAAAGCAAAGGGGATCAGCACATTACTTCTCGATGAAAAAGTAGCTGTTGTTGTATCGAAAATTTTTGGACCAAATATTAAACGCATAAAAAAGAAATTTGTCTGCATCGTTGTCAGGGACAATGAAATCGATGTCGGATTAAAAAAAATATGTAATAATATTGAGAAAATATATATCGAATGGGAAAAAGGAAAAGAGAGAAAGCATATCCTATTGTAAGTCTTGAAAAGAGTCGATTTGGCAAAAACAAAAGTATTCGATGAAAATCTAAATGAATACGAAAAGTGGTTCATCATCAACAAATTCGTATATCAATCTGAATTAAAGGCAGTAGAAAAAGCTATTCCGAAAAATGAAAAGGGGTTTGAAATAGGGATTGGCAGCGGACTTTTTGCACAACCTTTTAGTATCACAGAAGGAATAGATCCCTCTAAAAGAATGAGGGAAAAAGCAAAAGAAAGAAACATAAAGGTCTTCGATGCAGTTGCGGAGAATCTCCCCTACCCCGATGAAAGCTGGGATTTTGCTTTGATGGTCACCACGATTTGCTTTGTTGATGATATTGTGAAATCATTTCAGGAAGCAATCCGTGTGCTTAATAAAAATGGTCATCTTATCATCGGCTTTGTTGATAAAAACAGTCCTACCGGAAAAAAATATTTAGAATTTCAAAATGAGAGTGTGTTTTACAAACAAGCAACATTTTTTGCAACTGAAGATGTATATCGAATCTTAAAAGATACCGGATTTGAAGTTGAGCAAACCTATCAGACAGTGTTTGGAAAACTTGATGAAATAAAAGAAGTACAAGAGGTGTTAGATGGATACGAAAAAGGTAGTTTCATCGTTATCAAAGCAAAAAAATCGAGATCGGTTTATTAAAAAATTTGTGGAGCAAATATGAATTTAGAGAATTATAAAAACCAAATCAAAAATAACAGAAAGGGAAAAGATATTTTTTTCAAACAAAATTTTCAGTCACCTATTCCACAGGAAGAAAGATCAAATTTTTTAAAACTAAACTATTATGAGCCTGATCTAAAATATAGATTTGAATTGGAATTAGAAGAATTTGCGCACAAAAAAAAAGTGAAAATAGAAGATACCGGCGGAAATTTAAGGGAGTTTTTGAAATGGGGAAAGTTCACTTTTAATGTAAATGATCGGGCCTGTATTTTAAATGCCTATAAATCTGAAGAAACCGAAACTCGACTCTTTATCCCCTTTAAAGATGCAACGAATGGGAAAGAAACCTATGGAGCTGGAAGATATTTAGACCTTTATGAAGAAAGAGACTATATCGAAGATAGGTGGATATTGGATTTGAATATAGCAACTAATCCATGGTGTGCTTATAGTCATAATTACGTCTGTCCATTAATTCCTTTTGAAAATATTTTAAATGTAGAGATAAAAACGGGAGAAAAGAAGTATAAGTAATAAGATACAGAATTTAAGGAGTTTTTTTAAATATTAAAATATTCCAAAAATTTTAAATTAAAGGAGATAATAAAATGGTAAAAATAGACAAAGAAAAATGCACTGGCTGTGGCGTTTGTGTTAATATTTGTCCTGAAGGTTTTTTAATTAAAAACTCAATAGCTGAAGTTATAGATGAACATGCTTCATGCATTGATGAAGCTGCAAATGCTTGCCCGGATGGAGCTATTATCACAACCAAAACAGATAAAAAAAGCACTCAATCAAGAACAAAGAAAGAAGTGTTTTCTGGGTCTGCTGAAAGAACTGAAAATTCATTTAGTAATTATGGTAGAGGCGGTGGACAAGGAAGAAATCAGGGAGTTGGTTTCGGCAGTGGCGGAGGACGAGGAAGAAATCAAGGTTTAGGTCTAGGACAGGGCGGTTATTGCGTTTGTCCGAATTGCGGATATAAAGAACCACACCAAAGAGGTATTCCGTGCTATAAAACTCTCTGTCCGAAATGCAATTCTGTTATGAAAAGAGTTTAAACATTTTTTAATAAATTTCCGCAATTTTTTAAAATAACAATCTTGCACTGGTGATGATTTTTTTAAAGAATTATTGAAAAAAAATGAGAAGAAAGAGAAGCTTTTAAAGAAACTTTAAAGGAACTAAAATGCCAAACAAAAGAATAAAAATAAGTGAAAATATTTACACTGAAATGGAAGTTAGAGTTTCAGAAAGAAAGAGTGAAAATGTTATCAGAAACAGTATTCTTAACGTAGGACTTGATGAAATTGCGTTGAATCACAAATCTAAAACAGATATGCAGCACACATTTTCTTTGGAACTAAAAACTGGTAAGATCACATCCCAAAACAAGAGTGGAAGATGTTGGCTATTTGCAGGACTGAATACGATGAGATTCAAAATTATGAAAGATCTAAATCTGAAAAATTTTGAACTTTCCCAAACTTATCAGATGTTCTTTGATAAAATTGAAAAAGCAAATTACTTTATGGAAAATATTCTCGAAACTTTAGATGAAGATACAAATTCCAGAATTATTATGTGGCTTTTAAGTGCTCCTCTGAATGATGGTGGACAGTGGGATATGTTCACAAGTATTGTAGAAAAATACGGAGTCGTTCCAAAAGAAACAATGCCGGAAACTTTTGCCAGCAGCAATTCTGCAAGAATGAACCATATTCTCACTTTGAAACTCAGGGAAAATGCTTCTATTTTGCGAGAAGAATACCAAAATGGGAAAACATTAGCAAAATTGAAGAAGGATAAACAAGAAATGGTATTTGAATTTTATCGTTTGTTAACTATGTTCTTAGGAATCCCACCCAAAAATTTTACCTTTGAATATACCGACAAAGATAAGAAATTCCATCGCGATTCAAATATTACACCAAAAGAATTTTATGCTAACTATGTTGATATTAATCTAAAAGACTATATTAGTATTATTAATGCTCCTACCAAAGATAAACCATTTAATAAAACTTTCACAGTTCAATATCTTGGGAATGTAGAAGGTGGAAATATGGTAAAATATCTTAATGTTGAAATAAAAACTTTTAAAAAGTTAGCTTTAGCACAACTAAAGGATGGAGTTCCAGTTTGGTTCGGTAGCGATGTCAGGCAGAAGATGAAACGAGAAAACGGTATTTTGGCTGAAGACATCTATTCTTATGAAGAGGCTCTCCAATCAAAATTCAATCTTGATAAAGCTGGAAGACTTAATTATGGAGAGAGTTTAATGACTCACGCAATGGTATTTACCGGTGTAAATCTGATAGATGATGTTCCAAATAGATGGAAAGTAGAAAACAGCTGGGGCGAAAAAAACGGCAAGAAGGGTTATTTTGTGATGAGTGACAAATGGTTTGAAGAATACACTTATCAAATTGTAATTAATAAGAAATATCTATCCGAGAACTTAAAAGAAGCTTGGAAATTAGAACCAATAATTTTAAAACCGTGGGATCCAATGGGATCTTTAGCATAATAATAAAATAGGAGAAAAATGTGGATTTTAATAAAAAAGCAATCGAGATCATTGAAGGTGTAGAACATCCAGCAATAAATCATTCACTATATGATCTTGGTATTATCAAATCTTATAAAATTAATGAGAAGAATATACAAATTGTGATGGCATTACCGGCTCTTAATATTCCAATTCTTAGTATGCTTATTCAAAGTATAGAACAACCTTTGGCAGCATTGAATGCTCACGTGAATATTGAAAAAGTTGTAATGACTCAGGAAAATATGCAAAAATTTTTGGCTATGGAGCAAAGTGCATGGAAGGGAATGTAGTAAACATTTTAGCAATAAATCCTATAGTAGATGAAAATGAACAATATCTTAACTGAAAAAATATCGAAAATAAATTTTAACGCTTTTATCTGGCACGGTATTTTTCTTTCGCTTGCTTCCAACTTTATGGATGTGCACACCATTATTCCCTCAATGCTGATAAAAGCCGGAGGAAACGCCTTTATGTTGGGCGTTCTCACCGCAATTATGGTGGGAGGATCCGGTTTAATGCAAATTATTTTCGCCGGATTTTTATCAAACAAGACGCATAAGAAAAAATATCTTCTGTTGGGAATTAACTTCAGAATTATTACTTTATTGTTATTAGCTTTCATTCTTTTTAGATCTGACTTCATCAGTAATCAAATGCTTATTTTTTCTATTTTTATATTAATTTCAGTCTTTTCTTTCAGTGGTTCTTTTGCTAATATTTCTTATGTCGATATTATGGGAAAATCCATTATATATCAAAAACGCAAAAGATTTTTCTCAATTAAACAAGCAATCAGCAGTATTGGGATTTTTATTTCTGCCATAATTGTACGTGCTATCCTCAAGCATCTTTCCTATCCGAACAATTATGGTACATTGCTTTTACTTGCTGGAATATTGTTATTCTTGGCTTCTTTCGGTTTCTGGAAAATCAAAGAAATCAGTGTTAAATTCATAAATAAGCAAAGTTTTTTGAAATTTTTTAAAATGATCCCACAGGAAATTTCACAAAATTCCAATCTGAAAAATTACTTATTTATCATTAATTTTCTGGGCCTTGCTTTCAGCTTCATCCCCTTTATGATCTTGTTTGCTAAAAGAAATTTCGAATTGAGTTATAGTTTTATTGGTAATATTCTTCTTTTAAAGATAATCGGGATGTTGATAACCAGTTTAATTCTTTATAAGCGATCAGAAAAATTTGAATATAAAAAGTTATTGTATTTCAGTTTTGTTTTGGGAACAATTATTCCACTTCTCAGCTTGTTCTTTGGTAATAACCAGCTAATCTATCAGTTGCTTTTTGTTCTTACAGGAATTTTTATCACTACTTTCAATATTTCCAGAAATGGTATTTTAGTGGAGATTTCCAGTAATGAAAATCGGGCAACATATACCGGCATTTCCGGCGCAGGAAATATCTTGCCCACCTTTTTCCCGCTTGTTGCTGGAATATTAATATCTCTTCTTGGATATTACATCACATTTAGCATAGTTTCATTAATCGTTGCTTCAAGTTTTGTCTTCATAAAAAAAATAAATTGCAGATGAGCTGGAAAAACATGAAAAAATTTTATCCTGATTCTAAAGTTGAAGTTCAAGGTTTTAGTGCAAAATTTTATGATCACCTAATGAATATTATGACATTTGGTGGCTATAATACTTTTATAAAAAAAGCAATTCATTCAATGAAGATAGATCAAAATGATAAGATTCTTGATTTCGGCGCAGGAACGGGAAGAAATGCCCTCTTGATGAATAAATATCTTTCTGAAAAAAGTGAAATCCTCGGACTGGAAATTTCCGACTATATGATTTCTCAATTCGAGAAAAAAATACGCCGTTTTGATAATGTAAAAGTTCTAAAAAAACGCATCGACGAACCATTGGATTATAAAGATGAATTCGATAAAGTTTTCATCTCTTTTGTGCTGCACGGATTTCCGCATCAGGTTCGTAAAATTGTTATTCAAAATGCTTTTAAGGCTTTGAAACCGGGCGGAACTTTTTTCATTCTGGATTACAACGAATTCGATTTGAACAAGATGTCTCTGATTTTCAGAATTCCCTTCAAAATCGTCGAGTGTCCGTATGCTTTTGATTTCATAGAAAAAGATTGGAAACAAATTTTATCCGATGCCGAATTTCGTGATTATGAGGAATATCTCTTTTTCCACAAATATGTAAGATTACTCGGAGCGAAAAAATGAAAGTTGCCATACCTACAAATGACGGAAAAAATATTTTTTCACAAATGTTGGGTCGAGCAAAAGAATTTTATATTTATGAAATCGAAAAAAATAAAATCATACTTCTTGAAAAAAGGATTAATCCTTTTGAAAAAACTTTGCAACCTTTGAAAACTCTTGATGTTTATGAGATAATAAGCGATTGTAATATAATTATTTCTAATAAAATTGGCAAAAATGGAATCGAAAGGCTAGAAAAAAGGGGATTGAAGCTTATTTTTGAGAATGGAAAAATTTCTCATGCTATAAAAAAATTAATGGAGAAAATATGTTAAATTTAAAAAATGAATTTATCTTTGCACCTATAAAACTCGGTTACGCTAAAGAATGAAGGTTATGAATTGGCAATGAGTATTAATTGAAAATGTTAATTAAACTAAGTGAGGAAAACAATGAAATTACTTATGATCTATTCCGATAAATTTGCCTATAAAACCAACATCAAGAATTTGGAATCTGTGGAAAAACGTGAAGAGGAAAAACAGATTGAAAATACGCTTGTTGGATTTATTCAGGTGGAGCAAAAAGACGAAGAAGATATTTCCAAAGTGGAAACTAAAATGATCAAAAACCTGAAATGGGCTGCGAAGAAAAATGATACAAACAATATTGTCTTACACTCTTTTGCTCATTTATCTATGAGCAAGGCAGATGAAGGAATAACAAAAGAACTGTTTGATCGGGCTGAACAAAGATTGAAAAATTCCGGTTATGAAGTTTCACAAACTCCATTTGGTTATTTTCTTGATTTAGACGTTCAGGCTCCGGGAAAATCACTAGCAAGAGTTTTCAAGGAATTCTAAATGATAGAGAAAGCTGCTGAAATTATCAGAAATGCTAAACACATCACAGCATTTACGGGAGCAGGAATTTCAGTAGAAAGTGGAATCCCACCTTTTCGTGGGGAAAATGGTTTGTGGAGTATATTCAATCCAATATTTTTAGATATTAATTATTTCCATCACAATCCTCTTAAATCTTGGAAACTGATCAAAGAGATATTTTATGATTTCTTTGGGAAAGCAAAACCAAATGCTGCCCATTTTGCTCTATCAGAAATGGAAAAATCAGGTTATATAAATTCTGTTATTACACAAAATATTGATAACCTTCATCAAGAGGCAGGAAGTAAAGAAGTATATGAATTTCACGGAACATCTCGAAATTTGATATGTACAAACTGTAATAAAATTTATTCCGCGACGAACATAGATCTATCTCAATTGCCACCTAAATGTGAAAAATGTGGAACTGTTCTAAAACCCGATTTTGTTTTTTTTGGTGAACCTATTCCCGAACCGGCAAGAACAAATTCTTTTGCGGAAACTGAAATAGCTGATGTTTTTGTTCTCATAGGAACAACCGGTGAAATTATGCCTGCTTCTATAATTCCAATTGAGGCAAAAAGAAATAATGTGAAAATAGTTGAAATAAATATCCAGACATCAAATTATACAAACAAAATAACTGATATTTTTTTGGAAGGCAAAGCAACGAAAATAATGCAAAAATTACTCGAACTTTTAAAAGAAAAATAGTCATATATTAATATGTTTACAAGAGAAGAACTTGAAAACTGCACTCGCTGTTCGCTTTATAAAACCCGAATACATGCGCTTGCTGGTGAAGGAAATACCAATGCTGATGTGATGCTGATTGCTCAAGCTCCGGGCGAATTAGAGGATAAAGAAAATAAAATGTTCATTGGACCTTCCGGTATGATGCTATATAAACTTATAGAAGAAGCCCAAATCTATAAAGATATGTTATACATGACAAATCTCATTAAGTGTACTCTCCCACATAATAGACGACCAAAGCAAAGCGAGATAATGGCGTGCTCATCATATTTAGATATGGAAATTGAAAAAATTGAGCCAAAAATATTAGCACCTCTTGGTTATTACTCAACTAAATACATCTTCCAAAAATTTGGATTCCCTTCATTTTCCAGAAAAGATTTTCCAGAATTAATCGGGGAAATATTTACGTCTGACAAGTACCGAATATTCCCATTATCTCACCCTGCATCATTATTGTATCATCATGAATTTTATAAAAATTCTGTCGTTAATTTTAGTAACCTTAGAAAAATAATAGGAAAAAAATGATTATAATCAAAAATAACAAAGAAATAGAAAAAATGAGAAATGCAGGAAAATTAGCTGCACAATTATTGGATTATATTAAACCATTTGTAAAAGAAGGAGTGACGACACTTTACTTAAACGACCTTTGTGAAGAATTTACTCAAAAACACGGAGCTATTTCGGCACCTTTAAATTATAATGGATTCCCAAAAAGTATCTGTACTTCGATCAACAATGTTGTATGTCATGGAATTCCTTCCAAAAAAGATATTTTGAGAAGTGGTGATATTGTAAATATTGATGTAACTTTAATATTAGATGGTTTTCACGGTGACACATCCCGTACTTTTATGATCGGCAACGTTGATGATAATGTAAAAAATTTATTAAAACGAACCGAAAAAGCAATGTACAAAGGGATTAAAGCTGTAAAACCCGGAAAATACTTATATGAAGTTGGTAAAGCAATTGAAAAATATATTACCAAATTTGGTTATTCCATCGTTCGTGAATATGGTGGCCATGGTATTGGACGAAAATTCCATGAAGAACCACAGGTTTTTCATCATTTTACAGTAAACAATAAAATAAATTTACGTGAAGGAATGATCTTCACTATTGAACCGATGATAAATATGGGAAGCTCTTATCTGGTTAAAACTTCAAAAAAAGATGGTTGGACAGTTACAACTGCTGATGGAAGTTTAAGTGCACAATTTGAGCATACGATTTTAGTCACAGCTGATAGTGCTGAAATATTGACAAAAATGTAATTTATATAAAAATGGAGTACTAATGAAATATTTATTTGGTCCTGTACCATCACGAAGATTAGGAATTTCACTTGGTGTGGACGTAGTTCCATACAAGGTTTGTAGCTTGAATTGTATTTATTGCGAAGTTGGCAAAACCACAAATCTAACGATTGAAAGAAAGGAATATATTCCGATTGATGAAGTGATCGATGAACTTAATAAGTACCTCAATCAACAACCTGAACTTGATTTTATCACCTTTTCTGGTCAGGGAGAACCAACCCTTAACAGTGGTTTGGGTAAAGTAATTGATTTCATCAAGGATAATTACTCGCAATACAAAGTTGCTGTAATCACCAATGGAACTCTTTTCTGGGACAAAGAAGTAAGAAATGAGGTGAAGAAAGCTGATGTATTATTGCCCTCTCTTGATGCTGTGTCGCGAATTACATTTTTAAAAATAAACCGTCCTAATAAAAATTTGGTTATTGATAAAATCATTGAAGGACTTATCCAATTAAGAAAAGAATTTACAGGTAAAATATATCTGGAAATTTTCTTTGTTCCGCAATTAAATGACACAAAAAAAGAGCTGATCTTACTCAAAGAAACAGTTCAAAAGATCAAGCCTGAACTTGTCCAATTAAATACACTTGACCGACCGGGCACAGAAAATTGGGTAAAATCGGTTTCAAAAATAAAATTAGAAGAAATTGCCGATTTCTTCAAACCTATTCCCGTTGAAGTTATTGCCGAAGCAAAAACAAGAAAGCATATTCAAAGTTTCAATCAAAATATTGCGGATCAAATTCTCGAAACTATCAGAAGAAGACCTTGTACAGATAAGGAACTTGCGAAGATTTTGAATCTTCATTTAAATGAATTAAATAAATATATAAGTGAATTAATTGATAATAATAGAATAGAATTTGACAAGCGCGAGAGGGGAATATTTTTTAGAATTAAAACTTAATACAAATTCATAGCTGTTTTAATCAACAGCAATATATCACAAAAAATTAAAAATGAAGAAAGGAATTTGATATGAAAAAGTATGATGTTATAATTATTGGTGGCGGTCCTTCCGGAATTGTCACTGGGGTTACTGCGAAAAAAAAACATCCTGAAAAATCATTTCTGATGATAAAAAAAGAAGAAAAAGGACTCGTTCCATGCGGAATCCCCTATATCTTCCACGATTTGGAAAGTATCGACCAAAATCAGATGAGTCCAAAGCCCTTTGTCGATGCAGGTGGAGAAGTTCTGGTCGACACTGCCGTTAAGCTCAACACCATAGAAAAAACAATCACAACTGAATCCTGCAAAGAATTTTCCTATGAAAAACTTGTCTTTGCAACAGGTTCTTCTCCCCTTATACCAAAATTTATTGAGGGTTATGATCTCGAAGGTGTGGAGTATATCAAAAAAAGTTACAGCTACATTAACAGTCTAAAAAAGAAAACCGATGCTGCAAAAAACATTGTAGTCATCGGTGCCGGTTTTATTGGAACGGAACTTTCAGAGCAACTTGCAAAATGCAAGGATAAGACTGTTTCTCTGATCGAAGCCGAACCTCATTGCCTCTATCGTGCATTCTCAGTAGATTTTGCAGAAAAGGCTGACGAGATTGTCAAAGACGCAGGTATTCACCTCTATACAAGTCATAAAGCCAAAAAGTTCGTCGGTGAAGCTGGAAAAGTTAAAGGTGTTCTACTTTCAAACGGCGTTACCATTGATGCTGATGTGGTGATTTGCACAATTGGTTATGTACCGAATTGCAATCTTGCAAAAGAAACAGGTATAGAACTAGACGACCGTGGCACAATACGAGTGGACAACTATTTGCGTACTTCTGTGAAAGATGTTTATGCAGTTGGAGACTGTTCTCAGACCATTGGTTTTATCACGGGACGAACCGACAATATTATGCTCGCCTCAACTGCGACAGCAGAAGCGCGAGTACTGGGCAACAATCTTTTCTGCATCAACCTCCTAAGGCATTTTGCTGGAACACTTTCTGTTTTTTCTACAGAAATCAATGGTAAAGTTTTTGCATCAGCAGGTGCGATAGAACAGACTGCCGTGGATTTGAATGTGCAATTCGTGACCGGTGAAGCTCAGGATGTGGACAGACACCCCGGTAAATTGCCAGGTGCGAGTAAACTCATCGTAAAGCTTATCGTATCACCGGGAAATGGTGAAATAATCGGCGGAGAGATACTCGGAGGAAAATCTGTTGGCGAAATGATCAATACGGTCAGTCTTGCAATTCAAAAAGCTGTAACTGTGTATGAACTCATCTCATTCCAGGTAGGCACACACCCTCTCCTCACAACATCGCCAACAAAATATCTGCTTATTAAAGCAGCGGAAAATGCAATTGAAAATATTAAAAATAAAAAAGAAAGCTGCTAACAAATAGTATTAATCTGGGAATGGTGTAAAAAGCCATTCCCTATTTTTGTTATTCACAATAACGATAATGCCCCACTTTATTACCAGCATAGTAAATATAAACATCATCTTCATAAACCGTTATCAGAAGAGGATCTTCATCACCCGTTGAGAATTCGCAAATATATTCACCAGTTAATGACATTTTTTGTACTCTTTTATTTATCCTATCTACTACATATAATATATCATCCTGGTCAGTAGCTAATCCGTGCGGCCAAATAAACTGAGCATTACCTGTTCCTTGCTCCCCAATTATCCCTAATAAATCTCCGGTTCGTGAAAACATTAAAATTCGATCATTAAGAGTATCCGATATATAGACTATATTATTAGATCCCACTGCTATACCCGAAGCCCAGCTGTTTATTCCAGGATTCGGACCAATAGTCGACCATTGGCATTCATACTCACCTTCACTTGAATACTTTGCTACAGATTCCCCTTGAAAATCCAACGTGTATATAAATCCCTCCCCGTCTGTTGCTATTGCATCGACACCACCAGCCCATCCATTACCCATTTCATGAACTTCGGGAACCTCAAACTGCAAATGATGGTCATCCCCAAATGCTATCAATTTAGAATAGTCAGAACATGCACAGATAAGTATGAAACGATTATTTGAATATTCCATATACATTGGCGTTAAAACTTCTTCTTCAAGATAGAGACTCCAGGTATCAAGTAGATATCCGGTCGAACTATATGTTAGAATCTCTTTGGTCATCCAGTTTGAAATTAAAAGACCACCGTTTTCGTCAATTGCCATCCCACTAAAATATTCTGGCAAATTCCAACTCCCAACATAAACAGGAATTGCATCGGGTTCATGAAGGGGTAAATTTTCATCACTCGAATTTGTTAAACTCTTTGCGCATGCTGATAATAAAATACAGATGGAGACAATAACAACAATACAATAAGTTTTATAAACCATAATAAACTCCTCTTGATTTTAAATCCATCTTTAACATAAACATTAAAGTTTTTAGTTTATAAATGAATGTCAATCTTTTTTTTCTGAGAGTCCCTTTTACCACGATCATTCGCAACTTTATCGGAAACCGTATCCTGCCAGCCGGACTTTACGTCGTTCCTCGTGTCGAAACGAGCGATGTAGGGCTTAATGTCAAGCAACGGTGTACCATCGAGAATATCCACATCTTCAACAAACAAAATATTTTTCTCAATTTTCAATAATTTCACAACACTAATTCCGATTTTATTAGGTCGGTGAGGAGAGCGTGTGGCAAATATGCCGTGCAGCTCATCTTCCAGGTATGGTTTTACTTTCAACTTTGTTTCTTTTGCTCTGTTAAAATAATAAAACAGATATATATGCGAAAATTTCTCTATATCCATTAACCCGTCTGCATATTCAGAAAAAACCTCAACTGTTCCGTGGATACCCTTTGCAAAAACAGGTTGTATAGGTGTCTGACAAGACTCGAAATGAGAGGAGCGAATTATCCCAATTGGTTTAAACGTGTATTCTATCATTTTGTCTTTCTTACCTTTTTTAGATTTTATCTAGTTCATCCATATCATTGTCAATAATTTTATAACCTCAACACTCCAACGCTATAACTTGCCCACTTTTAACTTTCATTTATTTTGACAAAGAATCCTCCATTCTAATTCCTGCTCACTAAGAATATGAAATATATTTTCAGTAATAAAATTGAGTTATAGAAAAGTGAAATTTAACAAGAAACCTGAGAATTCGCAATGCAAATGGTATCCTGTTTGCCCGATGAAGTATTATTATGAAGCAGGCAAGCTGGATGAAAAATGGATTCTCACCTATTGCAAAGGTGACTGGAAAAAGTGTGTACGCTACCATCTTGAAGAAGCCGGAAAATATCATCCTGACAACATGCTCCCGGATGGTTCGATTGAAAAAAAATTATAAATATTGAGCTTTCAGAGACCACTCCCTGACAAAATATAAGAAAGGAAATTAATGAAAACCTATTTTGAATGTTTCCCCTGCTACGTTCAGCAAGCACTCCGTGCAGCTCGGCTCTTTACAGATGATCCGAAAATTATAAAAACCCTTATCGATGAAGTTGGTATGCTCTTTCCACACATCTCATTTGATATGACATCTCCCGAAATCGGAGAATTCATTTACGGAAAAATACGGGAAATATCAGGTGTAGAAGATCCTTACGAAAATCTCAAAAATCAAAGTACGGATGAAGCCCTTGAGCTTGTTCCATTCTGCAAGAACATCATTGCGGAAAGCCCCGATCCCCTCTTCGCAGCGATCAAAATGGCAATTGCCGGAAATTTCATCGACTTTGCGATCCATCATTCTGTTGATATTTCCGCTGAGATAAATGCGATCGTCCATAAAGAACTGACTATTATTGATTATAATTTATTTAAAAAACGTTTGGAGCAATCCGAAACAATTCTCTATATTGGTGATAATGCTGGTGAATCAGTATTTGACCGATTGCTCATCGAACAGTTGGCTGGCAAAAAAGTGTATTTTGGCGTTCGTGGAACTCCGGTTATAAATGATGTGATCGAGAAGGATGCCAAGCGAGCAGGAATAGATAAAGTTGCTGAGATCGTGTCTTCCGGCTCAGCAGTACCAGGCACAATAGTCTCAAAATGCAGCGATGAATTCAAAGAGCTTTTCCGAAATGCAGATATAGTATTAAGTAAGGGACAGGGAAATTATGAAGGATTATCCGATGAAAAACGGGAGATATTCTTTCTCCTCAGAGTAAAATGCGAAGTGATCGCAGGACATATTGGAGTACCTGTTGGCTCGCTTGTTTTGATGAGATCGGGAAAATAAACCACCCGACTTCGTTTCACTACGCCGTGGCAAGCGAAATACACCCGTCTTCTCCGCCAACTGGCGGATACGCCGTGGCAAGCGAAATACACTAAAATGCACGAAAAATAATTTAACCTTATTATCTCTCTCGTTATCAATCTCGTTACCAAGTTGCACTTGGGCATGCAGCCCAAGTCGGGTTTAAAAAATTAGACTTAAGCGTTCGAAAATTATTAAAACCTTATTTTAAGATTCTTTTATTAATAATACAACAATATCATATAACATATCTGGAAAACTAATTGCTGCAGGAACAGAAACAGACACTATCCGTTTTACTTCCGGGCAACCTCTGGCTAACCCTGATGACTGGAACCAAATCAAATTTGAAGACAGTTCTGATGATAACAGCGTTATCTCTTACACAAAAATAGAATATGCTTATGATGGAATCTACTGCCATTCTTCATCCCCGGCCATCAGCAATAACACGATAAGTGATAATGATTATCGTGGAATCCGCTGCTCTTCTTCATCCCCGAGCATCAGCAATAACACGATAAGTAATAATTATTATGGAATCTACTGCTCTTTTTCATCCCCGACCATCAGCAATAACACGATAAGTAGTAATGGTTATGGAATCGATTGCTATGAATCATCCCCGACCATCAGCAATAACACGATAAGTAATAATTATTATGGAATCTACTGCTGGTATTCATCCCCGACCATCAGCAATAACACGATCAGTAATAATAATTATTCTGGAATCGACTGCCGTGATTATTCATCCCCGACCATTTTGAATAATATTCTTTATGATAATAGCATAGGTATTGATGCGAATTCATCACCTTCAGCATTGGAATATAACCTATTCTGGTTAAATAATACTATTTTTTCAGGTGGTGGTATTCCTCCATACTTTGGAATAATTTTCACGGTAAATGCAAATGGAGATTCTTGTGATACTTATTTTAATCTATTTATGGATCCACTTTTTGTAGACCCACTTAATGGAGACTATCATCTAAGCTGGGTAAATTATCCAATCCCTGATGAAACCATGTCGCCCTGTATAGACGCAGGAGACCCAAGTTCACCTTTAGACCCAGATGGAACGATAGCAGACATGGGAGCATTCTATTTTAACCAAAATGTTTCAATAGATGAACCAGTACAACTATCAGAATTCAATCTTACAAACTATCCAAATCCAATTAACTCAAATGTTAACAACCTCACAGTTAGTTTTAATATTTTTAAACCTGGCAAAGTTACAATACAATTATTTAATATTAAAGGACAACTGGTTTCAACTCTTATAAATGAAGATAAAAATGTTGGAGAATACACAATAGCTTATCCAGTTAATGAATTATCATCAGAAATATATTTTACAAGAATGAGTGTTGATGGAGTTGAAAAAGAAACAAGGAAAGTAATATTGTTGAAATAAAAAAATCTATGAAATAAGAAGCAAATTAAAGAAATAAAGGATTGAAATGAAAAATAAACCAACAAAATTAATCGGATTATCCTTTTCTGATTTTAATACCCTGATAAAGGAAGGCAAAGAAATTAATCTTCAACCTGCTCGATTAATCCCTTTTTACAAACCTGGCGACGAAATGGCTCTGGCTTCAATTCTTATGTCAGCATTACGGTTGATAAAGGAATTTAGAAAAAATATCTTTCAGGCAATTGGGCTCACCACAAGTGGGAAAATTCAAATTTATGTAGAAGTTGAATTCTTGTTTTTTGATAAAAAACGGGTTGATGGACTTATTTTAGTTGTACGTGGTAAAAAAATTGTTGATGCCGCATTAATTGAAGTAAAAAATAAACACAACGAATTGGATGAAAAACAAATATCAGATTATTTGACAATTTCTAAAGAATATTACATCCCAACTTTATTTACGATTTCAAATCAATTTGTTTCTTTCCCTACCCAATCTCCTATTTCGGTTAAAATTCCCAAGTCCGTTTCTTTATATCATCTCTCGTGGTCCTATATTTTGACTACCGCCTACATATTATTGATTGAAAATAAAAATAACATTGCTGATGAAGACCAAGTTGAAATTATGAATGAAGTTGTAAACTACTTTGAATCACCAAATTCTGGTGTTGTTGGTTTTACGCAAATGAAACCGGGTTGGACAGAAGTTGTCCAAAAAATAAATGCCCGTGCACCTATAAAGATGAATGAAAATTCTACTGATGAGACAGTGTCAAGTTGGTTAGAAGAAGAGCGAGATATGGCATTAATGTTAAGCCGCGAATTAGGCTTACTTGTCCTTTCAGGTCATAATAAATATAAGAATGACCTAATAGAAAGGATTAATCACGAAAAAAGACAATTGATTTCTAAAAAGATTTTAGAATCCATTCTTAAGATTGATGGTGCTGCTTCAAATATAGTAGTTCGACCAAGCTTTGATAGAAGAAATATTGAAATGGCAGTTACCCTTGTTGCTCCACAAGACAGAAAAACAAGACCTCAAATTACTTGGATGAAAAATCAAATTAAAATTTGTGAAAAGAAAAAACCCGAATTTTTTAAAAATCTTAAAAAGAATTTGATGATTGATATAAATATAAAGTTTACAAGTAAACCAATAAGAATTCCTTTGGTTGAACTTGAATATGCATATGATAAAGTTTGTGCTAAAGAAATTAAAAGTTTTAGTATTCTACTTATAAAGGATTTAGGTAAAAAATTTGAAGGAAGAAAAGTATTTGTTAAGATAATTGAAAAAATGCTAATTGATTACTATCAGGGAATTGTACAATACTTAAAAAAGTGGGAAAAGCCTGCACCTCAAATCCAAGCAAAATATGATAACGAAGATGCTATATAAAATTCCACCCCACCAGAACAAAAGAATCCAGATGATTCTCAATTAAAAGTTACGTGTGATGTAATTTATAGCAAGAAGAAAGATTGTAAAATACGAAGTTAGTAAAATCTGGGATAAACCCGATAGAGTACTTGTCATAAGTCGCAGAGCTTGTGATAAGTACGAACTTAAAAGAGGAAAACCACGAAAGACACGAAAAAACACGAAAGCGTTTAAATTACGAATATAAAATGAGATTTATCGTTGTGAAAACCCGACCACCTCTCGTTGCGAAAGCCCTCTTTCGCAACGCATGTGTACAACAATATCACAGTTTTCTTTACATCCAATCTTGACGAGAATTTTTCTTGTTCTATACTATTTTTATATAGTACGCTTTTTGAAAGACACATAGGGGGTGACTGGTTTCGACAGGGACTGCGGAGGCAAGAATAGCATATCGGGCAGATTACCTACCCCGTTAAACTTGGTGATACTAAATTGTAAATGCAGATGAAAATCTAGCACTAGCTGCATAATCATGCAACTCATTTGATAGGATGGTGCCATTGACAACCTGTTAAATGCCGTTTTTAATGGCTTAGATGCTGCGATGTCTATACACAGTGTTGAAGCTTAATAGGCTTGGTTTCCGAAAGGTTTGTACATTGTTCTTTCTGAGACGACCAAATCACGATGTACTAAATATGTAGAATTTCTTGCAGCCAAATCTCTGGACGCGGGTTCGACTCCCGCCACCTCCACCAGTCTTCGCTTGGAGCGGAGTGGAAAGCGAAGACTGACACGCCGTAATGTAATGAAGGCGGTCTCATAACTTTAATCTATTGTTTATATTTGCTCCAAGACTACGACCTAGCAGGCCATTATGAAAACTTTTTACTATGTCTATATCCTCGAAAGTGAGAAAGATCCAACAACGCATTATACTGGATTCACAGAAAATATACAAACTCGTTTACATAAACATAATTCCGGAGGATGTCCACACACGGCAAAATTCAAACCTTGGACCATTCAGAATTTTTTCGCATTTCTTTCTAAAGAAAAAGCAATTGCTTTTGAAAAATATCTTAAATCAGGATCTGGAAGAGAATTTTCCAGAAGACATTTCTAAATGAAGACTGCGGCGGCGTAATCCCTTCAGGGATGAAGCCGTGCTGACATACTATTGATAAATAGCTCAAAACTACGCCTCGGTAAACCAGAAGGAGTGTTATGATGTTTTATGTGTATGTTTACGAAGTCTAAACTTCCCAGATAAGTTTTACACTGGTTATACAGCAAATCTTAAATCGAGAGTTGAAAAACATAACAATGGACAAGTACCATATACAGCTAAATATAAACCATGGAAAATTAAAACATATATAGCGTTTGAAAATAAGGAAAAAGTTACAGCCTTCGAAAAGTATTTAAAAACTCACTCGGGAAGAGCATTTATCAAAAAGCACTTCTAATTTTAGTAAAACGAAAAAATGAAAAATGCAGCGGCGTAGTTCCTTCAGGAACGAAGCCGTGCTAATAGCAATGCTTCACATAATCATTTTAAACTTACGACCTCAATGTGACAGATTTTTCACTATTCCTAAGTGTAAAGAAAAACGGCTTCATCCTGATCAATCGGGACAAAGCCGTTAATATAATTTTCTTTCTTTGGTTAGAAACTTAGATCAATTGCAAGTTTATGAGTTGCACCTTCATCAAGATAATCAGTTAGATAGGCATAGTCGAAGCGGAAATCACCAAAGAGTATAGAAGCGCCCATTGTGAAATCTTCTCCATCGAGACCGGCACGCACTGCAAACAGATTTGCAAGCCATCCCTCTACACCGAGATGCAGTTTGAAATCATTCTTCTGATCGCCTTCACGTCCAAGTGATTGAGATATTTCCGCAATTCCGATCACATCAAAAGAAGTAAGCTGAAGGTCTGCAGAAGCACCAAGTCTCAGCATAGGAAGTATTGTATCTTCATGATCAGTATCAGTATCCCATTTCATCTTTCCACCGAAATTCATCAAGCTTGCGCCGGCACGTATCTGTTTTATCAGTCCGCTTGAAACAGGAGTAGCAACCAATGCACCGAGATCAAAGACAAAACCTGTTGCCTTGTTCTCATCAATAGACTGCGTGACATATTTTGCTCCTGCGCCGAAGCTCAACAAAGAAATAATCTTTCCGCCTGCAGAAATACCAAGAGCCATATCAGTGGCACTGAATGTGTCACCACTTGGTCCTTGACCTGGCAGGACTTCGGGAATATCACCCACTCCAAAGCTATTGAACGTAATCGCTATAGCTGCATTACGCTTACTACCCACAATGATCGATGCCTGGTAGTTTATCCTATCCAGACTCATGATATTGTACATTGCACCCATACGAGTGCCCTTTATTTGGCAAAGACCTGCTGGATTGTAGAAAGGAGCAGAGCCGTCATCGGCAATAGCAGCAAAAGCATTTCCCAAACCGGCTGGACGAGCACCAACTGGAATTCTCAGGAAAGCACCCCCCTGTCCACCTGAAAGATCTTCTTCTGCAAATGCAAAGGAAGTGAACAATCCAAGTATTGCCACGAAAGAAAGTAATGTTTTGATTATTTTATATTTTCTCATTTTTTTTATCTCCTTTCCTAGCGTAATATCGCTACTTTGATGATTTTTTTCTCATCAGCTTGATTTTCAACGATGATAAAATAAACACCATTTGCAACATAGTCGCCGTATTCATTTTTACCATCCCATGTCGCTTCGACTTCATCATTTTCAACTTCTTTTACAAGTTCACCCGCTATGTCGTATATTCTCAGCTTGGTGATGGGATCATCAAAATTAGGATGTATTTCACCGGTATATGATTCAGGATTGTATGGATTTGGAGAGAAGTATGGTTCATCAGTAGGTGGTATAGTTGTTCCAAGCTTCACTATAACTTGGTTGTTATCTTCATCATACTCTTCTACACCATAATCAGCATCCGCAAGAATATAAATATCATGAGAAAGTGTATCTGGCATAGTCCAATTCAGAGATACTGTCTCTTCATCTCCATTGCCCATCGGTCCAAGATTAAATGTTCCAATTGGGTTAACCATTATTGTTGGGTCACCATCATAGAAACGAACAACAAACTCATCAACATTAGCACCATCTTCAGTATGGCATTCAATAGTAGCTTCAAAAGATACTACCTCACCTTCAGCAGGATGAAGATTTGATACTATTACATTGCTTTCTGTTAATTCAAGATCAACATTTGATGTCCATAATGGAACATATCTTGGGGCAGTTGAATCAGAACAAAGTTCCTGTGCATCCCAGACTCTTAATCCAATAAGACCTGAGTACAGATTATCAAACAACACATCTGTGGTTATGCCGGTTGCATCATCATATTGTCCATCGCCATTTGTGTCCCATTGGTAGAGAGTAATTCCACGATCATCTGGATCATAAGAGCCAGAGCCATCCAATGTAATAACCTCACCAATATTACCAAAGTAAGGTCCACCAGGATCTGCAATAGGTGCGTGATTTACAGTATCATTCACTGTTGTAAAATGTACATCTGTATCTGTCAAACTGTCACTACCAGTAACAAGTAAAGTGACTTCAAAAGTATCTTCCACAGAATATTCCCATGTTACAAATTCACCAATAGCATCAGGATCCCCCCAATCAAGACCATCACTTGCATCAAAGTCCCATTCCCATTGAGTAATAAATTCCTCAGGATTTTGATGATAGGAATTCTTACCTGAAAAAGCAATCGGAGTATTAGTTGGTTGAGGTAGATTAGAAGAGCTGATAACTGCTATGGGTTGTAATTGAACCACACCACGAGTTAATACTAATATTGAAGCAGGAGTTGTTCCTGCTGTCCATGTAAGAGCATAAGTACCACCGGGCCAGGAACCATCTGCATATTGTCCGTAAGTAGCATTATCAAGAAGGTAATCTGAAATCTCTTCATACCAGTCTCTTGGACCTGTACCAAATGTTGTAATGTCATAGAATTCCATAGCTTTTTTAAAGCCATAAAGTGCATAGTAATTTCCAGATAACATTTCATAAGCATAACCGTCATGTGTATCATTAAAATGAATATCCAAAAAATTTAGTGCATTTACAATAGGAGTATCTGTGATCGGTGTACCTATGTAGTAATGACTTGCCATACCTGCTCCAGTTTTCACATTATTATCCCAATAACCAGCATAAGTATATCCAAATCCACCGTCAGCACTTTGACTGTATGCTAACCAATATGCAAGTTCATTTTTTACCCATTCTGGTGTTTGTATTGGTGGCATATTTTTTTCAATTGCTTCCAGTGCAAGTACGGGCCACTGTACAGCAGAATTGTCACTATCACCGTAATTATTTGCACTATAAGCATTATATCGCCAGCCACCACGGTAAACACCAGCTGTGCTATCTGCTTGAGACCATGCAATACAGTTCATGGCATCTTCCATAATATCGTAATATGTCATTCCAACAAGAGTGCCACTATCAACAATTCTATCAGGTTGATTGCTTGCAGCAATTGCCAAAATTGCAATTCCATTCTCATAAGCTCTTGGCCAATCGCTAAAATAGATACCGATACCATCTCCATCTGTATCCGGATCACCTACATATTGCATACCAATTGGAACAGTACGACCGTAAGTATTTAATATCCAATCCAAACCGAGTTGTACAGTTTCAGCATAAATATCTTCATCAGGATCGTCATTACCATGATGAGCATTCTCTTCATATGCCAATACGGCTAATCCTGTTGAACCCATTCCATAGTCATCACTAGATGAATACCACCAGCCGCTTGCGTTTTGGTTCAAATACAACCAGCGCAAACCATCTTCAATTGCAGCATTAATCCGCTGTTGTTTATCCACGATTGGAATTACATCAATTGTTGTTTGATCAACATCTATTAGACCATCGTCATCAGTCACTGTTAAAGTGGCAGTTTTTATACCGCCTGTAGTATAAGTGTGCGTTACAGCAATATATCGAGCATCTGTAACAGTTCCTGGCAGAATAGTTCCATCTCCTAGATCCCATTCGTAGTTTCCAGCTGATACATCACCCCAATGTACGTTACCCCAAATTGTAATTTCTCTACCAACCCAACTATAATAAAGAGGCATACAATTTACCATTGGTCCAGCTAGTTTTGATTGCATTATTTCATCCCAGTTACCGGGATCATTCAATTCAGGGGGAGGAGGTGCTTGTGAATATTTTTCAAGCAACTCCTGGGCTTGATTTATCAGATCGTCTGCTAATACAGATGATACCATTAAACCCAATGAAATAATAATTCCAAAAAATATTAATAGAATTTGTTTTTTCATCCTGTTCTCCTTAAAATTTTAATTAATAAATTACAAAAACTATTTAAGAAAGTAGCATTTAAAGTTGTGCCTAATTTAGACATTTTAATTTTTGTGCATTTTAAATTTTTCATTTTTATTTCGAAAAGGGACACGCTGCAATACAGTTTGAACAGCCACCGCCGTTCTCAAGCCAAAACATGTAGCATTTCTCAACATCAACTACCCAGCGCTTAATTCCTGGATTATTTGAAACACTCTTTATTTCGTATGAGGGTTCTATATCACACGAGATCGCAGACACTTCACATGCTTCAATGCATAATTTACATTTTCTGCAATAATCTTGTAAAGAAAAATCTACTTGTTTGTCAACTATTAATGGAATATCAGTAAAAACTTTACAAATTCGCACCTTTGACCCAAGCTCTGGAGTGATCAGCATTCCACTCCGTCCAAGCTCTCCCAATCCCGCATCAATAGCAAGAGGAATATTTAATGCAGTATCGTTTCCTGATGAGATTGCTTTATATCCAAGATGTCTGATGAACTGAGCAACTGAAGCAGACAGAAACGCCATCTGAGAATATGAGATCCCCCCAGAAGTGACCGCAGACCAGTCTGGAGAATTAAAGATGTCGTCATTCATTTCAATTGCCATGACTATTGCATGAGTATAATCTTTCGGGATATGAATCGGTTTACCATGCCTGTTTATCATGTAGAGCCATTTGCGGTTGAGTTTGCATATACCAACCAGTGATGCACCGAATTTAAGAGCAGTATCCTTCACTTCCTTCGTGAACTCGACCATATCCCCTATTTCATATTGAGAAAGCTGCGGTTCGGTTAGCTTTGTATCTTCATTATCCAGCTTTTGATCGGAAAAGGCACCAACAAAATGATTGTATAAGGTCCAGGATGCAATTACACGTGCCAATTCAACCCGGGAATAACCTTTTTTCTTATTTTCGATCATTTTTTCAGAATTGACATAATCCCATTTATAGAAAAAAGGTGCAGTGTTATCATAAATCACTCTGCCAAATATATTTTTTTGTTCATTAAACTGTTGAAGAATTTCATCGTCGATCTCGTACGTGGGCTTATCAACACGCTTTACTGTAACGCCTTTCATTACAATTATCCCTTAAGAATTTCCTCAAGTCCAATGATGCAGTAGGTTGTAACCAGTACTTTGTTATTTTCCCACCATCGTCCATTCTCATTTTGCCACCAACCCTCTTCATTCTGAATTTTTACAAGCTGGTTTGCCAATTCAGTTCTCCAGTCATGCCGGATGCCGTCGTCTCCGACAATAATATCAGCATCATAGGCAGTAAGTGCTTTTGCCATCATTAGATAATAATAAAAAAGTCCTTGATTGCCGAGTAACGGATTGGTTTCTACAATAAAATTATTGCTTATCCAATCATATGCTGCCTGTATACGGGGATCTTCTTTATCCAGCTTTGCATAGATCATGCTTTTCAGTCCGGCATAGGTCATATTTCCATAGGATGTTGAACCACCTGCTTTGCTTATTCCTGGTTCATACATAAATCCGCCATCGTTTTCAGAATAGGATTCGGGATTATACTCTTCAAGATTCTGACAACGCTGTAGAAAAAATATCGCCTTATCAAAAAAGAGCTTCTTTTCCTCAATATTTGTAATTTCTTTCTTGTTGAGTTCAAGTTCATCTGCAAAGACCGGTTCGCGCTCGAGCATTGCTTCCAGTGCCCATTGCAGGTTGGATAGATCTGGTCTCTGATCGCCTCCATATCCGACTCCGCCATAGTACAGACTGTCTGACGAATAACCTTCTTCCTCATCTATTTGCAGACCGAGTAGATATTTTTCTCCCCTGTCGATGATATCGTAATATTGAGGGTCGTTTGCTTCTTTTAGCGCCATCAAACAGATGGATGTATTATAATTCGGCATATTATCAGTATAGATAGAGCCATCGAGTTTTGCACAACTTGCAATGAACTCAAGCCCTTTTGCAACTGGCTCGAACTGGTAGCTTATATTCGGATTGCTATTAACAATTGCAATAACGGCAAGCGCGGTTATCGCTGGATAAAATTGCCAGCTCCCGTTGTCTTCCTGCTGCTCCACAAGCCATTGCAGACCGATTTTGATGGAGTGCTCCATCTCATGTGTTAATGAAAGGTCAACTTTTGCATACCCATAAGTAACAAATGTTACTAATATAATTAATATAATAAATAGCTTTTTCATGTATGTCCTCCGTAAATTAGTGTAATGCTTTTATTTTTATTGTTGCTTTTGTTCCATTTTCTGGAACGATGTTTTTGTTTGCTTCATAGAATGTATCATCTGTAATGGTTGGAAGCGGATTGTGGATTATTGTAAAAGGATCATTATACGTTCTTATGATGTTTTGATCCAGATCAGCTATAAATTGCCCATTGATGATTTTTGAACCGAGGAAAATCCAATGAGTTTTCAGCATTTCCCGTTTCTTAGGAATATTCCACACTAGTCGCTCTATCGGCTCCTCGTGGGTGACGCCTAAAGTATCAGTCCAAATCGCATATACAAGCAGAGAATCACCTTCAGGCATTATATCATAATTTCCAACTTCCATGTTCTGTCCGCATTCCAAACCAAGTAAAAGGAGTGAGGTTTGAATGTATGAAGGGAGAGCATCAGTTTTCAGGATTGTTTCATGCAGATGTCCTTGAGGGCCAACTAGAATGGTTTCTATGAGTCCCCTATTCATATTGAATTCTGCAGGAAAAGTGATCTCTCTGTTCGCAATATCTATTTTGATGTTATCTATTTTATATGTGTTTTCATCTATTTTCATTATAAGTGAATCAGGTGCTTGTGCATAAACATATGATGAGAGGGATATAAGTAATATACCCACTATAAATATTTTATAAAAATTCATTGATACCTCTTTTTAAAAAAAGAAATATTATTGAAAAAAAATGTCAAGATAACTGTATATTCATCTTACCGCAGCACTGCGATTTTAATGACGGCTTTCTCTTTGGCTTCATTCATCACAATCATAAAATATACACCATTCGCTACAAATTGTCCAGATTCATTCTTTCCGTTCCAGGCTATTTCTGTGGAGTTCAAATTTTTATTCTCAAGTACTAATTCACCGGATATATCGTATATTTTAACAAGTTTAATTGGAGAGTCGTCATGTGTAAAATTCAAACGAGCGAAACCTAAATCGGTATTTATTTCGGGACGGTAGGGATTCGGATCAAAATAAGATTGGGTGACAGGTGTTTTATTTCTTACAAGAGTTTGAACGTATTTCGTTGTAGTAACATCATCATTTCCAATTGTGCAATAATTGATAAGCGTGTCCGGAGTCTGAATACCTGAAAGTATTCTCACATCTACCCAAACTTCTTCTTCATCTCCTCCAGCCGGCAACGATCCAACATCCCACGTTATCAAATGTTCCTGCTGATCATACACACCCCCTATGCTCACATTATGCATTGAAACATGCTGATCGGGAGGAAGCCAATCTGTAATGAGGACATCGTCTAATTGATAGTTCAGTAAGTTTTGATATGAAATAGTATATCGCATTATCTTGTTTGGAGATATCCAGGTGAAAACCCCATCATCCTTCTGTACATCAAATGGATTATACCCAATATCCTGATCAGGAATGCACATGCCGGATGGCCAAACTATCTCCTCATCTTCAAGTTCATAGAGCACTTCAAGAAGGTCATCAATTACAAAGATTTTATTCATACCTGACGTTGTATTCAATGATGCAAATAAATTTCCTGTGAGCTTATCTACTGCTAGCTTTACGACGTAACTACCTGCAGAAAGATCATAGGAACGAACAGACAATAAATTGAGATCATACTGGAGGATCTTCGAACCATAGTTGTTATTCGCAACATATAGATATTTGCCATCATCAATCGCAATCGAGGTCGGTTCCTGATCAACTTCAATACTACCGGAATACGGCAGATCATTCTCGGAATAATACATATTAATTATAGAATAATAATGCACATAATTCTGGGAGCTGTCAGCAACGTAGAGCAGATCATTCTTCTCGTCAATTGCAAAATCTTGACCGCTTACGATATTTTCGAGCTCAGTATAATAAGGAGCAGCAGAATTCGTAAAAGTAAAAGTCGTATCCTGATTATGCCATATATAGGTATAAAGCTTGTTAGTATTCTTTTCTAACGCATAAAGATTATTCGTTTCATTATAGTACTTGATACTTGCAGGATTAGAAATTTCTCCTAACTGTGTATATCCCCAGTTTGTAAGTAATGATGCATACACCACTTCAATAACATTGCTGTTCCTGAAAGAGATAAATAGAAGCTCGTTTTCCGGCTCAACGCATATATCATACGCGCCAGTCCCATGATTTGGAATGTTTAGAGTCTCCTGTTTTTGAATTCCTGCGTGCTGAAGATCATAAGAGAGAATTACCGTAGTCGGAGCTCCGTACATATTACCGATCGCAAACATCGATTTTGCTGAAACATTACAGGTGAGAATAAAAAAACTAATAATAAAAATCAGAAATATTCTTTTCATACTTATTCACCTCAAAAAATTTAATTCATCTTATCATATTTATCTTTAAACTGCTTTATGCTTGTATATATCGCTTTGGCAGCTTTATTCTGGAAATCCTTGGAAAGCAGTTTTTTCTCTTCATATTTATTTGATAAATAAGCAACTTCGACCAGCACTGCAGGCATAAAAGCACCGCGAAGCACATAGAAGTTTGCCTGACGTACACCATTATTTTTTGTTGAAAGAGTATTTACCAGCTGCTTCTGGCACATTTCTGAAAGTTCACTACTCTCATTCAGATATTCTGTCTGGCGCATATCGTAAAGGATAAAATCAAGATCAGTATAACGGGATATGCTTTCCTGATCTTCAAACTTGATAACTTCATTCTCCATTGCCTCAACAGCTCGTGCCTCATGGGTTTGGGCTGTGGAAAGATAATAGACTTCCGAGCCGCTCGCTTTGGTATTATATGCTGCGTTGCAATGAATGCTGACAAAAATATCGGCTTGATTTTCATTGGCAAAATCCGTTCTTTCACCCAGCGACACAAACCTGTCATCATGCCGTGTAAGAAGCACTTTCACATCAAGATTTTTCTCGAGCAGATCCTTCACTTTTTTTGTGATATTTAACACAATATCTTTTTCTTTAAGACCAAGAATTCGTCCAACTGCACCTGGATCCTTTCCTCCATGCCCCGGATCGAGCACAATCGTTTTTATATGATATTTCTCCATCGAAGAAAAATTTATAATAACCGCTCCATCATCTAATAGAACTTCATCGGGAAAGAATTTGTCGGCGCAGAGATTTAAAAAATAAACCGGTACATAAAAGAAACCATTCACTACCTGAATGTCATTATGAAGATTGTAACTGTGTTTCCCAAAATGCACCCAATTATTAAAAAAAGAGAACTCGCATTTTTTTTCAAAAATTACACAGTTAATGGTCTGTGATCTCTGATCTACTTTGATTGAACCGTCAAAAATACGTTCGATATCATAAAGGTTCAGATAATTCCTGCTCTCGATCTCCATAATCGGCAAATGGTCTTTACGAGTGGAGTTCAGATACGAGATGCCATACTCCTTCGCACAAAGTTGAGCACTGAAGAAAAACAACAAAACTATAATTAAATATTTTTTTATTATCATAATAGATTAATATGATATCTTTTGATTTGAGCAATTTTTGTCAATTTATTATTGACACTTACTCAGTGAATGCAAGAAATGTTCGTATGAAAAATTCAATATATGTCATCGACGGCACAGCCATAATATATCGTTCTTATTTTGCTTTCAAGAATCGCCCTCTCATTAATTCCAGGGGTGAAAACACAAGTGCGATCTTCGGTTTTTTGCGTACGATCATATCTTTGCTCGAGCGTTTTAAACCAGAGTATTTTGCAATAACTTTCGACGAAAAGGAGCCCACATTCCGTCATAAAACTTACAAGGAATACAAAGCGACACGGGATAAAATGCCCGAAGACCTGGTCGAACAACTCGGACCTATACTCGAAATGGTCAAACTCTCACATATTGCAAAACTATCCAAATCCAGCTATGAAGCCGACGATATAATTGCAACACTGGTAGAGCGTTATGAAAATGATCATGATATTGTTATCGTATCTTCTGATAAAGATCTGTACCAGCTCGTGAACGACCATGTGAAATTATATGAACATTCAAAAGACAAATTCATTGGCATTAAAGAGGTTGAGGAAAAATTCGATGTCTCACCTGGACATATTGTCGATTTACTGGCTCTTGCCGGCGATTCATCAGATAATATCCCGGGCATTCCAAAAGTAGGACCGAAAACTGCCGCAAAACTTATAAAAGAATATGGTGACCTGGAAAGCATAATCAATCATGCTGATGAGATTACTTCTGAGAAAATAAAGAATAATATAACCGAATATGCTGATCAGGGTCGGCTTTCCAAAGAACTCGTCATTCTCGATAAAAATGTTCCCATCGATCTCACTATTGATTCAATGAAAGTACCGGATATCTTTACTGAAGAATTAAAAGATTTCTGTGCCCGTTACGAGATGTACGCCTTCATGAAATATTTTAAGGGTGAAATCGAGCAGCCCGTCAGGAAAAAATTTTCCTATGAGATTGTGAATAATGAGAAATCTTTCTCGGCGTTATTAACTCTACTGAAAAAATCAACATTCATTGCTGCTGATCTCGAAACCGACTCCCGCAATCCCATAGAGGGACGTATTGTTGGTATCTCGTTCTGCGTGAATGATGAAAAATCCTATTACATTCCTGTTGGACATATTTTTGGAAAACAGCTCGATAAAGCGAAGGTCTTAGAAAAATTAAAACAAATTCTAGAAGACTCAGCAAACAAATTCATCGGGCATAATATCAAATTTGATTATATGGTTTTCCAAAATGAAGGGATCGAGGTAAATGACCTCTATTTCGACACCATGGTCGCTTCATATGTTCTTGCTCCAGAAGAACACCGCCACAATCTGAATGAAGTCAGCATGAAATACCTTCAACACAAAATGATACCGATTACAGACATAATCGGCAAAGGGAAAAACCAAATCCAGTTTGGTGAAGCCGAGATCGAGAAAGCTGCCGAGTATGCTGCAGAGGATGCATACATCACTTTTCTGCTATGGGAAAAACTGAAATCCCAGATCGACAAGATCGAGCTTTCAAAACTCTTCTATGATATTGAAATGCCGCTTGTGAAGGCGCTTGCGCAAATGGAAAAAAACGGCATTTATATTAATCTTCCCCTGTTCAGAGAGATTTCAAAAGAACTCGAGCATAAAACCGAAGAGCTGAAGGATACAATTTATTATAAAACAGGTGAGCAGTTCAATATTGACTCTCCTTCTCAACTTGCTAACGTGTTGTTTGACAAAATGGATCTTCCAGTCATAAAAAAAACTAAAACCGGCTATTCTACTGATATTGAAGTGCTTACAAAGCTGAGCAGAACCTACGAACTGGCCCAGGATATCATTGATTACAGGCAATTGAAGAAATTGCAGTCCACTTATATTAATGCCTTTCCGAAACTTATCAATCGCAGAACGCACCGTATTCATTCTTCATTCAATCAGACTGTTACTGCAACGGGACGGCTTTCGAGCTCCAATCCAAACCTGCAGAATATACCGATCCGCACAGAAATTGGCAGGGAAATGAGAAAGGGATTTATTCCGCAAGAGAATGACCACCTTATCCTTTCTGCAGACTATTCACAGATCGAACTCCGTATTGTTGCGTTGCTATCAAAAGATGAAAAAATGATAGAGAATTTTAATGAAGGCGGAGATATACACTCTCAAACTGCTGCTAATATTTTTGGAATCGATGAAAAAGAGGTTTCTGCTGACCAAAGAAGGCAGGCAAAGGTCATCAATTTCGGCATAATTTACGGCATGGGCGCATTCTCATTATCGGAAGATCTGCGTATTTCAAGATCGGAAGCACAGGCATTTATTGATAACTATTTTTCATTTTATAAGGGATTGTACAACTACCTTGAATCAACAAAAAAATTCGCTCATGATAAAGGATATGTTAAGACCATTTTTAACAGGCGCAGATACCTTCCGGGCATTAATAGCAGGAATAGAAATGTGCAGTCAAATGAAGAACGCATGGCAATAAACATGCCGATTCAGGGCACGGCAGCAGATATGATAAAAATCGCAATGAATGCGCTTTATGATAAGAATTCTAATAAAAAGGATGAGATAATGATGATCATCCAGGTGCACGATGAACTAGTCTTCGAGATCAGAAAAGATAAAATAGATTTCTATCAAAAATTAATCAAACAAGAAATGGAAAATGTGCTCCCGAAAGAGTATGCCGGCATCGTCCCCATCAAGGTGGATATCGGTTACGGTAAAAGCTGGTATGATGCACATTAATAAGGAAACATGAATATTAAACTGAGATACGGTGAAGAACATAAAATAGTCGAAATCCCTGACAAAAATGTCTTGGGAATTCTTGAGATGGAATATATCGAAGCGTGCGCACATCCTGAAGAACATATAAATAAACAACTCAACTCCCCCATCGGAAGCCCACCGCTTTTACGTTTACTAATAGAAAAAGATCCAAAAAATATTCTCATTATTGTGAGTGATATTACACGTCCAGGTCCATTTGCGCTTATGATGGAGACACTACTCAAAACACTGCTATCATACAATATTGATAGCAAATGTATTAGCTGCATTATCGCAAACGGGACTCATAGAAAAATGACGGAAACAGAAATGCGGTATCATTATGGAGATTGGGTTGTTGATAACTTCTCAATAGAAAATCACGATTGCAGAGCTGATAATCTCGTTAATCTCGGTGAAATGGCTTCAGGTAATAAACTACTCATAAATAAAAAGGTCGCTGAAGCTGATTTTCTTATCACTCTTGGTGTGATAAGTCCCCACTATTTTGCCGGTTTCAGCGGAGGAAGAAAATCGATTTTACCGGGAATTTGCGGATATGAAACGGTTCGGCATAATCATTCAAATATAGTGCATAACTATGCAACTCTCGGCAAGTTAGACAACAACAAAATCCACCTTGAAATGGCTGAAGCTGCAGCGAAAGTTGACGTGGACTTCACCTTGCAAGCTGTTGTAAATTATAAAAAGGAACTTATTCAATGCTTTGCAGGTGCGCTTGACCAGGCATTTTATGAAGGAGTCCAATTCTTTAAGGAACATAATTCCGTGAAATACTCTCAAAAAGCAGATGCACTTATTGTATCCGCTGGCGGTTATCCGAAAGATATAAATTTTTATCAATCCCAGAAAGCATTGAACAATACAATTGAACTGGTAAAAGAAGGCGGTACGATCATATTAGTTTCTGAATGTAGGGAGAATATGGGACAGGATGAAATGGAAAAACAGCTTCGAAATGTTCAGACTATTGATGAACTATTCATGGTCGATCAAAAGGACATTCAGATCGGGGGACATCGCGCATTTGCTACAGGCAAATTGTTGAAACGAGCTGACATTCTTGTGGTAAGTTCTATGGACAAGGAACTTGTTAAGGCAGTGCACTTCACTCCTGCAGGTTCAATTGAAGAAGCTCTCGAGTTCATCAAAGATAAAGAAGGTGAAGAATTTTCCTGCTATATTGTTCCAAATGGTTCGATGTTTTTCCCAAATCATAAGAAAAAATAAGGAATACTATGTACAAAGTTATTGCAAAAAAAAGTTCAACTTACGACATTACAAAACTAAAAAAAGTTATTGATTCGATATTCACTGAGACCGATTTCTATCCTACACTCAAATCACTTTCATCCGTGCTCCTGAAACCCAATCTGCTGGGAGCTTACCCGCCGGACAGGGCAATCACGACCCACCCGAATCTCGTGGCAGCAGTTATCGAAATACTCAAAGATCATAAAATCTCAATTTCACTTATGGATAATCCAGGTGGAACAGTGAGCGCTATGAAAGCATATCAAATAACCGGCATGGAAAATCTTGCAAAACTCTACGGAATTACGTTAATAAATCCGGTCAAAAATGGAATTTACACATATAATAAGAATGCAAAATATACAGTGAATAAAGCATTCATCGATGCGGAAGCCATTATTAACCTGGCAAAATTGAAAACGCATATGTTCACATTGTTCACCGGTGCGATAAAAAATTTCTATGGCACCATTCCGGGACTTGCAAAATCCAACCTGCACCGCCTTGCACCCAATCCAAAGAAATTTGCGGAATTCGTGGTCGATATTTATGAGATCATAAAGGATAAAGTTGTATTCAACCTGATAGATGGCATTATCGGCATGGATGGGGATGGACCTTCGACAGGTGATGTGAAAAAATTCGATATTGTACTTGGAAGCAAAAATGCCATTGCCCTTGATTACTTTGCAAGTAAGTTCATGGGTTATAAACCGGAAAAAATACCGATTACTCGCATTGCGGTAGAACGTGAGGGGATGGATTTCAATGATTTCAAATTATCGGGTGATTTTGATGAAAATTTTGTACTTCCGAATTGCAACATTCAAGCGGCTGAAAGGAAAAATAGAATTCTAAATCTGCTCTCAGTACCATTGAAAGGCTTTATCAAACGTTTCTTCTGGACAATCCCCTATTTCGAGCCCAAGAAATGTGTGCAGTGCAAAGCATGTGTGAATTTCTGTCCCGGTAAAGCTCTCACTCTTGAAGAAAATGACCTTGCCCCAAAGATCGATCCTCAAAAATGTATTCTCTGCATGTGCTGCATCGAGATATGTCCTGTAAATGCAGTATCGCTTAAGAAAAGTTTTCTTGGCAAAATGCTTATCCAGGAACATGATTCGTCAAAGGGGTAGAGACCTATGAAAATTACAAAGTAAGGAATACAGGAGGATATTTATGAAATTAATAGCTGTCATTTTTACATTTTGCTTTCTGTTTTTTGCTTTCCATCTCTCAGCCACAGATACATGGGTAAAGACTTATCAACCCTTCGGTGATGGGGATTACTATGTAGAAGATGTTATCGTTTGCGATGATGGTGGTTTTGCAGTAAATGGCTTCTACTATTACTTTGATGACTGGAATGAAATGCAATGGGGTTATTTAATGAAAACGGATAGTCTCGGCAACTTCCTCTGGGCAAAAAAGGACACAGTAAGTTGGATCGAGGAATCGGAATCCTCTGCTTTTGTGCAAACCGATGACGGCGGTTTCTTATCAGCTGTGTATTCTCTATGGGGAGGTACTGCATTAATCAAAAGGGATGAAGAGGGAAATCGAGAGTGGGTTGTTGATGGACACGACTTATATGTGCACTCTATGGATTTGACTCTTGATGGAAATATAATCCTTGCAGGAAGAATGAATGGATTACCTGCTATGAGAAAAATTACTCAAAATACTGATATTATTTGGACAAAAACGTACTCTATAAATGGCGACACAAGTGCGACCTTACGGTCAGTTTTCACTTTGTCTGATAGTGGATATGCTGCAACAGGAAATATACACTTTGACGAAACAGGATCTGATATTTTAGTAATTAAAGTAAGCGAAGATGGAGATACTTTATGGACAAAAACAGAAAACATTTATGGTCAAGAATATGGATATTGTATTGCCGAGAATAGTAATTTGAGCTTGTTAGTCGGTGGATGGACAGGCTTTCCAAGCACTGGTTTCTTATGGTTAATAGCAAATGGAGGTGGGACAGAGTGGACCGAATTTATTGATGAAGATATTGGTAACACACCATCGTCTATTATTAATAGTCCAGATAATAATTTTGTTACTCTTTGTTCGAAATTATATAAATTTGATTATTTTTACAATATTATATGGATAAGTAATCTTAGTGGGGGTGGGGGGGATAAATGCTTAAAATCAATTAATAATGGAAGTTTTATTTTTACTGGTGTTACAGAAGAAAACTGGGAAGAATATATATCACTTACAAAGACGGATTCATGTGGACAAGTATATTCTATTGATGATCCGGGCAATCCGAACAATACTATTTCAATAAACATATTTCCAAATCCGATAATAGATAATTGTACAATATCGTTTAATAATAACATAACATTGAAAAACCCTCATATAACTGTTTATAACATCAAAGGACAAAAGATCAGGGAACTGGAAGTAGAGAATAATGTCTTAGGAATAAATGAAGTAATGTGGGATGGTAAGGATTATTATGGAAGGGAAGCAGCTTCAGGCATTTATTTTTGTTTTATCAGGGCTGGGGAGAATGAAGTGGTAAGGAAGATGGTTAAATTAACCTCACCCTAACCCTCTCCTTTCGAAAAGGAGAGGGAATTAAAGGGAGAGGATGCATCATAATCCTTAAAAATTTGACAATAATTTGCATGAGCCGGCATTGTAACTCCTACGTTTATGGAAAAATATATTATATGTGCAGCGGGAAAAAAATATGGGAGTCCAATAAAGATGGGCTTTGCAGGATTGTGTAAAACAATAGCACCACAGATCATATATTACAAGGCATTTATGGAATTCATAAGTGCCTTTTTTATTATCATATATTTTCACTATCCTTTAGGAGTTAGGCATGCTTAAAGAGATCAAGGTTTTAATAAATCTACAGGAACTCGATGATAAGATTCTGCGAAACACGAAAGAGATCAAGCGTCTGCCAAAGGTTGTGCAAGAGCTGGAAGAAAAATACAGTTCGGAACAGGAATCTGTGAAGAACATCACGCAACGGCTCGAGCAAAACCTTATGCAGCAGAAAAAACTGGAGCTTGACATCACATCCAATAATCAGGATATTAATAAGTACGAAAATCAATTGCTCTCAGTCAAAACGAACAAGGAATACAAAGCCCTCAACGCAGAGATCACTCATCGAAAAGAAAAAAATGCGGATATCGAAGAACAGCTTATTGAATTCATGGAAGAAGAGTCTGTTCTCAGAGAAGAAAAAAAGAAATTTGAAGAACTTTTTCAAAAAGATCAGAAAATATTTGAAGTGGAAAAATCTAAGATCGACAAGCAGGTTGCTGAGCTTCAAAAAAAGGTTGATGAGCTTGAAACTGAAAAGCTCAAATTGTCAAAAGAGATCCCTGATCTTCTCTTTCGCAGGTATCAAAGACTTATCCAGCATGGACAAGGAAAAGCTGTTGTCACCTTAAGCAAAGGTACATGTACCGGCTGTCATTTTCGTGTCCGTCCCCAGATCATGGTCGAAGTTTCCAATAATGACAGGATCATTACCTGCGAGAATTGTTCAAGAATATTAATTGCACCTGAATAGTGCTGAAGATAATTAGACGATCGCTTCCCGATTAATCGGGAGGAGGAAAGTCCGAACACCAGGAGCACAATACTACGTAACACGTAGTTCCAGCGATGGAAAGAAAGTGCCACAGAAAAGAAACCGTCCCGACATGTCGGGGCAAGGGTGAAAAGGTGGTGTAAGAGACCACCAGTGCCGGTGGTGACATCGGCAGCTCGGTAAACCTTATTGGTGCAAGGTCAAATAGAAGAGGAATCCGCTTCTGGCGGGTACGAAATGCTCCATTCGTCATACTCTCGGGTAGACCGCCAAACTCAGTCACAGAACGGACTGTGAGCTCTTCTTCGGAAGAGTGCTGTGAAGTCTGAGATAGATAAATGATCGTCGTCCCGAACTTGTACTTCGGGAAACAGAATTCGGCTTATTATTATCTTTTGCATATTTGGTTTGGAGAATCAATGAGAAAAAAATGGATCAAGGAAGAAACCTCCGTTGATCAACTGGTACTGGATAAACTTGTTGAAAAACTGAGCTGCCCTCCGGTTATCGCTAAATTACTTGTTCTACATGGGATAGACACCCCCGAAAAAGTTGATATCTTTTTTAATCCATCCATCGAAAATCTGCATGATCCATTTCTTTTTAAGGATATGGACAAAGCAGTTGTACGGATCATCCACGCTATAGAGCAAAAAGAAAAGATCATCATTTATGGAGATTATGATGTGGACGGTACTACTGCCACTTCGATCCTCCTGATGGGTCTGCGCGAGCTTGGTGCGAATGTTGATTTTTACATCCCGAATAGAATGATCGAGGGTTACGGACTGTCATTTACAGGCAACAAAGCTATCGAATCCATGCAGGCACAGCTCATAATTACTGTGGACTGCGGCATCAATGCGGTTGATGAAATAGCAGACCTGAACACCTGCGCTATCGACGTTATAGTAACAGATCATCATACACCAAAGGAAATTTTACCGGAAGCATACGCGATAATTGATCCTAAACTAACAGATTCAACTTACCCCTATTCCGAGCTTGCCGGCGCAGGCGTCGCACTGAAATTACTTACTGCGATCCTTATCAAAATAGGTAAAGATGGCTATGAAGCAGTTGAAGGATATTGCGACCTTGCCGGGTTAGGTACTATCGCTGACATCGTTCCTCTTACAGGTGAGAATCGGATTATTGCACGGCTTGGGATAGAACGTCTTCAGCAGCGAAAAAATTTGGGCATCAATTACCTACTTAATCTATCAGGTTTGAAAAAGGTAGTGCTCAAATCCAGTGACATTGTATTCAAACTTGCTCCACGCATCAATGCGGCAGGACGTATGGGCAGCGCAGACAGAGCAGTCGAACTGATGGCAGCCACTATTCCCGAACGTGCAAAACAGCTTGCTCTTGCCATTGACTCTGAAAATTTCAAACGCCAGAAAATCGACCAGGATACCTTCAAAACTGCTTGTGACATGATTGAAGCAAAATATCCAGACATGAATAATACTTATTTCATTATCCTTGCTGCAGAAGACTGGCATCCCGGTGTCATCGGCATTGTTGCTTCAAAAATCGTAGAAAAATATAACCGACCAACAATTCTGATAACCATCTCAGAAGGCGTAGGAAGCGGCTCCGGGCGAAGTATTCATAATTTCAACATCTTTGAATGCCTTACTCATTTTGAAGATTATCTCATCAGCTTTGGCGGTCATAAATACGCTGCAGGACTCACTATCCTGCCTGAATATATTGATATACTTGATGAGAAGCTCAATGAATATGCTAGAGAAATTCTTTCGGAGCATGAAATCCAACCACAAATCAGCATAGTTAACGAGCTGAATCTCCAGCACATAGATGATGAATTAATCAAATGGCTGAAAATGTTCGCCCCCTTCGGTCCGATGAATATGAATCCTACCTTCATGAGCTCGAACGTGATGGTTGCTGGCTACCCGTACACGGTCGGTATGAATCACCTGAAGATCAAAGCACTGCAGAATGAAAAAATACTCGATCTGATCGGATTCAATATGGGTGATCTTGTACCCTTCTTGAAAAAGGGATCCCGCATTGATATTGCGTATTCTCTCGAAGAAAATAATTGGCAGAATATCTCAAAAATTCAGGGAAAGCTAAAGGATATTCGACCATCACAATAACGATCAACAAATGAAATCACTGAATGTAAAACCACAGAGATCACAGAGAAGAAAAAATATAAAATGAATTCTTGGGATATCCAATAATGAGAATCATAATATAAAATGATCAAGATAAAATCTATTCGTGAATTCCATTTACCGCAAATACTCATATTAATACTGATCCTCGGTATGATTACCTGCTCGGGTTTGACAATTTCCGACACAAAACCACTCCCAAAGGGATTCGTATATATAGAAAGATCGAACCTCATCGTGCTTCCGGTACAACCAAGAAAAATACTCTATTGCAGCTACACACATTCCTTCATTGTTCTCGATAACGTAAAAAACATGCTCTATCGTATCGACGGAAAGGGCAAAATTCTTCAACACATTGGCGAGTTTGGTTTCGCTGAAGGGTTATTCGTACATATCTCGGATTTCGCTGTAGACAGTTTCGGGAATATCTTTGCGGTCGATGATGTTGCGAATGTAGTCGTGCAGTTCGATGATTTCGGGCAATTCGTGAACTCCTTCACTCCAATGGAAGTGACCGAACCAGAGCTTATTGCAGTTCAGGATACCGGTGAACTTCTTATTTATGACAGCTTTTCAAACCAGGTTTTCTGCTTTACAAAAAAGAACGATATCCGTTTCAAATTTGGAAAATTTAATCTAAATCATCCACAAAAGATCTGCACAGCCCTTGAAGTGAGCTACATTGCCGACGCTGGTATTAACAGTATTTTTATTATAGACAATTTCGGCGGTCTGCTTCAAAAGATCTCACCCCGCCAAGCTATTATAGATATCACTTCGACTAAAAATTTTTATTATTATATAGATAATGAAACTTCCTTGTATGTTGCCCGAAGAATGTCTTTCGAACCACTGCTGCTTGGCAAGATTTCAAGCGAAATTAAAAACATCAAGCCGACCTCGATTATTGCTTTTGATTCTTCGCTCGGTGTGTTGGAAGGCAATAAGCTTCATGTGCTCCAACTGATTGCTAATTAGCTATATAATCTATTTTTCTTAAGAATTACTTTACAAATATTATATTGCTTAATACGAATTGTAAAAAATATTTTATTTCATAAAAAGAGCTTATGAAAAATTTAATTCTTGTTCTTTTGTCCGGTCTAATATTTGGACTTTCTTTCATTGATATTGGAGTGGGATTCCTCTGCTTTTTTGCCTTTATTCCCTATCTATATTTTATCACCAAAGCAACACCCAAACAGGCATTTCTCTTTGGATTTCTCTTTGGATTTTTTATCACGCTGATTACATTATATGGAGTTTTTAATGTTAAGTTAATCGCCTTTATCGGGCTTATAATTGCATTTCCTTTATATTTCGCAATACTGTCTGTGTTCTTGCGCAAGGTTCATGAAAGCTTTCCAAAGATTTTTCTATGGATATTTCCTGTGATATGGATCGGCTTCGAATACATGATGACACTGGGTTCTCTTAATTTTCCGTGGTTGAATGTAGGTTACTCTCTTTCAAAATACTATCTCCTTATACAAGCTGCCGATCTGCTCGGCATCTACGGATTATCTCTGCTCGTTATTATTATTAACGTACTGCTTTTCAAAGTGTTTACAAGCAAACCCAAAAGACTGCTCGTAATTCTTATTATTTTTGTTCTGTGGATCGGTTATGGCATCTATCGTGATAAAACGATCAAACTGAAAAATTCTGGTTTGAAGATCGGGATTGTGCAGCTCAATATTATGCAAGAAGACAAGTGGAAGCCGGAAAACCTTGTTCCTACAATTGACGAATATGAAAACCAGGTGCGTATACTGGCACAGGTAAATGATGTAGATGTAGTGATCATGCCCGAATCTGCAATTCCAACCTATATTCTTCATGAGCCCAAATACAGGAAGCGTCTTCAATATTTTGCATCAGAAAATAATATCTCTGTGCTAACTGGATTCCCGGATTATACGGTGGAAATGGTGAAAAATCGGACTAAATACAAATTCTACAACAGCGCTACGATGATAGACACAACCGGCATATTGCATGAGAAATATAATAAGATCCGGCTCGTACCTTTTGGTGAGAGAATCCCTCTCCTGAGCACATTTCCTATTCTTGAAAAACTACAGTTCGGACAGGCGAATTTTGAATTCGGGAAAGATTATCCTCTTTATAAGATCGACGATCTGAATTTTTCTCTTCTGATCTGTTTCGAGGGTGTGTTCCCTGAGCTTTCTCGAAAATATGCGAAGAAAGGAACGGATGTCCTTGTTGTCATAACGAATGATGCGTGGTTCAAACGGACTGTACTTCCCCATGAGCATGCAAATAACACAAAGATACGCGCAGTTGAGACCAGGCTTCCCCTTATTCGTGCTGCAAATACAGGCATTTCTTACATCGTAAATCCTAAAGGGAAAACGGTCATCAAGACAGCCGTATATGAAAGAATAAATATTACGAGCAACCTGGCAGTAAAAGTATCAGATTCCAAAACCGTATTTGTAAACTTCGGTTACCTTTTCGCACCTCTCTGCTTTTGGGTCGGTGCTGTGATCATATTAATTTCAATAATATTACCATTATTTGTAATGAGAAGAGTGCGATGACCATTAGATTTCAAAGAACAAAATATTACTATACAATGCGCGAAGTATGCAACATCCTGGATGTCAAATCGCATGTGCTTCGATTCTGGGAAACTCAATTCACGCAGCTCAATCCGCAGCGCAAAGAAGGCTCGAACAGACGTTATACGCAAAAGGATATTCAGCTCCTCAAGAAAATTCAATACTTGCTCTATGAAAAAAAGTTCAAGATAAAAGGAGCAAAAAAAGCGCTGCGAAATGTTGAGGATATTTCCACAAAAGAAAATGTCCAGATCGACATGGACAGCTATGAGAGTAAAAGAGCACTGAAGCGTCTCAGAAACAAGCTTACCGAATTAAAGAATATTACTTCAAATTTTATGAAAGAAACACAAGAAATTTCCGATGAATAATATAAAAATGGCTTCTGCATGGGCTCCGAATCACATCACAGGATTTTTCTATTCAAAAATAGATAAAGAACCGATGCAGAGCAGTTCTCTTGGCGCAGGTGTTAATCTTTCACGAGGAACTGCTACACAGGTCGAAGTATATCCTGCTTCACAAAAAGAAATCTCTGTTTTCATAAATGGAGAAAGATCTGAAGCTGATCTTACATGTTGGCTCGTTGATCAATTCATAACAAAGTATACTGATGATTATTATAATCTTAAAATTCATCATACAATGAAAATGCCTATCAGTGCGGGGTTTGGCACAAGCGGAAGCGGCGCGCTAAGCTTAGCACTGGCTTTGAAAAAAGTATTTAATATTGAGATTCCTGATGAAGAGTGCTTCGAACTCGCCCACGTTGCAGACGTAGAGAAAAAAGGTGGACTGGGAACAGTTATGGCTGAGATCGCAGGTGGACTGGAAATACGCGTTGTTTTCGGTGGACCGGACATTGGAAAAGTCGAGACTATCCCGCTCGAAAAAGATTACAAAATTATCGTTCTTTATTTCGGTCCGTATCAAACCAAAGATGCGCTTTCCAATAAAAATTTGATGGAAAAGGTTCATAAATTCGGTAAAACCTGCGTAGATGATCTGCTCAAAGACCCGTCTGTGGAACGCTTTCTCGAACTCTCGCAATGGTTTGTGAACAAGATCGAAGTAGCGACTGAACGAGTCTCGCATATCATAAAAAAGATGGATCGAAATGGTTTTCTCTGCAGTATGCCGCTGTTTGGTGAAAGCATATTCAGCATTCAAACAAATAAAAAAACCGAAGAACTGAAAAATATTTTTCAAGAATACGGCACAACTTATATTTCAAATATCAGCTCTGGAGGTCCACATGTTAATTGAAGTTCCCGATTCCCATCCCAGAGCACAATCCCTGCATGTACGCGAGAAGCTAATTGATGGATTCGACAAAGGACTTGTCGCAAAAGCCGGTTTGATCGCTCATGGCAGAGGTGAATGCTTCGATTATCTTATTGGTGAGAAAACTCAACGCTTTGCAGAACTTGCAACTGAAGCTGCTTGTGCAATGCTCCTCCTTGCAGAACATCCGGTGCTATCTCTCAATGGGAATGTTGCTTCGCTCTGCCCGGACGAGATTATCGAGCTGAGCAAAGCTGCCGGTGCGCCACTTGAAATAAATCTCTTTTACAGGACAAAGGAACGCGAAGATGCACTCCTGAAGCACATGGAAGAACACGGCGCTCATGAAGTTCTGGGTGTGGGAAATGATGAGACTGTCCAGATCGAAGAATTGCAAAGCAAACGCAGGATCGTCTCAAAAAAAGGTATCTACATCGCTGATGTTGTATTTATACCTCTTGAAGATGGAGACCGCACCGAAGCGTTGGTAGCATCCGGCAAGAAAGTCATCACTGTTGACCTCAATCCCCTCTCTCGAACTGCACAGAAAGCACAGATCACAATCGTGGATAATATTGTGCGGACAGTTCCACTTATGACTGAAAAGATCAAAGAGATGAAAAATTATCCTCAAAAACGATTAGGAGAGATCCTCAAAAATTTTGACAATAAGAAAAATTTACAAGCGGCTTTATATTTTATTATGCAAAGATTAAAGGAGCTTTCATGAATATCTTCATAATCGGGGCTGGCGCGATTGGCACCTACCTGGCAGCTGTGATCTCACGCGAATATGATGTGACTCTTGTCGGGAAAAAGGAACATCATCACAAAGACCATTTCAAGGTCATACAAAAAAACGGTATACTCCTGTCCGGCTTTCAAACAGTTATGAGCAAAGTGCTCACTACAAGGGAGTTAAAAAAGATTCCAGCAAATTCTTTCATTCTTGTTACTACAAAAGCATATGATGTCAAAACTGTGTTTGAAGACATCAAAAACATTGTGAAAGATGATACTGTTTTCATGCTAATTCAGAATGGGATCGGTATAAAAGAGGAAGTGAAAGACATTCTTCCAAATGAGATCATCCGTGCAGTAACAGGTATTGGAGCAGAGATCATACGACCCGGTGAAGTGCGAACTTCATGGGGAAAAGTTGTACTGGAAAATACAAAATCTGTAGAAAAAGTATTGGAGATATTCTCCAGGAGCACATTCGAGACGAGTATTTCGGACAATATCAAACAGGAAGAATGGCTTAAACTTTCGATCAATGCTTTTGTGAATCCTTTTTCCACTCTTCTTCAGGTTCGTTCATACATGCTTTCAAAACCGGAAATTAGAAATCTCGTGGAAAAAGTGATCGATGAAGTAATTGCTGTAGCAGAAAAAGAAGGTTATCCTATTCAAAGGGAAAAGGTTATCCGAACTATAAATCGACTCCACCAATATAAGAACTATTCCTCCATGTACCAAGATGTGAAAAAAGGCAAAAAGACAGAACTGGACTACATCACCGGTGCGATTATACAACGGGCAAAAAAACATAATATCCCAGTTCCCATGAATGAATTTCTTTATGATTCAATTAAATTTTTAGAAAAATATGGCTACTAAGAAAATTTCTAATTACAAATTTCTAATTTCTAATTTCAAATGAAAATTAAGAATAATAATGGTTATTTCAAATACTAATAACTTACGCGAATCAAAAATGAATAACATTCGAGCTCTTAAAGATAGAGAAAAACTCGTTATGATCACCTGCTATGATTTTCAGATGGCAAAGATTTTTTCCTCAGTCGGCATAGACATTATACTTGTTGGTGACAGTCTCGGCATGGTGTTTCAGGGTGATTCTACAACCAAAAACGTAACCATGGAACAGATGCTCTATCACATGCGGGCAGTAGCTAAAGGCGCCGGAGATCTTCCCATTGTTGGAGATATGCCGATACATTCATACTCGAGTAAAGAGATCGCTTTGGAAAATGCACAACGGTTCATAGGTGCCGGTGCTGATGCTGTCAAACTGGAAGGATACTTTCCCGAAACAATATCCTATCTTGTAACACATAATATTCCCGTGCAAGGTCATATCGGGCTGCTCCCGCAAACCTATGAATCCTTCAAAGTGGTTGGCAGAAAGCAGGAAGATCATGAACGGCTGTTGAAAGAAGCAAAAGAAATCGAGGAGAATGGCGCATTCACTCTCGTACTGGAATCAATTCCCGAACTGCTTGGTAAAGAGATCACAGATAGCATCGAGATACCAACGATCGGCATAGGCGCCGGACGATACTGCGATGGACAGGTGCTTGTCATTAACGATCTGCTGGGTATGGACCCGGAATTTCATCCTAAATTTGTGAAGCGTTATGCAAACCTTTTTGAGATCATTTCCAAAAGTGTTTCCGCATTCAAGCAAGATGTGAAAAACAAGACCTATCCAGATAAGGAACATATATATGAATAGATCATCCCTTCCCAAAAATGAAGTGCTCGAACTCATTCACTCCACGCTGAAGCACGACAAATCCTATAAAAATGGCAATGTGATAAGCACGATGTGCACCTATCCGGACACATTCGCACAACATCTTTTTTCCACTTTTATTGATAGAAATATCGGTGATGCAAATCTCTTCCCCGGTGTGGTTGAACTGGAAAAGGAAGTAATTTCCTCGTTGGGAGAACTGCTGCACAATCCCGATGCATACGGCAACATTGTGACAGGCGGTACAGAAGCAAACTTTCTTGCACTCTGGGCATACCGAGAGCTTTCAGGAAAACATACGATAATCGTGCCCGAAACCGCTCATTTCTCGCTCTACAAAAGTGCGAACATTCTCAATCTGAAAACAAAAACTGTAAAAGTGACAGAGCAAAGGCAGATGGACATTGCAGAAACTGAAAAAGCGATTGATGATGACACATTCTGCATTGTGGGCATCGCAGGCACAACTGAACTCGGTGTGATCGATCCGATTTCCGAGCTGTCAGCTCTTTGTTTAAAATACAATCTATATCTCCATATAGATGCAGCATTTGGCGGTTTTGTCATTCCCTTTATGAAAGACCTGGGCTATGATATTATAGATTTTGATTTTTCCCTGCCCGGTGTAAGCTCCATCACGATCGATCCTCATAAAATGGGCTTGTGCCCTATTCCTGCAGGTGGTATTCTTTTCAGAAATGAAGAATTGACAAAGAAAATAAAATGGAGTGTAAGCTATCTCTCCGGCGGACACACCGAACAAACAACGTTTGTCAGCTCCCGTTCGGGTGCTGCTGTGATCGCAGTTTGGGGTATGTTAAATTATCTCGGCTATGAGGGCTACGATGACATCATTAAAAGGTGCATGCACGTAACGGATTATCTTGTTGCAGAGCTTGATAAATTTGATGAACTTTACCCGATCCAGCATCCAACTATGAACATCGTCGGCGTTGCATCCAATAAATCTAATATCGTACTCATTGCAGAAGCAATGCGGGACAAGGGCTGGGCGATCTCGCTCTTTACTGAACACCTCCGCATCGTGCTTCGTCAATCAGTAACAAAAAAAGTAATAAACAAATTTATCCATGACATAAAAGAGGTGTTAATATGCATCCAAGCAAAGATATAATCGGCACAAAAGGACAGGAACTTCGGGACAAACGCATTGCACTCGGCATTACCGGAAGTGTGGGCTGCCTGCGCAGCGTTGACCTTGCGCGTGAACTCATGCGTTATGGCGCAGAAGTATTTGTGTTGATGAGCCAGGAAGCGACCAAGCTCGTGACTCCCGCAATGTTCGAGTGGGCTACGGGAAATCCAGTAGTAACAGAACTGACAGGCAAAATAGAACACATATGGCTTGCCGGTGAGCACGAAGAAAGCTGTGATCTTATATTGGTCGCGCCTGCGACAGGAAACTCCCTCAGTAAGATCGCATGCGGCATCGATGATACGCCTGTGCTTTCAACTGTAACCTCTGCCATCGGCTCGAACATTCCTGTGATGATCGTGCCTGCCATGCATGAGAGCATGTACAAAAATCCCTTCATCCTTGAAAATATCAAGAAGCTGAAAAACGCAGGTATCCATGTGATAGAACCGGTGCGTGAAGAAGGCAAAGCAAAAATCGCAAGTGCGGATACCATGGTGGAAATGGTCATACAGAAGCTCTATAAACAGGATTTGCGGGATATGACCGTGCTTTTAAGTGCCGGACCCACTATTGAATACATAGACGACATCCGCTACATTACGAACAAAAGCTCAGGGAAAATGGGCTTTGCTCTTGCACGTGATGCAGTTCGCAGGGGTGCACATTGCATACTGATCAGCGGACCTACAAACCTCACTCCGCCAGCAGGTTGTGAGTACATTCCGGTTGAAACCACAGAAGACATGTTGAACGCAGTAACTACTCAACTCAAAGAAAAGAATATAGATGTGTTCATCAGCGCTGCTGCTGTTGCGGACTGGAAAATGAAAAAGCAGGCAAAAGGTAAAGTCCCCTCATCCAAAAAATTCAGCATCGAGCTCTCCCCCACGGAGAAAATTATTGAAAAGGTGAAAAAACTCTCACCGGCAACCGTTCTCGTTGCATTTAAGGCAGAGCATGGATTGAATGAGAAACAACTCACAGCAAAGAGTTATGAACGCCTGCAACAGGTGCATGCAGACTACATCGTTGCTAATGATGTGAGCGAACCCGATTCCGGCTTTCAGAGTGATGAGAATAAGATATTTGTGATAAATACAAAAGGTGAAGTTTTATTTAAAGGAAAAGATACAAAGCACACACTTGCTCAGAAAATTTTGGATATTGTGAAGAGTGGGTTGGAAGAGTGAAACATAAAAATTATAGCTAAATTAATTATTTTTAAAAACATAATCAGTTTTAACTTGATTTTCGAGTTCGATATAAATTAAATACCTTGGAAGTAAGTTATTAATTAAGGACTCTTTATCTTAAATATAAATTTAACCTTATCTGTCAAGACATGATATTTTTTATCATCTGCTCTTTTATAAAAATCCAATAATATTACTTTACCTTCTTTTTTATCTAAAAAGTCATAAGTTAAAATACCATAAGCATATTTATAAGCTACTTCAAAAGGTTCCTCTTTTAATCGTTGTTTTAAAAAATTAATTACATCTTGTATATATAACTTATTTTTTGATTTGAACTTTTTTCTTGTTTTTTCATAATACTCAATTACTTTATTGTAGTGTTGCTTCCGAATTGAAAAAAATGCCTTATTAATACAATATTCCAATGTATCTTTTTTAATTTCATTAAGTTTGTCAGTGAATTCTTCGGATTTTTCTATTCCTCCTAAGTAATAATAGGTAAATGCAATTTTACCATAACTTTGCAGTTTATCAGACCCATTTTTCAATCCTTCCAATAATATATCTAATGCCTTTTTATAATTTTGTTGTTCAAAATAAATGTCTGCAGCACTAATGTAACTCCATTTTAATATCTCACGCAATCTTCCCGATCTTAATAAATCAATGGACATCGCCATTTTATGCTTTTCTTTATCTATCAATATTTTCCTTTTTTCATCGGGTATATGACTTTCTAAATATGGCATAACTTTTCTAATTATTTGTACATAAACATCAGTGTGCTTTTTATCTCTAAACAATGTTATGGATAACAATGATAAGACAATCTCCGTAAGATTTTTAGCAATTTTATTTGTATCCATAAGGTCATTACTTTCCTCAATAATCCATTTTCTATTTAAGATCATCAAATCAATATCCTTTTTTATTCTAGATATAATTTGATCATCTTTTGGTATATTGTAAATTCTATATGTAAAAACGGGATCTTTAATATAGTACTTATACTTAGCTTCTTCCTTTCCGCTATATATCGTACCAAGAATTACTAAATTTATATCCCACTTAGCAGTATATTTTTTAGCATTAGAGATTGTCTTACATACATCACTTCCAATTTTAAGAATCTTAAATTTATCAAGAATATCTAAATTTCTTAATTCTTCAATCAACATAGAATTCATTTTGTCTAAGATTGGTTGTCCATTTTTATCATTTGCTTTTAAAGCCAAACCTATCTTTATTTTTTTTGTTCTAATTATCATTCTACCAGAAATATATAGCCAAAAATTAAATGATATTACAATAGTGATGATAAATATAATTGTTCTATATTTTATTTGAATATGATTTATGGGTGGTATCCATATTAGAAAGACTATCATAAGTAATACAAATAAAAAGAAACCTTCCTTTTTTCTTCTCTTAGTATATATTAATTTACTATATTCAGCAATTTCGTTTAATTTAATAGCCATGTTAGAACACTCGAAATATTTTATTTTAAATCATAATTTTTATTAATTTGAATCTTACTTATGTTTTGATAACAATAAATTACATCAAGAATTATTTTTTCCACTCAACTTCCTCATAAAAACAGTTTGAATTCAGTTCGTATTCGCTTTGGTGATTTTCCTTCCAATGTTGTCAAGAAATTAGTGTAATGGTGAACCAGTAAATTTGTAATTAGTGAATTGGCAAATGAGTTCAATTGTAACTCAACATTCCAACAAACCGTAACTATGAGGTCCAGCCTGAATTTGAAACTTGAAATTTGAAATTTGAAATTTGAAATTTCCCTCTTCCCTTCTCCTTCCTCCGATTTTTCATAAAAAAGTTGATAATAAATCATAAATACTCAATTAAGGTCCTTAATAAACTAAGGATTTACAAAGGAGAAAAGATGAAAAGGATATTAATTATGATGGTTATGGTTTGTTGTTTGTCTAATCTATCAGCACAGTTGAAGTATCCGGAAACTCCTAAAATTGCAGTACAGGACACACTGCACGGAATCGTTATCACGGATAATTACCGATGGCTGGAAGACAGCGATGATCCGGACGTCTTTGCATGGGATGATGAGCAGGTAACACTCACGAGGTCGATCCTCGACACTATCCCGCAGAGAGAAAAACTGATCAAACGATTCAATGAACTCTGGTTTTATGATGACTTTGGTGCCCCGGGAACTGTTGTAGACGGTGAAAGAATGTACAGGTGGGAAAAGGGGAAAGACGATGAAAAATGGAAGATGGTCACCAAGGAAAACAAGGATGCGGAATGGGAAGTGTTACTCGATCCCAACCTGTGGACTGCAAACGAATCGATTCGGAGAACGAGCATATCCAGGGACGGAACGTATTTCACATTTGGGAAAACTGTGGGAGGAAATGAAAATCCAGTAGTATATATCATGGATATCGCCACGAAAGAAATTCTTCCCGACACATTAAGAGGGGAAAAGCAGTATGTTTCCTCGTGGCTTCCTGATAATTCGGGATTTTATTACTTTGCGCGTCCCGCAAAAGGTGAAGTACCAGATGGAGAGGAAAATTACTGGAATTCTGTATATCTGCACAAACTCGGCACGTCTGCGGACGAGGATGAAAAGATATATTTCAATGAAGAGAATATGAAAATGAGTCATGGCGTATGGTTATCCGAGTGCGGAAACTATACACTGTATAGTCGTTATCTCGACCGCAAACAAGAGGTGTATTTCCGAAGAACCGATGATACGGAATTGATACCGATCGCAACCGGCTTCGATGCATTATATTCCGTGAAGATACTGAATGACACAATACTCATAAAAACGAATAAGGATGCACCGAATGGAAAAGTGTATATCACGGATGTTGATCACCCTCAAAGGGAATATTGGCGGGAGTTTATTCCAGAAAAGGAAGATAAACTCGACTATATAATTGATATTGCAGGACACATTTTTGCAAAATATAAACATAATGCATATACAGTCGTTAAAATATATTCTCTCGACGGTGAATTTATTCGGGATTTAACACTCCCTACCTTAGGTACAGCAAGTGTAAACGGTAATTGGACAAAGGATGATATATGGGTAACATTTTCATCATACATGTATCCACGTGTCACATACTTATATGATTTTGATAAAGACACATTACAAATCTATAACACATTTCCCCTCGATATCGATGTAGAAGATTATACTGCAGAACAGGTCTGGTATAACTCAAAGGACGGAACCCCTATCTCGATGTTTCTCATTCACAGAAAAGATGTGGAAAAGAATGGCAATAATCCTGTGATGCTGACCGGTTACGGTGGGTTTAATCATTCACAAACACCTTACTTCTCAACAGCAAATATTATATGGCTCGAAGATGAAGGTATGATTGCGATACCCAATCTGCGCGGGGGTGGCGAGTATGGTGAAAAGTGGCATGAAGCAGGTATGAAGGAAAATAAGCAGAATGTTTTCGACGATTTCATTGCAGCTGCGGAATGGCTTATTGATAATAAATATACAAATCCTGAAAAGATTGCGATCAGCGGTGGAAGTAATGGTGGACTTCTGGTTGGAGCCGTCACTGTTCAGAGACCGGAATTATTCAGCGTGGTGAATTGCTCTGTACCTCTCCTCGACATGCTTCGTTATCATAAGTTCGGTCCTGCACGCTACTGGATCAGTGAATACGGCAGTGCGGATAATCCGGAGCAGTTTGAATATCTTTATGAATACTCTCCCTATCACAATATCATCGAAGGAACCGATTATCCTGCGATACTATTCTCAGCCAGTGAGAACGACGCCCGTGTCGATCCGCTTCATGCTCGTAAGATGACTGCGGCGTTGCAGAAAGCAAACCCTGACGGGGAACCGATTCTCTACATATTGAAAAGAGATGCTGGTCATGGTGGAGGTGCAACTACTTCGATGCAAATTAAAAGAGTTGCAGATGAATGGTCTTTCATGATGAACAAACTGGGCATGAGTATGGAATGATTTGAAACTTGAAATCCGTCTTCTCCCGAAAAATTGGGATACGCCGTGACAGGCTTGAAATTAGAAATTAGAAATTAGAAATTAGATTTTTCCCTCTTCCTTTCTCCTTTTTCCCTTTTCCGTTTCTTGACAGTATTTCTATCACAAACAAAGTCGGTTCAATGACATCTAAAACCTTTCAAGGATTACTAAATATCTCCGGTAAACAGAAGCCCATTTTGTGGGAAATCCCTTTTGATAAGAAGAGGGAATATTACGATTTCCCCTACCGGTTCATTTCACAGTATAAACTGGTAAGCGGAGCACGGATCACGTGTGAAGTGAACGGAAGAAGAATTGAGAAGATCGTTTCTATCTGCGACATGGAGCCGGACGAGTTCAGCAACCGTACTCCTTTTGCAGAACTTGTGCCCACCAATCCGGATGAAAAATTTGCACTTGGCGCTTCCGAGTATGATTCCCTGCGCATTATCGACCTGATGATACCGCTTGGCAAAGGCACACGAGGTCTGATCGTTTCCCCACCACGAGCAGGGAAAACTGTGCTTCTTGAGCAGATGGCAAATTCACTTATTCATATTGACCACAAAGTACGAGTTGTAATTCTTCTCATTGATGAACGTCCTGAGGAAGTTACCTCTTTCAAGCAAAATACAAATGTGCAGGTCTTTTTCAGTTCTTTTGATCAGGGACTTAAATCCCATGTTCTTCTCTCCAATTTTCTTATCAGTCACATCAAAGTGGAGCTTGAATGCGGTCATGACACGGTCATTTTGCTGGACAGCTTGACGCGAATGGGAAGGGCATATAACAGCAGTGAGAGAAACCCACAAAGCAGAACAATGTCCGGTGGTTTGGGCTCGTCCGCACTGGAGTTGCCACGTAAATTATTCGGTCTGGCACGAAATATTCAGGGTGGCGGTTCGTGCACGATCCTTGCTACCATTCTCACTAACACTGGTTCACGTATGGATCAGATGATCTTCCAGGAATTCAAGGGAACAGGCAATTGTGAGATCATAATCGACAGGGATATTGCTGACCAGCGTGTGTATCCTGCAATCAATATCCTGGAGAGCGGAACGAGGAAGGAAGAGTTGCTGATACCTGAAGAACAGCTTGTGAAAATCAACGAACTGAGGAAATCGCTTTTGCGTCTTGATAAGGTGGATGCGATTTTGAAACTCAAAAAGTTAATAGAAAAGACAAAGAATAACGAGGAATTATTGAAGAATTTTGGGAGCTAATAAACCAAGACCTTGCGAACGGTTTCTTTTCAACCTTCGCAACGGTTCGTAAAGACGCTGATCATATTTACTCGTAACTCAGCACTCCGACCTGTCACGGCGTCTTGTCTGGGCGTAACGTAGTGAAGACTGAAATGAAATGAAGACGGATGTCGAGTACATGCGCAAGATTGGAATCTTGCGTTACTTCTCTCAGTCAAGCGGTTAATTCGGGGAATCGACCCTACATTCCTATTCAACTTCCCTCTTTATAATCTCTTTAAAATTTAGAATTACATTAAGCAGAATACCAACCAAAGCAGCAAGACCTAAACCTTCCAGTTCGAAGTTTCCAAAAGAAAATTTTGCTCCGCCTAATCCCAACACGAGCATGGCAGCACTGGTCATGAGGATCTTTGGATTAGTAAGATCAACTTTATGATCTACCATATTTTTTATCCCGATAGATGAAATCATACCGAAAAGTAATATAGAAATTCCACCGATGACCGGTCCTGGAATAGTAGATATTATTGAAGTGAATTTAGGAACTAAGGAAAGCGTAATAGCGCATACAGCAGCAATTCTCATAATAATTGGATTGTAATTTCCGGTAAGTGCAACAGCTCCAGTATTCTCGCTGTACGTTGTATTAGCTGGACCGCCGATCATAGCGGAAAGGGATGTAGCAAGCCCATCACCCATTAGAGTTCTATGAATACCCGGTTTATTGAAAAAGTCTTTTCCCACTACATTTCCGATAGCGAGAATATCTCCAAAGTGTTCTACGATAGTAACAATTGCTATTGGAACAATTATTGATATTGATCGAATTGAAAATACTGGCAGAGAGAATTTCGGCAGACCAAACCAGGCTGCTTCGTTTACGGTTGTAAAATCTACTATTCCCAGGATAATAGCTACTACATAACCTGAAATGAGAGCAAAAAGAACCGGAAGCATGGATAAGAATTTCTGTCCTATTTTATTAAAAAAAACTTTAACGAAAACTGCAACTGCAAATGTAAACATCGCAACAAACCAGCAACCATTCACACCTATTTTTTCAATTATGGAAGCTGCGTTCGTTCCGTTAGCATTACTAATAGCCACCGGTGCCAGTATCAAACCGATAAGAATGATCATCGGTCCTGTTACAAAAGGCGGAAGAATTTTATGTAAGGTGCGCACACTAATAAATTTAAAAATAATGGCTACAAAAATGTATAACAAACCAGCGATCGCAATTCCGCCCAATGCTTCGGGCAGCGATCCGCCTTTGGCAGTTGACACTGCGATTATACCGGGAATAAAGGCAAAAGAGGAACCTAAAAACACAGGTACTTGGAATTTTGTGACAATATGGAATAAAAGCGTACCAACGCCTGCAGTGAAGAATGTTACACCGACATCGAGTCCTGTAAGAAGTGGAACCAGAACAGTGGCTCCAAACATTACAAACATTTGTTGAAAACCAATGATAAAATTTTTACCGTTAAGATCTTTCAAAGAAACTCCTAATTTTTTCTCACATTAATATAATGAAAATTATTGATAAAACCCAAAAAATAAATTCTCTTTGAGCGATCATTTCGGTGAAATGATGCGACTTCCCACATAACAAAAAGAGTGAATAATCCTATATTTTCATAAATTTCGGAAAAAACATTCCTACATTTTTCTTATACTCAAAGTATTTTTCACCATGAATTACCATCATTTGTCTCTCTTCAATTCTGCAATTAAAATACCAGATCGGCATAATTATCCATAAGAATCTTGGCAGTATTTCGATGAGCAAGTTTCTTTTCAGAAACATATATCAATCATAGGATTTGCGAATAGCTTCATCCGATATTGTCGGTTTGATGATCTCATCCCATTCGGGTGAATTCCAGGTTCCGAGATTTGAATGAGTGATGAAATAATTCTGCGGGATGGGATGTGTTCCAATAACGACCGGAATATCGTATTTTTCTTCGATGAACTTTTTAAACTGTATAATATATGGACATGGAGGATAACCAACCACAAAGCCGGTTGCCAGATGAATAGCTTCTGCACCATTTTTGATCATCTCAGCAGGTGCGTACTCGATATTTCCACCCGGACATCCCCCACAAGATGTGTATCCAACTATTTCAAGGTGTTCGTTTTTATCATATATCTCAAATGCACCCTCATGATTCCGCATTGCTCTCAGGCATTTTCCCCCGGCACAAGTACGAAATCTATCACATATAAATATGCCGATTTTCATTTTTTTCCTCTTTCTATTTATTTCACCAATTTTGAAAATTTACCAAATGCCCTATAAATCTTTTTATTTTAGCGGTTCAAATACCCATCCCCATACGTCTTCGCCTGCTATTTCCCGGAATAAAGTCCAATTGGCTTTCATTCTCATACCATTCTTAACTTCCGGAGTAGTGATCCGCCCCATTGCTTTTATACCGTTATCAAATTTGCACACACCAATAGTGAGATACCTATCATTGATCCCCCATGGCAACTGGAAGATCTGAGAGTAAGTAATCAAAGTGCATTCATCCGTGAAGGGAATGATTTCAAATTCTCTATTTCCGCAGTTAAGACATACGACACGCTCCGGATAGGTAATTCTGCCGCATTTTTTACATTTATATGCTTTGTCATTTTTTCTTTTCATTATTTCTCCCTTCTGAGCACGAGAGCAACGACATTATTTCCGAATCCACCGAAATTTAATGTTAGTGCTGTTCTGGCGTTTTTAACTTGTCTATCGCCTGCTTCACCTCGCAACTGCCATGTGGCTTCCACTGCCTGAGCAACACCTGTAGCACCCACGGGATGACCTCTCGATTTTAAACCACCTGAAGGATTTATCGGCAGACTACCCGTTATTTTGTTATCTCCGGACTCGATAGCTTTTTTATATCCACCTTTCTTATACAAACCGGCATGTTCAGCTTCGGCGATCTCCAAAATGGTGAATGCATCATGCAATTCTGCAAAATCAATATCTTTTGCTTTGATCCCAGCTCTTTTGTATGCTTGCTCACATGCAAGAGTAACAGCTTTCAGATCGGTCGGATCGTCTCTTTCTGCCAGTGTAAGAGTATCTGTAGCCTGTCCGAATCCAGCCACTCGTATCACAGGTTTATTGAATTCCTTCACGCGATCTTCTGGACAGAGAATAATTGCAGCTCCTCCATCACTCACAGGACAGGAATCAAATAAATGCAGGGGCTCGGCAACAGGTGAGTTATTGACCACTGAATCAGGAGAATCAAGAATACCTTTCATAGCAATATCCATTTGAACATGAGCATAGGGATTCATTAGTGCATTCTTGTGATTTTTTATTGCGACTTCTGCCAGATGACGACGCGTATATCCATATTTTTCCATATACAGATTTGCGAACATTCCAGCCATTCCGGGTAAAGTTATTCCATAAATATATTCCGCATCGGGATGAGTCAAAGTAGCTACAAAATCCGTTGCTCTCCAACCGCTGACATCCCTCATCTTTTCTCCACCTGCTACGAGTACAAAATCATAATAGCCGGAAGCCACAGCCATCACACCGTTTTTGATAGCAGAACCGCCGGACGCAGGTCCGTTCTCAATCGTATCGGCAGCAGCAGGGATCAAGCCAATATTATCAACCAGACCGCTGGCAACGGCAGTCCTGTGATTCAAGATACCTCCGCCCATATTAGCAACATATACCAGATCGATCAGCTTGGGATCTATACCCGCATCATCAATTGCATGGATGGAAGCTGAGGAAAGTATATCCATCAGAGTATCATCTTCCAATCTTCCGAAATCGGTCATACCAACGCCTAATATTGCAACATTTCTCATTTTGACCACGCTCCTTTCGCACCGCAGATCTGCGTGACAATTGATTCATCATCAGCAATAATGATCTCGCTTTTTGCTTTTTCAAGCAGGTCTTTCGGACATGGTCGTGTTCCAGCAACAAGTCGATCCTTGCTTTTGAAATACAGTTCTCTTGTCAGCATAAAAGAATCAGCACCACCAAGTTCATGCTGCACACCCGGTTGTTTTATCAGATCATATTCAATCATCCAACGTCTGAAACCGATTGGGGATTCCGCAGTGATCCACACCTCGTCCTGATCCAGGAATTCAATATGATGTTCCATTTTTGAAGCAAAGAGATGAGCACCAATACGTAAGCCACGCTCAATTGCCAGCGTATGCAGACTGATACCAATTTTATCCGTGAGCATACGTCCATTCACCAAACCTACAAGAATGTTATTGATTTGCCCGACAAGCAAATAGCAATTTCTGTAACGATATTTATACCATGCAAGAAGCTCGGCATAAACCCGTGAGCCAACCACATCATAGAAATCCCGCTCGATCTTAATAGTGGGCGTGACTGCCTTCATAATAGTTGGCACATCTCTGCGCGTAGCAGCACGGACAACCATCTGACCGCCTGTTGCAAGAGTAATGACCTTTGCGGGATATTCGGGCATATCAAACTCCACAGGTCGCAACATTTTTTCCAATTCCATATCCATATTGTATCCTCCGTATTATTTATTTAATAATGAATATTATATTTGTAATTTTACGTATTTTTACTTTTTATCACAGCAAGTGCAACCTTTTCCGCAGTGATTGGCATCGTTTTGATCCTCACTCCAAGCGCATCCTGAACTGCATTCGCGACCATTGGTGCTGCCGGTATCATCGTGTGTTCGCCCACACCACGTGCTCCAAAAGGACCGTCCGGCTGGGGGACTTCAATAATGATGGGTACGATTTCATCAGGAACATCCTTGGAAGTTGGAATTTTGTAATCTGTGAAATTCGGATTGAGCAACTTGCCCTTGTCATCATATCGCATATCTTCATAGAGTACTGTGGAGAGTCCCTGCAGCAATCCGCCTGTGATCTGACCTTTTACCAGATCTGGATTGATCGCTTTGCCTGCATCGATCGCTTCTACAACTTTTTTGACATGCATTTTACCTGTTTCTTTATCAATTTCAAGGATCAGTGCTGCTGCCCCAACTGTGTAATGTACATTTGGATGACCGCCCTGGCTTGTTTCCGGGTCACTGTTTGCAGAAGTGAACTCGGGCATGAAGATTCCCTTTCCGAGAATTGGTCCACCCTTAAAAGTGCCGTCCTGAGCTTGGATTCCATTGATCACAAAATCTTTGAGCGGAAGTTCAAAGCTTTCTTGAGTTTTGCATTTTACTTTTTCGTCTTCTAAAAACAACTCTTTTTTAGGGATATCACACGCTCTTGATACTATATCAAAAATTTGATCTCTTGCGTCTGTAGCTGCATTTTTTACTGCATTTCCACATGACCAGGTTACATGTGAGGCAACGGTCTGCCATTCATATGGATTCCTGTCTGTATCGGGATTTTCCGTCCTGATCTTGGAAACCGGAACAGTGAGAATTTCAGCAGCGATTTGAGCCATGACAGTAAGAAATCCTTGTCCCATATCCATGCCGGAAACCAGGATATTAATACTTCCGTCCTCGCTGAATTTGATGAATGCGGCAGACGAAGCATTCGGTGGCATAGCTGGCGCTTTCCAAAGCAGAGAAAATCCTTTCCCGATCACCTTGTTCGGATCATCGGACTTCACTTTTTTTCCCCACTCAATTTCCTTTGCCACTGCATTGATCGCTTGTATTAAACCGCTGGGATTCATTGGCACACCGTATGCTAGAGTATCACCTTCTTTGATGGCATTTTTTCTTCTGAGTGCAACTGGATCGAGCTTTAGATGAGCAGCAATTCTATCGATATGAGACTCCAGCCCGAACATGAATTCCGAATAGCCAAATCCACGATATGCACCGCATGGAGGAAGATTTGTGTACAAGCACACAGAATCAATAAAAATATTTGGGAAACGATAGGGTCCGGTTGCTGATAACCCGATTGCATTCACGACATTCGCTCCATATTCTGCCGATGCTCCCGCATCCCAGTAAAGACGGTGATCGATTGCAGTGAAAGTGCCATTGTTTTTTACCCCGATTTTCAGTTTTGCAATAACTCCAAGCCGCTGAGAAGTATTATAAAATTCTCTTTCACGCGACCATATAACCTGAACTGGATTTCCACGCAGTTTGGTTGCCATAGCAGCAGCAAGGATTTCCATAGAAACTCCAGCTTTCCCTCCAAATCCCCCACCGATCGGAGGAGCTATCACCCGAACATCCTTATGAGTAAAACCAAGTGGAGCGAGTGCTTCTACAAATAAATTCCTCTGGGTATGCGGTGATTGTGATGATGCCCAGACTGTCAATCTGCCGGACAGATCACACAAACCTACAGCAGCATGAGTTTCTATCGGACAATGCGCATATCGGGGAACCTGATAAGTATCCTCCAAGATATAATCTGCTTCTGCAAATCCCTTTTCCACATCACCTCTTCTGGTCTTGCGCCAGTGTGCAATATTGGTCTTTGCTTTGGGGAAAAACCACGGAACATGTATGTATTCCCCAAGATCAGGATGAATAAGAAATGCATCTTCTTTGAGCGATTCCATCTGGTCGAACAATGCTGGTAATGGCTCGTACTTCACTTTAACTAGCTTGGCAGCACGTTCCGCAATTCTCTTATCGCGTGAGATCACTGCTGCGACCTGCTCTCCGACGAAGCGGACTTTATCCATTGCAAAAATGTATCTGTCCTTCATGTAGAGTCCAAATTTATAGGGAAAATCTTTACCGGTAAATACAGCGATCACCCCTGGATATTTTTCAGCTTCGGATGTATCTATACTTTTGATGATCGCATGAGCTTCTGTGCTTTCCACAAGCGCAGCATAGAGCATATTTGGCCCATATTCGAGATCATCTGTAAACAAAGTTGCACCGCTCACTTTTTCTTTTCCGTCAATTCTAACAACCGGTTTTCCGACATATTTCAACTTTTCCATTATTACTCCTTATTTTCACGCAAAGAGCGCAAAGAATTTCGCGGAGGACGCAGAGAAATTTTATAAAAATTTTCTTTAACAAAACAGTTACTTATAGTATTGTTTTTCATCAAACAACTCTTTCATGTATAAGCTTCTTTTTTTCATTATTTTTTTGTGTTCTCCGCGTTTTCTTTCCTCTTTGCGTTCTCTGCGTGAAACTATTCTTTCGTTGCTTTCTGAACGGCTTCAAGGATCGGTAGATATCCTGTACAACGGCACAAATTCCCGGACAGAGCTTCTTTAATCTCGTTCATAGTGGGATGCGGATTATTATTCAGTAATTCCGTTGTTGAAATAATGATACCCGGTGCACAGAATCCACACTGGAATGCATTATTATCTATCATTGCTTCCTGAACTTTGCTCAAGCCATCTCGGGAAATGCCTTCGACTGTGATAATTTCCTGTCCGTCAATCTCGATCGCAAGGATGAGGCAGCTTCGGACACTCTTTCCGTTCAGGAGCACATTGCATGCGCCGCAGTCTCCTCTGTCACAACCGCACTTGGGGCTTTTAACACCCAATTTTTCACGCAATACTTCGAGTAGGGTTTCGTTCGGCTCTACCCTGACAGCTCTATTTTCATGATTGAGAATAAAATGTATTTCAGGCATTTCCACCTCCATGCAATCGGGAGACCGCTTTCTTCAGTCCTCTTTCGAACATCACACCCATCATATGAGTCCGGTATTCTTCAGTTGCCCTGATATCAGAGATCGGAGAAATTTCTTTAAGTAAATACTGTTTCGCTTCTTCAATGATTTTCTCAGAGATTTCCTTGCTTTTCAAGAATTTTTCGACACGATACGCTCTCTTTGGAACAGGTCCCACCGCACAGAATGCAACTTTGTAGTGAAGGTCTTCAAATACCAGAATACACACTCCCGCCTGTGCGAGATCCTCACCGGAATATCTTCCGAGCTTTTCATAACAACCTGCATGTTTTTTATCGGGAAGTGGAATTGTAATACCTGTCACAAGTTCTTCGGGAAGTAAAACAGTCTTTTTCGGACCGGCGAACCAGTCATTTATTGAAATGGTCCTTTCTTTGGACGAACTTTTTGTAATAATATCAGCATCATACACAAGCAGGATTGGGGCGGAATCAGCAGAAGGAACAGCCGAACAGATATTTCCTACAAGAGTGGCTCTATTACGAATAGCAACAGAAGCAACAGTCTCGGACATCTCTTTTATAAGCGGAAAATATTTTTTAATGATCTCCGATTCGATCAGCTCAGAAAATGTTACACATGCCCCGATAAAGAGCGTATTGTCTTCGAGGAGAATTTCATTCATTTTCGGAATTCCCTTTATATCGATCACAACTTCCGGTGCTCTGACATCTTCCTTCATCTGCACGATAAGATCGGTACCACCTGCAAGTATCTTTGCTTTAGTACCAAACCGCTCAAGTAGGTCAGTCACTTCTTTCAGGTCAGCCGGTTTATAATATTCGAAATCATGAATTATAGACATAGTGTCCTTTCATCACAAAATAATTTTATATCTAATTTATTTCTAAAAATAAATTTTTACATTTTTTTGTGCTTTTCGTGTATTTCGTGGTTAGAGATTAGTGTTCATTATTTCGGTGGTTCAAGAGCGACGATACGGCACATGGATGACTCTAATTCTATACCGCGAAGAGGGAATAGTCCGATCCAGACACGTTTATTATTAACTTTGTTCAGTTCACCACCCAGGTTTTCCGCATGAAGCAGTCCTTTGGGAAAAAGATTCAAATGCATGACCTGGTAGTATTCTTCGAGCGGGAACATCTCATCCCAGGTTTTGTTGTATTTCGCTTGCAGCTTTTTATCAGCTTCAATGAATCGTTTCGGATGCCAATCTCGTATGATCGTGTTCATAGGATGGTCTGCGCTTCCGCAATCCACACCGATCCACTTGAACTTCATTTCCAGAGCCCATTTGTGAAACTCAGGATCTGGTCCCGGATGTTTCACAAAATAGCGTACTTCATCAGACTCCGGTTGATCCCAGCTATATCTGTGGTATCCTGTATTGATGATGAGAATATCACCTTTTTTGATCTCTGCCTTGCTCATCAGCATCTCGGGTGAATAGAGAGAGTAATCTTCAACTTCATCGGAGATATCAACTACAACTCCCTGTCCGATCCAGTCCTTTATAGGAACCTGCCCGATTGTTTTCCCACTGCCAAAGAAGTGGATTTGACCATCGATGTGCGTCCCGACATGATTACTTGTTTTTATGATCTGCCCGTTTGCACCCTGCCCCATATGAGCACCTGCAAGTCGCTTGAAATATTGAATCTGTAATGGCATGTAGCTGGGCCATGGCGGGGTATGAATGCTCAATCGCTGAGTCAGGTCATACACTCTTACATTATCCATAAATTCCAGAAATTCGTTATTGTTCATGAAGACTCCTTATAATATTTTTTATTATTTATTTCTTTTCTAATGATTCAGCTAAACTTTTTAGTGCTTTTGTGAATGGTTCCATCGGAGCGCTCAATATACCTGCGCCGACTTGACCGATCCCTGCGTCTTTATGAGCTACACCTGTATCAATAAAGGGCAGAATACCTTTTTCTACTACTTTTACAACATCAATCCCGGTTGGAGTTCCGCGGAAATTAAGAGAGGGAATTTGATATATATTATTCTCACCTGCAGTGATCTCGTACATTTCCCGAGTGTAATTCAACGCATCTTGTGCTGCTCCGCCGATGAATTGAACGATGGCAGGTGATGCTGCGATTGCAAATCCGCCGAGTCCATTTGTCTCTGTGATGGAGCTATCTCCGATATCTCTGTTCGCATCATCTTTTGTGTATCCCGGAAAGAAAAGCGCATCGGGTATCGGTGCAGGTCCAACAAACCACTGATCACCTGTTCCAGAAAGCTGTATGCCAAAATCCGTGCCGTTACGTGTCATTGCCACGACAACACTGCTCCCTTTGATATTTCTGGCTGCATCAAGCGTAACTTTGCACGCAGGCATAGATAGATTCAAGAAGAAATGGTCATTGCCGTTGATGAATTCGAGCACTTTGACTGCAATATCAGTATCGTTTGTTTTAATAACAGCCGGTGCGATCTGGCGATAAAATAAGGATGTCGCTGCCCTATTTCTGTTGTGTACCTCATCTCCCATGTGCAACGCTTGAGCAATGATGTTCTTTAGATCGATCTTTCCAAGCTCGTTCACAGCTCTTTTTAATGCAGGATACAAGACGGATTCCATCCATCTCATTTTTTCGATGACTTCTTTGCTGAAAGCACCGTAGCGAAGCACTTTGCCAAGTCCTTCGTTCATCGTGCAATATGCATGATTTCCATACTCTTCATTCTTCAGAACGAAAACCGGCATCGAGGGCGACACTATTCCCGCCATCGGACCAACTGTGCCATGCTCATGGCAGGGAGAATATTCGATTTCATTGGAAGCAGCAATTTTCTCTGCTTCTTCAGGATTTTTTGCAAGCCCTTCATATATCAGCGCACCGATGATCGCTCCTCGCATTGGCCCGCACATTCTGTCCCAATTTATTGGAGGTCCTGCATGGAGTATCATGTTTTTCTTCATACCCGGTATCACATCGATTGCTATGTCCAGATCGACAAGAAATGGTGTTCCGCTCAAAATTTTCTTAAGACTTTTTTCATTCTCTTTTTCAATATATGAATGGTTGTCCGATATAATTTTAAGAGTCTTTTCCTCAATCTCTGCAGGAGGTTTCCAGTCAACCTGCATGACATCAGTATTAACTTCTTCCAAACTATCTTTGAAGGAGGTTAGCCCGATATTTATTACTTTTAGATCTTTATCAAAGAGGTCATTTTTAGCCATGACTGTTCTCCTTTTCCCCAAATTTTTCTGATAGCATTTCGACGATCTTGCCGGACAGCTCACATGCAGCAGCATTGGATTCCATTACATAAACTTCAGCTTCATTTAATTTTTTTTCCACATTTTTTTTATTTTGAGGATCCTGATCCGTGCCGGTTATTGAGCATACAAAGGAAATGTCCCTTCCTGCTTTCGCCGCAGATTTCATAGCTTGCTTGATGACCGGAACAAGTTCTTCAGCAGGATTCATATTCGATCCGTATCCAAGCACCACATCAAAGAGTATGACTGCAACTTCAGGGTCTTCGGCTTCTTTCAGAATTCTCCTGTTCCGCAAAGAATAATCAATCATCGGATGCGGTCTGCCAACTGTGAACTCATCTGCGCCCGTATCAATGACCGTATTCCTGTAGCTTTCCAACGAATCTTTCAGTTGGAATTTTTCTTTTGAGGACATGTTGCTGTACACATCCCCTATTTTATATTGAAAAATGATCAGCGATTCCTCGCAAAGAGTGCCGCCGCAGAAAAGACCGCGAACGTATTTCTGTTCACTGTTTTTTGTTTTCACTTCTTTTTGTGCTATTTCTGTTACTTTTTTATGTCTTTTTTGGAGCTTTTCTTGAAATGATTTTTTATCCTTTTTCTGCTCCAGACTCACTGCAATAAGAGCCGCTTCCTCAAGGGTTTTTGCCGGAATTGCTTTCGAACCATCAAATAATTTTTCATCAGCACCAAGAAATATCGCAATTACGGGTTTATGAATATCCTCAACTTTTCCCAATATTTTCTTGAGTACTTCTTTTGCAGGCGGTTTTGATACAAGCACGATTATTTCAGTATTTTTATCACTTTTTAATGCATCAAGAGCTGCAAGGAACATGATCCCGTCAACCCCTTTCTTCACATCTCTTCCACCTGTTCCGATCGCTTGGGAAATTCCAGCTCCGTTGTTGGATATGATCGAACTGATTTCCTGCAAGCCAGTTCCCGAAGCTGCAACTATTCCAATTTTACCTCTGTTCACTATATTCGCAAAAGCGAGTGGAACGCCATTTATTATTGCGGTTCCGCAATCCGGTCCCATCACAAAAAGATCTTTTTCACGAGCATATTTCTTTAATTTGATCTCATCATCGAGAGAAACATTGTCCGAAAATATCATTACATGAAGCCCCCGTTTTAGTGCTTTCATTGCTTCACGTGCAGCATACTTACCTGCAACGGAAATGAGGACCAGGTTTGCATCCAGCATTGTCTTCAAAGCAGTTTCAAGACTTTTAGGAAGGAAATCTTCAGAATCGCTGATCGAGTGCCGAACTTTATCAAGAACTTCATCAACTTGCAGCATAGCTTTTTCTGCGATCTCATCACTATCTGCTTTGATGCATATCAAAAGATCGGATCCTTTCGCTTCATCAAACTCGGAAAGGAGAAGTCCTGAAGAATCCAATATCGATCTGTTCTCTTCAGTATTCATCACTACTGCTGCATCCGTAATTCCTGCGATTCCATTGATCTGTTTTGTAACGATCATCAGCGTGACAGAATCAAAATATTCCCCTCTCTTGATCTTACCTTTTACTACCACCGCTCACCCGCTTTCTTAAATGAAAACATGAAACCGACAAGCATATCTGCGCCTGAGGTTTCGCCAACATTTAGTATTTTTTGGATATGTGTAAATATTTCTTCGTGCCCTTCATATAAAAGGGAATGTATAAAATTTTTGAACCGCTCGATAAACAGCCCATTTTTTGCGAGATAGAGAAATGTATTGGAGATCAGGTTGTCGCCCTTTGCAGTTTCGTAGATTTTCCTCCTTATTTCAGATAAATCCTTTCCGTATATTTCCTGTTTAAGATAAAGCCCGGAAAGCAACCCTGCAATGAAATCGTCTCCGCTTGGAGTGAGCCCGAATCCGCACCCTTTGAACTTTGCAACTCCTTGTAATAAGCTTGCCATACTGCCTTTGAGAATCAACGCAATACTTGACTTCATCCGTTTTACAAATTCCCTCTCAAAGCTCGATGTGAAGTTCATTTCTTGCTTCTCATCCAGGAGAAAACCGAGACTTTTTGGAGCACACAATTTGGTTAATGAAGTTTTTAATAATGTGAGGTTCTCAGCAAATTTTGAAAAATCAATTGTTTTCAGTGATAACTTCGAACTATATTTCAGAGCTTCCTGCACGAGAAGTGCTACGTTATTGATCATCAGTATATTATTGTAGATTGAGAGAGAGTGGATTTTTTGAAGATCGAGTCCTCTCACAATTATATTTAGAGGTCCCTTGCCGATATCTTCGCTTACGATTGAGATCAGCATATAGTTGTTTTGAAAATTTATGGCTCTTCGAAATCTTGAATGAATAGTAAAAGTGCCGTCGGGAATTCTATCTCCGAAGCTGATCAGTTCGATCTTGTGATGGTTTTTATCCATTTTCCCCGAATGCTTCATTTTGTCTTTTCTTTCATCGTTTTCTTTTCAATCTTTTCAGAACTTTCATTTTTCTCGTTCTTATAACAACGTATTGTGTGAATGAAAAGGTATTTACATGTCAAGAAAATGGTTATGTGATTTATTAAATCTACTATGTCAGACTTGTTCCGCTATTAATTGTGGAACGAGAATGACGAAATTTCCATTTCATTTCTCGTCCACAATTCTCGATTCATACTCCTTTCACTCGCTGCAAAATGAATAAAATGTTTTAAAATAAAATGTGAACAGTCGACTCACTCTTCATATTGAACGCAATAATCGTAAAAAGTTTTAATTATTACCTCAACTTAAATTTGATTGTAAATTTCTTACTTTGATAAAGATTAGATTGATTAATTTGATTTTTATATCCCCATTCTCGAATTTCATTTTTTAGCTGCTCATATTCAAGTTGTGTAAGACGTGGATCAAGAGTTATTCTGGTGAAAATCTCATTAGGCTTAATTTTAAATTGATATATTTGCATTGTTTCAGCTTTTTTAGAGTCAGGTTCATGGTAAATCAATCTTACTTCATTTTCATGAGCAAAGGAATCTCTTTTTACTAGTAGAGTAAGAGCTTGTCCTTTTCCAGTGTTATCTAATATACAATTTTGAGCTCCATCTACTTTTGTTAACCATCGTATCAGTTCCTCCTCATTTATATAATTAACTTCACCAATAAAATATGAATTTACAGCTAACGGATTACTTTTTCGGTAAAATATTTTAATCTTAATGAACACCCCATCAAAATATTCTCAAAAGGATCATCCCATTTTTCTGGTTTTACAAGTGTTATACTATTATCATTAAAAGTTTTCTTCAAATCTTTCTTTTTGTAGATTCTAAATATTTTAGAAGAAGTGTTTTTTATACCAATTATATTTTTATTTTCTATATCTCGGTCTATCATATCTTTTCACCCAGTTAATCCATAATAAAAGTTTAGATATAATTTTGTATTCTTTTTAGTAATTTTCCTTCCAATCATGTCAAGAAATTGATAAAACCCCTCACCTGACCTTTAGGGGAAGAAAAAATTAAGCATGGATTTATCTGCTAGCTGGTGGATTGCTGGTGTGGAGTTCTGAGTGACTCGACTTCTTTCCGTCAAGTCGGGATTACGATGAGACAAGTCCGAGGGGATTTATTCCGTATATTAAGAAAATTCCCAATAAAAAAAAGGCATGATCAAATAAATGATCATGCCAAACATTAGTGAATTTCTTGATTCTTTAGTAAGAACGTCTACTAAAGTCTCTTCGGTTATCTCTTTTCGGACGTGCTTCGTTGACCTTCATGGCGCGACCTTTAAGGTCTTTTCCATCTAAGTCAGCAATTGCTTTTTCAGCTTCAGCAGGTTCTGTCATTTCTACAAATCCAAAACCTTTTCCGTCGATGATAATAACTTCAACCACTTCGCCGAACTCAGCAAATAATTCTGAGAGATCGTCTTTTGTGACTGAATAATCAAGATTTCCCACATAGAGTTTTTTACCTTGCATGCTTTCTATTCTCCTATTTTTTCTTGTTCTCATACTTATCATGAAGAATAGACGTAAAAAATTCTACTTTCAATCTTAAATATTTTGAACTTATATAACTTAATAACTAAGTTACTTTATTTAAGCACATAAAGGAATCCTATATTAATATCGTCAAGGTTTCTGATAATAAAAGTTAATACTTTCCTTCCACAACCTTGAAATAAGTTAAGATTTTATTCTGTCTTATCGTTTATTCAGTGCCAATTTAATTTGGCAATTCAGCTCATAACGCATCTATCTGTCGGTCATTATGGTGAAATGACTTCTGACTCCTGTATTCTGTATTCTGTCTTCAAACTCCTTTTTTCAAATACAAAACCAGCAACTTCAGCGTGTTCTCCAATCCCTCTTTATGAGTTCGCTCATATCCATGAGAAGCTGCAACACCCGGTCCGATGAGTGCATGTTTGATATCGTAGCCGGCATACAAAGTTGCTTCGACATCAGAGCCGTAGAAAGGATAGATATCCACCGCATAATTTAGCTTGTTGTCTTTTGCCAGTGTGATGAGTTTGGTCGTAACATCATAATCGTAAGGTCCACCGGAATCTTTTGCACAGATGGATATTTTATACTCATTTGTTTTCAGGTCATCACCTACCGCACCCATGTCCACGGAGATCATTTCCACTGCGTCTTTTGGAATTCCGGATGAACCGCCATGCCCAACTTCCTCATAAGTTGTAAAGAGCAGGTAAACCTTTCGTTTCAGCTCGAACTCTTTATCTGCAACCATTTGAGCAAGACTCATCAACGTGCCTACGCTTGCTTTATCATCAAGATGTCTGCTTTTTATGAATCCCGATCTTGTTATAACAGTACGCGGATCGAATGAGATAAAATCGCCAGCAGAAATTCCAAGTTTTTCCACTTCTTTTTCATTACTCACTTTTTCGTCGATCACCACTTCGAGATTTTTATCATCTCTCTTATCTTTTTCGAGTTCTTTATTCACATGAGCAGCCGGTTCAGACATTTGAATTGTACCGGAAAAGGTTTGCCCGAATCTCGTATGTATAATGCAATTTTCCGCTTCAATATTATTGCCCAGGTATCCGCCTATCTTTGTTAAACGGAGTCGCCCGTTGCTTTTGAGAGCTCTTACCATCGCACCCAACGTATCCACATGTGCAGCCAACACTATTGCATCACCCTCTCCACCGATATCAACGATCACCGACCGCTTACGGGAATATTCCGGTTTGAATCCCATGCTCTTGAGTTTCTTTATTGAGATATTCTGTAGCTCCTGCCGTAAAACCACTCGGACTAGGAATGCGGCAAAGTACTTCCGTCTTCTTCACTGCCAGATCTACATACTTCTTTTTTAGTTTCATATTATCTCCATCTGATCCTTGGATAAATCGTCACTTTTACTGTCTTTCCAGTAATTTATTGCTCATTTCTAACACAAATGAAATTCCTTAACAACTTTTACCGGAATTGCAGTTTTTATGTCTTGATTTCTTAACTATTTATCTATATTTTTGATATATGCTCAATTATTTTTTTTGATTTCTCTTCCCATGTTTTAAAAGATTTTATGCCTACATCCCATGAATCCAAACCCTTGCCAACGATATAATTCATTCTATAGAACTCGCTTCGCTGTGGATCAATGAATATGCTTCCCCTCGACTGATCTACCAATATCCATCTACCGTGCAAAAAAAGCTCCACAACGCAATGCCCTCTGTTTTTCGGATCCAATTTATTGATACCTACCACATATTTTGATGGGATTCCCAACGCTCTGCAAAATGTTGCAAATATAAGTGCATCATCATGACAGCCGGTACTCAGCATTTCTTTTAAAACTTCTGAGATGTCTCTCGTTGCAAAAATCTGTAAAACCTTTTCCTGATCGCTACATCTTTTCAGGTTTTTGTTCATCCAATTAAGAATGCTCATGATCTTTTCAAAATCACTACCACTAAAATCAGAAACGATCTTAGTAATATCCTCTGTGATATTACTTTGTTCTCCACTTTTCAACCATTTTTTTTCATTTTCTGACATAGATACGCTCTCTTGTTTTATTTTTGGATTATGAATTAACGTACATAATTACTAAACGAGTTTAAGTTAAATAACGTCAATATTTTTTAGTTTGAAACTTTCTTAATTACTCAGTAACCAAACCTTCCAAACTTTTAATTTTCCAACATTACAACCTTGTAACTTTGAAACCTTCAAACCTATTTAATCATTGACACTCAAAATCACGACAGTTCAAATGTCGCAAACAAAGCTCATTTCGGAGGTTTTTGTATGAAAGCATTGGTTCTCTGTGCAGGAAAAGGAACTCGCTTGCAGCCACTTACTTACTCAATGCCAAAACATATTCTACCTTTGGCAAACGTACCTATTGTGTTCCATATTATAAAAAAACTTGTTAATCTCGGAATTGCTGAGATCGGCTTGATAGTCGGCTATATGCAGGAACAGGTAAGAGCCACAGTCGGTGACGGGTCACAGCTCGGTGCGAAAATAACCTATATTGTCCAGAATAAACCAAAAGGGCTTGCCCATGCAGTGAAGATGGGTCAGGATTTTGTTGGTGATGAACCATTCATGGTCTTTCTTGGTGATAATATTTTTGAAGATGACCTCACCAATCTTGTGCGTAGATATAATGAAGAAAAGCCGTCGTGCATAATAAATCTGAAAGCAGTGGATGAGCCGAAGCGTTTTGGGATCGCAGTTCTTGATGGAGACAGGATAGTCAATGTCGTAGAAAAGCCGAAGGAACCTGTGTCAAATCTAGCGCTTGCAGGTGTGTATATCTTTGATAAGGATGTCTTTACTGCAATAGATGAGCTGAAACCTTCGTGGAGAAACGAGTACGAGATCACTGACGCTATTCAGGGACTTATAGATAAAGATTTGATAGTCAAAGGTGAAATATTACAGGGCAAATGGCTGGACACAGGAAAGCCAAAGGACATTATCGATGCGAACATGCATCTATGCAGTAAACTCAACGGTTGGCACATTGCTGGAGAAAGCGATCTTGATGAAGATTCAATACTGGATGGAACATTTTATATTGGAAGAGGTTCAAAAATGAGGAAGTGCACAATAAAGGGACCCGTTATCATCGGTGATAACTGTGAGATCGAGAACGCTACACTTCTTCCTAACACATGTATCGGAAATGGCTCTGAAATACGAAATGTTAATATTGAAAATTCCATAATCCTGGAAAATACTATCATACGTAACGTAAAAGGTAAAATCGTCGAAAGTATTATTGGAAAAAATGTAGAATTGAGCTCAATCGACCTGAAGAACGACTGTAACCTTTTGCTGGGTTCAGATAACAAAATTATCGGCATATAGTGAGGAGATGAAATGAACATAATAGTCTGTATTAAACAAGTACCTGATACTACTGATATTAAAATAAATCCTGAACATAATACACTTATCCGCGAAGGAGTGGAAAGTATTATCAATCCCTTTGACACGTATGCATTAGAAGAAGCATTGTTAATCAAAGAAGCTCATGGTGGAACTGTAACAGTAATCAGTATGGGACCTCCCCAGGTGGAGATAGCTCTTCGCGAGGCACTTGCTGTCGGTGCGGATAAAGCCATTCTTATTTCCGACAGAAAATTTGCCGGATCGGACACACTGGCAACAAGTTACACACTTTCCGCAGCCATTCGTAAACTCGGGGATTATGATATCATTCTCTTCGGCAAACAAGCAATTGACGGAGATACTGCTCAGGTAGGTCCTGGAGTTGCTCGCAATCTTGATATTCCGCAGATCGCTTTTGTAAAAAAGATAGATTCTCTCGAAAACGGTAAGATAACCGCACACAGAATGATGGAAGATGGCTTTGATGTAGTTGAGTCTCAACTACCAATCGTGCTTACTGTTGTGAAGGATATTAATGAACCGCGATTACCCTCACTACGTACAAAAATGAAAGCAAAAAAAGCAGAAATACCTGTCTGGACTTTTGACGACCTTCATCTTGACGAAGCAAAAGTGGGATTAAATGGCTCTCCCACCTGGGTCGAAAAAATATTCACTCCTAAGATGGAAAAGAAGACAATGATGCTCGAAGGAGAACCAGAAGAAGTCGCAGAAAAGCTTGTAGATTATCTGAAGGAATTATGTTAACAATAGTTGCAATAATTCCATGCAGATATGCATCAATACGGCTTCCGGGCAAACCCCTTAGAAAAATTGCAGGCAAAACGCTGATACATCATATTTATGAAAATGTGTTAAATACTCAGCTCTTCGAACAGGTTATAGTTGCAACCGATGATGAGAGAATCGTAAAAGAAGTTGAATCCTTCAATGGAAAAGTAGTGATCTCGGACAACCGACATCAATCCGGCTCTGATCGGGTTGCAGAGATTGCTTGTTCACTTGATGCAGACATTGTGGTGAATATTCAGGGAGATGAGCTTTTTCTAGGCAAAAACGAACTATCAGAACTTCTTAAATGCTTTCAAGAAAATTCAACTTCTGTTGCTACTTTGGCACACCCTTTGTGGGGCGAAGCAGAAATTTCTAATCCAAATAGAGTAAAAGTTGTTTGTGACAGACAAGGAAATGCGCTCTACTTTTCCCGCTCAGTTATTCCCTATCTGCGAGGTAATGAAAAATTTAATACTTTAGGGCATATCGGAGTGTATGCATTCAGAAAAAATGCTCTTATAAATTTTGCAGAATGTCCGCAATCAAAATTGGAAAAAGCAGAGAGGTTGGAGCAGCTTCGTTTACTTGAAAACGGGATTAAAATAAAGGTCGTAGTTACTGAATATCAGGGCTTTAGTATTGACACAGAGGACGATCTTCTTGAAGCAGAAAAACTGTTAAAAATTATCTAAACTAAAATATTAGAAGCCGATTCCTAACTAACAATATAGAAATAAATTAAGAGTGCTTATCCTTAGTCCTTCTTACCCATATATTTATTGATCTGACGTTCCTCCCAATCCTTACCAAATATACCCCGTGCACCGAATACATGGAAGCCGTGAGCGAACAATCCGATCCCCCATCCAATCAGGGGCCAGTAAAACCATAATTGATGAGGTGAAGTTAACATATTAATAATAAATAATCCAATATTGATAATGATGAAAACAGCCACATGCGACCAGAATCCTCTTATTTCTTCAACCCGGACTTTTGCTCTTTTGTATTCCTCTGAATCTTTATCAAATGTCGTCATTTGTATCTCCTTTTATTATATCTTTTTCCAGAACGGACAATTTTTCGGATCCTCCCATGGAAAAATCTTTTACGTTTTGATAATATGTTCTCTTGGTTGGATACGCAAAGTCAATACCTTCAGTGCTGTTGAAAGCTTTCAGAACATCCTCCCATATCGCATGTTCGCTCAAGCGTCTTTTTCTCGGTTCGCAGAGATAGCGTACAGTGAGAAGCACACCGCTGTCCTTAACGCTTGTGTACACTGTTGGTTTAAGATTTTTATAGAAGATCATGAATTTTCGAGACGCCTCTTTGATACGACGTTTTGCGTACGGTGAAAGATATTCGGCATGTTTGTCGGCAATTTCCTGCAGAATCACCTTTGCTTTTTGCCAGTTGCTCTCGAAAGTTATCAAAACCGGAATCTCATTCCAGATATATTGAAATCCCTTACTGAAATTTGCCAATACATCATTCAGTACTTTGTGATTCGGAACATTAATGATCCTGCCTGTACTCTGATCTGCGTCGACCCAGTTGCGAATTTCCAGCAAGCTGAATTGGAACAGCCGTATATCGATCACATCTCCTGCATGCTCGCCAACCTGTACTCTGTCACCGACCTCAAAAGGTTTGCGCCACACGATGAATACCCACCCCGCAATATCTGTGATGATGTCTTTGAGTGCGATCGCAAGACCAGCAGTGAGCAAACCGAGAAAAGTGGCAAGAGACTGGAATGCCTGCAACCAGACTCTACCAAGGATCAGAAATCCAATGAATACAAAAATGTAGGTAAATGTTTTTTTCCAGCGATAGCGTTTCCTGGGCTCCTCGATATTCTTCCACATCACTTTGAGAACGATCAGATGAATCGTCTTTAGCACAACAAGAACTGCTATAGTTATGAGTATCTTCCATAAAATATCTTGCTCGATATTCGTAAAATTCTGTAACCATACCGTAAATTTATCCATTTTCTCTTACCCGAAATATTTGTGAATGATATTCTTACACAGTTTTTTTGATTCTTCCTCGGAACTGCTTTCTGCGATTATTCGTACGATCGGTTCTGTTCCGGATTTTCTTATATGAATCCAAAACTCGGGATCAATGACCTTGATGCCGTCCTGCGTATCAAGTTTTTTGTGAGAATAATCTTGAATGATACGTTTTTTTACCTCATCAAAATCAATATCTTCAGAAATATCCAACTTGGTTTTATGTACGTAATATTTCGGAATTTCTGATGCCAGCTCGGAGATAGTTTTTTCCGAAGTTGCAATGTACGAGAGGATGAGCGCCATACCAAGAGGAGCATCACGAGTGAAATGTAGTTCGGGAAGAATAATACCCCCATTACCCTCACCTCCTATCACACAATTATGCTCTATCATTGCTTCTGCGACGTTTATCTCACCTACAGGAGATCGAAAAATTTGAACTGCATTTTCCTTTGCTATCACATCGGAAGCCATTGATGAGGATAAATTTGTTGCAATATTTCCCAGCTTTTTTGAGAGCACATATTTTTCAGCCAGCAGAAGTGTATATTCTGTACCAAGTGCAGTCCCGTCATTTGAAACAATTGATAATCTATCTACATCGGGATCTGTGGCAAAGCCGATATCAGCATTGTGTTTTATAACTTCGGATTCCAATGCGCCAAGATTTTGTGCTACTGGTTCTGCAATGCGTGAGAACATACCATTCGGTTCGGAATACAGCTCGATGACTTCACAGCCAAGTTCTCGGAGAAATTTCGGGGACATCAAGCCACCGGCGCCATTCGTGGAATCTATTACTACTTTGAAATTCTTCTCTTTTATTTTATCTACCGATATAATAGGAAGTTTCATGATCGCATTAATGTGATCTTCAATCGCGGAAGCATACTGAGAGAATGAACCGATGTGAGTCCAACCAAGATCCGTTAGCTCATCTTCAGGAATGTTCCAGAAATTTTTTGCTTGTGCTGGTGTCAGAAAAGTGCCTGAATTATTAATGAGCTTGAGTGCATTCCATTCCGGCGGATTATGACTCGCAGTGATCGCGATCCCTCCATCTGCTTTGAGGTTTTCAACAGCGAGAAGTACTGTAGGCGTGGGACAAATCCCCAGATCGATCACGTCTGCACCAACTGACATCAACCCTGCTGAGACAGCTTTGAGGAGCATTTTTCCGGTTGTACGGGAGTCTCTTCCGACAACCACTTTCCCACGTCCTGAGAATACTCCAAAGCGTTTGGCGTACGAGAGCACAAGTTCGGTGGTGAGAGAATCTCCAACAATTCCGCGTATTCCCGAAACACTTTTCATCAATTTTGACATTTTACGTCCTTATTTCCTGCGATTTTCTTAATACTTAAATTTCTGTGCGTTGCATTTACAATGTCAATTCTTACTTCAAAATATTCTTCGGGAAGTAATTCTTCAGCTTTTTCTGGCCATTCAATAAAAAAGATGCCTTCTTCCATGAGCAGGTCGCAAAATCCGATCTTTTCAATTTCCTCAACGTTTTTCAGTCTATAAAAATCAAAATGATAAAGATAGGTTGAAGCTTCATAAATATTCAAAATAGTAAAGGTCGGGCTTGATACATATCCATCAAAACCCAACTCTTCGGCAATTTTTTTTACAAAAAAGGTTTTGCCGCTTCCCAGTTCACCTTTGAGTGCCACGACATCACCAATCTTCAGCAGATCAGCAAAATCCTTTGCGATCCGTGAAGTTTCATTCTCAGAAGTGCTTATAAATTCCGAAGAATATGAATCACGAGCCATACTATTTCTTTGGTGTAAAGACAGAGACTGGTAGTATCATTTCTTCCATGGATACGCCGCCGTGCTGATAGGTGCCGTCGAATTTGCGCTTGTATTCATTATAATCAGTGGGATACACAAAATAATGATCTCCCTTTGCAAAGATGTAGTTCTCTACAACGTTTTCAATCGGAAGCCCGTACCTTTTGGGATCTGAAACTTTAATCGTGTGCCTGTCATTACAGGTGATATTTTTACCATGCTTGGCACGTAATCCTGACGAGACTTTCTTATCGCTTATAACCTTCGTGGCATGATCGACCTTAATAGAACCGTGATCTGTTGTCAGGATTACAACCGCATCCTGCTTGGCGATCAGTTTTAGGGTTTTATAAAATTGAGAGTTCAAGAACCACAATTTAGTTAACGAGCGCAGTGCACGGTCGTTAGGAATGATTTCCTGAAGTATTTCGTCCTTAAATCTGTGATGAAGAAGCAGGTCTAAAAAGTTATACACAAGAACGACCAATCGTTCTTTTTTATATGAAGGGATCTTTTTGGTGACATACTCGCCTTCCTCAGTATTCAGTACCTTTATATATTTACTTCCCTGCGGCATGGGAATATTCATTTTTTTGAGCTGTTCGTCCATGAAAAAATGTTCATCCCGGTTGAGACTGCTTTCGACTTCTTTGCTGTTTCGCCAGAATTGCGGGTACAACTTTGCGATCTTATCGGGCATCATACCTGCGAAAATTGCATTCCGGGAATATGGTGTTGATGTGGGCAAAATGGAATAATAGTAATTTGTTTTCACATTGAAAAGTTCTTCAATAAAGGGTTTGAAAACCATGAATTGATCAAGACGCAGGCAATCAAGGATTACAAAATACACAACTTTCTTGGTGTAAAGTCTGTCAGCAGCGAATTTCCTCACAATATCAGGAGAAAGCACCGGACCATCTGATTGTGTGAGAAAATCTTCATAGTGAGTAGCAATGAAGTTCGAAAACTCAGTATCGCAATTTTTCTTCTCATATAAGTGCATTTGCATGATATCTTCATAGTAGAGCTGATCCAGCTTCAAGTCCCATTCTGCAAGTGAGCGATAAATGTCTATCCAATCCTGCCAGTTCGGTTCTGTGAAGAGTTTTTGATTAAGTTTTGCTGAAAACTCAGCATATTCTTCACCGGTCCGGTTTCTGCGGATCTCTTCAGACATGATTATCTTCTTGATGGACATCAGCACCTGGTTCGGGTTGATCGGTTTGATGATATAATCTGTGATCTGCTGTGCGATCGCTTTGTTCATTAAACCCTCTTCTTCGTTCTTAGTGACCATTACAACCGGCAGACTTTCGTTGAGTTTCTTAATCTGCACAAGAGTTTCCAACCCGTCGAGTCCTGGCATCATTTCATCCAGAAGAACGATATCAAAATTTTGTTCTTCAACGAGTGCTATTCCGTCATTTCCATTGGATGTAGAAACAACTTCAAAATTTCTTTCTTCAAGAAATAAAATATGTGGTTTGAGCATCTGTATTTCATCATCTATCCAGAGTATCTTTACTTTTTTCATCTTATATTCCCTTCATCGGAACGAGTATATCGTTCGATAAAATTGTTTTTATATTCCGAGAAACTATTGTTATTGATGGCTTCCCGGATTTCTTTGATCAGCGTATTATAAAAAGTCAAATTATGCAGTGTCGTTAATCTGACACCAAGTATTTCCTTCACATTGATGAGATGACGAATATAGGCACGGGAGAAATTTCTACACGCATAACAATTACAATCATCCTGAATGGGACGAAAATCCTCTTTGTATTTTCCATTTCGTACAGTAAGCCTGCCATCCCTGGTAAAAGCCTGCCCGTTCCTTGCATGACGCGTAGGCATCACACAGTCGAACATATCTACTCCTCGCTCGATATTCTCGAGCAGGTCGAGAGGTGTTCCCACGCCCATCAAATAGCGTGGTTTCTCTTTTGGCAGAACTCTATCCATGAGGTTAACAATTCGTAGCATATCCTCCTTATTTTCACCCACAGCTAAACCTCCAATGGCAAAGCCGGGAAAATCAATGCTGATAAGTTCTTTTGCGTTTTCTTCACGAAGGTCATCATAAATACTTCCCTGCACTATCCCAAACAGGGACTGTTCCCCACCGAGCTGCTCATGTTTAATCTTGCAGCGCTCTGCCCAGCGAAGTGACATTTCTGCGGATTCCCTGGCGTATTCTTTTGTGCAGGGATGGGGTGCACACTCGTCCAGAACCATAATGATATCTGCTCCTAGATTGTGCTCGATCTCCATAACCCGCTCCGAGCTGAACAAATGATAGCTGCCGTCGATGTGAGATTGAAATTCAATGCCGTCTTCAGTGATCTTCCTGAACTTCTGCAAACTCATGACCTGAAAACCGCCGCTGTCAGTAAGTATATTTCTGTTCCAGTTAATAAAAGAGTGCAGGCTGCCTGCATTTTTTATAAGCTCATCGCCGGGGCGCAGATATAAGTGGTAAGTATTCCCAAGAATTATATCAAACCCGATATTCTCTAATTCCTCAGGTGACATTGCCTTTACTGTGCCGAGTGTTCCCACAGGCATGAATACGGGAGTTTGGACTATACCGTGAGGAAGTGTAAGTTCTCCTGTTCTGGCTGAGGTGACCGAATCCTGAGTACGAACCGAAAACCTGAAACTCATTCTATTGTTCCTATTATTTTTAAGTGGATCGATATACTAAACATAAAAAATATGAATTTCCAATATCCAACACGGAATATCCAATATCCAAGTATTTTTGTTGCTATCGCTCATTTTTCTTTTTAGCCGTATTAATGCTCTTAAAAAGTATTGAAATCAACTCGTCTGTTTCCTGCAATAGAGGGGATAATTTTGTTGTGTTGGTTACCAAGCAAGGGCTTGGTAACCAGAATCTTATAGCATAATCAATAAGACGTTCCTGTAAATCGAACTTCTTCTGATTATTTTCTCTATTCTTTTCTTTCTCACTCATTTATTTTCTTACTTCATACCTGGATATTCCGTGTTGGATATTGGATATTTTTATCACACTACCTACTATTTCTTCAAAGAGCCCATTTCATTGAGGTTGTTCAATGTTTGCAGGAGTATTAGAACGCTTTAGAGAGAAATATCTTCCCACAGACCTCGAAATATCGTTGTAGAAGGCAAAAATCATGATAAATAGTAAAAGGACTACACCTATACGTTGAAGTACTGCCTGCGTGCTTATTTTGAGCGGCTTGCCCCTGATCCCTTCAATAATTGAAAAAATGATCATTCCTCCATCGAGAACAGGAATTGGAAGCAGGTTAACGATCATCAAAATGATGCTGATCATTGCGAGAAACGAGAGATAAGCGCTTACCCCCTCTTTCACTTGCTGGCTTGTAAGTGATGCGATCATAATAGGACCGCCAACGCTTTTGCCAACCTGGGACGGATGCTGTACAAGCTTGGAAAGTCCGCTGTAATAACGAGTGATTATATTTATTGAGGTAAGAAAACCATATTTTAATGACGTAGGTACTGAAAATCGTTCAATATATTCCTGTTCCAGAATTTGAGAGATACCGATAATGCCGGAGTTTTCATCGAGTTCGATATTTATCTGTGGAGTGATATCCATTTCCAGTAAATCTTCACCTCTTTGCACCACAAAATGTAAGGGACGATCCGCACTGTTTTTTATGATATCCCGCAGATCATACCAGTCATGAATTTCCATATCCTCGATCTGGAGAATGGTATCACCCTTTTTCATACCTGCCTGGTATGCCGGCAATCCATAATAAACATCTCCGATTACCGCTGGCACATAGGGTTTGATCTCCGAAAGCCAAAACTCATAGGAAAAATTTTCTGTATAAGCAAAAAGCGTATCATTATTTCTTATGAAAGTAACCTGTCTTTTTTCCGGTGAATTCTTAATCCATTCCTGTATTATAGTTGTCCATCCTGGCGTAGAAACGCCATCAATGCTCACTATCTCATCTTCGCTTTCAAGTGGAACTACTGAATATGCTTCATCGGAAATTCTGCCTACTATCGGTGCAATGTCGTAGGTTTTTATACCGATACAATACGTAAGTGCAAGGATAAGGATTGCGAACAGGAAATTGGCAAAGGGTCCTCCAAAAGCAATAAGCGCTTTTTGCCACCAGTGTTTCTGCTTGAAGCTCCTTGTATCAAGAATTTCCTCGTCAGATGCTTCATCCGGATTCTCACCCAGCATTTTCACATACCCGCCAAGCGGTATGAGCGATATCCTGTATTCAGTTTCTCCAATAGTCCACGAGAGGAGTTTTGGTCCAAAGCCAAATGAGAATTTCTCAACTTTAACTCGATTGAGTCTGGCAACTATGAAATGCCCTAATTCGTGGACAAAGACTAATATACCAATCAGGAAAATAATTGCTAAAATTGTAATCACAATATTATGTTACTCCGTATAAAAAATTGCTTTGATCGGATCTATTTTCGATGCTTTGTATGCTGGATAAAATCCAGAAATAAGACCTACAACAAATGCAAAAGATAAACCTACTACAATACCCGTAATTGGAAATGACACATCAACCTTCAGTGCATTACTGAGCGCTCCAATAAGTAACAGGGCAATACCTGAGCCAACTATGCCGCCAATGAGAGCAAGAATGATCGATTCAAAAAGAAAGTAGGAAAAAATGTCTCTATTCTTTGCGCCGATACTCTTACGAATTCCGATCTCTTTCATGCGTTCTGTAATAGAGATAAGCAAGATACTAAAGAGTCCTATACCGCCTGTAAAAAGCGATATGCTTGAAATTGCCAGCAAAATAATATTCCAATTCTTTAGGAATTCATTCACCTGCTGCCTTACTTCGAGCATGTCTGCACTTATGTCCCTCATACCAACATCATCTGCCATATTATGTCTGGAACGCAATATCTGAACTGCGGAATTATATACATCTCCTACAAGATCAGCATCAGTCGCTTTTATCCACATGACATCAATGTTCATTGTTGGACGAAGATATTTTGCTGCGAATTTAGTCGGAATGTAGCAGGACTCAAGTGCAAGTCTTCTTTCCCACTCATTCCCACTAGCAAAACTGCTCTCACTTAATTCATAATCAACGATCCCAATGACTTTCAGTCGGATATCATCTATCGAGATATATTGACCAATTGCATTGCCTTTTGTAAATAATTTGGTGTTCAGGGTTTGCCCGAGCACACAGACATTTTCACCATTTTGTGATTCAATAATATTAAAGTCCCTGCCGTCTGCAATAAAATAACTTTTTTCTACGAAGAAAGTGTTATGCACTCCTTTTAAACGTATCTGGCTTTTCTTTCCATTTATTATCGTGTTTCGTTGATCATCAATTGTGGGATATATATATTCCACATTTTCGAGATTATCCTTCAGCGCTTCGAAATCACTATAGTTAATTTGCTGGTAACGCTTCACAGTTTTGTATTTTTTAAATTGATCAGTGCTTGTATCAGGATATTTTGAGTATATCACGATCACATTATCATAGCCGAGAGAACTGATCGTATCCTCGATGAGATTTTTCATTGCCTCAACCGAGGAAAACATCGTGGTAACTGCTGCCACGCCGATCATAATACCTGCCAGAGTTAGAAATGAGCGCAACTTATGGGACAGAATGCTCTTGATCCCAGAAACAAAGACCTCTGAATATTTCATTATGCCATTTCTTTCCCGCATTTTTCGCAAACAAGTATTTTAACCTTTTTGCGAGAAGGTTTTTCAAACATGGACTCTGCGCCACAATCAGGGCATTTAACAGCAACAGGTTTCTTACTTGTAATGAATTTACATGTAGGATAGTTGGAGCAAGTATAATAAAGCTTGCCCTTCTTACCCTTTCTTTCAATGAGTTCACCACCGCATCGTGGGCATTTTACCCCAATTGTAAAAGGTTTGGTAAATTTGCACTTCGGGTAGTTCTCACATGCGTAAAATTTACCGAACTTACCATTTTTCAAAAGTATCCTACCACCACATTTTGGACATTTTTCACCGGTTTCCACCTCGACGATCTTCTCATTCTCATCAAGAGATTTCACATTCTTGCATTTGGGAAAGGCAGAACAGGCAAGGAATTTCCCATATTTGCCGTACTTAATAATCATTGGGGATCCGCACTTATCACAAATGATATCAGTTTTTTGTTCGTATTTCTTCTTTTCTTTGGAAATATCTATCTTATCCAGATGGTTGATGAAATTACCATAATACTTTTCAAGAATCTCGATCCAGTTCAGCTCTCCATTTTCGATGTTATCGAGCTTATTCTCCATATCAGCAGTAAATTTTACATTAAAGAAATCTTCGAATTTATCAATGAGGAATTTTTCTACAGTTTCTCCAAGTTCCGTCGGAAAAAATTTCCTTTTTTGAAGCGTTACATATTTTCTCTGCATGATGGTAGAAATAATTGGTGCATACGTGCTTGGTCGTCCAATACCTTCCTGCTCCAGCTTTTTTACCAATGAAGCTTCTGTGTAGCGTGAAGGAGGTTGAGTGAAATGCTGTTCTTTATGAAGCTTCTGCAATTCGACTACGTCATTTTGTGCAAGTTCAGGAAAGATTTCTTTGAGATTTTTTATTGGGACATGGGGATAGACTTTTAAGAATCCATCAAAAAGTATCTTTCCTGCCTGTGACTCGAACAATCCCTTTTCCGCTTGAATCTGTGCGGTGATATTTTCCAGCCGGGTATTGGAAAGTTGTGTGGCAACAAACCGTTTCCAGATAAGATTGTAGAGTTTGTACTGGTCTTTTGATAGATATTCTTTGATTGAACCCGGTGTCGTGAAAGAATTTGTAGGACGTATCGCTTCATGAGCATCCTGAGCTTTATTCCTATTTTTATATTTACGAATATAGGAATTCAAATACTCTTCAGGGAAGGAATCCTTTATATATTTTCTCACCTGGTAATTCGCCTTATCCGAAATGCGAACAGAGTCTGTTCTCATATAGGAAATAAGTCCGGTGTTTCGACCATGTATTATCACACCTTCGTAAAGTTGTTGTGCGATCTGCATAGTTTTCTTGATCGAGAACCCCAATAATTTTGATGCTTCCTGCTGCAGGGTGCTTGTTATAAAAGGAGGAAAAGGGGCAACTGATTTCTGTTCTTTTTTAACATCTTTTACAATATAATCTGCTTTTTTGAGCTTCTCAAATATCTCTTCAGCTTGCTCTTTTGTATTCAACTTGATGACTTTATTAGCATATTTTTTCAGTTGAGCTTTGAATTCGATATCCTTCTTCAGGTCAGCTTCGATCGACCAGTATTCCTGGGGTACGAAATCTCTGATCCCACGTTCTCGTTCGCAGATCAGACGCAATGCAACGGTCTGAACCCTACCTGCAGACAGATTTTTCGTAATGACCTTCCAAAGTATGGGGCTAACTTTGTATCCTACGATCCTGTCCAGAATCCGGCGTGTTTGCTGAGCATCAACTTTATTATCATCAACATGAGTTGGTTTTTCAATTGCTTCAATAATTGCATCCCTTGTGATTTCGTTGAAAACGATCCTATAGATATCTTTTTCAGGAACAATATTTTTCAATATCTCTTTAAGGTGCCATGCGATTGCTTCACCTTCACGATCATTATCTGATGCGAGATAGATATTGTCGCTCTCTTTTGCAGCTTTTTTGATATTATTCACGACTTTGGATTTTTTCGGGTCCAACACATAGGTCGGTTTAAAATCATCTTTCAGATTTATTCCGAATTCTTTTTGCGGCAGGTCGCGTATATGCCCCATGGAAGCAAGAATATAAAAATCTTTCCCAAGGTACTGGCTTATTGTTTTTGATTTTGTCGGTGATTCAACAATGAGTAAATTTTTTGCCATAACTACTTTCCGATCTATCCTTTCTGCCCGCAGCAATGCTTATATTTCTTACCGCTTCCGCAGGGACATAGGTCATTTCTTCCCACTTTTTCTGTTTCTCTTCTCATAGGTTGAAGCTTTAGTTCTTCAGGTTGCTGTTGTGCTCGACGCTGTTCTTGTGACATACCCTGCATTTGTTCTCTCTGCTCTCCTGCACGGGATGCAACGTGGTCAAAAGCATTTCTTTCTTTATGAGAAAGCTGCATATCCTTCACCCTCTCCTGCACCTGATAATACAGTGCCGGATAAAGAGTGAAAACATTCTTTATTACTTTTTCTTTTATGGCATCGATCAAGTTAAGAAAAAGTTCATAACTTTCTTTTTTATATTCTATAAGCGGATCTTTCTGTCCGTATGCTCGTAATCCGATGCCTTCTTTCAAACGATCCATTTCGTACAGATGTTCCTTCCACTGCTCATCCACGACTTTTAAAAGAGCATAGCGCTCAAGTTTTCTCTGCTCTTCTTCAAAATGTTTTTCTTTATCAGCATAAGCTTTTGTTAACTGCTCATAAAGAGTATCCACCAGGTCTTCTTGATTCCTTATTGAGCCGAGTTTAAGAGAAATATTGAGTTTTACTCCCAGTTCATTTTCAAACCAACTAATGATATCATCGAGGGGCCAATTCTCTTCATATTCAGTTGAACCAATAAATGAGGAAACCTTGCTATTTATTGTATCTTCAAGCATTTCCAGAATCTCATCACGAAGATCCAAACCATTCAACACCTTTCTCCTATATGTGTATATAACCTCTCTTTGCTGGTTCATAACATCATCATATTTGATGAGCTGTTTACGTATCTCGAAATTGTGACCCTCTACTTTTTTCTGTGCATTTTCAACTGCTTTGGTCATCCACGGATGCTTGATCGCATCACCTTCTTCGAGCCCCATTCTGGACATTAAACCGGCAATTCTATCAGAACCGAATATCCTCATCAAATCATCTTCAAGGGAAAGAAAGAATTTTGATGAACCCGGATCACCCTGACGTCCGCTACGTCCCCGAAGCTGCCTATCGATTCGCCTGCTTTCATGCCTTTCAGTTCCAATGATATGCAAACCACATGGCATTTCTTTCTTGCAGTTATGTTCCGGCGACGGCTTATTATTGCCTGCATTTTCACAATCCCCCACACAATCAATGATACAGGTATCGCATCGAACGACCTCTTCACCAAGTTTGATATCCGTTCCCCGACCTGCCATATTCGTAGCGATGGTAATAGCCCCGGGCATACCGGCATAGGCAACGATCTCTGCTTCTTTCTCATGATACTTTGCATTCAAAACTTCGTGAGGGACATTCTTTCTTTTCAGCAATCGGCTGATGATCTCTGAAACTTCGACCGATATCGTACCTACAAGCACAGGTCTGCGCTGTTTGTACATCTTTTCAATTTCATCGGTGAGTGCTTCGTATTTTTCTTTCTTTGTTCTGTAGATCAGATCGTCATAATCGATTCTGCGTACTGGTTCGTTGGTAGGAATTTCTATCACAGGAAGCTTATAAATTTCTTCAAACTCGACCTGCTCCGTGATGGCAGTACCTGTCATACCTGCAAGCTTTGTGTACATACGGAAATAGTTCTGGAGCGTAATAGTCGCAAGTGTTTGCGTAGCTTCCTGTATCTGGACATTTTCTTTTGCTTCCAGCGCTTGATGAAGACCTTCGCTAAAGCGTCTGCCGGGCATTAGACGCCCTGTGAACTGATCCACGATTATAACCCGGTTATCAGAAACAATATATTCTACATCTTTTTCAAAAAGTGAAAATGCGAGCAGCATTTGTTTGATGTTATGAAGCTTCTCATTTTTTTCCAGAAAATCTTCCTGCAATTTTTGCTTTTTTGCCTGCTTTGCGGTCGAATCCAGAGATTCATCTTTATCTATTTTTTCGATATCTTCATCGAAGTCCGGCATGATAAAAAGTGAACTGTCAAATTTAGAAAGTTCATCCTGCCCCATCTCGTTAAGATCAGCACTGCGTTGCCCTTCGTCGATCGCATAATAGAGCTGCTCATCGATCTTTTGGAGCTGTTTCTCCCGCAGATACTGCCCTTCTACATCATTCATAATCTTTTGATACGTGCCGTTTTTCAGTAACTTCAGGAACCGTTTCGATTTCGGCGCAGCACGCTTCACTGTCAGCATTTTCTTACCGAAGTCAAATTCATTCTTCTGTGCAGTGCCGTTCTCTATCATAGTGTTGATGTCTGAGAGGAGTTCATTCACAAAACGCTGCTGCTTTGTCACTAATTTTCTTATCTGTGGATTGAGTTCCCTGTAATAATTTTTCGAGTGTTCAACTGTTCCCGAAATAATAAGCGGAGTTCTTGCTTCGTCGATAAGCACACTGTCTGCCTCGTCAACGATACAGTAATAATGCTCACGTTGTACAAGCCCCTCGGGACTTACAGCCATGTTATCTCTCAGATAATCAAAACCGAATTCGTTATTCGTACCATATGTGATATCAGCAGCATATTGCTCTCTACGCACAGATGGTTCCTGCTCACCAAATATACAACCGACAGTCAACCCGTGATATTTGTAGATCTGCCCCATCCATTCGGAATCACGTTGAGCAAGATAGTCATTTACAGTAATAAGATGTGAGCCCTTACCAACGAGTGCGTTCAAATACAATGGCATGGTCGCAGCAAGGGTTTTTCCTTCACCGGTTTTCATCTCTGTAACCATTCCATTATGCAAGGAAATCGCACCGATGAGCTGGACATCGTAGGGTATCATATTCCATTCTGTTTCTCGACCGCGCACAGACCATGAGGTCCCGACAAAACGCCGGCAGGTTTCCTTTATCACTGCATATGCTTCAGGCAGGATTTCTTCAAGAACCTTCTTGGTTTCCTCATCGATGTCTTTTTTTGCATCATCTATCTGGAAACCAATGCGGTCTTTCTCATCGTCCTCAGAGGTTTCGTCGTACTTCAACTCGAACTCATCAAGAAGTTGCTGCTTGGCATCAATTCGTTCCTGAATTTTCTCTTTGAATTCTACGGTTTTGTGCTTTAGTTCCTCTTCTGAAAGGGAGGAAAGATCCGAATAAATGCGATTTATCTCATCCACAACGGGCTGAATTTTCTTCACTTCCCGTTCGAATTGGGTTCCGAAAAACTTTGTTAGAACTTTTTTAATCATATTAACTTTAACTTCTTATAAATTGAAAGCCCAGTAATTTTTTACTGGGTTTTACGTCAATATTTATAGCAAATAAATACATCAAAATTAGGAATCATAACTTATGAAAAAGAATTAATGAATCAATACTGCATTGGATTCTTGAAATATGAAAAAATACACCTTCAAGCAATCGATTCGGATTATCAAAATTTAGAATTAAAGGTTGAACGGTCAAGATTAATCCTACAATTTTTCCTCAATCTGCCCTCCAATCATCTTCATCCAGCTTGAGTATATCACCGATCTGGGCTTTTGTATTTTGTAAATAATAATCAATTTCAGCGGTGCATTCCATATCCTTACAATGTATGATATATCCTTCAGCAATACAGTTTTTATAATTATTTATATCTCCTCGATATATATAGCATTTAATACCAGGTGCATTCCCCACAACCTCTCCGATATTTGCATATACGCAGTTCCCTATAATGTCCGTGATGGGTGAAATGTATGGTATAGCATGTTCACCAGCGAAATAGTATCTTGTAAGTTGTCTCTGAAACTTCGAACCATCATTTCTATTTCCATTAATTAGAAAAGTAAATCTGTAACTGCCTTTGCCGGATGTTGGGAAAAAATGCAGCGCATTGTTCTGAAGTTTATCACTGATATTTATTTCATTTCCATTGGGTGTTTCTACGGTGACTGTAGCGTAATAATTATTGATTAGATGTTTCATATTGCTATTGATTTGGAAATCAACCATACCTCCTTGTGCGGACATTCCGATATCAAAAAAGAGGTCGGATTTGCCATGAACTTCCAGATTAACCTGCTCTCCCTGAGCTGGAATCTGTGAACCTATCAACTGCACTTCCCAATCTCCAACCTCAATAGAAGGAATGGATGCTGTAATGTAGGTATCACCAACATTCCATTTTCCATTACCATCATTCTCTGTAAAGACCTTGCCGGATGGAGAAATTATTTTCATATCTACGCTACTGCCTGCCCAGTTAGTTGCAAAATAAAGATTCCCCTCAACATTATCAATTGGAAAATAATAATCCAATACATCTCCTTGATGAATTTGATCTTGATGATAGACAAACATACTACTTCCAGTTAACAGATCATAAAAAAGATTGAAGAGATTACATATCTGCTCTGCAGTATTCGCACGCATATAGATACCACCAGTTTGCTGTGCAATGTTCCGCAGTAACACTTCGTCAGCATCTCCCACGAAACTTACAGTATATACTTTTATGCCATTATTCATGTACCATTGAGCGGCATCTGTATATTCACCTTTCCCGTCTGTGAGTAGCATTACACCTGTATTATTAGAAAATCCATTTTGGTTAAGTGAAGAACTCATCGCATCGAGACCAACCTCAACATTTGTGCCACCTGATGAATCGATCTTTTTTACAGCATCTATTATATCCCGTTTCGACCAACCAGACACATTACTATTGCACAGACGGGCACCGGAGTCAAAATCCACAATATGCAAATTCTCACTTCCTGTTAACCTGTCCTTGATTATATTTATGAGTGCAGTTTTTCTGATGTCATTCGGATCATTTTCTTTCATACTGCCAGATGAGTCGAGGATGAAACCGAGAGAAATATTGCTATCCATACTAACATTTGAGCTTTGTTGCGCATTCTCCTTCAAATCAAAAATATTATAGAATGTATGAGAATCAAATACAGTTGATCCAGTTATGGTGGGTGTAGTGGGAGCTTTAGGTGAGACAATACCTGAGACGTGTAAAAATATCTCTTCATCATCAAAAGCTTTATACGGTAAAATAATTTTTATTTCATGATTATTCTTCGTTTTTAGAGGAGGGAAATTAAACACATCAGTATTATGTTGCCTTTCCCATTGATAAATGACAGATTCAGTAAAATTCACATATTTATCAAACTCATCGATAGCATTATATGCTCCTGTACCAATAGTAAAAATATTACTAAATAAATTACTACTTTGAGGGAAAGCTCCAAAACCTGCCAATGCTGCTCCAAATACTTTTAAACCTAACGATGGTGCTTTTAATTCTTGCATTGAATATGTATCAATATCTATTTCATTCGCATTTTTTATTATTGGGAAACCAGGTAAAAAAGTTGACTTGGATGTTTCTATTGAAAATGATAATTCTTCAAAATTGTATCCTGGAATTGGTGTAAGTTCTATTTCTATAATTGGGATATTATTATATATTTTACTTGTTGCGTTGATATTTATTTCCTCAGGATTATTGTTTGATGAATCATGGAAAAAATCAATATTTATACTTTTTGCGGTGAAAGGAGGATTTTGACCGTATGAAACAATACTATAATTTAAATCATCTATATGTCTACCATCATTTGAACTTCCATCGTTTAAAAAATACCAGATTTTATCTACAAATATATCCATTGATGCATTCTCAGAAACTCTTTTCAGTTTAAACTTATATAAATATTTTTGGTGATTTCCCCAAGGAGATACATTTACTGGTTTTTTAAAAATATAAGTATCTTTAATTAATTCATAATCCCAAAGCTTATGCCAATCAGAATCTTCAGTATTAAGAAAATCAGATCCGGCAAAAATAAGTTCTCCTACTGCTATCGGGATTGAAATCTTATAAGAAATCAATTTTATCGCAATAATGAATACATTCTTAAGAATATTTTTTATTTGTACCCAAGTCTGACTAAGATCTGTCATTTGAGAAAAATATGTATTTCCTGATTGTGATTCCATATTATAAAAAGTTGGATCACTGATTTCAAAACCATTTACAGATGAAATGATATCAATATGAAAATCATAAATAATAGGCTTCGATAAAGAAGAATAACTCTCAATAAGTAGGCTAGCTCCCCTCTCTTCTCCAATCTTCAATTCTTTCTCACAGCTTAGTTTCAAATGTATTCCATAATCAGCGTTTTCTACTTGCGGTATCACTTTATCGAAATAGATATAATCTGGTAATCCTATTTCATTCCCACACAATATAATAGGAAGCATAAAAATTAATATTAATATTTTCCACATCTAAAGCTCCTTATTTAAATCCCTGTTGATTGTAATAAAAAATTGAATATATGTAAATTAATAATACAATTTTCTGTTTATTTAAATATTTTTTATTCATATTTATACTCCAATCATTCAACACAATGCATTAATTTGAGAGAGTGAAAAGGTAATAGATGTTATTCCAGTCTGTTCCACATTGAAGTTCGATGGTTCAGGTAAATCATACCCGGGATCATATGGATTTGATGGACTTGTTGATTTACAAGTACTAATTATACTTACAAATATCATAATGGCTACAAAATTAATAAAACATTTCATTATTTATCTCCCATTTCGAGTTTTGCTTTTCCTGCATAATATCCTTCCTTTATCCAACTATACAAAAACAACACTGCTGGAGCTATCGAAATCTTAAAAGAATAATCCCTGTATTTATACCACTTCTCATAATTATCCTTATACGTTTCCGCAGCACTTGATGAGGTGGCATTTTGATATTTGTCATAATTCTGCATACCAAGGTAATGGCATCCACCTCCGGCACCTGCAGCAAGAATTGCAGTCGTGAAATAAATCCATTTCCATGTACGCCATTTTTTCATCTTATAGGTAGCACTATTCTTATAAGGCACAAGACTAAAAATGAGTTCTTTATTGTCACCCTTCTGTAGTTTAACTTTTCTTGCTTGAGTAATATATTTAGGATAACTCACACTCACCGTATGTTGACCGATTATAGTCTCTATTATTGAAGGAGTGCCTTCCGGCCATGTTTTTCCGTCAATTTTAATTGATGCCCCTTTTGTAGCATACGGCTCACTTACAATGTCAAGACTTGCAAGGATTGGTGCAGGGTTGAGTTCAACTTCTTTATCCTCATCAGCTTCTATTGAAATCTCCTTACTATCATCATAATGATTCTTTTTTGTAGCTCTGACAATATAATCACCTGATTTCACATCCTCTACAACGGAATTACTCCCAAGGAATTTATCATCGAGGTATATCTTACATCCTGAAGCATTTATCCTTATTCTTCCAAAATTCCTGGTTAATTCAAATGTCTCTTCAGTAGCAATCCCATCAGATACAGTCACTTCTTTTTCACCACCAAACCAATTTTCTTTTTCTACACTTATTAGGTATGTTCCAGAAGGAAACTTCGCATTTGTATAGGGTGTTGTACCTACTGTTTCATCATTAATATAGACCGTTGCATCATAGGAAGGGGCAGATTTGATAATTAGTTTTCCGAATGCAGGATCCAGGTTGATGGGTATAGAAAGTTTATCATAGCGCTTAAGGGTCATTGCTATTTCTTGAGGATAGTAGTCTTGTAAATATGCTGAGATTGTATAATTCCCACTTAATAATTTTTCTTCCTTTATTGGAGCAGTACCGATAAACTTATCATTTAGAAATACTTTTGCACCTGCAGGTTCAGTTGTAACAGAAAAGAGTCCAAAATCCTCAATAAGAGTAATTGTATTAAGATCAATAGTTTCCTTCTCCTCCACTGTAATTTTCTGCCTTTTAAGTTGATACCAATCCTTCTGAAGTGTTATGGTGTGTTCTCCTGCAGTTATTCGAAGCTGCTTTGGCGCAAATTCCATCTGTATATTATCGATATAGATCATTGCATTCTTAGGATATGAATCAAGCGTAACATATCCCGCGGATCTGTAATCTTTTGATGAATTATCTTGCTGCATAAATATCTCATTTGTAGCATCATTATCTAATGTAACCGTTTTCTTCTCATCTCTATATCCATTTTTGGAAAAAATAAAAACGTGAGGAATATTTTTACCTAGTAAGGTTTCAAAGGATTTGTCTTTAATAAGAAGCGGGTCATTATCGTTAACTTTCACATGATAGTCTGGAACATTGACCCGAAATTTTACTTTAATATAGTTTTCTTTTCCAAAGATAGAGGTATCATAAATTTGTTTTTCATTAACCTTAGACATTTCACCCAGCCTCACGAATTCGCCTTTATCGTGAGAACTTTTAAAATAATCATTTTTCTTTAGCGTGATATCGGTTATTGGACCTGCATACCCTTGAATCTCTTTAATATTTGTTTGAGGTATTTTAACATTGCCATAATTCAATTCCAGATATATCCAACCATCCATCTTACCAACTAATTTACCATAAATTGGATCACCATTATTTAAAACTACCGTCTCTGCATGTAGAACATTCATGCAGAATAAAATGATTAGAATTATTATTATTTTATTCATCTAGTCCTCCTGGATTAATTATTTTTTTCATTGATTAGCCAATATTTTAAAATAGTCCTGGTTACGGCGTCATTCGCAACAGCAAACGATGGCAGTAAAAATATGCTGCTTATTGTTATAAGGGATAAAACTCCGAATGTTTTTTTCATCTTTAACCACTATTGATTTCTTACAATTCTAAAGCCAATATCCCTATTCCCATTGCCTTTATTATTTTCACGATTATAGACAGCACACTTATCTCTTCCTGTTTCCCAGGACCCCCCGCGTATGACAAAACTGTTTCCCTGACTTGGACATCTAGGGTTGTATGGTGTATTATTACTATAATAATCCTCATCATAAAAATCCCAACACCATTCCCAAACATTTCCACTCATATCATAAACCTTGAATTGATTTGGTTTTTTCTGCCCGACTTCGTGTGTATGTTTATCTGCATTAGAAACATACCAGGCAACTTCACTGATATTATCACTACCAGAATATCGATACAATGAAATGACGGTGCCTTTATTTCCCATTCTTGCAGCATATTCCCATTCTGCCTCTGTAGGCAAACGGTAGCCATTCTCACCCCATTTGCAGACATGAGAATCTCGAAGATCATAACATGGGTTCAATCCCTCATGAATACTCAAGTAATTACAAAAAGCAAGTGCCCCAAAATGGGATATTTCTATGCAAGGATGATCTTCAAATCCAGTTTTAACTTTTATGTCATTGCTATTAAAGAATAAATTACAATCCTTGTCTTCAATATCCAATATAACTTCTGAATTATTATCCTTACTGTATAATTTTCCTTCTGAATGTGTCATAAAGTTCTTATCCAATGCCCAGTTAAAAATGGCTGCAACTTCTGCATTCGATATTTCATATTTCCATATACTAAATTCAGCTACATATACTTTATGTGTAGGGCGTTCATCATCTTCGGCTCCCTGCTCCGAATTCCCCATAGTAAAGTTTCCCCCATCAACAATTATTTTTTTATTCTCACCTCTTGAAACAAGAAGAACTATTTCAGAGCCCTCAGGTAGTTCTTCCTCAGAGCCCTCAATGCCGATCACTTGATTAATTGGTATCGAAATATCATAGGTTTTCTTAATTGCATTCACATTGAATCCAAACTGCTTCAGCTTTTCAATTCCATCATCCTGGGTTAGATTTCTGACATAAGGTATCTTGACATACTTTTTATATAGGGATAAGGTAATTGTACTTCCACTTATTACTCTTTCATTTTTTATGGATTGAGATGCGACGGAGCTATCTGGACATGTGCTGCTTTTAACAAAATTATTTATTTTTATAACCAATCCTGCATTATCAAGCAACTTTTTTGCTTTAGGAAATTCTTGTCCTACAACATACGGAACATCTACCATGGCCTTTGATACAAAAAGTTCTATGGTGCTCCCCTTTATCACTCTTCCTGGTCCTGGATTTGTCCTTACTACTAAGTTAGGTTTATCATAAATCGATTCAACAAACTGAGGTTTAGATGCATACAATCCAAGACCGCGTAACCTGTTTTTTGCAGCTTCGTAATTCTTGCCTGACAGATCTGGCAGACTTACCATCTCATGAGAAATTACCAAATCTATTTTTGAACCTGATGATACTCTCCCATTTGGGCTATATGATAGAACTATATTTTTTTCATTAATATCACTAATTTTCTTTTGAACATTGCCTATATTTAATCCATACTTTACTAGCTTCTTTTTAGCCACATCAAGGCTTAGTTGTTTTATGTTAGGTACTTTGACCATCTCTTTTGAAAGTACCAAGTCTATCTTTGTACCTTTGGGATATTCACCTGAACTTGGTTTCAAATCAAGTACGATATCTCTCTTATCCTCCATCTTGGATTCGATTCTCTTAACTTCACCAACCTTAAAACCATGCTCCTTTAAAGCTTGTTCTGCTTTCGCATATGAATCACCTAATATATCAGGAACTTGCTCTTTTTTAACTCCATTTGATATTTTAAGGACAACTTCCGTACCTTCCGGCAATTCTCTTTTAGTAGTTTCCAGACCGAGAGCTTTTCCTTTGAGTACAGTTGAATGCCAGTAGTACTTGATATTACCCACTTTCAGTCCTAAAGATTTTATTGCAGCAACAGCCTGTTCTTGCGTTAAGTTATCCAGCTTTGGTACTGTTACGTATTTTCTATAAATCTCTATATAAACACTTGATCCCTTGCGTTTCTCTCCTGTCTGTGGAACCTGATTTACAATGAGTCCATATTTATTTTTATCTGCTGTTTTTTTCCATTTAGTTACTTTTGTGTTAAAACCACTTGTTTTCAAACGTTGTATTCCGACTTTATAATCAAGCCCAGTTACTTGGGGAATAGAAGTTAATGGGAAAAAATGATTATAGCCAATGTATCCAATAATCAGTATGAGCAATATACCAATAATGATAATCAAATTCGAGATCAGCTTTTTGGGAATCTGAATAGAATCCTTAGTCTTTTTTACAGGAGCTTCGTCCTTTCCTCTATATCCAACATCGACGTTAGTAAATGTATACCTTTTAGTTTTTTCAAAAACTTGTATTATTTCAGCACAGGTAGCAAATCTTTTATTGGGGTCCTTATTTATGGCTTTGCCAATAAGGTTTGATAGAAAATTAGATACAGATTTATTAATAAATTTTGGATTAATGGGTAATTTGTGCAGCACATCATGGACTACTGCAAAGGGGTTATTATTAAGAAAAGGCAATCTTCCTGTTGCCATCTCATACATCACTATTCCAAGTGAGTAAATATCAGTTCTATGATCTATAGCAACATCTGCATCAGCTTGCTCGGGACTCATGAACTCTGGAGTACCCATTATTGTTCCAGCTTGAGTGAGTTTTGTTCCTTCACTACTTTTAGCTATCCCGAAATCCATGATTACAGGCTTACCACCCTCATCTAACATGATGTTAGAACTTTTAATATCTCTATGAATTATTCCTTTTGAATGCGCATATTGAAGTCCATCCAGAATTGGTAAAATGATTTCTTTAATCTTTTTTTCTGGCAGTGGACCTTTTCCCCGGATCATCTTTGCTAATGTATCTCCTCCAAGGTATTCCATTGATATAAAAGGATATCCGCTCATCTCACCCACATCAAAGATAGTAATGAGGTTCGGATGATTAAGTAAGGCTGAGTTTCTTGCTTCATGGTACAGTCGCTGAATATATTCTTTATCATGTGCCAGTGCTTTGGGGATAACTTTAAGCGCCACCAAACGATTCAATCGTTTATAACGAGCTTTATACACTGTGGACATACCACCATGACCAATCTCTTCCAAAATCTCATACTCAGATGAGAAAGCTGAGATTATAGTTGTATGACCGGGAGTATGATCGTCTGAAAGCCACTCCCCGCAATGCTGGCATTTATGCGCATGTATGGGAATTTCTGCATAACAAAAGGGGCACTTTTTTGTATCTGGCATGCAAACCTCAACTTTTAAGGATAGTCAATTTGATTGTGGGTTGTATAACTGCAACGCTTTAAACGATTACAAATTTTTTTCAAGGCAGTTATTAACGGATATTTATTGAGAGCAAGCACTGCATATTCAGAGCACGTGGGTGTGTATTGACATTTATTCAACTCAATACCTGCATCCCGGAATCCTTGCTTGATCGGGTGATATATGAATCGATATGATTTGATTAACAAAATTAATAGCGCTTTCATTTTAATAATCTAGGATACCTACGAGTAATGAAGAACCGGTTAGTATTAAAATTAATAATATGATTGGAACAAATAGATGAATCCAGATAAGGAATAATAAGCAACCACGTCCGGGTGGATTTGATCCAATTATCTCTTTTGTCCGTTTAGCTTGATTCAAATATAAAATATTCGCTATAAAACCTCCTATCCAAAATCCAAACCAATACAAAAGCAACGTAACAAAAGCGCCACCAACATACGATTTATTTGCATGTGCTGCGTAGGCAAGCTCACTCCCTAATCCCCTATGTGGACTATCATGTCTATAGTCATTGTTCGGTCTATCCCTAGGTTCATGTCTTTCATTATCTTGGTTCCCAAGTTCCTGTTTATGACTATGCTGCTCTCCAGGCAACTCATGACTTTTTTGAGGAAATTGTACTGGTTCGCTTATCCTTACGGTCTTGTCTTCATCCGGAATGTATCGGCTTAAAATATTCCAATCAAGTTTTTTTGTCCCGGCAAGAAGAATTTCAGATCGACTCTCAACGTAATATTTTTCATTTGGGTCGATCTTTTCGCCATCAACGTATGTTCCGTTAGTGGAATTTAGATCTATAATGTACATCCTTCCACTTTGAATAATTATCTTGCAGTGTTTTCTTGAAACATGCGGGTCTTCGATCTTGTAATCATTATCTCTGCTTTTTCCTATATAAATTTCCATGTTACCTCATCAATCATTTTCATTACCGTGATATCGTAGTTTGAGTTTGGAAAGCTCAATAATATCACCCTCGCTTATAACTTTATGTTGGTTTTCATAAAGCACATCATCATTGATGAATACAGGAGTATTCTGGCTTTTATTGCGTAGGATTACATCCCGATTATTATAGAACAATTCCAGTTGGTATCTTGATATCATCCTGAGATCATCCCTATCATATACCTTAATATGAGCAAGTGAAAGGGGGTATTCAATACCTCCTCTACCAAGAGTTGAACGTATTAGTCCCGATTCAACAATCCCGGGGATTGCAAAAGATTTCCCTTTATCTGGACCATCGACAATCTCAAAAGTGCCAGGAATTCTTGAACTGTTCATCTGGAGAGAAGGAACGAAGAAATCATTGAATGAATTACCTTGAATATTTCCAGGCTGCTTCGTGGGTGTCCTTCTGAATCCTTTCTTGGGGAAAAATGGGAAAAGCATGTAAATAATACTTCCCAGTATGATTGTCATCAAAGGAATAATTATTCTTAAAATCGTATCTTTTACGAAAAATACAGGGGAAAGTAGCAGCGCAAGCACAATCATGCCAATAATTGTATTGATTGCACGTTTTATCTTCATCTCACTGCTAGTGATCGTTGCTTTAGTATCTGGTTTATCTCTTGTATCGAAACTTGGACCTGTTTTAACCTTCTCATCCTTGTGGGAGATCACTATCTTATCAGATCCTAATGCATTGCTGATATCCTCAACATGCTCAAAGCGTTCAGCTGGATTCTTAGCAATACATTTCATTATCGTTTCATTGATATGCTTCGGTATGGAAGGGTTGTGTTTCTTTGGTGGTTCGGGCTCCATACTTTTTATGAGTTCAATAGTTCGGATCTGATTATCTGACCTGAAAGGGATCTTTCCGGTAAAGATCTCATACAACACAATACCAATGGAATAAATATCGGTTGACTTATCAATGTCCCTATCTCCTCGCGCCTGCTCGGGTGACATGTATTCTGGTGTGCCAAAAATATCACCATGTATGGTCAAACGTGTAGTTGCATGAAGGTCCAGCGCAATACCAAAATCTATCAATACAGCCCTTCCGCTCTGGTCCACCATAATATTTGAGCTCTTAATGTCTCTATGAACTTTTCCTAGTTTATGCACATGTTTGAGGGCTGAATTTATCTGTTTGATGATCTCAATTCCTTTATCAAACTGGATTGTTCCCTGGGATTTAACGGTTTTAAAGAGATCCTGTCCATTGATGTACTCTAGAGAAAAATAGTTTACCTCCTCATTTCCTTCCATCTCCAGAACCTTAACTATGTTGGGATGGCTGAATTGATTAAGCAGTTCCGGTTCCAAAAAAAACCTTTTCTTGCTCGTTTCAGGATCGTTCATCTGCGGCTTCTGTATCTTAATAGCCACTGGTTCACCAGTATCAAGCTTTAATCCTTTATAAATAAAAGACATGTTTGATTGATGCAGCAAGCTCTCAATTGAGTATTTAGAACCGTAATATTCCTTAAATTTTTCTACAAGCACATTAACTCCAATGTATAATTCATACAATTCACTTTAAAAAAGTCCTCACATAACGAAACCCGTAAGCGGCGTAGCCGTAATTCGGACTGGAGTAGTTACGATCAGCAACTCGGAAGTCGTTGCTGTATCTGATCCAACCACCACCACGCATGACGCGGTACCTACCAGAAGAAGGTCCCCCAGGATTGTTACGGGGACTGCTGGAATAGTAATCACTATCATACCAATCATTGCACCATTCACACACATTACCACTCATGTCATACAAGCCAAGTTCATTGAGTTGTTTTTTTCCAGCAGGATGTGTCATATTAGCAGAATTACCATCATACCACGCCACATTCCCAATGGTATTCGAACCGGAATAGGTGTAATCTCCGGATTTATTACCTCCTCTCGCTGCATACCCCCACTCGGCTTCCGTGGGTAACCTATAACCATTTGCTCTAAAGTTGCAGGTTATGTTCTTTCCACTCCCAGAATAACAAGGAGTTAATCCTTCTTTCCTGCTTTTTATATTGCAAAATTCAACTGCATCATACCAGCTCACTTTCTCAACAGGCAAGTTGTCACCCTTGAAACGGGAAGGATTATTACCCACCACTTCTTTCCATTCCTTCTGTGTTACTTCATATTTACCAATATAGAAATCATCAATCCAAACAGAATGAACAGGTTTTTCATTACTGACACCATTATTGCTTCCCATCTGGAAAGTGCCACTCTGGATTAAAACCATATTTTCCAGCATATATATGCCCGTTATAACATCAACTCTTTTATCTTTAGAGGTTTTAGTGCCTGCTTCTTTACTTTGCTTAATTACTTTTCCATCTTCCTCTATCTTGTCAGTTACGATTTCATTAACTGAACCAATACTTAGACCACCTGCCGTGAGTTTATATCTCGCTTCTTGAGTATCCAATCCAATGAGGTTAGGTACTACTGAATTACCCACGCTGAGTTCAATATCGACTTTAGTTCCTTTTGAAACCCTACCTTTTAATGGTGAATGCCTTACAATCATGTCACTCTCATCAATATCAGAATCAACATACGTTTTTTTTCCAATTTGCAGTCCTGCCCATTCTAATTGTTTTTTTGCTTCTTTATACGACAATCCGATGAGTTCAGGTACTTCAATCATTTCTTTTGATACATTTATGTCTATAATACTTCCCTTAGCATATATGCCAGACTGTGGTATGGTAGTAACAACTATCTCACCTTTATTATAAAGAGATTTAATACTGTTTATTTCTCCTACAAAAAATCCTAATTTTAGAAGTTCATCAGTGGCAAAATCCAATGTTTTACCTGACAAATCAGGTAAATCAATCATTTCAATTCCATTTGAAATGATCAGGGTTACCTTATCTCCTTCTGGAAGTTCTTGAGGATCATGAAGAATACCAATCACTTTTCCTGTTGCGATATTTGGATGGAACTGATATTCAGCATCTTTTACAAGTATGGTATAATTGTTTAATATCTGTTTAGCTTCTTTCTTATCCTTATATTTTACTTCTGGTACATCAATTAATTTGTGGTATATATCGAGTATGATCTTTGTATTTTTTTTTACTTGTGTACCCACCCTCGGATGTTGGTCAGCTATTTTCTCAGTTATTTCGGTTTTGGTCTGTAGTACTTCTCCTTTCTCTCCTCTCAGGTCATTATCTTTAAGTAATTCTAAAGCATCGCTATATTGCATTCCTACAACATCGGGAATCTCCACCTTTCCCTGAAAATGAGTCATGCTAAAATACCCTAAAATTACCAAAATGAGCACGCTGATAATAGCTATTGAAATTTTTAGGATAATACCAGAATTCTTGTCCTTTTTTTGTATTGAAGGTTTGTTTACCTTACTCAGTTTTTGCGTTTTGGTTTTTGTCGGTTTCTTGGAATGAGTTTCAAAAGTGGGTTTACCTTTATTTATAGAATCGATATACTCTTTACAGCCCTGGTATCGTTCATTCCTGTCTTTTCGTAATGCCTGAGTAATAACTAATGAGAAATCTTCAGAAATTCCACTCGCAAATGCTGATGGCGGCTGTAATTCTTCATGAAGTAATTTATGTAATACTGATAGTGCTGTACTGGACTGAAATGGAACTCTTCCTGCAGCCATCTCATACATCACGACACCTATGGAATAGATATCTGTGCGCCCATCAATGTCATCAACTCCTCGCTCCTGCTCCGGACTCATATACTCAGGTGTACCTATTATGGAGCCAGTTTTGGTGAGTTTTGTGCCTTCAGCGCTCTTAGCAATACCAAAATCCATTAGTACCGGACGTCCATCAGAGGCAAACATTATATTCGAGCTTTTAATGTCACGGTGAATTATTCCTTTTGAGTGTGCATAGTCAAGACCTTTGAGTATTGGAACAATTATCTCTTTTATCTTCTCTTCAGAGAGATGCCCCTCAGTTTGTAGTAGATCAGATAATGTCCCTCCCTCTAAATACTCCATCGATATATAGGGAAATCCTTCTTGCTCTCCCACATCAAAGATAGTAATTATATTAGGATGATTGAGTTTGGAGGTAGCAATCGCCTCATGCCGTAACCTTTTGACAAATTCTCTATCATGAGATAACTCTCTAGGTACAATTTTAAGTGCAACAATCCTTCCGAGACGTTTATGCCTGGCTTTGTACACTGTGGACATACCCCCCCGGCCAATTTCTTCGAGTATTTCGTATTCAGAAGAGAAGGCAGTAATTATTGTGGTTTTACCCGGTTGAGCTACCCTATCCAGCCATTCACCGCAATGTTTGCATTTCCTGGCTATTGTAAGTATCTCTTCGCCGCAGAAAGGACAGTGTGTCGTTTGATAACTCATATCAGCATTTGCAGAATATTACTTTTTGAACCCGTAACGAACAACACCTTGCCATATTCCTGTTTTGAAGTAGGGATATGAAATATCTAACACTTTCGTTTTGTTAAATCCATATTCGATTTCTTGTTGATAAAGAAGAGGGGATTGACTAGAGGATTCCCAGCCATTTTCAAGATACAAAGCATTCTCAGTATCAAAGTTTAGATTATACGTGATCTTCTGATTTGAATTTTGAATAACAAAGTATTTATAATCAGGAAAATCACGTAAGACCTGATCATATGCGGTAATATTGTGTATACCATTATAGGCGACATCATTTCCGAGCATTATAGAAGTAAGCGTTACTAAAGTAATCCGAGCCTTGTCTGTAAAATGTTCTTTTACATTGTCCCATATTGATGGTTCAGAAAAATTAGTCTGTAAGTCTCTATACCATATTTCCCCTGATGAAGTAAGAGCATTACTTGTCTGTATGATGAAATATCCGCTATTTATCGGCTGGATATACCAGTTAGTGATATCATCTTCGATATATTTTTTTGCATATCTATTGAGATGTGATGGTAATTTTATACTCTCTTTTATTCCGTATAAGACATTACTTAGATTATTGGATGAATTCAACAGATATATGTTCTCAAAATATTGTGGTAGCTCAGTATCAGCAAACTCAGACTGAAGAGATTTTAGGTTGGTTTGATGATTGTTAAAAAAATATCTATTTGAAATATTAATAAATGGTTCAATATATATACTTCTCAAATACACAATAGCCCATAGAAGATCCGGAACCATATCGAATTCATCTTCCGGAATGTCCATGGTAACCTGCTTAAGAAGTTCATAAGCTTTTTCAAACTCCATATTCTCAGCATAGACGTTAAACATATACTGAAGTAGTTCATCCCATGAAAGAAGGTCGTTCTTATTCCAGTTGTTAAGCAACCAGTTAAAGATATCTAATGCATCGGATGACTTATGAATATTCTGTGCGGCAATCGCCCAGTAAGTTTTATTTTTAAAATCATTTTCAATGTACTGACTGTATTCGTTAGCTAAGTTATATAATTCCTGATAATTTTGATTTTTAAAATCTATGTAGATGATCTTATCAAGGTTAGATCTCAACTTTGAACGAATTATGGATGTGTTGTTTATATCCACGGCTTTCTGGAGATATTGAAGTGCCGCGGGATAGTTAGAAGCAGCCAGATATTGATCTGCTATGCATTCGTTTAAACCAAACTCCATTTCCTTATTTTCCGTATTTATTTCTAATATCTTATTATATATATCTATTCTCTCACTATAATCATAATTTTGATCCTTTTGATAATCTGTATATAGGATTAAAAACTTTTCTTTTAAATTCAAATACCATGGACTGGTTAAATCCCACATATCATCTGCAATATCCAATGCATCAAAACCACTACGGAAAAGAAGCTCTGAAGGTGATTGATCTTCGATTGTATCAATCACCGAAGTAAGCCATCCCTTGATAATATTTACAGCTAATTGATAGAATTCCATATAATTAGTAAAAGCATATTCTTCGTGCAGAATATTTAGCATAGCAGGAAAGTTGTTATTCTCCTGGTAAAAAGTAATTGAGTTTTCAACCTCTTCAATATAATATCCTTTAATCACTCCCAAATCTGGATACCAAATGTAATTATCACTCAACAATTTATTTTTATAATTTGATGATACAGTTACAGCATAACTCTCTCTGTTTGGATTAATTATTTTATCAAATCTAAGGTCTATTTCATAATTTGAGTTCATCAATAAGCGAACCCCATCCTCAATTTTATCCTGTTGGGTTTGCGGTCCTTTATATTCTACATCAATAAGTTGTTCAACAAAAAAGCGTTGATCTGGCAGGTTCATATTGAGATCTTTTATCTGTTCTTCAAAGCCCCTTTCATAAAATATCCCGATTCCCCAATTTGGATGTTGTTCAATAATACTTTTTATATTTTCTAGATATTTCTTGTTTTGGATTTCGTTTTCGCTTGTATTTTTAGAAATAAAGAACACAAAAAATTTATATGAGTATTTATCCCTGAACGTCTGCAGGAATGATCGAGCGTTATCAAAGAAATTTCCGCATTTTCGCCAATAAGTTCGTAAGTTAATAATTTCAGGATTCATGATCGGAATCTGTGTTAAGGAGTTCACATCATTCTTATAAATTTGATATTCAGGATGAATCTTTTTTAACGTTGATTCATAGCTTAATATAGAATTATCAGTTATGAAGTTTGTAATATAATAGACATCAAGATCAGGAGAGATCAGCGATATATCATCTATACTAAAATCCTGATCAGCGCAACTAATTGTAATATTGTCGATTAATGCTTGATTATTACCAAGTGCTTTCCCAGCAATAAAGCATTGTAAGGATAATGAAATTCTTGGTAACTCATTGATTTCGATTCTTTTAACAGTGAATTCTGTGGAATCGAATTCGAACTTAGCACCTTTACAAAAGGCCAATAAAAGGCATAATAAAAGTATGATATATTTTTTCATTTCTCTCCTAATTTTATCATTTTATTGTACGTTCATAAATATCACTTTTTGTTGATTGTTTATCGCTTGAGATCGCTGTAATCTGGATTTTATAGTTCTTTTTATCGAGTCCTTTTTCTTTCATATCTTTGAGTGGTAGCCTTGTTTCTTTTGTTTCTATTTCTATAATTTGATTATCATCAGAAATAAATTCAACGGTATAAATAAGATCATTACCACCGGAGACATTCCAGGAAATTGTTGACTCATCTAGGTTTAATTCAGTAATAGTTACAGATTTAAATTCAAACTCCTTGTCTTTTATAGCGTTCTGATCATTCGTAGAAATCTCTTTCTGATGTACACCCTCCTTAAGAATCTCCACTTCTACTTTTTTTTCTTCTGTAAAATTGAAAGGTGAAAATTTATATATGATAAACAATAAACCAAGGAATATAATTATTATAAAAACAAAATTAACAACTTTGAAGCTTTTAACAGGTTTTGATTCGTTTTTGGAGGGAATTTTTTCAATGAAGAAAGAGTTGGGTGATTTTATTTTTTTATTTCTCGCCAAATTCCCAATTTCTACGAAAATTATAGAAATATTATCGGTTGAACCAGAATGATAAGCAAGCTTAATGAGATATTCAACTGCTTCTTTGAGATCTTTAGTACCAATGCAGACCTGGTGAATGAAATTACTTGTAACCTTATTATCTTTATTTACAAGTAGTCCATCAGAGCACAACATGAAAGCAGTTCCCTCCATTAATGAATAGCTGTCTCTATCTTTTGGAAAGATATCAGGTTCATCGTGCGTACCACTCATTGATCTTGTGACTATATGTCCATACTTTTTCTGAATAGCTTCGTCAACCTTCCCCTCGTATTTCTGTTTGTATTCCTCAATGTATGAATGGTCGACCGAAATTTGGTTTATATTTTTCCCGTCCATAATGTAAGTTCTGCTATCACCGACATTCCCAACAACGTATTGATCGCCTGCGATAAGAAGACAAGTAAGGGTGGACCCCATGCCGGAAAGTGTTTTATTTACTTCTATTGCATTGAGTATTTCATTGTCAATCTCTATAATAGCCTCTTTAAGAACTTCCTTAAGATTAGCACTCTCCTGCATGGAAAAAATGTTCCCAAGATATTTTTTACAGGTTTCTGTAACAATTTCACTTGCTACTTCACCTCCCCCCATTCCGCCCATCCCGTCTGCGACAGCGTAAAAATAAATATTTCGCGTCTTATCAATTTCCAACATCAATAATGAATCTTGGTTTTGATCTCTTCTGCCGACGTAGGTCCACCCAAATGAATTGATTTTCATTCTTGCTCCGAAAAATTAAATTTTAAACTAATTCTTTATTTTGAATATTCGAATTCGAGTTCGCCCATTCTAAAAACATCACCGAATTTTACTTCGACCATCTCGTTGGCTTCCATTTCTTTGCCATTGATCTGCGTAAGATTAGTACTGCTCAAATTCTTAATAAAGAGTTTACCATCTTTTTCTCTGAGTTCTGCCTGTTTTCTTGAGACCGTTAAAAATTTATCATCGATTTGAATATGCGCAAAGTCTCTATCTCCCTTAATTGACTCTCTACCAATTGTAACTATATTCCCTTTTGGAGTTGGATATCCAGCAATTAAGAATTCTTTACCTTTATCTCTATCGGATTTTATCTTCAACTTACCAGGAATGAATTTCATTGTTTTAGGTATTGCATTTGTGAATATAACAGTAGAAAATCCTGATGATGGACGAGGCGTAGTATCTTGATTTGTCATTGTAGGAGGAGGTTTTGGTTCGTGTGAAGAACCTTCAGGTGTTGGATTCTCAAACTGCTCAGTCTTACTTCTTTTTTTAATAGCAAACTGTAAGATAATTAGTATTACTAAAACTACTAATAAACCACCAAATACAAAATAAACCCAGGTATATTGTGGTCCATGATCGCAGGGGTCACCCATACCGTCGTTATCGCTATCGACTTGGTCGGGATTATGTATTGTTGGACAATTATCCTTTACATCTGGAATCCCATCACTATCAGTATCCCAGGGAATTGCAGATATTTCTACAATTATGGGTTTATTAGTTTGAGGATCCTTATGTACCATACCTGTCACATAATATTTTTTCTTTGTTTCATGTTGTTGACTACAATTGACCTTGATAATACCTCCATGATCACCTTCCAACATATAGTAATTCGTACCACTGGGTGAATCAACATACATTTTGATGTATCCCAGAACCGTTTCTTGATGACTAATAGAAGTGCCTGGGCTTGCTTCAATCTTCTCGATCGTTGTCGTAGCGACTTGAGCAAATAATGCTATCGGCAACAGAACGAGAATTAGAATGCTAACTAATGTCTTTCTTTTCATTTGTCCTCCTGACAGATTTGTTAAATTTAGGAATTTACTTATACAAAAATGATCCCATTCATAAAATATTAACTGCATTTGCTTTATAAAATCCTTGTTTAAAGTTTACGTCACACTTCTTAGTTACAAGAATCCACACTTTATCAAAGAGGATGAACACATTCTCAAAAAACTTTCCAGTTGAAATCAATTCCAAGTTTGTTGCCATTCTTACCCTATAAAAAAAAGAGTCCAGAAAAAAATTTATACCAGTAGGGAAAATGTTTTTTACATCACTCTATTTAATTCCTCGCCATTCCTGTTTCAATACCAAATAATGAGAGTTGATCTTTGCTACTGAAAGGACCCTGTTTCAATGCACAATTATCAAACTCTATCACACCGTTCAGCCAATCCTTGATAAGTTCAACCCTCAATTCAACTCTTCCTTTTAAAAAATATAAATACATCGTATCAACAGGTAAGTTACTGCCTTTGAAAATTAAGATTTTTATATAAAACACCAAAAATGCAATATTTATTATGTAATAATTTAGGAAAGAAGGTTCGCTCACGATCTATTTTGAACCGTCCTATGATAGTTCCTATAGTAACAGGAATGTTATTAGGAAAAAGAAACATTAAATCGAAGAAAAAAATTATAAAGAACGGTTAAAAGAATTTTAACCCATTTATAAGTTTCATATTTTAAATTTTTTAATTATTAAAAGTGCTTCTTTTGCTTTATTTACTATTTCATCATCCTGTAATCTCATTTCTTTAAGATATTATTTACTAATTCTTCAATACCAACTACTAATTTTAGAGCAATTTTTTCAATCCCTATTTGCCATGCCCTATTTATTCAATCCTTATTTTTGGTTAATATCTTCAATTTGTTCTTTAAACTGCTGGTATGATTTATTTTCCGGAAACTGTTTCACCAGATCATCTATATAGTCGATTGCTCTTTTTGTATAATCCGTATTTCCTCTCACAATATTCACATAGCGATTGAGGAAATAGTGCTGGTCTGTATTTTTTGTTATAAAGTCTTCAAGGGCACTGAGAGCACCTGGAATATCATCGTTCTTTACAAGGAATTCTATTTGAAGGTATACAAGTTGAGGGTCTTCAGGACTCTTTTGTACTAACGGTTCGATCACATTTAGAGCACTATCGTACAAGCCCATTTCATAATACAGGTTTGCAAGACTCGGTAGATATCTATCTTTTTCTTTCACAAAATCCATTGCCTTGTTGAGATACTTTACTGCATTCTCGTAATCTTCATTCTGATAGAAGGTTGTAGACATACGCATGAAATCGGCACCGTAATTGTTGATAAGACGCTTCATATTTTCGTCTTTATAGAGGTCTTCATTGTAAATGGAATTATAATTAAACACATTTTCAATATTATGATTGAGACGTGGTGCGTTAATCTGATATTTTGCTTTAGTGGACACTATTCTGTCTGCCATGCCTTCGCTTTGAAGATATTTGTCAAAATCCACGCGGTCTGCAACTGTAACTGCGAAATAAATCGGGCGTTTCCCATAATTATCTTTAATGATCTGCAGAACCATCTGGTCTTTCACGAAAAGCTGTTTATCCTTTGGGAAAGTGATCTTGAGATCACCTACTTTGAAATTCGCTTCATTAGCAAGCTGGATCGGGTGCAGTTCATCGATCTGATTATCGGAGAGTTTGATTTCTATGCCTTCAAAATCACGGAGTTGTTTTATGTACCAGGGTGTGTTGAGAAGACTCAGATTTGCAACAGAAACATCCTTACGAATTCCACCAAGATCTTTCTTAGCCAAATATGCATCATTCAATTTGTTTTGAGTTTTTCTTGGAATATCTTCCTTATCTAAAATTGAGAATCCTTTGATCTCTCTGAAGAGAAGTGTATCTTCCTCAAGATAATACTCTTCTGCATGCGGGTCATACACTGCCTGGGCGTACCAGAGCGGGAAAGTATCATTATCACCATTTGTGAAAATGATGGCATTTTTATCAAGTCCATTTAAGAAATTGGTTCCGTACTCGAGTGAAAGAAGTTCCTGGCTTCTGTCCGTCTTATGAAAATGAGAAGCCATATTTATAATCGGAAGTGTAGCGATAAGACACAATGCAATGATCGCAAGTAGCTTCGACCTCTTTCGAAAATATCGTACAATTCCCATTGCTCCGATGCCCATCCAAAATGCCCATAGCATATAGGCAGTGATGAAAAAGTATGGTCTGTCACGCACTTCTGCAGACGAGAGATTCATCACAAGTATCATAGCAATGCTCGCCATGATGAAAAATGATGCAAGGTAAATGAATGAACGCTTGCTCTTTTTGAATTGATAGTAAAAACCGGTCAATCCGAGTGCAACAACAATAAATTGGAAAATCGTATGTATGAACTGTTTTGATACATTCAGGAAATTACTGATAACCTGAGCATCAAAGAATTGCCAACTGAAATATCTGAGGAAATGAAAATCGAGCTGCATGAAAATGGTAGCACGTCGCACGGTAAAACTGGTAGGTCCATACTGCTTCCTGAAGACATAATCCATGAAACGTTGCAGAGTAGAAGGATCACCCTCATTAATAAATGGATCTGCTGCTGCACGTATCGGGAGAATTAGGTGTGTGCTCAGACCGAGAATAACCATCAACAACGCAAAGAACCACACTTGCGGCTGCACGTAATCTCTAAGGTAATATATCAGCACACCTATAACAAAAAGTGCAAAGATATATTTTCCAAGACTGCCCTGCCCGAATCCTGTTCCTATAAGATAGAAAATATAGTAAAGAGCAAGTCCTATGACCACGAAGATCGCAAGTTTCTTATAGAGATTTTTATCAAATTTCAGTAATGGAAGAACTACGATCAGCAGTACTGCCGGTGCGATCTGCAATGTGGTCTGATGCACGCTGAATCCGAGAAAGAATAGATACACGATGAGCAGTAATATATTCTGATGGTTGAAGTTTTTTTGCTTTTCAGTCCAGATCAGCGTGAGCCAGATTATAAGTGCAATGAAGAATGATAATCCTCCATATACCTCCGCTTCGATCGCATTTAACCAGAATTCTTGTGAAAAAGCGATAAAGAGCGCACCGAAAATTCCTGCAATATATGCATATATCTGTTTGGTTTCCCAGATTGCAACAAGCTTCACAATAGAGAGATAGACAAAAAGAGAGGCAAAACAGCTAAAGATAATTGATAGCAGACTTACTGCCTGAGCATGTGAAAGTCCTATTGGTAGGAGTGTGAAAAATTTCCCGAGTAATATATAAAAGGGATTCCCGGGGGGATGTGGAACTCCAAGAATTGAGCTGCAGGCAATATACTCACCGCAATCCCAAAATGAGAGTGATACAGGTTTTGTGATATAATAGATAATGAAAACAGATAGGAAAACAACCAGTCCGATTATGGCATTTGTTCTCCTGTCGATAGTGCACTTATTTTCAAAGTTCATAGTATTATTTTTTGTTATTGTTACCTTTGATGGCATCGAGCGGGCATTCTTTCAGACACAGTCCGCACTCTATGCAATCATCAGTGATTATGTATTGTGTGTCGTCTTCGACTATTGCCTTTTCCGGGCATACTTCTATACAAGCTCCGCATTTAATACAATCAGCGGTTATAATAAAGCTCATAATACTTTAAATCTCCATGATTTCTTTTTCTTTATGTTCGACAGTTTCATCGATCTTTTTTGTAAATTCATCAGTGATTTCCTGAATTTCATCCAAACCATCTTTGGAATTGTCTTCAGAGATAACGCTGTCTTTTTCGAGGTGTTTAATATCATCATTAGCAGTTCTGCGAATATTTCGAACCGCAATCTTTGCCTCTTCTCCATGCTTCTTCACTAATTTGCCAAGATCTTTTCTTCTATCTTCAGTAAGAGGTGGAAAAGCAAGCCGGATCACATTGCCGTCATTTTGGGGTGTGATGCCGAGATCAGAAGCAAGGATCGCTTTTTCGATACCTTGCAGCATACTCTTTTCCCACGGATTAATAAGTATCAGCCGGGCTTCCGGCACAGAAATCGTTCCCACATGATTGAGAGGAGAGGGCTGTCCATAATAATCAACTGAAATATCATCGAGAAGTGAAATATTCGCTTTACCGGTTCGAATCTTCATAAGCTCTTTATGAAGCGCTTCAATGGTCTTATCCATTTTGTCGCGAGTGTCTTTGTAGATCGACTCTAATTCTTGCATTGTTAACTCCTCTTGTTCCTATTGTTATCCTCCGGTGTTGCATAACTATTCATACTATATACCGGGTTTTACAACCTGTCCGCCAATGTACTACTCTATGATACTTCCAAAATTATCTTCAAAAATAGCTTTGGAAATATTTCCAAGTTCTTTGATATTGAATACTTTAATTTTTAAATGATTATTTTTTGCCAGTGAAATGGCTGTAAGATCCATAACTTTGAGATTTAATTCAATATAATCAGCATAAGATATTGTATTGAAAAGAGTTGCATCGGGATATTTTACAGGATCTCTGTCATAAACACCATCAACCTTTGTTCCTTTGAACAGGATATCTGCTTCGATTTCAAGAGCTCGTAGAACTGCTGCTGTATCTGTAGTGAAATAGGGATTTCCTGTACCGCCTGCATACAGACCGACTTTCCCTGCTCGAAGTGCTGCCTGGGCACTTTCCGATGAGAAGCAAGTACCGATCGATGCGACAGGTTTTGCAGTAAATATTTCAGAGAGTACATGGTATTCACGTAATTTTTCATGAAGAACAATTGCATTTTGCACAGTTGCAAGCATACCGATGGCATCAGCTTCAGGACGTCTCATACCTTCGATTGCAGATGTGGCTCCCCGGAAAAAGTTACCACCACCAATTACAATGCCGAGTTCCAATCCCTTTGTGTGAAGATCAACAAGCTCTTTAACAATCCGTGTTACAGCTTCATTTTCAATACCAAAGGAATTTTGCCCCTGTAGTATTTCTCCACTGATCTTAAGCAGGATTCTCTTGTATTTCACGTTACATCCCTATTTGATAACGGGCAAATCTTTTAATAGTAATCTTTTCACCTAACTTTAACACTGCATTGGAAATTAGCTCTTTGATTGTGATATCTTCATCCATTACAAGGGGTTGGTCGAGCAGACAATTCTCAGTATAATATTTTTTTAGCCGTCCTTCAACGATCTTATCCACGATCTTTTCAGGTTTTCCGGCAGCTAATGCCTGTTCTTTATAAATTTCTTTTTCTTCTTCAATTATTTTTGGATCAATATCTTCTTCAGAGGTTGCCATAGGGTTGGTTGCAGCAATGTGCATTGCGATCTGATTTGCCATTTCCTTAAATTCGTCAGTTCGTGCTACGAAATCTGTCTCACAGCTCAGTTCAAGCAGCACACCCAGTTTTGCGCCTGGATGAATATATGCATGAATGATGCCTTCGCCTGAATCTCTGCTTGCCTTCTTCTCTGCCTTTGCAATTCCTTTCTTACGTAGGATCTTCACTGCTTCATTAACGTTTCCATTCGCTTCAGCCAATGCTTTTTTGCATTCCATCAAACCAACATTTGTTTTATCTCGTAACTCTTTAACCTGTTTTGCTGTAATTACCATAATAACTCCGTATACTATTTTTGATGAACCAATCCAAGATGGATCTTCAAGCCACGTTTTGATGAAAATGTTTTTCCACATTCAGGACATTCAAAACGTTTTTCTTTCTTTGGTTCACTATCTTTCTCTGGTTCCGGCTCTTTTTTAACTTTTTTATACTTCTTCTCTTTTTTCTTTGAAGTCTCTTCTTTGGGTTCTTCAACCTTTTCAACTACTTCGGTTTCTTCTATAACTTCAGTAACAGCATCACCATCTTTTTTGACTTCTACTTCTTCAACTTCTTCTACTTCAACCGCTTCTTCTTTTTCATCTTTCACTTCTGCTTCAGTTTCAGAGATATCTCCACCTTCGGAAGCTATTCTCTTTCCTTCTATGACAGCATTTGCTATGATATCACAAATAAGATTTACAGATTTCATAGCGTCATCATTACCTGGAATTACATAATCAATACCGTCGGGATTTGCATTAGTGTCAACAATAGCAACAATTGGAATATTAAGATTTTTCGCTTCGCTTACTGCATTTTTTTCATACACAATATCAGCAATAAATAATGCTGCCGGGGTTTCTTCCATATCCCGAATTCCACCAAGAGCGCTCTGAATTTTATCATACTTTCTTTGCATTTTGAGCACTTCGAGTTTGGTGAATTTATTGATCTCACCGGTCTCATTTAAATTATCAAATTCATCGAGTTTTGAGATGCTCTTTCTGATAGTTTTCAGGTTTGTTAAAGTGCCTCCATACCATCTATGACTGATATAGAATTCATCACATTTTTCAGCAGCATTTTGAAGCCCTTCCGTAACCTGCTTTTTCGTACCCACAAAAAGTATTCTTTTGCCTTTTGCAGCAAGTTCTCTGATAAAGTAGTATGCCTGATTGATAGCTTCAAGGGTTTGTTTAAGATCAATGATGTGAATCCCATTCCTTTTGATGAAGATATACCTTTTCATCTTGGGATTCCAGCGTCGAGTTTGATGACCAAAATGAACACCAGCCTCGAGAAGACTTTTCATTTCAACGACACCCATGTGTGTCCTCCAACGGTTTATTATTTTAACTTCATCAACACTACATATATTCGAATTTGCCGAACACCGTTTGCAGCTCTGAAGTTAATTGATTGAATATATTTTTATCTCTTTGAATACTGATATGCCTTACGTGCTTTTGCAAGTCCGTATTTCCTGCGTTCCTTCTCACGTGCATCACGTGTAAGAAGTCCTTCTTTTTTCAGGATCGGACGTAATTCAGGATCGTACTCCAAAAGTGCTCTGCTGATACCAAGTCGGATTGCACCGGCTTGTCCGGAAAGTCCCCCACCACGCACATTGACCTTCATGTCAAATCGCTCTGATTGGTCAATAAGCTTGAAAGGTTCTTCAACGATCATCTCAAGAGTTTCTCTGCTAAGATAATCCTTCATAAGTTTCTTATTAATGATTCTTTTTCCGGTTCCTTTGGATAATCGAACACGTGCAACAGCGTTTTTACGTCTGCCAACTGCATCAAAATATTGCATATATATTTCTCCTAAAATTAAGAAATTTTAATTTCTTCAGGTTGTTGCGCCTGATGATTGTGGTCATTGCCTGTATAAATTTTCAATCGCTTGAGCATCCTATCACGAAGCTTGTTTTTGGGAAGCATACCTTTCACCGAATGATATACAATATGCTCGGGTCTCTTCTCCCGCATCTGCCGGAAAGAGGTAACTCTCTGCCCGCTTGGATAACCGGAATATCGCTTGTATTCCTTTGCAAATTCCTTTTGACCTGTAACTTTCACTTTTCCTGCATTCAGTATTATTACGAAATCTCCCATATCAAAGAAGGGAGTGTAGGTCGGTTTATGCTTTCCGCTGAGAAGTCTTGCTACTTTGGTAGATAATCTGCCAAGCACAACATCTTCTGCATTTATCACATACCAGCGATGCTCGATTTCATCGACTTTTGGCAATGTCGTTTTCATTATGTCTCCTAAAAATTATATCTTCGCTTATATAACGATATTTATGATATTTTTATAAAGTAGAGCCATAAAATTTGTGCCCATAAACCCTTGTCAAGTTTAACAATTGCAAATAAACACTGCCTGCTAATGATCCGTAAAATATAGTTTTAATGAAAATAATTCAAGTGTGAATTGTATGAAAAATATTAATTTCTAATAAAATTTCGAAGGATGTAAATTAAAAAAAATATATCCATCTTTTAAAATATCTGTTGCAAAACTTCAGTGATTTAATAATTTAAAAACTAAGATTTGTCATCCTCGAGGAGGGAGTTTTAACTCACGACGAAGGATCTCCCAAGTGGATAAACTAACATTTTTGCGAGATTCTTCGGTCGTTTCACTCCCTCAAGAATGACAAATTTTCATATCTGTTACGAAAATTCAGTTATTCTATTTACGGCGTTTATATTGATATTTACTGTTCATTTACTCCATTTTCTTAAGAAATTTATAGTAATCACTATCAGTGGTCATGATGATAGTATTCTTATTATCAATTGTTTTTTCATAAGTTTCCAGAGTTTTCAGGAATTCATAAAAGTCAGGATCTCTGTTATATGCATTTGCATAGATAGTGATAGCCAGGGCATCTGCTTTACCTTTGATCTCTTGAGCTCTCTGATAAGCTTCAGATTGAATTTGATCCAGCTCTCTTTGCATTTTACCCAATATTTCGGAAGAATTCCCCTTTCCTTCTGATAGATATTTTGCAGCGATCTTATTCCTTTCCGAGATCATTCTTTCAAATACTTTTGCCTGAACTTCCTGATTATAATTCAATCTTTTTATACGAACATCGATCAGGTTGATACCATATTCAGCAACCTTAACTTTTGCAAGTGCAAAGATGGAATCTGCAATTACCTGACGTCCATTAATGATTTCTTCTTTGATAATATCTTCCAATTTACTATCTGAATATTCGGAAGTAAATGCCATCTCTCTATTGGAACTTCTTATAATTTCCAGCAATTTATTGGAGCTTATAACGTCACGTGTTATTCCGCTTATAATGTCATCCAGTCTGCTATGTGCATTGTATTCATAACGAGTTGTCTCATAAAACTTCAAAGGATCTACGATCTGCCAGCGTGAAAAAGTATCGAGCCAGATATATCGCTTATCTGAAGTTGGTATTTGCTTTGCATCACCGTCCCATTCCAGTATCCTTTTATCAAAATAATGTACCTTCTGGAAAAAAGGGATCTTGGTGTGCAATCCGGCATCTTTAATCGCTTCACCTATTGGCTTACCGAACTGGGTGACGATCACCTGTTGTCTTTCATCTACAATATAAAAAGCATTGAATAATACAATAAGCGCTAACACGGATATCAAAATTAGAAAGATGTGTAATTTCTTCATCTTATTTTCCTCCTTGTTCAAGATTCAGTAGCGGCAATATACTGTTCTGCTTATCATCAATAATGTATTTCTTTTCAACGTTGGGAAGTACCTTTTCCATCATTTCCAGATAGAGTCTTTTCCTGGTTACAGTTTTGGAATAACGATATTCATTATACATCTGGATAAAGCGGTTGGCATCACCATTTGCTCTGTTTACTCTATTGACTGCATATCCTTCAGCTTCTTCAACTGTTCTCTTAGATTTTCCTTCAGCTTCAGGGATCACCTGGTTATATTTTTCCCACGCTTCATTAATGATCCTTTCTTTCTCCTGTTTTGCTGAATTCACATTATTAAAAGCCGGCTGAACTGCTTTAGGTGGATTTACATTCTGCAGGTTTATCGTAACGATCTCCAATCCTGCATTATAAATATCAAGCTGCTCTTGAAGCATTATCTGCGACTTATCAGCGATCTCTTTCCTGTTAAGCACAATAACCTCGTCCACGCTGCGGTCTCCAACAACTTCACGAACCACAGATTCTGACACATCATGCATTGTCTCTTCCACATTCCTGATATTGAATAGATATTTTACGGGATCCTTAATTCTGTATTGAACGATCCATTCAACATCTGCAATATTCAGATCACCGGTAAGCATAATTGCTTCTTGGTTATAACTTTGTGAAGAGTATTTAGTACGAACACCGGCTTGTATTGTTCTAAACCCGAATTCTTCTTTAAATACATGTTTAACTTTAACTTTCGTAAGCTTATCTACACCGAATGGGATCTTGAAATGCAGTCCCGGCTGTGTAGTTGAAAAATATTTTCCAAATCTCTGGATAACACCTACTTCTTCCGGATTTACAGTATATAAACCCGTAACAAGGAAAACAATCGCAGCCAGAATAATCACACCTACAGTTATCATTCGCTTTGGTACTTTGATTTGCCGAAAGTCGATCTCCTCGAGTTTTTGCAATGTCGTTTTCATTCTATCTCCTAAAATTTCGCACTTTGATTATCTAACGAAATTATGACATTATTAATAAGTACCATAAAATTTATGCCCATGTCAGTGTCAAGTTTAGCAATTGCAAATTAATCATATCTGTTAACGACATGTAAAATTTAGTCTGAATGAAAATAATTTAGTCACTTAATTCTAAAATCCTTGCATTTTTTGGCAAAAGAATTTCATCAATATCTGTGAAATTTTTTGTTGAGAGGATTCACATGGTTATAATTTTAATCAACTTTTTCATTCGTGTTATTTCGCCTGCCTCGGCGTAGCGTAGCGAAGACGGGTGGTTACATCTTTTCCTGTTTATCCGAGTTAGGTATGAATTGTACATAAAATATTAATTTCTTGCCTCATAAATTCTATATTGAAAACATTCGCTCCATGAAAAATATAAATAGTCAATGGCATTCAAATTATGATTTCATTTATGAAATTCCTCCTCTTATATTGAGCTATCCGCACGGTATATTCACCGGTTCATTCAAGCCGGGTGTATCTTTTTACGAACTGCGCTTTACAGATGTTTGTTCATTTTTGGGGCACGTGTGCTTATGCGGGGCAGGCGGATATAAGATTGCTCAGCTTGCTTTGGAAAATTTGAAAAAGGGCGATCCTATTCTCGAAAAAGATAAGTTCACTCTTGTCAGCAGCAGAGATCATACTATCAGTGATGTAGTTGCATTTATACTTGGGTGTTCGCGCCGAAATGACCTGCAAAGAAATCAATATTTTATTGATGACAGCATCAAAGCAAACAAAAGAGAATATCATTACCAAATTGCGTATCATCCTAATAAAAAAGCAGTTCAAATTATTTATCGAAAACATCTTTTGATCGGTAATGAACAGATGGATAAACTGTGGCAAATAGAACTTGCATTAGATAAAGAGCCAAATTCTGTTTCTGAATCCGATAAAAAGCTCTATCGGGATACAATGGTTTCCATAGTAAAGGATGTGCTTTTGGACAGGAAATCCGATTTGTTCGAAGTGCAATCCATACCATACTCCCTTTTTGAAATGAATATAGAGTTGATGAAGGGAATTGAGCAAAAAAGGTAAAGTGAAGAGTGGGGATTGATGAATGAAGAGAGAAAGGTAAAGGTAGTAACATTATGACGATTGAGTTACTTCGCTCTGCTCAAACTTATTTAAAATACAAATGAATTCCTATTATTGCATGAATGACATGTCCCTCTTTATTAATTTATAAAATTGTAATATGCATTCTATGTGATCTCATTATTCTCTGTGTTTTTCTAAATTCAGAAAATATTTTCGTGTTTTTTCGTGATTTTCGTGGTTACATCATCTCTATTAGACCAAAGTTATCCATGATTGTATCTAAAATATTTGACATCACACACAAGCCCAATTTATTCATTTCAAACGAAAGAAGGCAGCAATGAATAATGAATATCCACTTTATATAGGCAACACTGCAGTAAAGACAAAAGAGAAAAAAGTTATCACATGTCCGCATGATAATAAACCTGTCGGAACTGTATCTATCGCTAATGAAACCCACATCCAACAAGCGATAAAAAAAACTGTAAAATGCTTCGAAATCTCAAAGAACATACCTACTTACGAACGGTCGGAAATATTACTTTTAATTGCAAAGGACATTGAGAATGCGTCTGAATCATTAGCAGAGACACTGGCTTTGGAATGCGGAAAAAATATTACATTTGCACGTGGTGAAGTGCAAAGAGCGATCCAAACATTTACCCTAGCCGCTGAAGAAGCAAAAAGAATAGATGGAGAATTTTTCGGTTTGGACAGCGTTCCAAAAGGGGCACGTGCACATGCCTTGGTAAAACGCTTCCCTATCGGACCGGTTCTGGGTATCACTCCTTTCAATTTCCCGCTCAATCTTGTTGCTCATAAGGTTGCTCCTGCACTTGCAGTAGGCAACCCGATCATCATAAAGCCATCTTCTCTCTCACCCATCTCAGCGCTTAATCTTGCCGAGATCGTGACAAAATATGTGCCCAACGGTATGCTGTCTGTGCTTCCATGTTCCGGTTCTTCAATAATGAGTGCAGTAAAGAGCGAAGATATAAAAATGATCAGTTTTACTGGCAGTCCTCCTGTGGGCTGGAAGCTCAAAAATCAGTGCGGAAAAAAGAGGATATGCCTGGAACTCGGCGGAAATGCAGGGCTTATTATTGACGAGGATACCAACCTCGATGATGCCGTTGAAAAATCAATAATTGGCGGATTTGCCTATGCCGGACAGGTTTGCATTCACACACAACGCTTTTTTATTCATGACTCGATCTTTGAAGAGTTCAAAGATAAATTTATAGAAAAAACAAAAGCAATAACTCTGGGTCACCCGCTCGATGAAAAAGTATTTCTTAATTGCATGATCTCCGAGCAGGAAGCAATCCGAGCAGAGAATTGGATTCAGGAAGCGCTTGAACAAGGAGCAGAGATTCTGTGCGGAGGAAAAAGAGAAGGCACTAAACTTGAAGCAACCATCCTCACAAATACAAAACCTGATATGAAGGTAGAGAGAAATGAGGTTTTTGCACCGGTTGTGACACTTACCCCGTTTAAGGAATTCGAACACGCAGTTGAGATGGTGAATAATTCTATATATGGACTCCAGGCAGGAGTCTTTACCAATAACTTGAAGCACATCAAATATGCATTCAAAAAATTGGAAGTTGGTGGAGTGATCATCAATAATACTCCCACTTTCCGAGTTGATCAGATGCCCTATGGAGGTGTAAAAAATTCCGGGTTTGGACGAGAAGGAGTCCGCTATTCAATTGAAGAAATGACAGAGTTGAAATTACTTGTGATATAATATACACATAAAAAATCATATAACACCGAAGGCGAGAATGCGCATTCTCGCCTTCAAATAAAACAAATTTATAAATCTTACCAGAAAATCACTTCTCCATCCTCGATAGTAAAAATTCTCGGATCGGGATGAAGGCACTCCTCTTCTACTTTATATAAAGTTTCCGGATAATAAAACTCAAATATCAGAGAATCTGCAGTTGCAGTAGTATCGATGATCTCCTGCCACTCATCTTCAGCCCAGATAAACCAAGTATAAGTGCTGTCGATTTTGACATTATTGATTCCCCCTTGCCCGGTTTTTGTCAGCACGAATGCACTATCTTTCTTTTCTCGTAGTTCAATTTCACTATTATCAAAATTGATAATTTCTTCCTCTTCATTCAGAATAAAAGGTGTGCCTGCAGGAATGGGTTCATAATCGGGTTTCTTTTCATTTTCAATTATTATTGAGTCCACGATTTCATAGAATACGGGAAGATATGCAATATCTCTGCCCATATCAGAGAATGTTACACTCCTCAAACTATCCACGCTCCCCCAGTGAATGGGCTGCCAATCATTATCATTGAAAACTGCAATATAGGCAAAAGGTTGTTCTTCATAAACCGGCACTGTGACGTCGGAAACCTGCACATATTTATCAGTCACATCTTTGAAATTTTTATATCCCAGCCATGGCGGGGCTTTTATGGAATCGGGCAGTATTTCGGCAAGTGTACCTTGTTCCTGCGAGAAGAGTTTCCTATATACTTTTGCAATTCTTTTTTGCAGATTATAACTTCCGGGATTTGCTTCAGAACCCATAAAAGGCATCACTTCTCCATCAGGTAGAATGATAGCATTCCATGCATGATTATTCGAGCGATCGGGCCAGTATGGAGTAAAATCACTTGTCAAAGCCAGCCCATTTGCACGCATTGCATAGATGGAAAAATTCGTCATATCTTCGCATCTGCCGAATCCATTCTTGAGCATTTCACCGAGCCCCTGATCCGCAGGATGATAATAAAACACATCTTTAAAAGTAAACATCTTTCGTGCTGAATCATTGATGGAATAGGCAAGTTTAAGTGGCTCTTTTATGGAATCTCGCAAAGAAGCAAACTCATACCAGAAAAATAATCTCCAGTTTGATAACGGCTCGGATGAACCCCTGTACGGAAGGATATATTCTAGGAAATCATCCCAGTTATATTGACTCGTCCAGGGTAATGTTTCATATGCAAGAAATGCCATATCAATATGCGTAATAAGAAGATGAGCCGAGATGGTCTTTACATCTTCCTTTTTTTCGATCAGCTTGTAATGCAGCTCTCCCAGCTCTTTCTCAAGTGAATCGATATGTGTTTGCACTTCTAACGCAGTGTTGAAATCCATTACGTTCAATGGGACAATATTTCCCAGCGAGTCAACAAGCGAGACGTCTGCGAAACAGTGATCGGGCATAAATGCGATCAGAAATGATGCGGCTTCCAATTTAAGCGGATCATCCTTGTAATGATACAGAACTTTCAATAGTTGCCTTCTGTTGCTGCCTGCTTCATCGAGACTCTCAACCACTTTCTCTCTATATTCCTCGGGAATAGATGGTGCTATTTTTTTTACTGAATAGGGCTGCAAAATCGAACATGAATTGATAATTACAAATAATGCAAATATCAAAAGAAAGTACGTGATCTTTTTCAAAAAAATCCTTTTATTTTCGTACTCCGACTGTTACTTTTTTAAATCGAGCTGGTGCAGCACCGTGGGACATTTCAGCACGCTGTCCGGGCTGTCCTTTTCCACAATTCGGCACACCCCAAAGCTGCCATTCTTCCTCACCACATATTGCATCACAGCTCTGCCAGAAATGAGGTGTTATTCCCTGATAAGTGGGATTTTTTACCATTTGCACTTTCTTGCCGTTCTTGATCTCCCAGCCGATTTCAGTGGTAAACTGGAAATTCAAACGACGCTGATCGATGCTCCATGTTTTGTTGGTTTCAACGAGAAGTCCGTTCTTTGTATCTGCTATAAGCTCGTCAAGGGTTCCCTGCACAGGCATTAGAGATATGTTTATCATTCTTATCATGGGGATATTACTATATCCGTCCGCGCGGTTACAGCCCCTGCTTCGAGGATCACTTATCACATGTGCCAGCTCTCTGTTGGTAAGATACATCTTATACAATCCGTTCTGTATCATATGATAGCGCTGCGCACGAACTCCGTCATCATCATATCCAAAAGTGGCAAGTCCGGTCGGTACAGTTGCATCTGCAACGACGTTTACGATTGGTGAGCCATAATGATAATCCTTATACAGGTCGGTAGTTAAGAAGCTTGTACCTGCGTAATTTGCCTCCATTCCAAGCACTCTATCAAGTTCCGAGGGATGCCCGATAGATTCATGGATTTGAAGTGCAAGCTGGCTTCCACCAATGATGAGATCCATATCCCCGACAGGACAGTCAGGGGCTGAAAGCAATGCAACTGCTTCATCGCGTACTCTTTCAGCATTCTCAACAAAGGGTGTTCCAAGGATGAATTCATAACCCATTTGAGAATACTGACCGCCAAAGGATGCAGGATAGGATCGCACCTGTACATTGGGTCCGTCAACTGCTGTTGCGGAATACCCCGCACCACTGCGAAGAAGTATCTGTTCGATAAAAGTTCCTTCAGTTGTTGCAAGCCATTGATGCTCTCTCCAGAAATTCATTTCGGACTCAGCCACCTTGATCTTATCATCATTTCTTAGAATTTCATCGATCTTGAAAAGCAGATCCAGCTTTTCATCAAGAGGAACCTTTAAAGGATCAATCAAATACGGTGATGTCCAGATGTCATGATGAATAGCTTCCGGAGCAAGACGTACACTGTCTTTTCGAAGCGTTGCCGATGCTTTTGCGATCTCAACTGCACGCTTTGCAACGATCTTTATTTCGGGTTTTGTGAGAATAGAACTTGAAGCAAATCCCCATGAACCGTTTACAATAACTCGAATTCCAAAACCAAGACTTTCTGTATTGTTCAGTGTTTCGACTTCCCCATTCTTAACAAGAATTCTCTGGCTTTTTGAAAGAATAATTCGTATGTCCGCATATGATGCACCATGTATCACGGCAGCATCCAATGCTAATTGTGTGAGGTCTTTCATTGAAAACTCCTTTCACTCACTATCGTAATAAAATAATTTTACCAATATTTATACTATTGTTTCCATTAATTTTCACAAAATATATTCCGTTTGGTGATTTTCTATTATGGCAGTCAAATCCATCCCAAATATACTGTTTGCTCTTATCATTTGAATTATCAAAAATTATCTCTTTCACCAACTGTCCTTTGATATTATAAATTCCTGCAGAAAAATTTATTGCTGAATTTTCCTTTGAATAATAAGAGATAACTGTCGAGCCGGAAGAGGGTTGTGGATAGATGAGAAGTGAACCTTTGATGCCTGCGGGTTCTTCATCAACAGCATAATAAGGATCAGGCGGATCAGTGGTATATTTTATGGTCAGTTCGTTTTCCAGAGGTATGGCGCTTGCAGGATACATATCAGCATAAGTGTAGAGAACCCCATCGGACTGAATGAGATTTTCTATCCCAACTGTCGAGTAGTTACTCGTTGCGTCAGGATTATTTATCGTATGATAATTGCATTGTATCTCTCCATTGCCGCTTGCAGTAGGATAAAAAGCAGGATCGAATAGAATAAGCTCGAATTTCTCTACAGACGTATCATCGAACCTGTTAAAGCACTTATTCCATTCTATTATAAAACGATTGTTCCCAGCATCATAAAAGTGGCATATCCTCATATCGTGATGGAAAACAGTGTCCACTACCGTATATGCTTCACCAATGAGATCATCCCAGTATGCACAGACCTGTCCATAAGGACCAAGTGCGGAAGGGATATCCCAGTTTCGGAAGTTCGTCCAGTCATTTGTAATGAACGAAATCCAGCCATTTGAGCATACTGTTATCTCGTCAAAAGCTTCATCGTAATAGGTAAATGTGAATGGCAATGGAATTGTGCTCGATTCATCATCAGCCATATAAATGACCTGACCCAAACCGCCTTCATCAGGATCGATTTCTATCCAACTATAAGTCGGGACTTCGTCATAATCAACATCATAGCTGTCATAGGCATAATAACCGAATGCATCCGGCCCGGTTGGAGCAGTATTATCTACAGGACCGACCTCAAGAGAAAAATACACCTGTGTGATCCTGCCGTCAGCATCAATGAGATTGAGCTCAAAGGGAATATTCCTTCCTATGAAGCAATTGCTTTCTATCTCCACATTAAAGGTTCCTGAAGAAGTAAAAGTCATCGGAATCGAGCCAAAATCAAAACCGGCAGAAGTCACATCTGCTGCATCACTATGCACTTCAAGTGTACCCTGAATACCAATTCCATCGAGAGAGCCGATGTTTTCGATCGTAATCTGTACCTCATCATTCTGTCCTGGTTCCAGCCATCCACTTGCCGAATTTACTATCACATCATTTACTTCAAACAGAAGTGATGATGCAACCAAAGAGAACTTTGCAGTTGCACCGGTTGAGATATTTAGAGTAAATTCCAGGACCTGATTATCAGGACAAGCTGCATCGATTTCTATCTCATAATCCTGCTGGCTTGTTGCATCAGGAGAAATATCACCAAAAATTTTAGTTGGAGCTGTAACAGAAACCATCGAACTGCTCGAACTCAAAGTAGCTGACACACCCGAAGCTGTGGATGTCCCAAAATTTTTCAGTGTGAGATTAATATCCAAAGTACTTCCAGCTTGTAATGCGGAGGTTGCCGCATACTCAAATAACCCCACATCTGTTGCCTGCTCGAGAACAGCGATGGTATCAACAAGAGCTACAAAATTCGGAGATGTGATCACAAGCTCGATCTCTCCCGCAGTTTCTGAAGCAAACGGAATGATCGCGTGCCCGTTTTCAAGCATTGCAACTTCATAAAATTCATCAGCTTTCTTTGCAGTGACAATGCCTTCCTCGAGATTTGCGCAGGAGATATCAAGATGGTTCGTTCCAACTGTAACGCTTGCAGGTACTGAGCAATCAATATCTTCAGGTATGGTTGTCCACATAGTAAGCGTCGGATCGCCGAGAATATTGTAAACATGAAAATAAAATTCTACCTGATCACCTGCCGCTTGCTGCAAAGGGAAATTATGATAGAGTTCTATCTTTCCTCTCAGCACTGCTGAACCAAAATCATAAATGCCTTCATCCAGCAATCCATAATAAAAGCCGGAAAAAATAGAGTTATTCAACTTTGTGTTCGTATGCAAATCCGAAGGACCGATAAACACCACACCGCCTTGCGGAGCAGTTGGAGTGCCAAGCTGGAGGATAGCTTCACCGAAACAGGGATCTGCAGAAGAATTGGCAAAATCACCGGTATTACACACAAAAGATGTAACTACAGGTGTCAACAACCCATTACTTAAACTGCTCATATTATCCACATGGAATTCAGGATAATGCCAGCCGTTCGCATCTCCCCAACCGCGGTAGTTAAGAAATCCAATGCCGTCATTGATCCTGCTGATAATTTCTGACGTTCCAGGATAAATGCCTGGATAAAAAACTGTGTCAACCTGCGTAAATCCGCAATTCAGCATCTTATCTCTCAGCCATCGGGACACCTTGACCGGCGTACTTGGAGTTGGAGGGGTTGTACTGTAATTTCCTGCTACAACAAGCGCTTTTTTCAGCCAATCAGGGATAGTAAGATACGGAGTTTTTTCATAAGAAATTACTTTATTGATGATCGTCCAAAGCTGGTTGATCTCATCGATGGACATTCGCCCGATGATCAATTCAGGGAAATAATCCGAGCCGGCAAGCATCGTATACGGATGATCGCTGACATCGTTTTCTGCGCTATAATAAAATGAAGGTACCGCAAAGTAGTCATCCACATCACCTATCAGGAGTACATAATCAGGCGGCATTTCTGATGTATCATATAATTGCTGGATGTATGCTTTTATGTCATTTGCCGTTGTGCCTGTTTCATCGAGGGTCGCAACTGTACACTCGATCCCTTTTGCTTGTTTCCAGTTAATGAAATCCTGTATATAATTCTCGAGTAATTGGTGGCATATGATAAGCATCTTCGAGGGCTGAACAGGAAGACCCGCAAGATAGGATTCGTCAAAATTATCTACAAGTTTTGGATAGAGCTGATAAAATGCTTTGGATACATATTGAGGAGCGGGCTGAATATTTTGAGGCACTATTTCGAAGTTGAGTTTTTCAATTTTTGAATACGTGTGTTCTTCCTCATTATATGTTTGGCTTTTTATCTGCAAAGTATGACCGCACAGCTCTCTCATGGTAAAGGAGTTAATCTTCTCGATCCTCGAGTTTTCGATCTCTTGCACATTCTTTAGAAATTTACCCCTTTCAGAATACTCCGATAAAGTAAAATCATGAATAATTATTTCGATATCATTTGATGGAAGTGCGATTGTTGTGAATGTGATTTCTGATCCAAGAGAAAACGGTTTATCGGTATTTTCAAATTGGATTTCAATATCATTTCCTTTTGAGGAAAAAGAGAACATATCCTTTGCGTGAACTAAGCTTACAGCAAATAACAGTATTATGACAATGAGAAAAGACTTTTTCATATAACACCTAAAAATATTTTCATATACTTTGGAAAGCTGGTTTTTTATGTCCAGAATTGTAGTAAGAGTTAACCATCCGTTTTCATTTCATTACACCGTGACAGGCGAAAAACACCCCAGTTGAATAAAAAATAAATTCAACGGGGCAGGCGAAAAAACACGAATGAAAAAAGTTGATTATAAATCAGCATCGTTTGAGAAGCCAAAAAGAACTCACGCAAAGACGCAAAGATTTCAAGATGCAAAGATGGAAAGTTTTAAAAGATCAAATAAGAAAGACATGTCATTCCCGTGAAAACGGGAATTCAGTATTTCTGGTAAATATCGGGAAATGTGATGTTATTTATGATTTTAATAACACGCAGCTTTCGGGGCGGGGTGTGTATTTGGGCTTTCTATCTCAACAATACAAATTTCCTTATCTCTTTATCAACACCATCAACACTCATCTTTGTAAAATATATTCCTGAAGATAGATCACTTATTGAGAAACTTATCGAGTGATCCCCAGTATTTATTTCCTCATTTATAAGTGTTGAGATCAGTTGCCCTTTTATATTAAATAGCTGAATTGTTACTTTGCCGGGCTTGTTAATAGAAAAACTCAATGTGAGATTATTAACTCTTGAGCTTATAGGATTCGGATAGCACATAAGATTATACTCCGGTGATTGTCCCGGGCAATCTATTGAAACATTCTGGTTAAAGTAATATGCTCCCATATCAGCAATTGTTCCATCAGGATCGGGAGTTGAATTCGGATCTCCTGCGTCGATGCAGGGTGACATTGTTTCATCAGGGATTGGATAGTTTGTCCAGCTTAGACGATAGTCTCCATTAAGAGGGTCTACAAATAAAGGGCTTTCTTGAATATTATAATATACATCACAACTATCTCCATTTACATTTGTTGTTACATTAAAACCAACCCATTGTCCACAATCATAAAAATTTCCCATTTCGTTATTATAAAAGTTTGAATAAATAATGTTTATCTCTCCTGAGAATGAAATTACGTATATACCATAATTGCCTATATTATCAGCAATAATTGAATTCTGTATTTCTAAATTACTATCCCATCCAAAATTGTAAATACCTCCCCCATTATATCCCGCACTATTGTTCGTAATTGTTAGATTTCCCAACAAGCAGCTTGCTTCTTCTAGGTGGCAAAATATTCCACCACCGTGTGTGCTTGCGTTATTATTTGATATTTCTAAATTTTTAAATATTGAATTTTGGTAATATTCACTATCATTATAAATTCCACCCCCATTAGTTGCAAAATTATTAAATATTTTCACATTCTCATTTTCCTCTAATATTATTTTTTTACAATAAATACCACCTCCAAATTCTGCTTGATTATTTCTTATAATCAAATTTTCATTACAAAATGTAGTATAGCTACAGTAGACTCCTCCTCCATTATTTCCTTCATTATTATATATTTCTACATTTTTCAAATTTATATTTGAGATAGATACATACATTCCTCCGCCATCTCCGGAAGAAATATTATCTTTTATTATAACATTGTTTAAATTTACATCTGATACTATACATGATATTCCTCCACCCATCATATCGCTACCATTGATTATTGAAATATTTTCAATTTTTGTGTTTTTAACATCAAATAATGATAATACCCTACTATTATTTCTTGCATCAAGTATTGTATTGCTAACATTATCTCCCTTTAAGTTTACGTAGCTACTCCATTCCAATGGATATTCTTCTCTATTAGTTGAATCAGAGTATATCCCAGGTTCTAAATGAATTGTATTAATATTTGTACTATCAGAATATATTCTTGATAATGCATACTTAATTGTTTTGAAAGGTTCATCTGCTGAAGTTCCAATATTTGAATTACTACCACAGACAGAAACGTATACATCCTTATTAATTAAACTGTCTTCTATGGCGTTATCTATACTAAATAGATATTTTTCTATAGGTGTTGCATAATAATCAGTTGGTGTTAAAATAGTAAAAGTATCTAAAATTACCGTAAAAGCTGTATCATAAATTTCAGAGTAAATCTCTTTTCCCAAACCCTTATTATTTATTATATAATTTGAATAAATACTACTTTTATTATCCATGCTGAAAATTGGATTAAAATTTGAGTCAAATGATATGCAATATAAACCTCCTCCTTTATGTGCATAGTTATTTACTATACTAACATTCTCTAGATTCAGTATCGAATCATCACTATATATTCCACCTCCATATTCGTCTGCTTGATTATTTTTTATTGTAATATTCTTTAATTTTGGACCTTGGCATATTGAGGATATTCCACCTCCATATCCATTAGTAAAATTGTTAAATATTTTTATATTTTCTAATATAGCCCTTGAATTTATTAAAGATATTCCTCCTCCATACATATTCGATTCATTTTCTTTAACTAACATATTTATTATCTTGGGCGATGAGTTTTTACATGAAATTCCTCCTCCATAATATTGTTGATTCGAACCTTGTCCATAACCATTCATAACAGTAAAACCATTAATCACGGAAGATGAATCTTCTTCGTTTTCAAAAACCACAACACTTTCAAAATTATTTCCATCAATTATAGTATTCTCAATATAATAATCATCATTATTCATAATATATAATGATGCTAGGGTAATATTTTTTCCGTTGAAATTAATATTTTCATAATATATTCCTTCTTCAACTAAAACAGTATCTCCATAATTACATATGTTTATAGCATCCTGTATATTATCGTATGCTGAGGGTACAAATACAATGTTTTTATATAGTATGGTAGTATCTAATGTTGTATTGTTATATAAAACAATTAATGATAATAACCTTTGATAATAGCCATTTTTTGTAAATTTAACATTATAAATTCCATTCTCAATGTTTTCGAAATAATATCCATTAACATCTGTATATATCGTATACATATTACTTCCTGGTGCTTGCATTTCAAAATGTACTTCAATGCTATCGTGTATTGATTGGTTATTTAAAAAAGCAAAACCCTCTACATTAATTGCAAATATTGTTTTTGGGATCATAATACACATTATTAAAATAAAAAATCGTTTCATCATTCTCCTTTTAAAATGGGATATCATATTCAAAGTATTCGAATTCTCCCCGAAATTTAAATATTTTTCTTAATGCAATACTCGTATTATTATTCACTATCGCATCTTTGTTTATTCTTTCTATATTTTCTTTTGATAAATCAATATATATTTTCAATTTATTTTCATCATTATCATAGCCTAATTCAAATATTGAATATTCATCTTTAGGGGCAAATATTAAAAAAATATCAATTGTTTCTTTTATTTCTTTTATAAAATCATCCTTTATATAATCTCTTTTTTCTTTATTTATTATCATGTCTTCATAAAATTTCTTTTGTTCTTTTTTGAAATAAGCATAGTTAGCATTGTGTAAATTGGTATAATTTTCTAATATTCTCTCTAAGATTTTGTTATTAATGAAATGTATTTTAACACATGACTGTTTGTTATTTATAATATAATCCTTGATACAAATTTCTTCATCAACTTCATGGATTTCTTCTTGTTCACCCATATCAATTCTTATTATCTTAGAACTAATTAATGAAATTAAGTTGAATTGATATATTACATTTTCTTTTTTTCTTTCAGGTAATGATTTTAATTCATATGCTTGAGCTTTCACTAAAGACTCTATTGATCTAAATATCTTTTTATCATTTTGTGTTTTACCGCTTTCAATATTCATTTCTTGATAAGCAAATATATCATTCTCAGGTATCTTAATTGAATTCCCAAGATCGTAATTACTCACATATTCAAAGTAGCTATCTTTCCATGTTTGTTCTTGTAATATATAATTAATTGCTTTATCGTTTGACCATATTATTATTGGCCTCCATTCTTTATTTGGATCGGTTAGGTTAACCTTTTTTGATAATAAAGCCCATAAATTTTTTTCATCCTTTTTACAACTAATTATCAACACTGTATACATCAGTATTTTATCGAATTTGCTTATTTTATAGCCTATCAAATCAATTTCTCTTATAATTTTCTTTTCATCATCAACATAATATCTATTATTAATCGTAGACCAACCATCTTCTTTTAATTTTTCTGCTACTTGATATTCTGTTATAAATCCTGTTTTTTGTATTTCATTTTTATATTTTTCAAAATCCATATTTAATCCAATAGTTTTTTAATTTCCAATTATTTTTCACCACATCTAGTACAGCTCAATTTCTGCAGTACATCCAAACACTGCTCCGGGTCACATTCTTTTTTTATTAAAGCATACCTTTCCTGTCAAATTGTTTTAAATTACTTTTTATCTAAGCAACACCACTTTCCTTATCTCTTTATCAACTCCATCGACACTCATCCTTGTGAAATATATTCCTGATGATAATTTATTAACCGGGTAAGTTATTGTGTATTCTCCTACATTTTTATCTTCATTTATAAGATTTGAAATAAGTTGCCCTCTTACATTGTATAATTGAATTTTAACTTTGCCGGGTTTATGAATAGAAAAACTTACTGAGAGATTATTGATGTTTGAGCTAATTGGATTTGGATAATTCGTCAGATTGAATTCTGATGTTTGTGCTGGTTCATCTATTGAAACATTTTGGTTAAAATAGAATGCCCCCATATCTGCTATCGTTCCATCCGGGTCTAATGGTGAGCTTGGGTCTCCTGCATCTATACAGGGTGATTTTGTCGAGTCAGGGATTGGATAGTTTACCCAGCTTAGATGATAGTCTCCATTGAGAGGGTCAACAAATAATGGATTTTCTTGTATATTATAATATGCATCGCAACTATCTCCATTAGCATTGGTGGTTACATTTACTCCAACCCATTGTCCACATCCATAGAAATTGCCATTTTCATTATCGTAAAAATCAGAATAGATTATGGTTGGATTACCGGCATAAACGCAAATACCATGGTTACCTGTATTATTAGTAACAATTGTGTTCAATAAACTCGGGGAAGATAGATAACAGAACATCCCACCACCATTATCAGAAGCACTATTACCTGATATGGTAACATTCTCTAAACTTGGAGAGGAATTATCATTACAGTAAATCCCACCACCATTATTAGAAGCACTATTACCTGATATGGTTACACTCTCTAAACTCGGGGAAGATAGATAACATAACATCCCACCACCACCACTTTCAAATTCTGTTCCTGTAGCTGAATTTCCACTTATCTTTACTTTCAATAAACTCGGACTACTGGAATAATAACATATAATTCCACCGCCAGATGAAGCATCGTTACCTATTATTGTTACATTTTCTATACTCGGTGATGAATTATTCCGGCAACGAATTCCACCACCAGAAGTAGCCGAACCATTTTGAATGGTAAATCCACTCAAAACCGCAATAAGAGCTTCTCCATTATTAAAAGTAATTACACTCCCGTTCTGGTTCCCATCAATTATGGTTTGTGAAATGTAGGATGTATCCTGTGTAGTTAAAAATAATGATGCAACAATAATATTCTTTCCGGAAAAATTGATATTCTCATAATAAGTTCCTGGGGCTACAAGAACTGTATCCCCATTCGCAGTATATTCATAATCAATTGCAGATTGAATTGTTGCAAAGTCTGAAGGAACATTCAATAAAGTTTGATGTACAATAAGAGTCATATCCGGTAATGTTGTATTTGCATATAGCGTCTGATTATTAAGTGATTCTGGACTATAACTATCATTCGAATAAGTAATATCATAAATTCCTGTTTCAATTTCAGCAGTATAATAACCGCTTGCACTTGTATAAAAAGTATACGTCAAACTACTCGGTATTGTTCTTTCTAAAAAAATCTCAATCCCTGAATGGTTAGTTTGGTTTTCCAGATAAGCAAAACCATCTACTGTAATGGTTGCCCATAATATCTGTGTACTTAAAATCAATACACCAAATAATATAATTATTTTTTTCATTTCTAGCTCCTCCATTTTCTTGGGAGATTAAATCCCAATGAAATATTTTATAATCATTGATTCAAAACAGCTTCCCTTGCTAAAGTAATCAATAATTCCTTAAGTATTGTAAATGTCAATCCACTAGTCTTATTTAATGCTATGGATTTTGCCTTATTCCATATATTACTATTTCTTGTTGAATCAAGGAACTCGTATCCTTCCCAAGTCAATCTTGATACTTCAGCTATTGTTGATCCATCGCTATTTTTTATAAAATCAGCTTCAATAAGTCCAGCTTCTTTAAGTAGAATTATGTGAAAAATAATAACATCTTCTTTATATCCTTCAATTTCAATGTTTTCTTTAATCGGATATACTTGTGAATTTTCTATCTCAATTAAAATATTACGAATAAGATCCATATCACGTTTCATCAGAAATCGCCTTTTACTTTATTTTTAGTTTCTAATTACATTTATTTATTCTGATACAGATTCCAAATATTCATTTAACCATTTAACCACAACTTCTTCTATGGAATAACTTTCGCTAACATGCATTCCGAAATTGTCCCCATCATACATATTACCTCTTTTATCAATAAAAAATTCTGTTCCTATTTTTTCATTTTTTTCAACACCATCTTCAAGGTATACTTTACTAAATGTAACTCTACCTTTATTCTCATTTTTTATGTTAACGAAGGATATTTCAATAGAAAAATTAATATCTAAAAATTTAAACGAAAATTTGTTTTCACATCTCTTAGAACTTGAAATTCCTAATTTATCCACCTTTTCACCAAACTTGGAAAAGTGTTCGTAGAATGTAATAAAATGTCTTTTGATTTTTCCATAATCTTTATTGGCATAAGACACTTTTTCTAATTTTTTGTTTAACATATAGACTCCTTTGCTTATTTTGTAATAAATTATCCATAATATTTTACACTATAATTGGCTTTATATTAATGTTTTCTTTCATCTCTCTTCCATATAGGACAATAATAAATTTTGTTTAAACATAATAACTTCAAATTTTTCATAACATTATCCGTCCAGCGGGCGTATGAAACCAACATCAACTTAACTTAATGTAAACTCATAATATACCTTCTTTTGTTGTCAAATTTATTTAATTCATTTCATTTCACATCCTATGAGCGGACATAATCGTATAAAGAACTCACACAAAGACGCAAAGTTTTAAAAGAACAAACAAAAAAGGCGTGTCATTCCCGAGCCCCATCGGGAATCCAGTATTTTATTAATTGCACGAAGACTCGCATGACAGCGTTCGCAGATCCGCCAGTGGGCGGACAAGATTCGTACTGATTCACGCAGATATAGAATTACATTATCACAAGTCGAAGAGCTTGTGATAAGTAATTCGGATGCTATCCTTCAACTTAAGACATGCTCTGCAACCAGTCTATGCTACGCTTCGCACTGGTAGACATATCTCAAGTTTCAATTAATCTCGTTCCTAAGCCCCTTGCTTGGTAATGCTGTGGGCTGTTAGGGAGCTCAGAATTGTATTATCAATTAGAGTTTTACAAAATCCTAACTTTATTCAATCAAAACAAAAAAAGAACTCACGCAAAGACGCAAAGTTTTATAAGATCAAATAAAAAAGACTTGTCATTCCCGTGAAAACGGGAATCCAGTATTTCTGGTAAATATCGGGAAGTGTGATGTTATTTATGATTTTAATAACACGCAGCTTTCGGGACGGGGAGTGTGTGTTTCTACCTCAGCAATACCACTTTCCTTATCTCTCTTTCAACTCCATCAACACTCATCTTTGTAAAATATATTCCTGATAATAATTCTTTAACTGGGTAAGCTATTGTGTATTCTCCAACATTTTTATCCTTATTTATAAGAGTTGAAATCAGTTGCCCTCTCACATTGAATAATTGGATTTTTATTTCTCCTGATCTATGAACAGAAAAACTAACTGAAAAATTATTGACGTCTGAACTGATTGGGTTTGGATAATTCGTCAGATTGAATTCTGTTGGTTGTGCTGGTTCATCTATTGAAACGCCCTGATTGAAATAAAATGCGCCCATATCTGTAATAGTACCATCAGGATCGGGAGGTGAGTTTGGGTCTCCTGCATCTATACAGGGAGATTTAGTTGAATCGGGAATTGGATAGTGTGCCCAGCTTAGATGATAACCATTATTTACAGGATCTACAAATAGTGGATCCATTTGAATATTATAAAATGCATCACAGCTATCACCATTTGCATTTGTTGTAACATTTACACCGATAGAGTCATTTAAACCATAGAAATTTCCAACTTCGTTATTATAAAAATTAGAATATGAGATTATTGGATTGCCAGAATAATAATAGATTCCATAATTACCATTATTTTCCGATATGATAGAATTCAGTAAATTTAGATCTGAATGACAGCAATATACCCCACCACCTTTAATCGAAGCACTATTCTCTGAAATCGTTACATTCTCCAAATTCGGGTAAGAATATTCGCAATAAATCCCTCCCCCAGAATAGGCACTATTATTGATAATTCTATTTTTTTTAAGACTCGGTGAAGAATAATTCCGACAATGAATCCCACCACCATAATTAGCAGTATTTTCTGTCATCATAACATCCTCCACATATGGGAAAGAGTGTTCACAATAAATTCCACCTCCAAAACCAAAATCAGCACTATTTCTTGTTATTCTTAGGTTAATTAATTTTGGAGAGGAGTCATAAAAGCATAAAATACCACCACCACAATTATTTGGGAATTCACCGTCTGCATAACCATTTGTAATTTTAAAGCCAGTTAAAACAGCAGTAGAATCCTCTTCACTATCAAAAATCACCACACTCCCATTTTCATTTCCATCAATTATGGTTTGTGAAATATATGAAGTATCTTGAGTCATGAGAAATAAAGATGCCACAGTAATATTTTTTCCATAATAATTAATATTTTCAACATAGGTTCCGGGTTGTACTAAAACAGTATCTCCTACAATTGCAGCGTTAATTCCTTCTTGTATTGTGCTGTAATCTGCTGGGATATTTATTGTTTCAGCAGCAGCATAATAAAAAAGCAAAACATTCAATATCGTAGCTAAAACGGAAATGATTATTCTTCTTCTCATTTGACTCACATTTAACATGTTTTCTTTGAGATTTAATTTTGTTTTTATCTATTTCTTTATCTAAGCAATACCACTTTCCTTATCTCTTTATCAACACCATCAACACTCATCCTTGTGAAATATATTCCTGATGGTAGTTCATTAACTGGGTAAGTTATTGTGTATTCTCCAACATTTTTATCTTCATTTATAAGAGTAGAAACCAGTTGTCCTTTTATATTAAATAATTGGATTTTAACATTTCCATGTTTCTTCATAAAAAAACGAACTGTAAGATTATTTATGTTTGAGTTAATTGGATTGGGGCAGTTGAAAAGTAGGTGTTCGTTATCATCAACTATATTATTAACTGATAGCTGATTATAATAATATGCTCCCATGTCTGCTATTGTACCGTCCGGATCAAGCGGTGAATTTGGATCTCCTGCATCGATACAGGGTGAATTTTCAGTGAGATGATAATCTCCATTGAGAGTGTCTGCAAATTGTGGATCTAATTGGATATTATGAAAGACATCGCAACTATCTCCGTTGGCGTTTGTAGTAACGTTTACTCCGACACTTTGCTCACATCCATAGAAATTGCCATACTCATTATCGAAAAAATCAGAATAGGTGATCGATGGATTACTGGAACTCGCATATATTCCATAATCGCCTGTATTATATGAAACAATTGTATTTATTATACTTGGGGAAGAATAATAACAGTATATCCCACTACCTCTTCTAGAAGCACTATTTCCTGATATGGTTACATTCTCTATATTTGGAGATGAATTACTGCAGTAAATTCCACCCCCACGAGCAGAATAATTATCTGAAACGGTTACATTCTCGAAACTCGGGGAAGAAGAGTTGCAGAAAACCCCTCCACCCTGTGCATAACTCTCTGTAGTACTATTACTTGATATGGTTACATTCTCTAAACTTGGGGAAGATTGATAACAGTATATCCCACCACCGCTATAAGAAGCATTATTACCTGATATGGTTGAATTAACTAAACTTGGAGAGGAATTTTTGCAGTAAATCCCTCCACCATGAGCATCATAACTCCCTGTAGCACTATTACTTGATATGGTTACATTCTCTAAAATTGGAGAAGATTCATAACAGTATATCCCACCACCATAACCATCTACACTATTACCTGATATGGTTACATTCATTAAACTCAGTAATGAATTTCCTTCACAGTACATCCCCCCACCATAGCGACCTGCACTATTTTCTGATATAGTTACATTAACTAAACTCGGGGAAGAAGAGTTGCAGAAAATCCCTCCACCTTCACCTTGTGAATAACCCCCTGTAGCACTATTACTTGATATGGTTACATTCGCTAAGCTTGGAGATGAATTATTACAATAAATACCCCCACCATCTTCAGCATTTCCATTTGTAATTGTGATATTTTCAATTATTACATTATTTACATTATCAAATTCCATTACTCCTGACATATTACGAGCATCTAATATTGTATATTCCTGGTTACTACCCGATAGATTTACATAATCACTCCAATGTATTGGAAACATTTCTCCATTCGTGGAATCACTAAAAACACCTTGGGTAAGATGGATCGTATTAATATTAAGACTATCGGAATATATCTTAGATAATGCGTGCTTAATTGTCTTGAATGGTTCGTCTGGTGAAGTTCCTGTATTAGAATCGTCACCATCTACAGAAACATAAACATCAGCATTTACCAAACTACCTTCTATACTATGTAGAATATCAAATGTAAATTGATTAATAGGTGATGCATAATAATCAGTAGGCGTCATTACTGTAAATGTATCTACAATAACATCTATTACATCGCAATTATATGAATAAATATCTACACCAAACCCCCTCATGATTTCAATAGTATTTGAATAAATATTACATCTATTTGTAGCGTTAAAACTTGGATATGAATTATAGCAGTACATCCCACCACCAATAGTACCTGCACTATTACCTGATATGGTTACATTCTCTAAACTTGGGGAGGAAGAATTGCAGAAAATCCCTCCACCTTGTGCATCAAAACACCCTATAGCACTATTATCTGATATGGTTACATTAACTAAACTTGGAGATGAATTTTTGCAGCAAATTCCACCACCATAACGACCTGCTCTATTACCTGATATGGTTACATTCTCTAAACTTGGGGAGGAAGAATTGTAGAAAATCCCTCCACCTTCACCTTGTTCATAACTCCCTGTAGCACTATTATTTGATATGGTTACATTCTCTAAACTCGGAGAAGAATCATAACAACAATATATCCCACCACCAAACCAACCTGCACTATTACCCGATATGGTCACATTAACTAAACTCGGTGATGAATAATTACTACAGGATATCCCACCACCATAACGACCTGCACTATTATCTGATATAGTTACATTCTCTAGACTCGGGGAAGAAGAACGGCAGAAAATCCCTCCACCTTCACCGTGTGCATAACCGTCTGTAGCACGATTATTTGAGATGGTTATATTTTCTAAACATGGAGATGAATTATTAAAGTAAATACCTCCACCATATTCTGCATGCCCATTTGTAACTGTAATATTTTCGATTATTGCATGATTAATATTATTAAATTTCATTATTTCTGACATATTATTCGCATCTAATATTGTATATTCCTGGTCACTTCCCGATAGATTTACATGATCACTCCAATTTAATGGAAACATTTCTCCATTAGTAGAATCACTATAAACCCCTTGAGCAAGATAAATCGTATTAATATTAAGACTGTCGGAATATATCATAGATAATGCGTGCCTAATCGTCTTGAAGGGTTCATCTGCTGAAGTTCCTGTGTTAGAATCATCACCATCTACAGAAACATACACATCAGCATTTATCAAATTATCTTCTATACTATGAAGAATATTAAATGTAAAATTAGTAATAGGCGATGCATAATAATCAGTAGGTGTCATTACTGTAAATGTATCTACAATAACATCTATTATATCGCTATTGTATGAATAAATATCAACACCTGCCCCCCTCATGTTTTCAATAGTATTTGAATAAATATTACATCTATTTGTAGCGTTAAAACTAAGTGATGAATTATAATTACAGTTAATCCCACCACCATAACGACCTGCACTATTCCCTGAAATGGTTACATTCTCCAAACTCGGTGAAGAATTAGAAGTACAGTTAATCCCACCACCTACATCAGAAACATTATTACCCGATATAATTACATTCTTTAAACTCATGTTGGAACTCATACAGTAAATCCCACCTCCATCTGAACAAATATTCCCTGATATGGTTACATTTTCTAAGTGAGGTGAAGAAGAATAACATAATATCCCACCACCCCTATCAGAGGCACTATTACCTGATATGATTACATTATATAAATGATAGGATGAACCTCTATAAAGGTACATCCCACCCCCATCATCAGAAGAACTATTACCTAATATGGTTACATTAACTAAACTTGGGGATGAATCACTGCAGTACATCCCACCACCATCTTCAGAACTATTTTCTGATATGGTTACATTAACTAAACTTGGGGATGAATCATTGCAGTACATCCCACCACCTACATCAGCAGAACTATTATCTGATATGGTTACATTATCTAAACTTGGGGATGAATCGTCACTACAATACATCCCTCCACCATTATCAGAGGCATTATTACCAGATATGAATATATTCTCTAAACTCGGTGATGAATTATTGCAATACATCCCACCACCATCTTCAGAACTATTACCTGATATGGTTACATTTTCTAAACTCAGGAATGAATTATTGTTACAGAAAATTCCACCTCCAAAGCCGGAAGTAATATTACCAGATATGGTTACATTATCTAAACGAGGAGAGGAATCATTGTTACAACAAATTCCACCCCCCTCATCATAAGAATAATTTTCTGTTATTTCCACATACTTTAAAATGGGAGAAGAATTCCAATAACATAATATCCCTCCACCTTTAGAAATAGCATTATTACCTGATATGACCAATCTTTCTAAACGTGGTGATGAATTATTCCAACAGAAAATCCCACCACCATATTGTGCGTTACCGTTTTGAACCGTAAATCCTGTTAAAACAGCAGTTGTATCTTCACCATTTTGAAATCTTACAACACTATCCAAACTGTCTCCATCAATAATAGTATGCGCAATATAATAGGGATCCTGAGTCGTTAAAAACAATGAAGCAACTGTAATATTCTTTCCATCGTAGTTGATATTTTCTATATAGGTACCTGGTTGGGCTAAAACAGTATCTCCATTAGTTGAAGCATTTATACCACCTTGAATCGTTGCATAATCAGCTGGTACATTAATTATTGTAGCATGTAACATTCCTGTACATAGGAATAAAAGTGCAATTAAGAAAATCTTTCTCATTTCTTATCTCCTTTTTGATAAAAATTATCCATCATTTTATCACGATCATCTTTTTGGCAATTGAAGCACCGTTGGTTTCCACTCTATAGAAGTAAATACCATTTGTAACATTATTGCCATTTTGATCGGTACCATCCCATGTTGCATGTCCTTCGGTATGAGATTCCGTGACTGGATCGATAGTTTTGATGAGCTGACCTCGTATGTTATATATGGCAACCTTTGCATTCTCAACACCGACAGAAGTAGAGAATTGTATCTGTGTTTCTGAGAAGAATGGATTGGGAGCATTATGAATGTTAAGTAGTGATTCAGCTTCCGGATTTGATGGATCGGTTGACGGTGGTGCATAATGATAAAACTTAATAGAACAATATACCATTTGACCACCGGTATTATCTCCTACACCTTGAATATAACTCCCATAATCATTATCATCAAAGAAGTACATATCAATTTGTCCCCATCCATCTCCGAGATCTTTTATAATAGGATCTACATACGGATATACCGTTATCATATCAGCGAATTCAGGAAATGCAGTACTATAAATATCGGATAATTCTATTGGATCATACCAATAATAACCGTTACTATTTGATATCGCGATATGAATGATAGGATGGTGATAATAATCCTCATAACCGGGGATAGGGTGATTTGTCTGTTCTGTACAGAGCATTTTTGTTCCACTAACCCAGACCTGTGCCATCCAATTGTTTTCAAGGCAGACTGCCTGATGTTGAAAATTACCATAACCACTGGGCGAATAATCGTTGGATGCAATATCACACCAAGGATAAATCAGGGTATCACCATTTACAGTATCAATTTTCCATGGAACACTGAGTCCTGTCCAAGCGTCCGTTCCGGGCATGTTTGCCACATGACGAATGTCCCATGTGCCGTCGGCTTTATATACAACTTCTGCCTGGAATAAAAAAGCGTATTCTGGCCAATAGGTTATAGAACCTGCATCTCCATCCACATAGCTGATCCAAAAAAGTTCCGGTAAGTGAATATTACCTTCACTATCAAAAACAGCAGTTCGATTATTTGAACAATTATTTCCAGGAAAACCAACCCACACGTGAAGCGAATCAAAAGGATTGCCTTCATCATCCGTAAAACCAGGTACATTTTCCACTGCATACAGCACATATTCGTTCAGCATGCCGACATCAGTTTCATAAGAATGAAAATTATCATATGACCATGTTTCTCCACCATCATAGGAATCCCACACATAGAATCCTTGCGGAACTATCTCATTACCTGTAAGCCCATTTACATAACCGGCATAACCAAATAATGCGACATGACCTGCATTGAACGGATCTACTGCAAATGAAGGATAAGGACGGCAATCGATACCTGCTGCCGGATCTGACCAGTCACGGCAAATGTTAACAGGACCTGACCAATTGTTCTTGTCGAGTATAATATCAAGGTCTCCATACACATAGGAGTCTTGAGGGACGTCGATCCATCGAAGAATAGAATGCTCGATCTCACCGTCAGGATTTTGGTCACTTATCTGATATACACGATAATTTCCGGTAGTAGCATAATCCGGAGCCATTCCAATGTACATATAGGGCCAGAGATATTCGTCAACATAAGGTGTTGGTTGGTCAAAAGTTACGGGTGTCTTCCAGAAACCGGGAATGTACAGCAGACCGTAGTCATCAAACGTTGCACGTGTGTTTGTATCCTCAGGAGTGCTTGCACCCATAATATCATGCCAGGTAACTATTGGATCACCTGAAGCCGGGTGCATCGTCATGCTGGGATATCCCTGCCATGTGCTGGAAGTAGTAATAGTACCATATTCAATTGAACCATCTGGATGAACATATGCACAATAAACTCTTCTGTCAGCAGCAGTATTTGGGCGTCCGTGGAATACAAAGTATACTCCACCGAATGCATCTGGCTGGCGCATAAGAGCCCGACCGCAGAAACTACCCGGCATATAGTCGTAGTAGTTAGTAAAACCTGTGAGTGTAGTAGGTTCCTGAATGAATTCCCATTCATGAAAATAGGGTCTATCATTGCATCTTTTTGATGATGTAACTTTGAGATGCTCTGGTGCGGTGAGAGGAATAATGGCTTTGTTGTTTATCGGTTGTGGAATATCTTGAGTCCAGATAAATCCTACAAACATGAGGTATATCAAGCTAAATATAATTATTTTTTTCATTTCTCCTCCATATTAGATAACTAATAAATTTGTTTAAACTAAATATCTTAAATTCTTTCATAATATTATCCGTCTAGCGAGCATATAAAACCAACATCAACTTTATTTAATATAAATTCAAAATATTCATTTCTTTGTTGTCAAATTTATTCAATTCATTTTATTTTATATCCTATGAGACGACATAATTATATATAAAACTCACGCAGAGACGCAAAGATAGAAATACGCAAAGGCGCAAAGTGTAAAGAATGTAAAATAAAAAAAGGATATCATTGCTCCTCGTTAAGCTGAGGTTGAGTTAAGAGCAGGATACGGTTCTCTTTACCAATTCTCCCGACTTGTCGGGATAAAGCAATAACTTAAGAAGCCCATGCTTCTATGTACTTGAGGTGTCATGAACCATTCCATGACACAACTACTGTCAGGAAATGGTTACTGACAGCTCAGGAAGCGTTAAACTTAAGCACTTGTCACAAGTCTTTGAGCTTGTGATAAGTTCGACCACAAGAAATTAAATTTGACAAAAAGAGTTGCCTTCACCTTTTATGCATTCAAAGGATTTCAAACAGTTTTTAACAAGAAGCGGAAAAACATAGTATCCAGCAATTTACAAAATTCAATCAGCATTTTATCGGATTTGTAATAAGATATTGAAAACAAAGGAATAATAATGTATAGCTTTTATAATAAACAATTAATAAGAACTAACCAACTTAGATTAGGTAGTCAATGAAAGCAACAATTGCTTTTTCCATTAGTACACCTAATCTTATGTTATACGGCTTTAAATCACTAACAAGATCGTATACAAAATATAAGGAGTCCACATTTGATTAATCTACATGAAATTGAAAAAAAAATCAATGATGTTGATATTTTGCAAATCTTTACGACCGATCTTAACGGCAGACCTGTAACCCTTCAAGTCCATGCAGGAGATATCGAAGCGTTTTTCAAAAAAGGAGTCGGTTTTGATGGAAGCTCTGTCCCTGGCTATGGGACTGTGGATGATAGTGACAAACTATTGATTCCCCTCCCGGAAACCTTTAGAAATGTTGGATTTAGCCAAGAAAAACTTGGATTTCTAATCGGTAAAATCAACGAAGAATATGGGGAGCGCTCCCTTCTTGATCCAAGAGCATTGTTGGAAAAAGTGGTTAAACAAGCTGAAGATGAATTTGGTTTTCATTTTTTAACTGCTCCTGAACATGAATTTTTTCTATTAACCACGGATGTATTCAGTAAAGATATCCACACAGACAATGCGGGTTATTTCCATGCTGATCCCCAGGATAAGGGCGAAGCAGTGAGAAAAGAAATTGTTGCTGCATTAAAAAGATGTGGCATTCAGTTTGAAAAAATGCATCACGAGGTCACTCCATCCCAACACGAAATCAACCTCGGTGCGCTCGATCCACTCAAGACAGCAGATCGAACCATTCTTTTTTCCTACATCACCAAACGAGTAGCTTATGAACAGAATTTGCACGCTACGTTCATGCCCAAACCGTTTAACGGTCACAATAGGAATGCCTTGCATATACATATTTCGGCCCAGGACCTGGATATGAACCACGTATTTTATGATGCGACCGCGCCAAATAATCTGAGTGAAACGGCCCATCATTTCATCGGTGGAATTTTAAAATACGCCAGGGAAACGTCCATTATAATGGCAGCAACTTTTAATTCATATAAAGCATATGTTGTTGGTAAAGAGGCGCCGATTGTGAGAGGGTGGGGGATTAAAAACCGAAGTTCCATGGTCAGAATACCTTATGCAGAAGGAGCAAAAGACACAAGAATTGAAATCCGCTCTCCAGATCCATCTGGAAATATTTACCTTCAGCTTGCCACCTTAATCGGTATGGGTCTTCAAGGAATTCGAGAGAAGGTCGACAACGGTGATCCCGATATTGGCAGTAATTATGTGACTGAAAAAGCCACCCATCTCCTTGACACTAATTTTCTGCCAAGAAATATGTTTGAGGCTTTGGTGGAAGCGGAGAACAGTCAATTTTTAAGAAATTTTATGGGAGAAGCACTTTACAACCAGTATATGTTACTGAAAATCAACGAATGGGAAAATTATCGAACTTTTGTAACCCCCCGTGAACATAAAATGAATCTTCATATCTAAAAAGCATGATTTGTATGATAATAAAACATTTCCTGTTTTACCATACTTTACATAGCATTATTTTTTTCCTGATAGTCAAAAATATTTAGGGGTTAAGTCTTTGTTTTAATTAAGTAAATTCTCTTTTACGGTTCTTGACTTTTTGAATAGCCCAAAAAATCAATATTGTTGTGACAAACTTGCATTTTAAAAAATAGATTGGAATACATTAATTGCATAGGGAAATTAATGGTATCGAAAACGCCACATAACAAAAAAATCAAGCAGACGCAAAAAGCCGCGCCGCTTATTTTCGCGTTCAGTGTATAAAGCTTGCCAGATTATTCCCTATTGCGCCACCACTGAAATTAGGCACAAAGCTTCTGCCAGTCCTTCCTGACCCAAAATTCGCAATAGGGTAAGGTCATAGACATATGGCTGACATTATGATTTCACATTAATAGATACTATACTTTAATAATCTATAATTTCATTCGGCTATTTCCTAAAAACTATTTTGATTTTCCGGCATATAGGTAAAATAAACAATTGCAGCTTTCTCTTCTTTTTGATTTCCGAATCATCACTCGGTGTTCAATTTTATAGGAGGAGTAGTCAGGAAAATAGGCAAATAACCAAAGAACCCAGAAAGGGAAATAAAAGAAAAAAGCCTATTTCTAAAAATCTAAACCGCTCAATTTTGCAAATAAATTCCAGCCTAAAATGCAAAAACGCCGTTAAATTCAAATGAAGATTGAAACATAATCTGGACTGAAACCGTTTGAAAAACAGTATGCACGCCAGTTGAGAGATTGCATCGCACTCCGGAAGGGATTCCTGATTTAAATTTATAAGAAAATTATAATTTATTGTCTTTCCAGCACTTTCTTTCCAGCACTTTCTTGACATATAGGCCGATCAATGTTTTACTCTTTAAGTATACTTTATTATTTTTCTTTCCCATATGATATTTCAATCAATGTTTTTTCCGTTAAATACGGAACGCATAATGATATCAATTTTAATACAGCCGCCAGTTGAGATACAGTAAACTGAAATATCAATCGGGTCGGTAGAGTGCTGGAAAAACCGATTATTGTGCCTTTGGAAAATTTTTTTGACTTTAAAGGAATCGAGAATGTCGTTTGAATGCATATGCTATGAAAAAGAGGAAAACATTGCTACCATTGGGTTGAACCGGCCCCGGGTATTAAATGCCATGAACCGGCAGCTTTGGCTGGACCTTGAAGCGGCGCTTGACGATGCCGGCAAAGATCCAGTCATCAAGGTTCTTATTCTGACGGGAGAAGGCCGGGCGTTTTCAACCGGTGCGGACCTGAAGGAATCCAAAACCCGAACCCTTGACGAATACCGCGATTAC
>Ga0307991_1000015_pt1 | contig 165841 bp, 149 predicted proteins | sample EllFjometagen131_FD_203146 | JGI IMG/M metagenome (GOLD analysis project Ga0307991, IMG submission 203146) | Marine microbial communities from Ellis Fjord, Antarctic Ocean - #131 | ecosystem: Environmental > Aquatic > Marine > Unclassified | place: Southern Ocean | collected 2014-10-08
GAGAGGAAGCAGATTAACATGAAATCGCAGCGCCATGAGGTGTTTGCTTAATATGTTGGATGCCTGGAAAGTGTCTCTTATTTTTTAAGCGATCTTGTCCGAATTACTTTGACGACATACAGCTCTTTGAAATTATGAATACAATAAAGGAGGATGCCTTATGGCACAGTACAAAAGAAGGCTTAGAAAAGGCTTCAGATGGTACTACAAAGTCAGCTACAATGGCAGAGTCCACTTTTCCAAGTGTATCTATCTGTCAAAGGTGGAAGCCAAAAAGGCTGAAGCTGAGTTGCTGTCTGAACTAGAAGATCAGGAGCGCCACCCTAATCGGGATATGACAATACAGCTTTTTGACCTTATGAATGAACGTCTTGATTATATCAAGGCAAACAACAGCGAGAAGCACTACTCTGAGAGTCAGCGATACCTCAAAGCATTTTATCGCTATATAGGTAACATCGTAGTACAGGATATTACGAAAGCTGACATTAATCGCTTTCTAGTTGGAGTGGCAACCGCTCAAAAGCAGAAAAAGGATAAGAAAGGTAAGCCTATTAAGACTACCAACTATCCTGTGAATGCACTCCTTAGAGTAATAAAGGCTCTTTTCTATTACGCCATTGAAACCTATGAGCTTAATATGAGAAATCCTTGCAAGGGGATTGACTTCTACCCGATTGAGAAAAGGATGAAGTACATTCCGAGAGACGAGGAATTAACTGCCCTACTTCTACTTTGCGATGAGGAACAAAAGTTCCTAGTAGAGTTCTTACTAGGAACTGGTGCAAGGATTGGTGAGGCTATAGCTCTAAAAGGTGAAGATGTCGGTGATGACTATGTAGTTCTATACACCAGAAAATCGCAGGGTGGAAATAGAATACCAAGAAAAGTACCGAAGCCTGATTGCCTGGGTGGTAAAACATTCCAAGCTGATGAGCGAGTATTCAGCAGGTGGGTAGACAAACCTCGCTTTCTAAAAAGAAAGGTAAAGAAGCTAAAAGGGCATATTTGGGGATGGCATAGCCTACGCCACAGATATGCTTCATTACTATCAAAAGAGGGCAAACCCCTATTTGAGATAATGAAACTCTTAGGTCATTCGAACCTGTCTACAACCCAAATTTACCTTCAATTGCTGTAATTCTGTAGCCAGACTGTAGCGAAAATTAAAAGGGACTTATACTATAATAGCGTAAGTCCCTATTTTTTTTGGACAAGATTTATTATTTTCACGATCTGTATCATGTTGTATTTACTAGAAAAAGAATAGCCCCCAGCCACCGAAGTGGCCAAGGGCTTGGGGGGGTGGGCGCTGAGGGATTCGAACCCCCGACCCCCTGCTTGTAAGGCAGGTGTTCTAAACCAACTGAACTAAGCGCCCGTTTGTCAATCGCCGGAAACCCTAGTGATACAAGGCTTAGGCGGCGTGAATATACATGGTGAAGCTCCCGTTGCAAATTTTTTCTGAGAATCCTTTTCTCTCCCGTTTTTCTTCCCGTTTCAGGGCTGAGTGTCTCTCATCTCTCCCGAAGCTACTGTGCGATACTAGTTGGATGGAAATATAGAGGGTTTAAGCTGTTCTTCGGAGATTCCTGATCAATTGATCGCATTGCACCTTTCAACCGTGAAATAGTGCCTTATTCCGGCTCTAGTAGTGTATCGCCCTAATTTCATGAAATACTGAGACCAAAGATATTGGAGCCCCAGAGTTCAGGATTTTCTGAGTTGAAAAGAAATTGAAATTCAGGTCACTGTGGTCACTGTACCAGCTGAAAGTCAAACAATTCATGACAAAGAGGCAGTGACCACACCCACCAATTCAGATTACTAGAATGCCAAAAAAAAGCCCTCGCAGAGGAGGACTTTTTCATGAAGTTTTTTCTCTACTGATCGTATGGGATATTGACGAAAACCCTACCCCCTTCAACCTCTGTTATCGTAATATCTAATACATTCCCATTATCTAGAATCGCAATAGCACTATGTAACCCAGTATCGTCATAGTCATCTATTTTAACTCCAATGCAGGTAGCAGCATCTGCTCCCAGTTCATCCTGGAGGATTTCGGTAACGAGTGACATCGCAGTATCTTCAAGTTGTTGCTGTCCACCGCCTGTACTTAGTGTTAAACTCAGAATAAATACCCCTATCCATCCCCAGAAATAGTGTTTATCCTGGTTTAAAAGAATAGCTCTTTTCCACAAATATACGGGTATCAAAACTACCCACGCTACATGAGGCATATCCACATTTTTTGTTTTTAACTCCTTATAGTCGAGAGAGAAAAATATGATATTTAGTAAAAAATAGATCCATATTAGATCTTGTCCTGCAATTAGTTCAAACAGCAGTCCGATTATCGGTGCTATAACGAGTAGCCATGCATACTTATCGTTTAGAATAGCTGAAACAACTTTTCGGCCATCAACTTCCATTTTAGATATTCCTTTCAGTTTTGAGAGAACTTAGTGGTACTAATTATTTCGGCTATAATCAAATGATCCATCTTTTTTATAGAAGATCCATTCGCCAGCTTTTTGACCGTCTTCGTAACCCCCTTCTTCACTTTTTTTACTATTTTCCAACCAGTTAGTCCACTTTCCCGATTTTTTACCTTTTATGTAACCCCCTTCTTCCTTCCTGTTTCCATTTTCATGCCAGGATTCAAACTTTCCAGTTAACCGCGAGAGGTAATAGTCGTCCCAGGAATTTCTCTTATATTTTTGGTAAGTGCTTTTTTCACTCACTTGACCATTTTCATAATACTTGATCCAGTCACCTATTTTTTCACCAAACCACTCAAAATATGCACCATCCTCACTCAGTTGACCATTTGGATGCCAACTCACCCATTTCCCATATTTATAACCATCCTCATATGTGCCCTCTTCACTTTTCTGACCATTTTCATGCCAATGCACCCATTCTCCTATTTTACTAGGATCTACATGCTGTACATCGATCTTCTTCTGAACACCTTCTTCTTTTTTATTCCCATTTTCGTACCAGAATACCGAATGGCCATCTTCAGACCCATTTACAAATTCTTCTTCAGACTTTATAGCTCCGCTCTCATACCAAGATGTTTGCAAGCCATCCCTCTTGTTATCTTTGAATAACTCTTCAGATTTGTTAGTTCCGTTCTCATACCAAGATGTTTGTAAGCCATGTTTTTGTCCTCCTTTGTAAGTAATAGTTTCTTCTTTCTTACCACTGGAGTCCCATGTGGTTCTCAGACCGTGTTCTGATCTTGATTTGTATGTTGTATGGAATACTGCAATTGGACCTTCATCTCCTGCTCTATAGCAAATAACCCCACCCTCACTATCCGGCCGACGAGTATGCTCACGATACATCACACCTCTACAGCTATCTCCATCAGCATCAAAGAAACTCCACTCTCTATTGTATTCCCCTTTGTCGTACTCTCCAATCCACCTCTTTTCACCCGTGTCGTACCAATATGACCAACGCCCAACCTTTCGAGTAAAGTCCCCTCGACCGTATTCATCTTCGTGTTTTTCATATGTACCCTCTACCTGTTTGATACCGTTTTCATACCAACCCGAATAGGGACCATCAAGCCTGTCATCTTTTAGGCTATAAACATTCTTCTTATTCCCATTTTCGTACCAGAAAGTCCATTGCCCTTTTTGGTTGTCTTCGCTAAATATTCCTTTGGATTTCGGATTGCCATTTTCATAATAATATGTCCAATGACCATCTTTTTTTCCCTCCTTATATTCCCCCCCTGCTTTGCTATTCCCGTTCTCGTACCATGAGATTATTTTCCCATTCATTTTTCCATTTGAAAAGCTATACTCTATTTGCTTTTTCCCATTTTCATACCAGATCACACTCGATCCATTTTTTACATCATTGGCGTAGGTGTCTTCTACCTCCTTATTCCCATTTGAATAATACGAGATCCACAATCCGTCTTTTTTTCCATCTAGTAGATTTCCTTCACTTTTTTTTCCCCCATTTGCATTCAGTGAAAATACTGGACCAGAAAATGGATCAAGATCATCTTTAGTTACATATGCCCCACGTACTTCAAGCAAGTCAACTTTATAATTTTTGGGCTCTTGAGAACACCCAGCTATTAGAACCACAAATAGAATGAATGATAATGGTTTCTGCATTTTTCGTTCTCCATTTTTTTAGATTTTTTCCGATTTATTCGACACAAGTACACAGTTTTACTCTTTTTTTCTGGCTATCCGTTAAACACAATTCTATGTCCGATCTAGAGGCTGAATGAACCTATAGTGACAACTAATCCTGTAAAGGATCAGCTGAAGGGACAATCAGTCTCATGGAGTTTCTTGGACATAAGGAACCCCCTGAAAGCCTCAAGCGGCAATCGCGAAACGACCGACTCAAATGAACCTACATAGGTAACTTCCAAGGGGATAAAGAAATATCCTCTTGTTCTATGTAGGCTCTTTTCGATTTGGCCTTTTGATCGTTTCGCGGCTAGAATTTACATGACGGTACTATGATTTACAATGATGAAGAATAGTGCATCGAATTTATGAATTCTTGGATGTAGATAAGCCGCCTCCCGTCACTCTAGATTGAATCTCTTTTAATGCCTCTTTTTCAGCTGTTTCCATGGGTTCTCCACCTTCATAGTGGCGTATACCACAGCGTTCATCCCATTGATAGAGAAGATCTTCCAACTCTGTTTCATCCTTGGCGAGCGGCTTCAAGAGTCTCAGAACATTTTTAGGGTACTTACTTTCATCAATCATTTCTGTTCTCTTCTCTCAACGCTTCTTTTTCAGCTTCTTTTATGGGCTGTTCGCCATCAAATTCACGAATGGCTGCTTGCTGTAAGAACTGAGAGAGAAGGTCTTCCAGACGAGCACTATCCTGGGTTAGTAGTTTTAGAATTCTGAGAGTATTTTCTAGTTTTTTACTTTCATCATCCATGTTTGATTTCCCTTTCCTTAGTATTCATCTGGAAACAACAGCGTTCCCACATAGTGATCGTGATAGTCATCTACCTTGAACCAGACCGTTTCAGGTATTTCTATCCTGAGACTGGAGATGATCTTTTTCTCATTCAATTCATTGGTCTGAAAATGATAGCCAGATAGTCTCACTTGAACCTGTCCAGAGGGAGTTGGTGAGAGTACGAACATATCATACATGTGATCATTGAAGGTCTTTATCATCTCGATCAGGATGATGTTGGTCTCCTGAAAACCCAATTCTGAGAGAACTCTTCTGGTTGAGAAAACCTGCAAGTTTTTCCCAGGGAATCCGAGAGGACTGGGATGAGGTGTAGAATGATATTCATCCTGCACAGGGTTAGTGTGTTGCATAGAATATTTTCTCCATGTTGGTTGTTAGAGGTATCCCTCCCCCCGTCCCCATAGCAGAAAACCTACCTAGGGTTATAGATGAACTGACAAGCCAAGAAAGCTTTCGATTTTAGGCTAGGAAATGTCTGTCTGTGAAGGGACGAAAAGAGTGGGGATTGTTTATAATTATATACATAATTAAAATATATGTCTGAAGGTCTTTTCAATACGGAACCTAGAAAAACTGAATAGTTCCGAGAGGTGAATATTCAGGCTTCAGAGAGTCCGGAAATCAGAAGTTCAGAGCTTCTTGTTTCACATCTCTCAGAGTTTTCGGAATTCAGGTCACTCAGGTCACTGCCACATCGCTTCTGGTAGGAAAGATTGGGATAGACACAGTGATCACCCCTCACTTTTCAGGTCACTGGAGTGATCACTCTTTTTCATAGAATTCAAGAGCATCTGCTCGAGTGGCAGATGTTGAATCCTCTGGAAGGCATATACCCTATAGGTTTTCAGATTCTAGAGCACTTTCCTACCCTTTCATCTCTACCCGTTTTTCATTTATTAACCAGAAAGCTAAGCGTCGGCTACTTGAGCTCCTGGAACCAATTGATGTTAGATCAAGAGGCTATTTTTATCTATTTATTGTTTGATCTAAGTTACAAGCAGATTAATCATAGACCGGTATCCTTGATAGTATCCCGAAAGCAACTACAATCAGGTTTTATCACCTTTTTTCTGTGCTGATAGCATTTCTTCTGCGATTTTCTTTAGTTCTTCAATCCGTTCTTCGCTATGAGTGATGGGGTCCGTATCATCAACTTCAGCTAGGCTAGCACCACTCTCTTTCAATTGTTTTCGTATCTCAAGTTGAGACACCAAATGAATTGCTTCAGCTTGTTCTATTTCTTTATCAATCTCTTCATTAGAATTTACCATAACTCCCTCTCCTTAGTTTTAATTGGACTGACTCTCTTCTCTTAACGGATACCTACCTTCTAGATATATGTATAATTATTCCTTTTCAAACAATAAAGATAATTTTGTATACTGGGAACAACAGCGTCCCGATGTACTTGTCGTGATGGTCATCTACTTTGAACCAGACCGTATAAGACTTTCCCCTATCCGCTTGTCACTTAGTCATGCAAAAATGTAGTTAATCCGTATAGAATATCAACAGTGGAGACGCAACGATTTCATGAAATTGGTGTAGTTGAGCTGATTTATATCGAGTCGGCTCCAAGCTCTCCCACGATTTCTTTCAAATCTATTTATTACCGTTTTCATAATGTCCCCAATAAAAAAAACATGGTCACTTTTCCAGTAGATTACAGATGCTACAGAACAAGTTGCAAAACCGACAATGAGGGTGAAAATCCCATATTCACAACTCTCAGTTTTTCAGAATTCGAATCAGAGGATTTTTCAAATTTCACGGTACATCAGAATTCTTCATTACTCAGATAATTATTAACATCTGCCACTCAGTCAGCTGTTATATCCTCTGGAAGGCTTATACCCCATGGGTTTTCGGCTTAACGAGTTTTTCCCCACCCGTTGAACCTTACCCGTTTTCCATACTTTCAGGGTTTCAGCCTTCCAGATTCACTTGTCTCCAGATTTCTAGATTTCTGGCTCTCCAGAATTCCATCATCCTGGATTGTTGTGGTACTGTATTCCCAGTGAGACACTCATCTGTACTTCTGATGAGTTTCTGATATTGTCGTTTACTAACTCAGGTGGAACTAAGTATGCATCTCCACCGATATCCGATGTTACAAGAGCTATCAAGTAATAACCTCCTTCTAGTTCAACAAGAACATCGAAAATATCTTCAGATTCCAGTAATGATTTACCGTTTACTGTTGAGATCTGAGCTAGTTCACCTTCACTTTCGATCTCGAAACACCCACCCCCTATTTCTTCCTTGAGTAGAATTTCAGGTGAGATGTGCATCTCATTCAAGTGATCTTGTAGGGGCTTTGGACAATCTTTTAGAAATTTATGCATTTTCATTTTTATTCTCCATTAGATAGCTGATCATCTAGGCATCTTTACACTCACAGACCCCTCTCATGGGTGATAATGTCCGGAAAATCTTCAGCCAATCGTCGCATACTGAAGGCTGCATAGGTCATTGTGACTGAGATGCTTGAATGTCCAAGTTTCTTGGCAACACTGTAGAGATCCCTTTCTTGAAGATATGTCCGCAAGGCATAGGTGTGTCTCAGTGAATGTAGCTTCTTCCCTTCGATTCCATTGTCCTTACAGGCTTGAGTGAAACGCCGACTGAAGTACATGTGGGAATGAGTTGTTGGATCAGTACCCTGCTTACGTGGCTCGATGTGGGTTTTCCTCTGCATTTCCTTCACAGTCATGATCTGTCTCTCATTGAGATAGATTTCCCTTTCACGGCCTGATTTCGAGTGAATTGGTGCGACTATGAGGAACGATCCTATGATCTCACCTTGGATCGGTTCCTTCGCCCGCATTCCCGTGTCACGATATAGAGTGAATACTCGTTTCAGATAGTCATCAACACGTCCCAGAATCAGCTTGAATTCAGCATTGGACACATACACTGGCTTCACACCCCTGATGGGGATCTGCTTCAGGATAAGAGGCTTTTCATACACTCCTGTCCTCTTCATCCACTCGTACCATGTTCTTAGATTCCGGATAGTAATATTGATTGTAGCGTCTGCGTATTCTTTCCTCCTCATATAGTGCTTAAAACCATCAATATCCGCTTGAACTAGACTTTCAATATCTCTACTCCATTTCAGATATCTTTTCAGTCTGTTGAATGACTGTTCGATCATTTCCAGAGATGAATCTCTGAGAGGTGCGTCCAGATCGTTCCTCCTGGCTTTCATGTACTGAGCTACAGCTTCTCCAACCTTGAGGCGTTTAACCTTTGTTACTTCATCCTCCGCTTCCCAGGAAAATTCGAACTTCTCACCCTCCCTGAGAGCGGGTTCCATTCTGTGAATTTCCATCAATCTTCGAGTTGCTTCAGCCTTTATTCTGGTTCCCAAGTTAATGCAACGTTCTGTCTTTTTCTCATCTGTCGTGATGCGGATTCGGGCATAGTAGACTCTACCCAATTTTCTTAGGCGTGCCATTGTGTTACCTCCTTACATAGGGTTATTGCATGAAAAAACGGCCATTCCCCGAAGAGAATGGCCATTAGTGATAGATTATAGATGTTTTGATTTAGGACGTCGAAAAAGGGCAGGGATTCATTCTTGAGCCTCCCTTGATCCGCTCATTCCGTGAGACTATTGGCTTCTATGATGACTATAGTAGCCTCTAATAGATAATATATTAATATATCATATTTCAATGCGCCTCGCCCTGAGATGACTCTCGTGCTTTCAATAGAGATTGAACTGCTTCTACCCCTAGAGCCGAATAGGTCATTCCATCCTGTAAGGCCTGTATCCTAAATTTTCTAAGCAGATTATCGGGGATCAGAATTGTGAACTTCTTGATATCCGTGTTAGCTGATGTTTCTTTAGCTGTCTGTGAGTTTCTTGGTGAAGGTCGAGTCGCTCTTCGAAGCCTGGGACTTGGCTTTCTTTCTTCAGTTTTTACTGGTATCTGTTTCTTCACAGCCTCCTTCTTCGGAGGTGTGACTTGCTTCTTTTCTTCCGCTCTAGCTTCATCGACTGAAATGATCGTTCGTTTCCGTGTAACATCTGGATCTGGATCAGAATTAATCTCGCCAGTCTCCGGACTGATATACTCATCAACGTTGTAGGTTTCACTCATTTCTGGATTTCCTTATTTTCTGGAGTTAGAATTTCTGTCTTATTAGATTGTTCAGAATTTCTGGAATCCTGATGTTAGGTTCATCTATTTTCCTGGAAGTTGGAAAGACAGAGACTTGGCTTGAATTATGGGGGAATTAAGGCTTTTTATGGGAAAAATGGGGAAAACTGATATAGTCATCACATTGAAGCATACAGCATCGAAATAACATCATATTCCTGCTTATACAGCAGCCTGTCCTGCTTGATGTAGATTGGAAACCAACTCACAGCAACAACTATAGCTTTCTCACCCAACCTGAATGGATATCTCCAGACCAGGATAAAGACCCCTATCATAAGGATTTATACCTTGATTCAGTCCCTCCCTCCTGATAGTATCTTTCCAATAGCTACAATAGTTCCTAATGGGGGCAGATGATCCTGTAAATCTCGTGGTAAATTTGAATTGAGACATGAATACTCAAAGCGATCCACGCATATATAAAAGGTAGTTCTACATGGCCAAGCAAGTTAAAACCAAGACTGATGAGCCCATCGAAAAACAACTCTGGAAAGCTGCCGATAAGCTCCGAAAAAATATTGATGCAGCTGAGTATAAGCACATTGTCCTGGGACTCATCTTCCTGAAGTATATCTCAGATGCCTTCGAAGACCTCCATGGTAAGCTAAAAAGTGGTGAAGGTGAATACGCTGGAGCTGATCCCGAAGATAAAGATGAGTATAAAGCTGAGAATGTGTTTTTCGTACCTGAAATAGCCCGTTGGTCCTATCTTCAATCCCAGGCTAAACTTCCTGAAATCGGGAAGGTGGTTGATGATGCCATGGATGCTATTGAGAAGGATAATCCTTCACTTCGGGATGTACTCCCTAAAGTCTATGCCCGAGGTAACCTGGACCCAACTAGCCTAGGTGGAATGATTGACCTCATTGGTAACATTGCTCTTGGAGATGCCAAAGCCAGGAGTGCTGATCTGTTAGGTCATGTTTTCGAATTTTTCTTAGGTGAGTTCGCACTGGCTGAAGGTAAAAAGGGCGGACAGTTCTATACCCCCCGCTCTGTTGTAGAATTGCTAGTCGAAATGCTTGAGCCTTATAAAGGAAGAGTTTTCGACCCTTGTTGTGGATCCGGTGGATTATTCGTTCAATCAGAAAAGTTCGTAGCTGACCATCAAGGTAAAGTGAATGATATCTCCATCTATGGACAGGAAAGCAATCAGACTACCTGGAGACTTGCTAAGATGAATCTGGCTATCCGAGGTATTGATAGCTCTCAAGTAAAATGGAACAATGAAGGTTCTTTCCTGAATGATAGTCACAAGGATTTAAAAGCCGACTATGTAATCGCTAACCCGCCCTTTAATGATAGTGACTGGAGTGGTGATCTACTCAGAGGTGATGGACGATGGAAGTATGGTGCTCCCCCTCCAGGAAATGCGAATTACGCTTGGATACAGCACTTTCTCTACCACTTGAGCCCTAATGGTCACGCTGGTTTCGTTCTTGCTAAAGGTGCCCTAACATCCAAGACCTCTGGGGAAGGTGATATCCGCAAGGAGCTAATTGAAGCCCGCATGGTTGATTGTGTTGTCAATATGCCAGCTAAGCTATTTCTCAATACTCAGATTCCAGCTAGTCTATGGTTTCTGAGCCGGAATAAAACTCATAGACGAGAAGAGATTCTATTCATTGATGCTCGTAATCTTGGTCATCTAATCAATCGCAGAACTCGTGAATTTTCCTCTGATGACATTGCTACGATAACCAATACCTATCACAACTGGCGGAATCCTGAGGGTGATTATGAGGATGTAAAGGGATTCTGCAACTCAACATCTATCGAAAGAGTCAAAGAGCTGGACTATGTTCTCACTCCAGGGCGTTATGTTGGATTAGCAGATGAAGAAGATGATTTTGATTTCAATGACCGATTTAGTCAGTTGAAGGCGGAGTTTGAGGATCAGCTTAAGGACGAGGCTAGGCTTAATGAACTCATCAAGAAGAATCTAGCGAGAGTTCAAATCAATGGGTGAATGGCCTGAATATATCATAAAAGACATTGCATTGACAATGGCGGATGCCCCCTTTGGATCGAACCTGAAGACAAAGGACTATCAGAGTGATGGTGTGCTTGTGATTCAAGGTAAAAATATTCAGGGTAGGAATTGCAAGTGGGATGATGTCAGATACGTTTCAAGAGAAAAATTTGATTCCCTAAAAAGACATCATGCAATACTGGGAGCTCTAGTTTTTCCAAAGGTTGGTACAATTGGAAAAGTAGGGTATTTAACACACCCCAAAGATGAGAAATATTTCCTTCTTTCTACCAATACCATGATGCTTGAAGTAGATCCAGATATAGCACTGACAGATTTCGTTTTTTACTACTTTTTGTCACCTCATGTTCAGCGAAATATTCAGAATATGAGTTCGAGCTCGGTTCAACCAGTCTTTAATTTTACATCTCTTAAGCACTATCCAATTTTCCTGCCACCACTCCCTGAACAAAAAGCCATTGCCTCAGTCCTGTCCAGCCTGGATGATAAGATTGATCTGCTCCACCGTCAGAATAAAACCTTGGAAGCCATGGCAGAAACGCTGTTTAGGCAGTGGTTTTCCGGCGCAGATTATTCGAGTTCAATTGCTTCCCTGATAGAACTGCAGAATGGTTATGCCTTTAAGGGTAGGGATTTTCAGGAGTCCGGAGAGAATAGAGTCCTAAAAATAAAAAATATCTCTGGTGGAGTTGTTGATATCTCTTCAACTGATTTCATAAGTGGGTCAGTTTCGGATTCAATAGATGGCAAGTTCAGCATAGTCGAGGGAGATGTGCTCTTTGCTATGACAGGGGCGAAAATAGGTAAAATGGGAATAATCCCTAGACCAGAGTCACCGCTCTGGCTAAATCAGCGAGTTGGTCTTTTTAAAGAGCGATACAAAGGCTCACGTTTCCTTGCATATCTCCATTTGGACTCTGAATATGGAAAGGATTACATAGAAAATACGGCAACTGGAAGTGCCCAACCAAATATTAGCGGTACAGATATTGAGAACTGTGAATTTCCTTCTGTTTCAGAAGAATTAATAATTACATATTCTGAACAACTTGCGACACTCTATGGAAAAGTAATTTTTAACTTAAATCAAATTCATACTCTTGAAAAGATGAGAGATACACTACTTCCAAAACTAATGAGTGGTGAAATCCATGTGGAAGCTGGCCACTAAGGATTCTTCAATAAATGAAAAGATTAAATAAAATAATTGATAACCATGGCAGATGGTCAGAACTAAGCACATATACTAATAGGATCGAAACCTATTTAAAATCTGATTTCAGTCAAGCTCTTGAGAATGCAAAAGCATTACTAGAAGCAATCGCTAGGGAAATATGTTCTTCCAAAGGGGTAGAGATAAGTGAATCTATTAATTTTAGCTCACTAATAAAAAAGGCATTTTCAGCCATCGGTTATTCTGGTGATACCCTAGTCACTCAAATTTCTTCCGCTCTTGCTAATATTGGTCAACAGATGGGGAACCTACGAAATGACATTGGCGTCACATCCCATGGGAAAACACTTGAAGAACTGAAAGAGAGAAATAACCTAGTTGATGAATTGACTAAAGAATTCTTAATAGATACGACTGTGATTGTTGCATCATTCCTAATCCGTACTTTCGAGAACCAAAATCCATTGAGCGGAGTGCGAAGCGTTAAACCTGAGCTACACTATGAAGAAGAGGATGCATTTAATGACTACTGGGATGATTCCTTTGGTGAGTTTACTATGGGTGACTATTCATTTCCGGCAAGTGAAGTAATGTTTTACGTCGATTACAACGACTATGTCAAGGAACATGAAATATATACTGAAGACGAAGGATGATAAAAATCACTGATTCAGAAGAGGCAATAATGCCAAAAACATTCAACACCTACTGCGACGAGAGCACCCATCTTCAGAATGATGGTATGCCATATATGATTATCGCTTATATCAGTACAGCCTACAATCAACTCAAGCAGCACAAAGAACATATAAAGCTTTTAAAGCGTAAACATAAGTTCACCAACGAGGTTAAATGGTCGAAGGTTTCAAAATCACAATACCCCTTTTACAATGACCTCATTGAATATTTCTTCTCAACAGACCTAAAATTTCGGGCAGTTATAGTGGATAAGAAGCAGATCGACGAATCTCTGTCTGAATTTACGTATGATGATTTTTACTATCGTATGTATTACCAACTTCTTTTCCATAAAATAAATCCGGAATACACGTACAATATCTATCTCGATATAAAGGATACAAATGGGCAAGCAAAGCTGCGGAAGTTGAAAGATATTCTCCGCATTAACCACTCAGTCAGGAATATCCAATTCATCAAATCGCATGAAAGTACCCTTATGCAATTAACTGATCTGCTCATGGGGGCAATTAACTACCATATACGAGGGTTAAATACAGTAACAGCCAAGACCAACCTGATTCGAAAAATTGAGCAGCATACAAAAATCTCACTCAAAGAATCGACTCCGAAGTCAGCCGAAAAATTCAACTTATTCTTCATTGATCTTAAATAGGTCTCAGTCATGCCTTTCAATCTGATAAAAAACTATCCTGATCTACTTGAGATTTCACAGTATAATCTGAATGAACGTGATGAGATGCTAAGAAAAATCTTTGATCGTGATATACAGGAGAATCAAGATTTCAATTTTCGTGAAAAAACAATCTATCCCCTCAAAACGGATGGTGATATTGATATGGACACTCTATTCAATCATTTAATAACGAAGCAAACTGAAATTGAGGATGAAACTGGTAGAAGGTACAAGAAACGTGTATTCGAAAATGACAGGTCAATTCGCCTACACTGGGTAAAATTCCATATTGATGAGCAGAAAGAGGATAAAATCGAAATATTTAGCGTTGAAGAACGTGATCAGGTGAGTAGAACGAATGTATTACACACTTATATCTGGAATGTAGAGAGTAGGTATGTTATAGTGTTAGAAGTACAACGACATCAAAGGGGCTACTTTTTACTAAGCGCTCACTACCTTAATGAAAAATGGGGTCCTAAAAAAATGAAGAAGAAGCTGAAGAAAAAATTGGCAGATGTATTATAAAAAGCAAAGCTCGAAACATTTCTGGATATTCCGAGCTTCGAAACTCCTTCTTCCTAAATATGGTAAGATGAGCTATGAATTATAAATATGTTTCTCTCGATTCACAAGTAAAATTGTTAACAAAAGTTAACCAATGATTTTCTATTATGACTAAAATTACTGAATCTGAAATCGAACATTTCGCCATCGAGCTTCTCGAAGCACAAGGCTATTCCTACACCTATGGTCCATCAATCGCACCTGATAGTGAGGCCCCAGAGCGTGAATCCTTCGAAGATGTAATACTCATGGACTGCCTGAGAACGAATGTTGGACATATAAATCCAAACATTCCTGATAGTGTTCGTGAAGATGCAATTAAGCAACTCCTTCGGTTGAACTCACCAGAACTGATAGCTAACAATGAATCTTTTCACAGAATGTTAACAGAAGGCATCAAAGTCACCTATCAGCAGAACGGGAGTGAACGGGGTGATCTGGTCTGGCTCATAGATTTTCAACATCCTGAGAATAATGATTTTCAGGTGATGAATCAATTCACTGTCATTGAAAACAATGTTAACAAGCGCCCTGATGTGATCCTCTTCGTCAATGGATTACCTCTCGTAGTCATCGAGCTTAAAAATCCAGCAGATGAGAATGCAACCAATCGATCAGCGTTTAAACAGCTACAGACTTATAAACAAGCCATACCCAGTCTATTCACATACAACGGAGTCCTGATCATCTCTGATGGTCTGGAAGCTAAAGCTGGATCGATTTCCGCTGGCTACAGTCGCTTTATGGCCTGGAAAACCTCAGATGGTAAAGAACTAGCCTCTCCCCTTATCGGTGAATTGGAAACTCTGATAAAGGGCATGCTAAATAAGCACACCCTCCTAGATCTGATCCGTCATTTCAATGTTTTCGAGAAATCTAAGAAGGAAGATAAGAAAACCAGTATTGTCACTATCGAGACTGTAAAGAAGCTGGCATCCTATCACCAATATTACGCAGTAAATAAAGCAGTTGAATCAACTCTGAGAGCATCCGATTATGCTTCAATAGCCAAGGATCAAAAGACTAGCGAATCACCCTCAGGATACGGCTTACCTGATGTAGCAACTCAGCCTGTTGGTGATCGTAAAGGTGGTGTGGTCTGGCATACTCAAGGAAGTGGTAAATCACTCTCCATGGTTTTCTATACTGGCAAGATCGTGCTGGCCATGAATAACCCAACCATTTTGGTGATTACTGATAGAAATGATCTGGATGATCAACTCTTCGATACCTTCGCCTCCTCGAAACAGCTTCTAAGACAGGAACCTATCCAGGCCGAGAACAGGGATCATTTAAAAGAATTACTGAAAGTAGCCTCTGGTGGCGTGGTGTTCACAACTATTCAGAAATTTCAACCTAATGAGGGTAATGTTTATGAAACCCTATCAGAACGAAAGAATATCATTGTCATCGCTGATGAAGCACACCGTACCCAATATGGGTTTAAAGCCAAGACTATTGATGAAAAAGATAAAGATGGGAATGTGATTGGAAAGAAACTGGTCTATGGTTTCGCTAAATATCTAAGAGATGCTCTCCCACAGGCAACCTACCTGGGATTCACTGGAACACCCATCGAAAGCACCGATGTGAACACACCCGCTGTATTCGGCAATTATGTGGATGTTTACGACATCTCTCAGGCCGTTGAGGATGGATCTACTGTCAGGATCTACTACGAGAGCAGACTAGCTAAAATTAGCCTCAGTGATGAAGGTAAAAAGCTGGTTAAAGAATTCGATGATGACCTGGACCATGATGCATTAACCGATGCCCAGAAAGCCAAAGCCAAGTGGACCCAACTGGAAGCCTTAATCGGTAGTGAAGCCCGAATCAAACGGGTAGCAAAGGACATGATCACCCATTTCGAACAGCGTCAGGAAGTATTCGAGGGTAAGGTAATGATTGTTGCCATGTCCCGCAGAATCGCCGCCGAACTATATGCCGCAATCATTTCGCTCAGACCTGAATGGCACAATGATGATCAGACCAAAGGCACTATTAAAGTAGTTATGACCTCTGCTTCGTCTGATGGTCCCATAATTTCTAAACATCATACTAGTAAGCAGCAACGCAGAGCTTTAGCTGACAGAATGAAAGACCCACAGGATGAACTAAAGATTGTCATTGTTCGAGATATGTGGCTCACTGGATTCGATGTTCCTTCCTTACACACTCTCTATATTGATAAGCCCATGAAGGGTCATAATCTCATGCAAGCGATTGCTAGGGTCAACAGAGTCTATAAGGATAAGCCAGGTGGCCTCGTTGTTGATTATCTGGGTATCGCATCCGACCTCAAGAAAGCCCTCTCCTTCTACTCAGATAGTGGTGGCAAGGGTGATCCAGCTGTAGCTCAGGAAAAGGCTGTACAGGTGATGTTGGAGAAACTAGAAGTAGTGTCACAGATGTACCATGAGTTTCCTTACGAAGAATATTTCCAGGCTGACACTGGTAGGAAACTATCAATGATACTTGCTGCTGAAGAACATATCCTAGGATTGGAAAATGGGAAGAAACGCTATATCAATGAAGTAACAGCACTCTCTCAGGCATTTTCTATCGCTATCCCCCATGATCAAGCCATGGATGTTAAAGACGAAGTTTCTTTCTTCCAAGCTGTCAAGTCCCGACTAGCTAAATTCGAGACGACAGGACCTGGAAAAACAGATGATGAATTAGAAACAGCCATTCGTCAGGTAATTGATCAGGCATTGGTAACCGAACAGGTAATTGATGTTTTCGATGCTGCCGGGATAAAAAAACCTGACATCTCCATTCTTTCAGAAGAATTCCTACTGGAAGTGAAGAATATGGAGCATAAGAATATCGCTCTAGAGGTATTGAAGAAGCTCCTCAATGATGAAATTAATGCTCGAACTAAGAAGAACCTGGTCCAGAGTAAATCCCTCATGGAGATGCTGGAAAACTCTATCAAGAATTATCACAATAAGATCCTCACGGCTGCTCAAGTCATAGAAGAACTGATCAAGCTGAGTAAAGAGATTCAGCAGATGGATAAAGAGCCCCAGGAAATGGGTTTATCTGACTATGAATATGCCTTCTATACAGCTATAGCGGATAATGACAGCGCCAAGGAACTCATGGAGCAGGACAAGCTGCGAGAATTGGCTGTAGTTCTCTATGAAAAGGTAAAAGCCAATGCTTCGATTGACTGGACCATCATGGAAAGTGTGAAGGCTAAGTTGAAGGTTATTGTGAAAAGAACCCTTAGGCAATATGGCTATCCACCGGATATGCAGAAATTAGCTACTGAGACAATCCTAAAACAGGCCGAACTCATCGCTGAGGAATTACAGCACACTAGTTGACATTTTCCGTATTTCTGGATCTCATACTTTGCAGACCCCTGTAATTTTCTGGTCTCCAGCGTACCGGAATGCTTACTCCTCGGAATTCTGGTTTAACATATTCGGGTTAGATAGTTATTCTGAGATTCAGGCTTCCCATGATTCTGCCCAGTACTGTGACAGTATATTGATCATCTGTATAAAAAAACAGCCATCCCCCGAAGAGAATGGCTGCTATACGATGTATCGTACTTCTTTATTTATTCAGCGTCGTAAAGGCTTGGAAAATCACGTCTTAGACGTCTTTCACTATGCTGTAAATAAAAGGATTCAGTTGTCTTAACTGTGCTATGGTGTAGCATCATTTTCACATGGAAAATATTTCCAGATCTGATATACTCCATAATCGCCCCGGTATGTCTGAGGTGATGAAAATGGTGTTCTGGATAGCCAGCTTTTACACAAGCCATCTTGAATAAACGTGACAGCCTATTTGAGGACAGACCTGAGGCCATCAGGTTTTTATAAATAATTACATTTTCCGGACTGAGCTCAATCTCAATTCCCTTACGGGTCTTGGTAAGTTCAGGATCGGAAATAACCAGAAAATTATCTGATTCAAGTCTAGAATTATATATCTCATTCAGCCTGGAACAGGTCGCCAGATAGAGTTTTATATATCCTCTATGTTCGGGCTTCATTTCCGACAGAATCTTCTTTATTTTTATCTCAGACATGTAGGCAGGTACCTGATCAAGTCTGAGTTCTTTAATTTCAAGTGTATGGGAGATTATCCCTCTCTTCTTACAGTCATTGTAAAAAGTACGAATTTCTCGTAAAAATTTATTTAAGGATGCTTTAGACAATCCTTGTTGGAGAGATTCAATTGATCTCTCTATTACATCTTGTGTTAATGTTGAAATATCATCTTCAAGATTGATAAATTTACTCAAGTGATTGAAGAAGCTATTCTCATATGCCTCAATGGTCTTAAAGGCCATATTTGCATTTATTTTTCGTCTAAGGAAATCATCCATAACCTTCTGGGTGGTGATTCCTGAATATCCAATTTCTGTTCCGTGTAGGGAATTCAGGAACTGGACGAACTTCACTTGGAGGTTCTTATTATTACTTAAATTCAATATGGCTTTCTCAGCGTTCATATTGACTTACTCTGAGCTGTCCCTATATGGCGGTATTTCTTCAGGTGCTAACACCCTTGGAAATGAAAGATCCTGTGTAGGAATTCCGTTTTTCATTGTCCATACGAGAAATTTTCTTAACTCCATCAATTGTAAATTAATTTCAGGAATGGACTTATTCGGTATGTCAAGTAAGTACATCATCAAATCACATACTGTTTGCAGGGAAACATCAATAATATCCAGCTCAAAATTGAAAACATTTTCCAGATGGTTGCACATATCTATGAAAGCGACAACCGCCTCGTTTCCACCTTGGCTTAATTCCTCTGACATGAGGTATCCAGCTTGGTTATCGAAAAAAGATTCGTCGATAATTTTTGATTCATTCTGAGAATTAACGGTAGTTTGCAGTTTATTAAGACTCATCAGATTGTACCGGAAATTCTAATATTGGGACTTTACAGCCCTGTTCTTTAGTATAGTTAGTAAATCTCGCCAGGAGATTCATATATGAATTTACGTTTGCAGCCGTCAGCTTGGTGTCGGCTAGCAGTGACTCTTCAAATTTATTGATTATGGATTGATCTATATCAGCCATATCAATTTGAGGATCTATAATCCTCTCTAAATATTTACACATATCTACGAATTCACGAATGCCAGGTACACCGTCAATTACATACAGCTCAATTGAGTTTAAGTAACTGGAATGCATATTGGGGTAGCTGGAATTTACCGCAGCTCTTTTGGCATCACTGAGTTCCATAGTTCTCTCCAGTTTTTTTCATAAAGAGCATCAATATGTTCCATCAAACCTTCGTAATCTTCTACGCTATCATAAGAAGATTTTGGATGATTGTTTTTTGCAGATCCAGCACCACGAGCTTCTGCCCACTCGATAAATTCCGTAAACCAACTGTACCTTTGCATTATTGTGGGGGATGACATGCCCTCACTGCGTAGCAATTCCGTGTAGCGCACATAATCCAATTTGGTGATAGCACTAAAATTACCATCGATATCGATAAATCTACCCATATCACATAGCATCTTTCTTATACTGGCTAAAGCCATGCTATCTAGTTCTTTGTCGGACCAATAATCCACAAATTGGGGCATCATACTTCTAATCGACATAGGATTCACCCCATCTCGGACGAGAACAGTTGATTCAGTACTTTCTGTTCTTACATCTTTTTTCTGCGCTTTAGACAGAGTATCAGTCTTCATTTTCATAACATCTTCATTACTTGTTCGCATTGTATTCTTCTTTCTGTTTGTGGGAGAACCTTGAATCTCCCTTTTGTTACTGGTTAGTTTACAATTTGACTCTTGCTTGTTACTTGCACTGCTTTTAGGCGTTGAAGTGCTTACCTTTTGGTCAACCATATTATGGCTTCCTTTTCGATTATCCCCATACACCTGAGTGAATGAGGGTTGTTTTGTTGTATTATTGAGGTTCATGGACTTAAATCGTCCTATTCAGCAGCCTCAACGTGATAAAGTGTCTTACTATTACTCTTACGTGTCTTCAGTTTCATCTGTAGAAATACCTCCACATACACACGTAGCCATTTGGTGAATAACCCCGGATTTCCTTTGATCTTTTTCTCCAGGTCTTCACCACAATTTTTTCCGAACTTATTGCGTAAGTTGGCAATATCGTCTTCAGACTGAAATTCGTTGAGATCAATACTCTCAAAGAATTCGAATACCTCTTCATTACTCTGGCTTATCACTTGATTCCGGCGATAAGCATTGGAATAGGGTTCACTGGTGAGCCCTACCTCTAGATATTTGGGAAGGGCAACAAAGACTATTAGTGAATAGAATCGTTGCGTCTCCTCATCGTCCCATTCGCTGATGAACCTCTTGCCGAATTCATCAAGAGGAGTATGGGAATTATCAAAATATGGTTTAAGCTCAAGAACATAGAATCTACGCTTGCTACTAGCTCCAGTCCCCACAAGAGGGTAATTTGTTGTGATGACTATCTTTGGGGATTCACTTGCAGGAATAGAAATAGCCTGCTTATGCTTACGCTCCACCTCCAAATCACTGGTTGTCATAGTGAAAAACACTTCTTCCTTTATGTTCTTCTTCAAATCCTCGATCCATAGGAGTTGCGAGCCCATTTTAAATAGTTGAAGGTTAAAAGAGCTATTGGGATCAAAGCGTTTTCCTGAGATTTTAGTGAACAATTTGACAACTTGCACAATGGTTTTTACCAGTAAATCTTTACCAGTACCCCCATGGCTATTGCCATCTAGCGTGGCTTCACAATCAGTGATAATTATAGTTTTGGGATTTGCTTCATCCTTGTAATCATCAATTAGATATCCGATGACTAGCAAGGAAGATGTGTAGATATATGATATAAGCTTCAGAAACTCATTAAAGGTAGCGTCTTCAGCTTTCTCAGGTGATAGGTTAGAGAACTTCACCGGCATTATTGCTTTTACAGGGACATAAAAACCTTTTAGTTCTGAATATTGAATAAGTTTCTGCTCGCCTGAGGCTCGGTCAATGCTCAATACCCCATCTAGGAAATATAGGTAAATAGTCTTGCTAGTAGAGCGTAGGATCGGAAGCAGCTTCATTGGGAGATACTCGAGATTCACCTTACTAGGCATATTTGCTGGCTTCGTTATGAATTCATACAACTGAGCATACAGGGGTCCATCTTGCTCACGTATGAACCTTTTTAGAGCTTGTTTGATGTAAAGGATATTAACATCATACTCAAGACGCCCCGGAGACACCTCGTGTACATAATCACCATCTTCGTTTATACTGAATCCCAGTACAGGAAGAGTTTCTCGAAATATTTTAGAGCTATCACAAATGAGTTTCTCAACAGGCTCATTACTTCCTCTCTTATAAGTAACCTTTACATTCCAGAAGGCTCCTTTAGGACGATGATCAGAAAATATTCTTAATAAGATCCCTGCGCTCTCCAGGGCCTTGATAACTGCATTCCGTGATGATTTCTCTGGATCGGCTTCACCAAGAAACTTTTGATAATAAGCATCGATGATGTCTTCAGTATCATCTAGCCAGTCCGAATTATTTAATGAAACAGCTCGAAATAGTTGTAGACCTTGCTCTCCATGATAACCGGCTATCTTTAATCCAAGCATTCTCCACTCAGGAGTTTTTACCTTTACATCTGTTTGCAGAGCATTTTTCACCCAATGATCAGGAATATCTTTATTACTAGTATCATGATCGATACGTCGATTATTAGAATTGTCACTTGATTGAACACTCCAGCCATTGCGGCTTACTTTTGGAGTTTCAACCAGGATTGGCTGTCTAACCTGCATGGGAGTAATACCACTTCCGTGTAGCATCCGAGGTGCTATCAAGCTCAACACTGAGGACTTCTGAAAACTCAGTGACTTTCATCTTATATATGCGGGAGTATTGAGAAGCGTCTGTGATATCTTCTGCAAGTTGGATCATGAAGCGTAACCCATTCCCGCTCGGACTGATAAATGCGCAAAAAGCACCCGGTATTTTCTTCCATATCCTTTCTAGCACTTCAGGAAGCTGTTGTTTCTCCAGTTTATCGATATCAAACTGCATGATGCCAGAGGACTCAAAGTGTTCCCTTGAGACACCCTTCACTTTCTTACCATGCTTATCGATTTTTGTCTTTAATTTTGCCACGATATAACAAGGAAGCTTTTTCTTTAGCTCATCCTTTCTGTCCTGACTCCTTGCTCGTTTGACCTGAGTGATCTGCTTTTCGATAGTTTCATCATGAAGATGATCAAGCATGACTTTCTTGAGGGAAACTGTGATAGGGTTTTTGTCATACACATTCCTGAGTGTCGAGACTTTCACATCTGGTATGAATTTTTCAATCAAATCTGTAAGCTCAGTTATTGTCGCTGAATCAGTAGTTTCTTCAGCTGTTCTCCTATCGAGAGAGCTCTTTTCCTTCTTGTGCTCTTTTCTTGTCACCAGTGTGCTTTTCGCAGGGCGACGAGAGGCCATTTCTCGTCTGCGTTCTTTTCTTTCACTTAAAGTGAGTTTTACCTCCCCGTTCTGGGGTGATTCTTGTCCAATTACTTCTGGTTTCGTCATTGCGATTCCTCCAATATTTCTCTCTATCATATTATGAATAGAGCTTGCTTAAAAGGTCAACGGACATTAATAGAATAGCAAGCATTATTGCCTACAGGCCTTATAGGGCAACATTAGTGAACGCCTGTTCAATTTGTGAGGCAGAAATATATGGGTCTTTTTCACAAATTATCGAGCGCAATGTTTACATTATTTCGAACGCTTATTTTTTAATAATTATAGTTTTTTGGGGATACTATTATGGGGGGTATTAGAGCGAGTTTAAAGCAATGTGATATTTTTTACACAGCCCTCTTATTCGACATTTTTTTTCTGCCATAATTCACTCCATACGCCCTGTTTGGCGAGCAGAAAAATAAAAAATCTAATAAAATAGCTTAGGCGGCTTGTTTTCAGCTCAAATATCTTATTTTTGGGACTGAAATTATGACTGGTTTGGGGGTAGTTTCAGGCGGGTTTTATGAGTGATTTTTAATCTAATTTAAGGCTAAATTGGCCGAATATTTTCGAGATAGACATGAATATTTTGCCAATATTAGTAACTATTTTTTGGACGTTCATCCAATTTGTTGTTTTAGAGACTATATATATAGTAGGCGACGAACAGAAAATGAGTACTAGATATGGTATTCTTTTTATAAGGGATTGAACTCTATGAATATGAATCGCAAATTCACAGTGAATAGACTATTGATTGGGATTAAATACTAGAAAAGTACTAGTTTCGATTTGAGGGATAGGATATTGGCAATTTCCGTCCTTTCCTCTTCATCTTCGGGCCAATCCACTACATCAGCGTGACGGGGCTTACCTGAAGTAAAGTCAATATTAAGTTTCTCATCTAAGAAATCTGTCTGGCTGAACTCACCATAACCATGAGATCTGCGCCCTTCCGTAAGAAGAGACTCCCCAATATTTTTAATTTCATCAATCTTGAGATCTGAAATGCCCCAAACTGATAATCCGAATTCTCCCGTGCGTAATTTCAAACTTCCGACCTTCAGACGTTTTCCTGCTTTACTATATTGGCCTTTTTGATTTACATAACGGGCGAGAGACCCGAAATCAGAATGCTTTACTGTCATACCTTAAAGGGATTCAATAATATGCCGTAATGAGGAATTAAGCCAGGAATCAAAGTGAACCCTGCCTCTTATTCTTTTTTTTCCGTCTATATCAGAGAAAATAATTTGCTCCTCTGGCTTCACAAGTAGACTGGTAGCTCTACTCCTCGTAAACCACTCAAAGATAACTTGACCATCTCCATCTAATGAAACTTCTGGCTCATTAATATGGTCAGGTAATAATTCTAATAATCTTTCTGCTCGAATTGCGGAGAGCATGTTTACCGGAAGGGATTCATAGCCATCCCAATTTTTCTCGCTACACTCATCCACCAACTCTTCAAGTTCCTTGCGAGCTTTTCCGCCATTTACCGAACTCGATGCTACACTTAAATTATAATAATCTTTTCTTTGAAGATCAAGTAAGTCTATTAGGGTCGATCCACAGGCAGCACTGGTGCTGTTTGCAAATGGGTCCTGTCGTTGGGTTGTTGGTATAAAATTCATACGAATAATCCTTGTCCTTTATCTGTGAGTGAGGAAAGAAATATCTGATTTTTTCCATCGTTGAGTGAGTGAAAGGTTTTCCACATTTCTTCCTCCTCAATCGAATTGGGTAATTCTTTATAGAGATCAATATCCATAATCATAGTCACAAATTTATCCGTGATTTTTCCTTCATATGCGAAGATGAAATTAACTTTGATTTCATCATTCCATAAGAATTTCTGTCTGTTGAAAAATCCTTCAATCTGAGTTACTCTACCTGAATCAGGGAATGGTGGCAATATTTTTAGATAATCAGCAGTATCCGATCCTAATGGAAGAGGTAAATCATTGATTACACGCACAGCGATTCTATCAATAGCGGTTGGTTTAGCAACATCTCTATACATTGCCCAGTATTTTTTAACTTTTTCTAATTCATTTGAGAAGCTTGTTTCTTGATAATTTCCAATACGGTTGACAGTAAATCCATTAGTTCTACACTGGATAAGATTTTTTTTATCTTCTGTGGAAAATACATATCCTAGAACTGCGCTAGACTGTTTCATTCTGGCAGGATCAGCTATGTTAAACTCACCAGAAAAAGCACTAATTTCTTTCTTATTAGGGTAGTCATTCGCAATTTTTTCATGGATGGATTCGAAACTATTCACTCCGAACTTTTTCGATGTTACAGCACGAATATCTATCACCAATTCACGAATTGGTGGATTTTTCAAAGTTGGTACTACAATCGAATCTTTATTGATGTGTATGCTCCTATGATATAGCGTTCTAATATCAGCATAATTTATCAGATTTCAATATCAATCTACGTGGCTTCTGACTTCCAGGCTCTTCTAAAACCCCTAGCCTTCACCTAAAAACGCCTTTAGCTCATACTTTGTTCCTTACTCGGTAACCCGAGAGCTAGCTATATACATATTAGGCACAAGAATATCTTTAGGGTTCAGTGATAGAAAGGTTGCTGCATAGATTTACTATAGAGTGACCAAGCAGTGATCCGGAAAGTGTAGAAAATCAGTAACAGAACGTTACTGTGTATTGAGGGGTATTTAGGCTTTTGGTGGTAACTAGCCTCCTTTATTTCTATCGCTCCGGTAAACATCAGTCTTTGAGAATTGATGTTTACCGGATACTGATATTTAGTTATTACTTTCGCCCCCGAATTACGTTCAATTCTCAGGCGGAATTTTCAGACTGACCCTAGCCGGTTCATTAACCCGCATACGAGTAATGCCATTTTTTTAGTGGGTCACTATAGTCTATAATCTCAACACCTAAGAGTTTCTCATATCGTTTCATCAATTTGCGGTATAAAGTTTTGTGCGTATTTATTTCCCTGAGGGATTCGGTAAGCTCGATGATAAAAAACAATCTTTTTTGGCCTGAGTCCCATCCTATCATGGTTGCCCCAGGAATACTTTCGATCTTGTCTGAAATCGAAGGAGCGCGGGCACACGATATATCACCAGTCACAAATTGCATAACACAGGTTGAATCATAATTTTCTTGAGTGACACCAAGTTCAATTTTCTTCTTTCCATCAATCATTGTCTCTTTTGGGTTTAATTTACAAAGCATATAAACTGCCTCTTGTTTATGCTGGTTCTTTTCGTCCTCAATTCCATCTAACATTATCTCTGCATAGGATGCTTCTTTGGGGGTTGTGGAACAGGCACTATCAAGAATTGTGAATTGTGAACCTAATCGGCCAAGTGGAACATCAGATAAATATTCTTCAATGTCTTTTAGTTGTGAACGTCTTTTCATGTCGTCCGTGGTTTCGATCTGGGTAGGATTTTTAACCTGTATACTTTTTAGGCTATTCTCTACATCCTGCTGTCCAGTTTCGTACTCTTTTGTGTTATTAGCTTGAGACATTTTCGTATCCTTTTTTTGTGCTAGATAAAAGTAAAACTTCATTTAGCTATTTAGAAAAACGTGACTCCTACAAAATCACTGTATTGCTTCTTGTCGGGTGCTGGGATTTTCTACCTCCCGGTATCTTTTTTGACTGACGACTTTCTTGCGTAGCGACCACCTCCTTGCTCGTCCTGCCTTAATAATCGAAAACCTCCAATGTTATCTGCATTATCCATCGCAACCATTGCGATTCCATTGCGATCAAAGTTGAATGCGAACAATGGGACGAGCAAGATTTATCGTGTATTTATAGATTACTTAAATTATTGTGTTACATAGTGTTACAGGGGCTTTTTTCAACTAGCGGCTTATTGCATGCGATTTTCTATAATACACGTTAAGAGCATTTTTATCATACCATTTCACTACTTTTCAGGTTGATGAGTGGGTTAAGCGTGATTTTAGGTTCAGCGCCTTAAAAGTGCCTTAAAACGCTTCTTTCGGGGTAGTTCAATAATTGCTTCTTTAGGGGATGAGTTTGTAATGAGGTCTAACATACTTGTGTAGGAGAAGCATTCGAGCCACATTTGAAGAATTATTTTTCACTTTTTCATCGATTTGATTTTTTTAACGAATTTGGTGAGTGATCTCAAGGAGGCGACGAAGGTTCTGAAAATCTGAAGTGGTATGAAGTGGGGATGTTGGGATTCTGGAAAGGTGAATAGTCTGAAGAGGGGATTATTGAGAGGATTTTTCAGTGAGGAGGAGGAGGGTTTTTGTTTCGAATGTCTTCTAGTCCCAGTTTAGTGATCTCTAGAAGATGATTAGAGATCTGGGAGTGATCTGGATAGTCAGATGAGGTCACTCTTCTTCTCGTATTGGCGTATGGTTTTTCCAGGATCAGTGACCTGAGTGACCCGGTTTTCTACTTTGTTTTTTGTAGGGAATTGAGAGGGAAAAGCCTACCCACTCTCCTCTCCCGTTTTTCCTCCTGTTTCATTGGAAGTTCTCACGAATGAAAGTAGGGGTTTTAGGATAAAGCAACCTAAGTGATGCCGTTTCTAGTTATATTCTACGGTTCTGATTATATATTTTCATGGTAAGGCTTATTACTTCATAAACAGTTTAGTGAAATTAAAGTGGGGATAGATTAGATATGAGAGTTTTAAAATTGTGCGTTTATCTTAGTATATTGACTAGTATAGCCTTTGGCCAAATCTTCATTAACGAAATTGATTATACTACTAACTATGGTAATTATAATATTGAATCAGACACTAGTGAATTTATTGAACTTGCTGGAAATGCGGGCACTTATAGCAATGTGACAGTTGAGTTAATTGATGGGTACTATGATTATGTCTATAGTACCATCGAGTTGGGAGATGTGGTCCTGTCAGATGAGGGTGACGGTTATGGATTCTATGTAATTGGTAAGGCAGCAGTTGAAAATGTCGATATTATACCCGTTAATTTTTCCATACAAAATGGCCCCGATGCCGTCGCTCTATATATTGACAGTATATGTGTTGATGCAGTTTCATATGAAGGAGATATGACTGATAAATATGGCAACCTTATGGAAAATGCTGGAGAAGATCTATTCATTAATGGGTATGTCTTATCTCTGAGTCGAATAGGAGGAGATAATTCCCCATGGATAGTTAATACAGCTACACCAGGCTTCGTTAATGCAGATTCTAATACTAATGTACCTCCATTTTCAGACGCAGGATTTGATCAAGAACCTAACATGGGAGCACTAGTCACCTTAAATGGTTCAGGAAGTTTCGATGTTGACGGTAATATTGTCTCTTTCAATTGGGAACAGATTTCAGGTCCGGAAGTGACAATTATCGATGCAGATTCTTCAATCGCTACGTTTGTAGCCCCAGAAATTTCTATTGGGAGTACAATTGATTTTTCATTTTTACTGACAACTGCCGACGATAGTGGAGCTACTAGTGCTGATGAGACTGTTGCTAGTGTCCATGGAATTGAACCAATCACCATTGCTGACGCCAGAACACGAATAGGCCAAACTGTTTCAGTTACAGGAATAGTTAATAGTGTTGATTTTGGTGGGCCGTCGCTGGGAAACCTATATCACCTTCAGGATTCAACAGCTGGAATTATGGTTTTACGCGGTGGGATTCCCGAGGGTATTTCATTAGGACATAGAATGACTATTACTGGAGCCATTTCACGCTATCACGGAATGATCGAAATATATGCTAAATATTCCTCATGGGTGTATGTTAATAGTAGAGGCAATACAGTTCCTGAACCGCAATTAATATCACTATCTGAATTAGCTTCCAATGGTGAAGAATATGAGAGTGAGCTAATACGCATCAATGGTATTTCAATAACTGATGGTGGAGACCCATGGCCATCTTCTTATGGAGATGCTAATACTCTCATTTCAGATAATTCTGGGAATACTGGAATAATGCGCATTGACAAGGACACTGAAATAGACGGTTCTTCAGAGCCACCTTGGCCCCAGCATATAATAGGTGTAGGGTCAGAATATGATGGTACATATCAAATTATTCCTAGAATGCTAAGTGATTTTATTTCCTATAAACCTACTTTCTTCAATCTTTTAGCTCCGATTGGTGATTCGGTAGTTACATCTCTAACTCCTGAGTTTTTGTGGGCTGCCTCCTCAGATCCTGACCAAAGCAACACAATGCTGACGAACAATGCTGTTAGAGCAATCTCTAGTTATCAATTCTATCTTGGAACTGATGTAGACCTATCAGACGTTATTCCTGTTGAAGTGATTGATACTAGCTATACGCCAATAGTGAATCTTATCGAAAACCAACTTTATTTCTGGACTGTCTTCGTCTCAGACGACTCAGGGAATGTTACATTTGGGGACACGTCAACTTTCTGGACAAATGCTGAGAAGGAGGCGCCTGCCTTATTCACCCTACTAAGCCCTGAGAATAATGCTACTGGACTTTCTCAGACACCCACCTTTAGTTGGGAGGCTTCGAGTGATCCTGATCCATTTGATACCACAACATACACCTTTCAAATTGCTCATGATTCAACATTTACTAATCTGGCGTATATTGTGAAGACTATTGCAGATGTTGGACATGAGGTGTCACAGCCTTTACTCATTGATAAAGAATACTGGTGGAGAGTAATCGCAACTGGTTCAGATTCCCTAACCTCTGAATCTGAGATTTTCATGTTCACAGTAGGCTATGTTTCAATTACGGAAGAACTAGCGTTACCAACTGAGTACACACTTCATCAGAACTATCCTAATCCATTTAATCCAAGTACAACCTTAAGGTATGGATTGCCAGAAGATGCAAAGGTGTCACTCATTATCTATGACATTCGTGGGAATGTAGTTAGGACAATTGACTCTGGAAATCAGGTTACTGGGTGGTATGAACATGTTTGGAATGGGATGGACAACTCAGGTCAACCTGTTTCAACAGGCTTGTATTTAACTAGACTTCAAGCTGGATCGTACACGAAGACAATCAAGATGGTTTTTCTGAAGTAAGAGTCACATTTCTTATTCCATAATCCCTCGGTTTATGACTGAGGGATTCATGATATTTTAGTGACCACTCAGTGATCTAAACTTAACTGATTGATCACTGATTCTTTCCCTGATATTCCCTGGCTTTTCGGTCCGAGAGTGACCTCAGTGACCTGAATTTTCAATTCATTTTAGCGATGAAAAGCCTTCCCACTTTTCCTTCCCACTGTGTCATATTTTTAAGCCCACCCACTTTCTTCCCAATATTACGGGAAATATCGTATTTTCTACGAAGTTATTGTAGTGCAACATTTACAGTTACTTACGGTGTGTTTTATGAGGGTGTTTTTAAGGGGTGAAATGAAAATCACCGGTTTGTAAGGCAGGTGTTCTAAACCAACTGAACTAAGCGCCCCTGTTTTCAAATATTTTGGATTCTTAGTACTCGACCCTCCCGACATGTATGTCGGGATGTTCTAAACCAACTGAACTAAGCGCCCTTTTGTCAAGTGACTCTATTGGTGCATATCCCTCGACTCCGCTCGGGATGACAAACTAATGAGAGTCTGAGCGTCTCGTCCGGCGTAGTGGGAACCACGAAGACGGAAGCGCCCCTGTTTTCAACGCCTAAACTCAAGTGTTTCCTAGCCTAGGCGGCGTGAATATACATGGTGAAGCTCCCGTTGCAATATTTTTAAAGAATCAATGGTTTCTCCCGTTTTTCTTCCCGTTTCAGGGCTGGGTGTCTTTCATCTCTCCGGAAGCGGAGTGTGAAGCTAGTTGGATGGAAATATGAGAGGTTCTAGGCGTTCTTCAGAGTCTTCTGACCTATCCATCACATCTGGTGTATGAACAGTGAAGAGGCATCACAATGATGCTCATAGAGGGTAGTCACCTATTTTCATGAACATCTGAGTTCAGAGACTCAGTAGATTCAACATGCAAAATATTCTGTGACTGAAACAGAACTTGAAATTCAGGTCACTGTGGTCACTGTTCCTGCTGAAAGGCAAGGATTCCATGGGAAAGGGTCAGTGACCTCCCTCATCAATTCAGCTCACTGGAGAGAAAACCCGTTGTGAGAGACCCCAGGTCCATGGCAATTAACATGGACCTGGGTGACAGATCATTGAAACTATTTTCTAATAGGAAGTACTTCCTTATTTCAAATACAGCATCTTAATAGTCTGACTGTATTCTCCCGCAACCAGTCTCGCGAAATAGATCCCGGTACTAACGGTGTTTCCGTCAGCTGTTTGTCCATTCCAGACAACGTCGTGCCAGCCTGCTGGTTGCTGCTCTGATTCAAGGGTTTGCATAACACTGCCACGCAGATCATAAATGACTAGTGAAACGTTCGTATCTTTAGGTAATCCGTATCTAATGGTTGTGCTTGGATTAAATGGATTGGGATAATTGTGCAAGAGGGCAAATTCTGCAACGATTGGGTTTTCTTCACCTGCTATGCTAACTGGAGCGGGATGATTTCCTGGAGTACCTCCAATTGCTGTTGATGCTATCCAGTTCTGAGATAGTCCGTTATCTAACTCAGGCGCTATTAATTCCAATGTGTAGCCGCCACCGTTACATACTGCAGGCCAAGGTGTAACCTCATCATATTCTACATAATCAATTAGTGAATCTTGGGCATTAAAGAGTTGGAGAATTTCCCCATTATTTGATAGCCCAAACTCGAGAGCCATAATTTGTGATTCCAATTCTGGAAAAATGTCATTAAACGCATCAAAATCAGAGCTCAATATTAGGAATTGCTCGGCTGGAATGATTGTGTTCTCAGGAAAAATAAACGTGTGAGTTTCATCTGCAAATTGAGAATAGGATAAATCAACCGATGTTTCGTTGTGGTTGTATAATTCCACCCAATCCCCGGGATTATAATAATCTGCAGAATTGTAGTTGATTTCATTCATGACTATCGGTAGCGATGGTTCTGCTACTTCAAAGTGGACTGTTACTACCGTATCGCCAGTTAGATATATCTCTGTGATGGCACTGTCTGAAAGTGTATTAGACCATCCTGCAACTCTAAATCCTAAAGCTGGCTCCGCCAGTAAGGTAATGGGAATATTTGAAAAATAGTCTCCCTCCCAAGGATATTCATCTGGTTTGATAGTATTGATCAAAATTTTTCCAGCTGCCTGTGGTTCTACATTTATGATTACAGTTACTACACTATCCAGAGAAAACTTGTCAAGGATATGATCATTAACAAAACCTGGTCTCACCGTAAGGTATTCTCTCACGCCATCTACAGAAAGGTCCCAGTTGGTCATCGAACCTCCCCATTTATCAATTTGCCGAGGTACATCAAATGCCAAATTCTCTTGCAAAGAATCAATAATTGGGATAGTGGTGCTTGGATGAAGATAGGAGTTTAATAAGTCTGCAAATCGATTGATAAAGTAAATATTGAACTCTTCATTTTCCAAAAGATTGCGTATTAATCTGGTGTTTTGACCCTCCCAGGGCCTACCTGTATATGTACTTGTAGCCCAGTCCAAAGTATTCCATTCAGGCAATCCATAATTGGCAAGGGGTAGACCCAAACCGTGATCAACATCCCATAAAATCCATTTCCATTTACCTGAAGAAGTTCTTGGCCGCCATAATTTTATATTATTGCTCAACCAATCAAAATTTCCAGCAAATATTTCAAAAATCCAATAATCACAGAAATCCTGAATAGACATTTGAGTTTTCATGTATTCGTAATTTTCAGGGAGGGATAAATCTTCAGAATCAGCAAAATTTACCATGCTATTGAAATGCACCCAATCACCCTCAATGATAAGGTAGCTTGCATTGTCTTCAAAAGCTCTTTCCAGGAGATCTATTTCATCTTCATAACCATAATTTGATGCAATGAAATATTCATCAATTCTTTCTCGAAGATTATAGATACCCCAATAGCTACCATTTAGATATACATGAACCGGTTTATACGCAGAAACTCCCCTGTTGGGGCTGAGCTCTTTATATATCGCTTGAGCAGCAGCATCTCTGAAATGAGTTCTTACAGAACCTAACTGTAAACCGTCATTCCCTCCATTTCTTAAAACGAGACGTTTGAAGGAGTCAACATCCTTATCTTCAAATATTTGGTACTGAATTGCCTCATCTCCATATCTCGAGCGGGCATACAATCTGAATGATTTTTGATCCCCACCACTTGGGCCATGTATTTTTACGCCACCGTCTATTGCAAAACCTAATTCGCCTTCAGTTTCATAATATTCAACATGAATTGGCTTTTCCCAACCTTGGCGGGGATGAGTATATATTCCACTCTCTCCCCAAAGATTGCCTGGGTCTGTTACTAGAGAAATGACATCAATTTCAGTGTCCTCATTAAAAAGATAAGTGGCCGTAGCAATTTTACCGGGGAGGAATCCGGTCTGGAAACACCTCGCTCGTACAACTCTGTTTTGATCTATATAAAATGCGGTTTGGTAATGTGTTGATGTTGTGTCTGGTTCAGAACCATCTAAAGTATAGAATATCTCAGCATCTGAAGAATCAGTTACAATTTGTATCTCTATTGCGTTTGTATAAAACCCTCCCGGTGTTGTAATTGTCGGTGTGGGTGACAAACCAATCATACCGGGGGTAGTATTTGCAGAACCGGGAGTTGGTACTTCAAAATAATTCCAGAGCCCACCACCACCAGGTTGTCTACCCATGGAAATATTTGTGGTTTGCTCACCGAATGAAACTGTATCAATTATGACAGTACTATCAGGTGTATATATTCCAATTTCCTCACCAGATGCACTGAGTTTAAAGGGAAGATGTAAAGCGCCTTGATCAACATTATTGTCATATTTGTCATCCGCCCATAGGACCAGAAATGAATCAGGGTATATATTGATTAAACTCGAATCAGTAGAAAACACCTGATATTTATGGGGCTCTGAGAAATCATCGGAAATGTATATACCATTAATATTAATTATTTCTTCGCTCATATTCCAAATTTCTACCCAGTCATCATCATCTTCATATTCATCATAATTATTGTCCTGATTACTGGCCAAAAACTCGTTAATAACTAAATTCATCCAACTTGTTGCATTGGAATCAAGCAAACTCTGTCCATCCAAATTTTGGGGAAGTAGATAACTACAAACTAACAGGGCTAAAGATATTTTTTTTAGAGCAACATTTCTCATAAGTTCTGATCAACTTTTCAATGTTTTAGTGTCAAGATGTGACTATAAATACAACCAGCTGCAGATTGCATCAAACAATATTTTTTCCCAAAACTCTAAAATATTTTGGGGAGGCTAGTACAGGGCTGGAAGCCTGCAAAGTAATTCGGACAAGATCGCTTAAAAAAATAAGAGACACTTTCCGGGCATCCAACACATTAATCAAACACCGCGCCGTGCTACTACTAGAACCTGTTTATAGACACATCAACCACTTTCTCGAAAATCATATTGTCCACACAACCCACGGGGCAAGGGTGATTCTAAGTGGTTAATCTGGTATATGTTGAGCAGGTGAAAACTACCTGATCTCAGTAGTACTCATAGAGGCAATAAAAAGGCCAGCAAAGCTGACCCTTCTAAGTGGACCCACAGGGATTTGAACCCCGAACCGACGGATTATGAGTCCGTGCCCATGGGTTGTTTTTATTGAACTTACAGTAGGGGTGTGACTGGAAAGTGACCGGTGTAAAAAAAGCCCCTGATTTTGAGGTCAGGGGCTTGTGTATAAGGGTTTGCGGACGTTTGTTATTTTCTATTAGGAAGTACTTCCTTATTTGAGATAGACCATCTTTCTTACATCAATAAAAGCAGGAGAATCGAAGCGATAAAAATAAACACCTGTTGACACTTTGCGGCCTTGGGAATCTCTGCCATCCCATGTGACCGTGTATGTACCCGGAACCAAAGTCTTATCAGTCAAGATCCTTATTTCTCTGCCAAGAATATTAAACAGTGTAATCTTGATCTGACTCTCTTCGGGTAAGATAAATTGTATGCGCGTCTGGCCATTAAATGGATTGGGATAATTTTGATTCAATTCAAAATATTGAGGAACCTCATTCGGATCCTTCAGAATATTTACCGTTGAACTACTATTTTGTAGGCCCGGTGTACCTCCATTAATGAATGATGCGGCCCAATTTGCTGCTAAAGAATTATTTTCTACATTGATCAATTCAAGGCTGGGACCCAAATTATTTGGTGATGACGGCCAAGGATTACTCACCCCATATTCCAAACTGTCTGCAAGAATCATAATGGAAGAGTAAAGTCGAACCTGGTCCCCCAGCCCAAAACCATAAGGAATTTCGCCAATGATTTGCGGCTCATGAGTATATACAGATTGAAACGCCTCAAGATCATTCGCGATAACCAAATAGGCTTTATCTGGTATAATAAGCGAATCAGGAAACTGAAATAAATGGTTGTCATCATCATCCTTAAGTATCCATGATGACACATTTAATGAATCCTCAGTGGGATTAAATAATTCGATCCAGTCTTCTGAATCATATGCTGCAGATGCTTTATACATGATCTCATTAATAAGAACGGGGCCCGTCGCTAAAACTGAGGGGGCCACAAGACCAAGATTCGTGCCCTCAGTCCCCATGCTGGATCCTATAGAATAGTGATGCAGTCGATAGTTGGATTTAAAAATGGGGGCACCGGTGAAATTGATTGACGTAGTATCATATTCACTATCGTTGGTAATGCAATATGAAAGCAGAATTCCATCTGGCATCGGTCCATGCAAATGATTGGTGTAGTTGTGAATATTGTCATTGTTGTTGAAGGCGATGGAGTTTGTAACCCGTAATTGTCCCGTTGATGGGGTGGTATAATCATCGCCAAACCTGAAGCCCCTCCCATTTTCTATGGCTACTGAATGATCAATGATCAGCTTTGGAGATCCATGCCCAGCTTCATATCCATTTGCACAATTTTTAGCAATCGTATTCGAGACCTTTATTGTATCATAACCTGAAGCGGCAACACCTTCGTTCATCCAGCCTTCGATCCAACAATTTTCTACATCGATCCTGGCACTATGATGATCAATGGCATCGTCTTTCCCCGTAATGAAGAAGCTATTGAGGATTCGAGTTGGAGCGCTGATTTGGGGGTGGCGATAGTCTATGTGGAAACCATCATTATCTGTATCGGCAAAAATTCCATCATCATTCGGAATATTCAGCATGTATGAATGATTAAAGGTAAAATTGGTGTAATGAAACTCACCGCCGTGATAAACGAAAGATACCACCGAACTATCAACACTCACAATACTGGTATGGGAGCCAAAAGCCTTCCCGGGTGAATACAAAATGAATGAGTTAATTATGGATAAATTAGAATTTTCTTTCCCAAAAATAATAGGTTGCCGGTTAGTGTGCTGCCATCCCTTATCAGGATCGCCGCCGGCGTTTATGAAGAAGCAGTATTTTATGTCGCTGTCTGAATTGTAATATTCAATTCCACCCCAGGGCTGATCCCAATTCTCAGACGTGAACAAGACTGGCTTATCTTTTGTACCTGTGATATTCAAAGTTCCGTGGATAACAATATTTGAGTGTTCGCTCAAATTAATGTGAGAACCTGCGTTTATCACGAGACTTGCACCGCTTGGTATATCAAGATCACCTTCGATAAATATATCTGAGTTACTGCCCCAAATGGTTTCACCCAGGGGAATTGAGCCAGAAACCGTGTCGGTCTGACTGTGTATGAACGGGGGTATAATTATCTCATTTTCCAATTCTTCATTTATTTGCACACTCAATGATATGGGGCCAGTCAGATCGCTGGTATTCAGAAGATATGTGCCAACCCCTTTTTTAATGATCACAACTGAATCCAGAACGCTATCATTAACCACAAGGTCACCAATGAGAGGTTCATTGTTCATTAAAAGAGTACCCTGGCTATTGTAATACCTAAAGATCAATGGGTGGAACTGATCCCCCTCATTGATGTCAGGTGTGATCATTGTCAGGCCATTCATTAGATCAACGGGCGTAAACAGAGCAGTCAGGTTGCTTGTATCTGATGTTGGATTAATTATGATCGGGTTGTTCTCGGTCAGTCCAGCACTATTCCAACCGTCAAAAACATATCCAGGATCTGGTATCGCTTCAACGGAAATAGGGATACCCTGGAAATAGGACCCATTCCATGGAAAATCTTTTATTGAAAGTGAATTTATTTTTAGATGCCCCCCAGTACTCGAATTTAGTACTATTTCACCTTCTCCAGCTAATGAAAAATAATCCACCAGTTGTTGTCTGACGATCGATGGACGATTTTCAGCAAATGACCGCAGTAAGTCAATATTATTCTGCCAACCAGATAAGGTTCTGCCCCATCTTTCTGCCTCAAAGGGGATATCAGCTATAAGAAGAGTCTCCAAAGAATCAATTTTTGATATTACACGTTCAGCTTTGAATTGTGCATTAAGAAAGTCTGAGATCCGATTGATAAAATCAATCTTGAATTGATCGTTTTGTAGTAAACGCAGTGCAAAAGCATTTGGCTCTTCTAAACCAGTCGTATCATTTAAATATGTAAATCCATTCCAATTTGAATTAGTAAAAGCCCGATCCATGTCCCAGAGCGTCCAACGCCACTTTCCAGAGGGGACAGTTTCTCGATAGGCACTCACCCCCCATCCCCAGCTCCTATATTCCGAACAAATAATTAAGGCCTGGAGATTTAGAAAATTATCCATATCGATGCGATTTAGTGCTTCTGCATAGTTATTGCTTTCAGTGAAATCCGTGTTGTGTATAAATGCATTGAGTGAGAGCCATTCATCCAGGCTACCATACTTTAGTTCAACAGTGTGCTTCAGATAGCGAATTAAATCAAAATTAATGTACCCCGTATGGTCTGAAATAAAGTGCTCATTAACGCTCTCGCGAATATTGTATATACCCCAGTACTGATCATTTAAATACAGATTCAAAAAATTCCCTCGGGAAATCAACAACCCAAGATCTTCCCATATTTCGCTTACCAGAGGGTCACGAATCAAGGTGCCCGTCGACATTTGTATATCATCATCATAGCCTGAGCGCAATACCAAGTTCTTAAATGTAACGGGATCAGTTGTACCATACATTGGATATACCAGTCGATTTTGATCATCGGCATTTTTATAAAACAGGCGAAAAGATTTTTTAGCTCTGCTCCTGGAAGATCGACCCTGTATGCGAATCCCAGATGCTATCGAAAATTTCGTTGAATCCATGGTGAAGTATTGGTTTGTACATCTTCTTTCCCAGCGAGGTCCTTCATTTAAATAGTTTGCATAGATACCGACAGAATCACTCCAAAGATTTGGAGGATCAGTTAAGACAGCGAGGACCGGCAATGAAAAAGATCCATTCATCAAATAAAATTGACTCTTACTCAAGCTAGGGATAAAATCATCCTTAAACCCCATAGCGTTAATCACAGTCGTATTTGAGATACTGATTTCGGTGTTGTAAAGTGGGTCATTTTCAGTTGGTTCATACCCGGTATCGGCATAATGGATTGATTGCGAACTGTCAGAATTAGTCATGTAAATTGACAGCGGCTGACTAAAATTCCCCCCTTGAGGGAAGATCGTAGGTGTCTCTGCAATCCCTTGATATCCAACGGCATTCTGGGAGCCTAGTGTCGGGGACATAAAATAATACCAAACATAAATATCCGAATAATCCCGACCCATGGAAATGTCCGTACGCTGGTTCCCATAACTTATTTGATCAATGATTGTTTGCCCGTCAGGTCCTGTGACTATGAGCTCTTCACCCGCTTTACTTAAACTAAATGGCAAATGAGTCAATCCTTGTTCAGGTTCACCATCAGCCCATAAAACGAGGTAACCACCAGCTGCTAAAGTGAAGAGTGAATCACCCCCTGGGAATACCCACTTATTCAGGCTTCCCAGATCGTCTGAAAGATAATACCCAGTTAAAAAACAGGGCTCTTCTGTGGGGTTATATAATTCAATAAAATCATCGTAATCGCCATGTTCATCCTGAGCAGCTGTGCGATTGCTTGCCATGAATTCATTGATTACAACTTGCCCATTGATACTGGAAAGTATCAATAATAAAAAGATGAGTCGACCCAATTTTATTTTATCCAATGTATTGACCTTAAATATCTAAAATAATTATGATTATAACCTATTGCAGGGTGCAAATCAAACTCATTATTTTCCTATGCCAATTTCAGTATTGTGATCACTCTTTTTCATAGATTTCATGAACATCTGCTCCTCAGGCAACTGTTGTATCCTCTGGAAGGCTTATTCCCCTTGGGTCCTCTGGTTTACGAGCAATTTCTTACCCACTGATCTTTACCCATTTTTCAACTTTTAGAGTTTTCAGCCTTCCAAACAATTTTCCTGAATCCGGTGATAGAGAATACTTTTATAGATTCTATCCAATGAGTGCTAAAAGATATTGGACATTCTGTCCATTTTTCAAGATAATCGTTGGTGATGGTCACTATTATTCGCCATTGACTAGAGTATATTGCATTGTCATTTAAATTTCTATATCTGAGGATTCTAACCATAATCTAACAAAGATTTTTAGGTTTCCAGCATGACAGAACGCAATAATAACTTGATACTGGTCGTAGACGATGAAAACGACATCCGTGAGCTGGTCAGATATAACCTCAATAAAACAGGGATGGATACCATTGGAGCAGCCTCAGGTGAGCAAGCGCTTGATTTGGCTCGTGAAGAGCACCCCGCCCTCATGGTTCTGGATCTCATGTTGCCAGGCATTGATGGATTGGACGTATGCCGCATCCTAAAAAATGATGCTCGGACCGAGGATATCTGCATCATCATGCTCACAGCAAAAGGAGAGGAAGCCGATATTGTACGGGGTTTGGAAATAGGGGCTGATGATTATATCACAAAACCTTTCAGCCCCGGTATCCTGACGGCGCGAGTAAAAGCCAACATCAGACGTATTACAGGCTCAAAAGGTGGCGATGGCGTCATGGAATATGGTGATCTCTTTATCCACAAAGGCCGTCGCGAAGTCCTTGTCTCTCACAAACCAATCATTCTCACAAACTCTGAATTCCAAATCCTATACTTCCTGGCTTCCAACCCAAATTGGGTCTTCACACGTTCTCAAATTATTGAAGCAATAAAAGGTGACAACTATCCCGTGACAGAACGTTCTGTCGATTTCCAGATCGTTGGCCTACGAAAAAAACTTGGACCAGTAGGTGATAGCATTAAAACTGTGAGGGGTGTCGGTTATCGTTTTTCTGAACTCAAGGAAGATTCATAAATAGGGATTGATAGTGTGAAAAAGCATAAACTAAGTTCTCGACTCTTTGTATCCTATTTCACATTAGTATTTATAGCTCTCGTGACAATTGTCCTGTTTGCCTTAAACGCATATGAAAAATTTTATTTTGATGAGAGTATTGATAATCTGAGAGTCAGATCTCTTCTCGTAGAGGAAATCATCAAACGTAGTCATCCTGCTTCTCCCGATTCCTTGCAGGTATTGTGTCAAAAGCTGGGTGAAGAGATAGAGACCAGAATCACCCTTATTAACCCGGATGGTTTCGTTATAGCAGACTCTGATGAAAATCCAAATATCATGGATAAACATCATGATCGTCCTGAGATTATTGCAGCACTCTCTGGCTTAGATGGAGTGAGTCAGCGCTCCAGCTACACTCTGGAAGAAGAACATCTTTACCTCGCACATCTTACTCAACTTACTGGGCCGCAGATGATTCTCAGGGTATCTTTCCCAACCAAAGCGTTAACAGGGGCACTCGAAGAACTTAAATCCAATCTCTTATGGGGCGGTCTCTTCATCATCGCCTTGTTGGCCATACTTACCTGGACGATCTCACGTCAAATCATCAAGCCAATCAAAATTATGGAAGGTGGTGCTCTTAGATTTGCTAAAGGGAAATTGAAGGTAAAATTACCTGAATCTAATATACAGGAGCTAGGAAGCCTGGGACAGTCTCTGAACCTTATGGCTGAGCAGATTTATGATCGCATCCGTGTGATAACCCAGCAGAAAAACGAGCAGCTCGCCATTATGAGCAGTATGACCGAAGGGGTACTGGCTTTGAATCCTCAGGGAGAGGTCTTATCCTGCAACCGGGCCGCTGCTGAAATGTTTGGACTCCACCAGAAAGCTATTCTTGGCCGTCTCCTCCATGAAATTATCCGCAATACAGAGTTGATAGATTTTACCGGTAAAGTTTTGAGGAATAAAAAAAGTCAGGAATGTCGGATATTGATTTATGAACCACAGGAACGAAGCCTGAATGTCGTAGGCAGTAGAATGCCTGCAAAAAAGGGAGCAATCGGTGGTGCCGTCCTGGTGTTTACTGATCTCACTCAAATTCAAAAGCTGGAAGGGGTTCGCAGAGAATTTGTGGCTAACGTCTCCCATGAGCTCAAAACCCCCATCACCTCCATACAGGGATATGTAGAAACCTTGCTGGATGGCGCACTTGATGATAGAGACAATGCCCAAAACTTTTTGGAAATCATTTCAAAACATGCAACCCGCCTGGGGCAAATTGTTGATGATTTACTAGAACTCTCCAGAATCGAAGAATTAAATGACGATGAAGAACAACATTTGCAATTGACTCCTCTTCTTCCCGTTGTGGATGCTACTATTAGAGAGTTTCAAGCTTCAGCAGATTCACGAAATATTTCCATTACCCAACAAATTGACCCCCAGTTAGAATTGCCTCTGAATACAAAGCTGTTTTCTCACGCCCTTGGAAATCTCCTGGATAACGCATTAAAATATTCTGATCAGGGAAGTGAAGTTACGTTTAGCACAAAAGCTGAGAATGATCGGATTATCCTGGAAATAGTTGACTCAGGACAAGGTATAGAGCAAAAACATCTAAATCGAATTTTTGAACGGTTTTATCGGGTTGACAAGGGCCGTAGTCGTGATGTTGGCGGCACAGGACTTGGTTTGTCCATAGTGAAACATATAGCCCGTATTCACCATGCCCTACTCGAGGTAGAGAGTATAGTTGGTGAAGGTTCAACATTCAGATTCATCTTTCTATCACATCCATATTAATACCAATTCAACAGCTTATTTTTCCGGCACTCCTGATGTGTAAATCATTATTTAGTGTATCAAACTATAAACTCATCTGCTTCTAACACTTCTCTAACAATTCAAATGCAAACTGTCAGTATGAAAAATGAAACTCAAAGCAAAGGAATATTTACATCAATGAAAAAGTCAACACTGGTGATTCTGAGTTTGGCACTCACATCAATGCTAGCTGCAGAAAATATGAAGATTAATGGAGATACTCATTTCCACTATAGTTTTGTGGATGCACAGAATAATGCCTTCCAGATAAGTCGGGCGTATTTTTCCATTCAGAAAAAAGTAAGTGATCAAATTTCCTACAAGTTTCAAACTGATGTGGGTTCTGGTGGGGCAACAGCATATACGGTCTATCTGAAGAATGCCAAGCTGGACTGGAAAACGGACTTTGGTAAATTCACTTTTGGATTGCAGAGCATGAATATGTTTAAGGTTCAGGAGGATACCTGGGGCTATCGATTTATCGAAAAATCAGCCATGGATCAAAACAAGTATTCAAGCTCAGCTGATCTGGGCATTGGTTGGGAAAAGAAATTTGGCGTTCTAACACCAAGTCTCATGATGACCAATGGAACGGGATATAAAAAAGCTGAAGATGATCAATACAAAAAGCTATCCCTTCGCCTGCTATATGGTGAAAGTAAACTCAAAGAAGGTCTGAATGCTGGTGTGGTAGTCAGTACTGAATCAGAAGACTATGCAACCGCAACCTCAACTGAAACTGGCAGTACCCTTGTGTTTGGTGGCTTTGCTGGATTCGTTGGAGGTGGATTACGTGTCGGCGCCGAGTTTGATATGAAATCAGAGAAGATGGAAGCCGATAAAACCGGCCAGCTGATTTCAGTATATGGAAACTATAAAATAAACAAAAAGCTATCTGGATTTGGTCGCTTCGACCTGGCTGATCCCGACACCGATACAGATAATGATGGAATAAATTATATGATTTTAGGCCTGAGCTACCAGCCTGAAAAGGTGTTCTATATCGCCCCGAACATGAAAATGAAAATGCCTGAGACTGGTGACACAGAGATCACATATCAAGTGAGCTTTCGCTTTAAGATTTAGATCGTATTTATCGAATTTATTATAAGGAAAAGAAAATGACTAAGAAATTATTGACCACAGCATTATCACTACTTGTTGCAAGTCTGATACTTGTAGGTTGCAGTGAAAAGAGCAAAGATTCACAGCCGGCCGCAAAATACATCACCATCAAGGGGTCTGACACCATGGTCCACCTGGCCAGCGCCTGGGCAGAAGCTTATATGGAAGCCCATCCAGATGCTGATCTATCTGTGACTGGCGGTGGGTCAGGAACAGGCATCGCTGCGCTTCTCAATGGAACCACAGACATCTGTATCGCCTCCCGAAGCATCAAAACCAAAGAAGTAACACTTGCAAAAGAAAAAGGCTTAAACCCCAACGAGATCGTGACCTCTCGTGACGGAATTGCTGTGGTAGTGAATCCTGGAAATCCTGTTACAGAACTCACCATCGAACAAATTGGCAAAATTTATACTGGTGTCTATACCAATTGGAGTCAGTTAGGTGGTGGGGATCACGAGATTGTTATTCTTTCACGTGAATCCAGCTCAGGTACCTATGTTTTCTTCCAGGAACACGTCATGAAGAAGAAGGATTATTCTGCTAATGCCATGCTTATGCCCTCCACCTCAGCCATTATCCAGAGTGTTTCCCAGGATGCCTGGGCTATTGGGTATGTCGGTTTGGGTTACGGTGTTCAGGCTGGAGATAAAGTAAAAATGCTCCATGTTAAAACGGATGCAGATGCACCTGCAGTTGTTCCTTCTGTGGCCACCGTCCAGGATGCCAGCTACGGAATTGCCCGTCCCCTGCATTTCTACACAAATGGAACCCCTGCTGGTATAACCAAGGGATTTGTAGACTTTGTGCTATCAGATGCCGGTCAGAAAATCGTTCTCGAGTCTGGCTACGTACCTATTAACTAGAACTGCTTGTGAACACCTGGCAAGATAAAGCAATCAAGACGATACTGGTAGGGGCTGCCTCTACCAGTATCCTCATTGTATTACTGATATTTGTGTTTCTTGGCAAAGAAGCCTTTCCTTTCATAACGGATCCCGGTTTTGGGAGCCTCCTGAGCACCCGCTGGATTCCCGTATCATTCAAAGAAGAAATATTTGGCCTTATTCCTCTCATATCCGGCTCCCTCCTGGTGACTGGTTTAGCGACTTTGCTCATGATACCTTTTGGTGTTTTTGGAGCCATATATATTGCTGAAATAGGAAGTGCCACTGAACGCAGTTTCCTCAAACCATTTATTGAAATTCTGGCAGGAATTCCATCTGTAGTTATTGGATTTTTCGGCCTGGTTGTTCTCAGTCCCATTATAAAAAACCTTTTTGGCTTGAATACTGGACTCACTGCTCTAACGGGAGCTATCCTGCTGGCACTCATGGCTGTTCCAACGGTTATTACCGTCAGCGAGGATGCCATTCAAAGTGTACCCCTAGCCTATCGTGAAGCCTCACTTGCTCTTGGAGCCAATCGCCTGCAGACCATTTTTCGAGTTATCGTTCCAGCAGCGCTACCTGGAATTATCGCAGCCATCATGCTAGGGATGGGTCGTGTGATTGGGGAAACCATGGCTGTACTTATGGTTACAGGAAATGCAGCGAAAATGACACTCAATCCATTCAGCTCTGTGAGGACCATGACAGCTACCATTGCAGCTGAAATGGGAGAAGTGGCTTTTGGCAGCCACCATTACCAGGCACTATTCTGGGTCGGAATTTTCCTGCTGCTCATGACTTTTGGGCTAAATGTTATCGCCCAGCGTGTATTAAGAAAGTACCAGATGCGATGAAAACCGCACTCAAAGAACGACTTGCTTTTAATTCCATACGACTGGTGACCTACTTTATAGTCATCGTGGTGGGATATTTATTATTTGATATCATCGTCAAGGGAATCCCCACTATCAGTTGGGAGTTTATCACAGGGCTGCCGCGAAAAAGTGGAGCGGAAGGTGGTATTTTTCCCGCCATTGTGGGAACCATTTATCTGGTTTTCGGTGCCCTCATATTCGCCATTCCCCTGGGGATGGGCTCAGCCATATATTTGTCTGAATACGCCATGCAGGGACGCTTAAACCGCTATATAAGACTGGCCATTATTACTCTGGCCGGGGTACCATCTATTGTCTTTGGTCTCTTTGGATTGGGACTTTTTGTCCTGTTCTTCGGTTTTGGTGCTTCCATACTGTCGGGAAGTCTGACCCTGGCATTTATGATCCTGCCCACCATTATTGTTTCCAGCGAGGAAGCCCTTCAAGCCGTTCCTATGGGCCTCAGGGAAGCCAGCCTTGCTCTGGGAGCCACCCAATGGCAAACCGTCTATAAAAGCGTCCTACCCTTTGCTTTGCCGGGCATGTTTACGGGATCTATTCTTGGAATCGGAAGAGCAGCTGGTGAAACAGCGCCCATTCTTCTGACCGTGGCAGCATTCTTTCTGCCCAGGCTTCCCAAATCAATTTTTGACCAGGTCATGGCTCTACCCTACCACCTGTATGTCCTGGCAACGCAACATCCTGATACTGTGAAAGTCCTACCCATGCAATACGGTACAGCGCTAGTATTAATTATCATTGTTGTCTTTTTCAATCTGACAGCAATCATTCTGCGCAATAAATTTAGAAAGAAAATCAAATGGTAAAACGGCACGAAACGAAACTCGCCGCTGAAAATGTCAATTTCTACTATGGTGATTCTCAGGCACTTTTTAATATTAATATGACCATTCCTGATCGTCAGGTGACAGCCCTGATTGGACCATCCGGCTGTGGTAAGTCGACCTTCCTGCGCATGTTCAATCGTATGAATGATATTATTCCGGGGACACATCACACGGGTACCATATCTATGGATGGAAAAGATCTATATCATCGTACTACAGATGTGGTGCAACTTCGCAGGGATGTAGGCATGGTCTTCCAAAAATCAAATCCCTTCCCAAAATCTATCTATGATAATGTTATCTATGGCCCCAGCATTCATGGTATTACAGATAGGAGTGTTCTTGAATCTCTGGTAGAAAAAAGTTTGCAGGGAGCGGCCCTCTGGGATGAGGTCAAGGATAGGTTGACTGAGAGTGCCATGGGTTTATCCGGTGGTCAGCAGCAACGATTATGCATCGCAAGAGCGTTGGCAGTAGAGCCCAAGGTTTTACTCATGGATGAACCAGCCTCTGCTCTGGATCCAAAATCTACAGCACGCATCGAAGAGCTTATTGGCGAATTGCGCGAAAAATACACGATCATCATCGTCACGCATAATATGCAGCAAGCCTCACGAGTATCAGATCACACTGCATTTTTCTATGAAGGCGAATTGATAGAGTTTGGTGAAACACATCAGATATTTACCAATCCTACCCAACAAAAAACTGAAGATTATATTACTGGGAGGTTTGGATAATGCCACAGGAGAAAATGATGCAACACTTACATAGAGAAATTGAGAGCATAAAGAAAGAAATCATTCGGGAAGCTTCGCTGGTAGAAACAAACCTGAGAGAGAGCATCAAGGCATTGATGACCCGGAATTTGTCCCTGGCGGAAGACATTGCCAATCGAGATCATATTATTGACGAGCTGGAAGTTGAAATTGAAGAGGAAATTCTAAAAATATTTGCTCTCTATCAGCCTGTCGCCGTAGACTTGAGATACCTCGTGGCCTTTTTAAAACTCAACAATGATCTCGAACGTATAGGTGATCTGGCAACCAATATTGCCTCTAGAGCAGCTTCTCTTGCTGTAAAAGATAACCTGGATATACCTTCCCAAATTCCTGAGATGTCTGAACTGGTTCAAAAGATGCTCAAGGAAAGCCTGGATGCACTGGTGGATCTGGATAGCGATAAAGCCAAAGAGGTCCTTCTTCAGGATGATACGGTCGACGACCTCCACCTCTCCATGTACAAGTCAGTGGGTGATAAGATTCAAGCTGATCGAAAGCATGTAGGTAGCTGGATGGAAATCCTGGCTATCTCCCGCTATCTGGAGCGCGTGGCTGACCACTGTACGAATATTGCTGAAGATGTTGAATACATGGTGAATGGCCGTATCCAACGACATCAATCCCTGAGCATTTAAGTTGATTTTCGAGTTGGGAGAAATCCCGGCTATTCCTGCAATTCCACCTGACGTCGGGTAACACGATAAATTGCCGTCAGCATGAGGATGGCTCCTAGAATCTGACTCCAGGTCAGCGCATGGTCAAAAAATACCCAGTCGATAGTCACAGCAGAAATTGGCCAAAACATTTCCAGAAGCGTAGACTGACTGGCTTGCACCTTTTTTAATCCATAGTAATAGATGGACAATGCTACGGTGCCTGTAGAAAAAACGATGGCAATCAGGAAAAATAGTTGCTTCGAGCTCAAGCGTGGAAAACTGCCATAATCCATAAATAGCAGGATAATAATACCGCTCAACAGTGTAGTGAGTCCCAGCCGTAGGGGGGTTACAATTCTTGAATCCAGCTCCCGGAGACTGTATTTCCCCATGACAGTGGAAGACCCCCAGGCGAAGGCAGCTCCAACTGCCAGTAATCCTGCCCACACATTTTTTCCTCCATCCTGCCACTGAGGTAGAATATCAGGGAATGCGACAAAATAGCTTCCCACCAGCGCCACTCCGGCCCATAGATAAAAGCGACCCTTAAACCGTTCTTTAAGAATAATTCTGGCCAGGATAATGGCGAAAATGGGTTGGAGTTTTTGGAGGAGAACCACAACTGAGAAATGAATATAATTGATATAACTTAGCGCGCGCGTATAGGCCAGTGTCCCCAGTAATCCTCCAAACACAGCGATCCAGAAAATGGAGATCCATGTCCTCCGGTTCAGCGTCTTTATCTTTGGCCAAAATTTGATGAGCCATGGCAGGGTGATGAGGAGTCCCAGTGCATGTTCAGAAAAGACAATGAAGATACTGGGTAAGCTATAGAGGGCTTGTCTGAGAAGGGCATCAAGGGACCAGAGAAACGCTGCAAATACAATAGCTAGCGGGCCGATATAAGGCCAGGAGATAATGCGTTTAAACATGATATGAAATATCCATTTTCATGTGAGGAATATAATTAGGCCAGGATCAATGACGATGGATACATCCATCTGGATAAAGAAATTACCTAGCTCTTAATTATTTCAGGTAGGTGATCTTCTCTAAGCTACCAACCGTCTTGTCGTTCACTTGAAATCTAGCTAAATACACACCTCCAGCCAGATTGCTTGAAGGTTGCCAACTCACACTACCTGACTTCTGAAGGCCCATGGATTCAACCAGGCCACCACGAATATTGAAAATTTGTAGAGTTCCTGTGTCTCCATCTGACAATTGAATGTCAAACTGAATGGAAGGGTTAAATGGGTTGGGATAGCTCGATGTGATACCCAGGGTTACTGGTACGAAAAGCAAGTTCTCAACGATTGAAGTATAGGGTGTCCTCATCCATTCCAATAGTCTTCTGATCACCTCTCCGCGAGAATTGTCAGTCTCACTTCCAAAATGAGTCAAGGCCTCCAGACCAAAACCAAGCATGATAGCAGAATAGGTCTCATTTTTCACCGAAGATCCACATGAGGCACCACCCAGGAATGGATACATGAAGATAGATGATCCTCCCTGGTGGATATTATATGAATCTGAAGCTGTCTGGTTGTTGGCACCCTCAGCACTGCCAATAGCAAAACGATCATTTATATCAAAAAATTCATGCCCTGGATCACCATAGACATTGGGTGTACTGATATCACTGGTGATAACATCCAGTGCAAAATAGTCATTAACAAAATTATTTACCGTCATATCCCCGGTAGCCATATTCTGGCCGGTCATGAGGATGTTACCGCCACCATCCAGGTAGGCAGCAATGAGTGTGGTTCTATCTGCATCCAGGGGTGATTGATTGTCACCACTAAACCAAATGACCGCAGGGAAGTCGCCTAGCCAGTCTATCTCCGGTAGACCACGCTCACCCAGATCCCATACGACGTGAACCAATTCTACAGCTTCCAGTGCATCTGTGAAATATGCTTGATAATCTGAGCTGTCGGTTAAAGCGCCATCATCATCAATAAGCACAATCTCTGGCAAACCCAACAGAAGCTCAAACTCCTGTTGTTCCGGGTGAGTTGATTCATCTGAGGAGAAGGTTACTACAAAGCTGACTGAGCCAGGTGACAGGGTGTCACTGATATTGAATTCAAAAGCCTGGTTCGACGTGCTGGTTTCCATAAAATCTATGGGATTAAAAGTAATGACGCTATCTATCATTTCCACAGCGCTGCCAACGACTGACAGGATTGCAGTGGCATTGGTGGCCATAGCACCAGTATTCTCCACAATAAGCCAGACCAGAACATTCTCACCAGGAGCAAAGATATTGTCGCCATTAAAGTCAGCGACCAGCATGTCAGATATGCTGAGATGTGGATTGCTTTCATGAACTTCAATATCAGCCCACATCGTCGTATCAGAATCAGAAATATTCAATACGGCAACTTCCGTATTCACTCCTGCCCATCCAACGGATGAGGGAATGGTTTCAAAATCAAAATTGCGATTATTGGTGAAACCAGGCCAGGTATCCCCACTATTGGATCCGTTGAAGTGGCCATCAGCTGCCTTCACATCAACCATGTAATGATTGTCATTATTATTGCTATTTCTTGAATTATCTATATGCCAGATAAGCAGACCTGTCCCTGGAAGATGTGCCTCAGTACCAATGCGCTGTCGATTCTCTATGAGGTAATATTCCTGTCCAACATCCTGGCCATGACTATAGTTACCGACAAAAGGATCCAATTCACCATGTGTCCATAATTTGACTACAAATGCATTCTCTTCAGCGTTGGGGAATTCAAAGTTTTCAATATTCTGATCAGGTATGATTGGGATGGTCCAACCCAGCATTTCCTTGCACCATGCTGAAAAATGCACTGGACTGCTAGGTGTACTCCATGATCCGCTGGCCATGAGGCACCAGCTGCCAACTCCATCGGAGGAATAGTCTGTATCATATAGATCTGGCAAACCCAGAACATGCCCAAATTCATGGGAAAAAACGCCAATTTCGATCAACCCACCTATACTTCCAGCACTCACTGCCGGTTGAATGATGTAGTCATTTACTCGTATTGGCTGACCGTAAATACTGGTATCATTGGTTGCGTAGGCTGAGCCCCAGTTCCCAGAGTAGGTCCAGCGGTGCGACCAAATACCTGGCCCCCCACCTTCTCCACCACGTCCAGAGTGGACAAAAAAGCAGGCATCGACATAGCCATCATCATCACCAGAATTGGCGACACCGTCTGGTCCGTCGTTGTCATACTGTGAAAAGTCTACCTCGATATCAGCCAAATCCAGAGATTCACGCAAGAAATCCCCTGTACCACCGGGTGGCGACCCAAAACCATTGTTGTCACCCTCATAAAAATTACTTTGGCGACTCAGCTCATGCCAACCATACACGGTCCCTGATAAATGGAATTGACCATATGACATCTGCTCATAATATTCGGCCATAGTCACGGTGGGCCAGGGACCATCAAAAAGTTCTTTCTGGAGGTCAATAACCACACTGGTATCATCGTTTGAGTTGCTATAAGATCCTAAAATGACAGGAAAGCTCATGAAAACATCTTCTCGGAGATCTCTAGTACCATTGACTGAGGATTGAATATTGGCGGTCTTCACGCGTTGCATTTTTGCAGCTAATCCGCCGTTAGTATAGGATTCAGCCATGATTGCATTCTGTTGAATGATAGCCTGAGAGGGGATCACTCCTGGTTTAGCCGGTATTGAACCAAGGGCAATGGAAATTATAAGAACATATGCTGCAACAAACTTGTATATCATATTTAACCTAACTTTAATAGTATTTTCCTTCATCAAATTAAAATGCACTGCTATCAATGGAAAACAATGACTTATCCCATATGAAATATGGAGTTTTTCTAACGTTTCTTGAGATTAAGAAGACTGGATATGCCTGGAAAATTCCTCGAAGCTATTAAAGAGAAAATCCGGGTTCTCTTTTTTAAGCACTTCAACGGATGAAAAACCATAGGATAAGGCGATGGAAATGGCACCAGCACCTTTAGCGGCAATGGTGTCCACGGGGTTATCTCCCAACATGCACACATCACCGGGGGTTTCGAATCCAAGTTCGTGTATACCGTATCGAATTACTTCTGGATCAGGTTTGGAGACGGGCAGTGTATCTCTGCCCCAGGTAAAAATAAAATACTGAGACAGATTGAGTTCCCTGAGAACAGCTTTTACCATTCCTTCTGGCTTATTAGAAATCACGCCCATTGGCCGCTTTTCATTTTTAAGGAAATCCACAACTCCTGGATAGGGTAGGGCTTCATCAATGATATGAACATTGTAGGAATCACGGAATTTTTCCCATATAGTAGTAACTAATATGTCGTCTACTTTAATTGTAGGCATGTTTTCACGCAAACACTCCTGAACAAGAAAATGAGCACCGTAACCTACATGGGATAGTATGGTTTCATGGGGTAACTGAGGATATCCCATGGATTGAAAAGCTCTATTTATATTTGATGTAATATCTCGACTGGTATCAACCAGAGTTCCATCCAGATCAAACAATATTCCACGGGGATTTAACATGTGTCCTCATTTCAATGATCCATAATTTCTTTACAACGAATTCGACGAAAATTACGAATATATTTTTTGTGTTCACAGCACCGATAGGAAGAATTTATTACCAAGCTCTCAATTCGTTTCCTTCGTTATATTCGTTGTGAAATAATTTAAAATTTAATTATATACATCATCTTTCATATTATACTTGCTTCAAAATAAAAGAGGCCAGCAAAAAGCCAGCCTCTTTTCGGATAGAACAAGGAAAAAAACTTTAAGCCAGCAGTTCCTTTACTGCTGTATTCAGTGCGGGTACCACATCGAAGAGATCAGCAATAATTCCATAATTTGCCACCTTGAAGATCGGGGCTTCAGGATCAGTGTTGATTGCCACAATGCATTTGGATGAATTCATTCCTGCCAGATGCTGAATAGCACCGGAGATTCCACAGGCGATGTACAAGTTGGGTGAAACCGTCTTCCCGGTCTGTCCAACCTGATCAGCATGTGCTCGCCATCCTGCATCCACGGTGGCTCGAGAAGCGCCAACAGCAGCTCCCAGTGAATCAGCAAGTTCTTCAATGATATTGAAATTCTCAGGACCACCTATTCCACGACCACCAGAAACAATGATGTTGGCTTCCGTAAGCTCAGGCCTGGAGCTAGCTTTCATGGCAGTTTCAACTACAGTCACTTGTGTATCTGCATCACCTAAGGCAACAGGCAGGTTTTCAACTGCTCCTGCACCAGATTTTTCATCTGAAGGGAACACATTGGGTCTTAAAGTCACCAGAACAGGAACCTTTTTAGCAGCAACTTTCAAAAATGCCTTACCAGCATAAACCGGTCTTTTTACAACGAGATGATCACCTTCCCAGAAGGTTTCGACCACATCGCTTAAAAGGCTGGCGTCAGCTTTAGCGGCTAGAATGGCAGCAAGTTCCCGACCCATGGCTGAAGAACTCAACAGAACCACCTCTGCAACACTGTTGGCTAAGGCGTCCTGGAGTAATTTGGCATAGGCACCCGGGCTATAGACTGCCAATCCGCCATCATCGGCCATGAGAATTTTATCAGCGCCATAGCCACCGATTGTGGCACCTAGATCTGAAATCCCAGCACCTATCACACATACTGATAGAGTTCCCCCTGCTCCATCAGCTAAACGTCTACCTTCAGAGATTGCCTCAAGAGCGTAAGATTTTAACTGTCCGTCACGTTGTTCTGCAAAAACTAGAATATTACTCATGATAGCCTCCTATATGACCTGAGCTTCATCACGAAGCAATTTGACCAATTCAGCTGCAGCTTCTGGACCTTCACCCACAATTTTACCTTCAGGTTTCTTGGCAGGATAACTCATCTCCAGAATTTCAATACCACCCGCATCAAGAACAATATCCTTGATCTCAAGTGGTTTGCGCTTGGCCTGCATAATGCCCTTTAAAGCAGGGTATCGAGGGTCATTCAATCCTTTTTCAGCAGTAATAACACAAGGCGTATTGGCTTTCACCGTTTCCGTGCCACCTTCGATGTCTCTCTGAATGGTAGCAACACCCCCAGCAATTTCCAGCGTCTTCGCCGTAGGCAAGACGGGCATACCAAGCAATTCACCCAGCATACTAGCCACCTGATGACCATAGCCATCAATAGCAATTTTTCCGGTCAATATGAGATCTGCATCCAGTGATTTGATTTCATTAGCCAGCGCTTTTGCGACTGCTAACCCATCGGCCAGAGCAGCATTTTCAGCTTTGAGAAGAATCCCACTATCGGCACCCATAGCCATGGCGGTTCGCATCACTGGCTGGGCATCTTCACTACCCAGTGCCAGAACAACAACCTCACCTTCCCCGGCAGCTTCTTTGAGCTTGAGGGCTTCTTCCACAGCGATTTCATCATAGGGGTTCATGATATATTTTACATCAGCGGGTTCAATGGATAGACCATCATCACCAATGACCACTTTTGTTTCAGTATCAGGCACCTGCTTGACACATACAACAATCTTCATTCTTAGCTCCTCCTCAATTGATCCAAACCTGTTTTGAATTCTAATAATCAGTAACTGTAGACAATACTTGAAATTAGAATCTTAAGGTCAATAAGTAAATTGATTCAACATACCGACTGGTCGGTTTGTAATATATAGTTTGTTTTTCGAAATTCAATAACTGCTTTTGCCTCAAGTGTCTTTGTTGATATGACACAATTCAGAACAAAGAAAATAGCCATCCCGTGCGTATAGATTAGTTTAGGGGAAGGAAAAGGATGGAAGCTATGAAATTTAAAACTCTATTGATACTCGGTCTATTCGTGATTCTATTTGTAGGCTGTGATCGCAGTGACACTCCCTTCAAAATTGGATCAAAAATGGTTATGGAGGGAGAGTACACCGCCCGAGCCCTCAGCCCTACCCAGATGAGTTCTAATTATCCAATGAAGCTGGACACCTCCATCCCCCAGCCCATTCTGTTTAAGCTCAGTTTGAATGGAAGAGACAATGAAGCTGGTTTCGGACAGGATCATCATCTCATTGTCCCCCCTGAAATTTCTGAATTCTTTGCTCCCCGGTTGCAATTTGGACTTCAAGCTCCAACCCCTCCCGGTAAACCTGGATCAATTAAGCAGGCTACCAACGTCCATTTTCGAGTGGACCTGCGACCCGTATTAGAAGCTTTTGAAGCACAATCCTTTTTCGTCACCCCTACCAAAGACACCATTTATGCTGAAAATTTTAAGGGCTTATATATTGCTGGAGGAACCGCACCCCTGGAGTGGATTTGGGATAGTGCCGAAGCACCTGAGCATCTTCGATTTGAAGATTCAGACCAGGATTCTATATATGAATTAAGTCTCAGATTTACACCTGCCACTCTGGGCACGAATGCCCGCAATTGGACACTCAGCCAGGACATTTCTCATTTGCCAAAATTTTCAAGTCCCCAGGCACCCCTATTGGAAGCACTCACCAATCTGGCGCTTGAAGAAGCCCTGTTGGATATCCGCAGTGATGGCGCTTTTTCAGCCGGCAAGGAGTGGCGGGGTATCTGGACCCGGGACATTTCTTATGCAGCCCAGCTTTCACTGGCTTACCTCTTTCCAGAAAATGTAAAAGCAAGCTTGAGGGCAAAACTCAGCAAGTCAGGAAGAATTATTCAGGATACTGGAACCGGTGGGGCATGGCCCATATCAAGTGATCGTCATATCTGGAGCTTGGCAGCCTGGGAAGTCTATCTGGCAACGGGAGATGAGGAGTGGCTCAATGAAATCAGACTACCCGTCATCAGAGCCCTTCAGGAAGATATTCTCTGGAATAGAGATCCAGTTTCCGGGATGCTTTTGGGTGAAACCAGTTTCGAAGATTGGCGCGAGCAAACCTATCCACCATGGATGACGCCCTCAAATATTCACTCCTCTCACGCACTCTCCACAAATATCATTTTCAAGCGTGCCCTGGAAATTGGTCTGGTTCTGGCTGAGGGGAATCAAGACATCATTCGGTCCTGGCCTCAACTCATTCAAAGACTGGATCAAAATATTGCCATGCATTTCTGGAGTACGACTCTCAATGCCCCTGCCAGTTATGTCATGACCAACCCAGCCTGGACACCGGCCACTCACAGAGATATTCTGGGAGAATCGTTAGGTATTCTTTATTTGAGTTCATTTGCATCAATTGATTCCCAACTGGTTGCATCCTACCCTCGAACGCCATATGGGACACCCGTGATCTCTCATCAGCTCCCCCATGCTCCTCCCTATCATAATAAGGCGATCTGGCCTTTTGTAGAGACATATGGACTTCTTGCGGCTAAACAAACAGGCAATAGCCAGGCTTATTCACATGGATTCAATAGTCTGATCAGATCAGCGGCTTTGTTCTTGTCGCACCGTGAAAATTTCCACTATACATCTGGACGACCAGATGCTACTGAGATCAATTCTGACCGTCAGCTCTGGAGTATTGCAGGGTGGTTGGGTGCCATCTATAAGGGTCTTTTTGGAATTACTGTAAACTATGACTTTGACCGTAAGGGATTTGACCTCCAGCTTGAACCAAACAATCCGTTTGAATGGGACCGTTTTTCAATTTCTCAACTCACACTTCACAATACCATGCTTTCAATTCACCTCAAGGGATCTGGTGGGGAGATACAATCCATGGTTATTAATGGTGACTCCCATGTAATTGGTGATCCCATTCCTCTAGATGGTGGTGCTCTGGATATTGTTGTAGAACTGGCAACTGGCGGAGAAGCATCCACAGATGTCATCGTGCTGGCTGATTATATATTACCAGAATCACCTATTGTATTTTGGTCAAATGACACGTTGATCTGGGCATCAAATTCAGGCCAGGGTATTCTTGAATTGAATGGAACTTTTCTGGATACGCTCCGTGAACCTCATGTCATTATTTCAGATTCCCTGAATGGTTTCTTTTCTCTACGCTCGATTGATTCAAGCGGCCGGATGAGTGTGCCCACCAAGCCTCATTATCTGGGTCCTTCAGCCACATTGATGCTCAGTGCCCAGGAACCATACTATATTGAATTGGGGAATGAAAACACCTACATCGATATGAATTTTTTAGTGCCAGCAAATGGAAACTATCTCATCCGATTTATTTATACCAATGGATCAGGTCCCGTTAACACAGGCAATACCTGCGGGTTGGCGAAACTGGTCATCAACGATTGGTGGCTAGAACAGATGATCAGTTTTCCACATACTGCCTCCTGGAAGAACCTCTCAACGACCTCATGGGCTAAGGCTCAATTCAAAAAGGGCAATAATATGCTCATGTTGAATCAGGAATCACTTCCTGTTACCAACATGAATGAAAAGAAAAATCTATTTCGGGTGTTTAGTGTGGAAATTATCCCACTGTAATCTTAATTAGTGGTGACTGGCTCGACAAAATAGATGGGATAAATCGTTTCTCCATAGGGTCCCACTCCGGCGGATAAAAATTTCTGATAGTCATCCTCAGCATAGGGGGCTTGGGGTCCGGACTCAGATTTGGTATTTCCAAAATAATTTTTACTGTAGGCCTCCACTGAACGGGCATCCCGGACAACTCGCACTGCGCGTACACCTGCGATACTGGCGGCAATTATGTCTGTATCAGAATCTCCAAAGAAAATATGTAAACCTAACTTGCTGATGAGTTCGTGTTTGGTGGTAAATTTATTTCCGCTCACAGGATCCTTTTTCTTTGCAGAAAAATACAAGTTCTCGCCAAGAACAACAGGAAAGCCGAGCTCCCTAGTCAAATGACGACCCACTGCCTTTCCATTGGTGCCAGGCCGGGCAGTAATAAAGTAGACCTCGTGTCCGCCTGCTTTTAAAAATGATACCAGGTCAGCAATGGGTTGAATGGTCACTGAGTAAAGGCTGTCATGAGTGTTTACCCACCCGAAGTCCACATGGTCAGGATCCTCACTGCTGTGAGGAGCTTTCAAAAAATTGTCACGAGAAAAAAGAATCGTATCATCGATATCAAAGCCCACCTTTAATTGACCAGGTACTGGCGGTGTTGTTTTTGATACTTCAGGGGAAACACATGATGCAAACACCACGACGACACTCAATACTACAAAATTTAATAGCCTCATTATTTATTATCCTATTTCCTATTTTGTATCAATTCACTGATCTGACAATACTCTAATCCCATCTCGGCAAGACACTGATAAAATAGTAGCAATTACAGGGAGGAGTATCCATTTTTAAAGCATGCTAAAACTTTCTATATCTGAAGCCGAACTAAGATTAACATATTTAATCGCAAGCAAATGGTCACATACCAATTTAGATAAATTCATGATTTTTGTTTCCAACCCGTATCGATGGCTGATGCCAACTCTCATTTTTGCCATGATGCTCATCTACCTAGATTGGCAAGGAGCCATACTTGCTTTGCTTCTTGGAGGAGTTAGTGCCAGTTTTGCAGATGGTATAAATTCTCGTTTATTAAAAAAGAATACTGATCGTGTCCGCCCCGGTAAACAATTTGAAGAAATTCGTTCGCTTGGTTCCATGAATCATGGAAAGAAATCATTCCCATCAAACCATGCTTCCAATACGATGTCATTTGCTCTAGCATTCAGTTTTATGTTCTCATGGACAACCTGGATACTAATCCCACTTTCTCTTCTCGTAGGTTATTCGAGAATTTATTGTGGAGCTCACTTTCCTCTGGATGTTGTTGCTGGCTGGATGCACGGTGCAGTCTGGACACTTATACTTTTCAATATCCTTAAGCTGCTTTTGTGAGTCTTACTTTTAATCAGATTTCCAAATAAAGATTATAGAAATAATAAGAGGTGAGTATTAACTCACCTCTTATTATTTCGCACAGATCCGGTATATCGGTTAGTAGATGTTTATAGTTTTTCCTTCAGTCCATCATATTCTTTTTCAAGCGTATAAATTTCTGATCGAATTGCCTGTAAACGACTTAGGATTGCCTCGGGAGTATCAGTAACAACTCTTGCTTGGGCTGCTGAAGCTTTAACAGTCTTCTTCGCCACAGCTTTTTTAGCTTTAGTTTTACGTTTCTTGGGACCTTTGTCCTTTTTCTTCCAATTACTGAGAGTAACCACAGAAACACCATACTTGTCGCTGGCGGCTTTCATACCTCCGCGTTTATTCTCAGCATCATAGGCAACGATATATGCTACAATCTCTGCCTTTTCATCTGCTGAATAGCGTTTTCCCTGCTTACCAACTGCTGGTCCATCAGTCATTAAAAAACCTCCTGGTATTGATTGATAAAAATGTCAAGGTAAAACTATAGTTTTAATTTGTTAATAACAAGAATTTATTTTGAGCATCTTTTTCATGCTCATACAACAAACTTCACGAAATTATTTAATATGTACGCAGAGTTGTAGGTTGGGTATGATGGAGCCTATTTTCGGAAATCTACGCTATGTTTTATGCGATCCCAGACTTCGTCCATCTCTTCAAGTGAGGCTGTCTCAATATCTCTATTTTCATCTTCAAACACTTTTTCCAGCGCGCGAAAACGGACATCAAATTTATCAATGGCCTGCCGCATAGATGTTTCACTATCAATCTTCATTAGCCTGCCCACATTGACAATACTAAATAGCACGTCTCCAAATTCTTCCCGCGAACGCTCTTGGTTCCCTTCTAACCACACTTCTAACAATTCATCTATCTCTTCATGGGACTTGGCCAAGGCAGGTGCAACATCATCCCAGTCGAAACCAACAGTAGAGGCTTTTTCTTGTATACGCTGTGCCCGTATCAACCCAGGCAGGTTTTTCGGAACCCCGTCGATCCAGCTTTTGCGGCCCTCACTTTTTTTAACCTTTTCCCAGTTCTCCCTGGCATCTTCTATTCGCCGGGATTTACTGTTGTCATCTCCGAATACGTGGGGGTGACGCCGAATGAGTTTTTCATTGATTGAATAGATTGTATCGCGAAGCTGAAATTCATTCTTTTCTTCAGCCATTTGTGCTTGCATGACAATGTTCAATAAAAGATCACCTAGCTCAGCCAGAATATCTTCTTGTTTCCCATCCTCAATACTTTCGACGACCTCATAGGCTTCTTCAAGGAGAAAGGGAATCATACTTTCTGGTGTTTGTTCAATATCCCAGGGACACCCCTCAGAACTACGCAGTTTGGAAACAATATTTATTAAACGGCGTAATTCATTCTCAGGAGAAGACTTTAATGCTTCTGTCATTTATCCATTCTCAATTCTGGTCGCTTTAACTTTCTCAATACGATTTTTCTCAACAGATAAAACTTCAAATTTAAAGTTTTCATACTTGACTATTTCACCTGATTCAGGGATTGTTCCCAGACTTGAATAGATCAAGCCACCAATAGAATCATAGTCACGATCTTCGATAAACGCAACCCCTAGCACTTCGGCCACATCGTCGAGATGCGTTGATCCTTCAATTAAATAGACGTGTTTCTCCAATTCAACAATTTCAGTCTCTTCTTCGGAATCATCGATCTCATCTTTAAGATCGCCCAGTACTTCCTCGATGATATCTTCGACAGCAACCATACCAGAAAACCCACCGTATTCATCTACAACAATAGCCAGCTTCTGTTTCTGCTTTTGCATATCCCTTAACAGGGAATCCACATGTTGATGCTCTGGAACAAACATGGCTTGTCGGGCAAGACGTTCAAGATTTATGCGCTGAGAAGTGCTATGCAGGTAAGGCAAAATATCTTTGATAAACACAATGCCCCTAATCTGATCAATTTGGTCACGGTATAGTGGGTACTTGGAGTAACCAGTTTCCCTGATGAGTGTTAAAACTTCATCTCGACTCATCTCAGTATGAAACATTTCAACATCGGGTCGCGGTATCATGATCTCTTTAGCCTGGGTATCACCAAACTCAATAATGGAGTGAATCATCTCTTTCTCGTCCGCCCCAATAACACCCTGATCCTGTCCCAATTCTACCAACTCTTTGATTTCTTCATCTGAAGTAAAGTTTTCCTCAGGCTGCAACCCGGTAAACGCCACCATTTTTTCAACCAGATTATACACAACCGAAGCAAAGGGAGAGAATAGTTTGAATATGATGGAGAGGCTTCCAATAATTCTTGAAGCAAAGCCCAATGAATGACGCATGGCTAATACTTTCGGAGTTATCTCACCCAAGATGACAAGCACTATTGTGAGAACGATGGTCTCTATGACCAGAGCCAATATCTGATTGACTCCACTCTGACTGGCAATTTCAGCTGTAATCAAGGCTGCCATGGAAGCAAGAGCAACATTCACAATGGTATTACCCGTCAATATGGTGATCAACAATCTTTTGGGTGTGTTCAATAGACGTACAATAAGCCTCGAAGATGGAGCCAGATCATGTTTTAATTTTTCAACATCATTTCTCTTCAGGTTAAATAAAGCAGTTTCGGATCCTGAAAAGAAGGCAGACATACCCAGCAAAACAATGAAGCCAGCGATTTGCCAGGGAAGCGTGGATTTGAAGAATTCAGAGAGTTCCACTATATATCTGAGTCCTTGAGTTTTTTCATGTACATGTTTTCTAAGGCAGTCATTTGATCTTTCAACGCTTGCGTATCATCCTCGTACCCACATAAATGCAAACAACCATGTATGAGAACTCTGACGAGTTCATCTTGTGGTTCGGTGTTAAACATTTCGGCATTGTCATTTATCTGATCGTAGGATAGATATATTTCACCTTCGATTTGATTATCAGGCTCATTCAGATTAAACGCGATGACATCGGTATATACATCCAGACCGAAATATTCTTTTTTCATAAGACGAAGGTCGTCACGTGCCTTAAAAATGATATTTACATATTCAGCGGTTTTATGCTCACCTGCAAAAACATTCTGTACACACTTTGCGAATAGAGGCGCGCTTACCCTCCCTACTTGATCGATGATATCAATTTTCATGTGTTAAGTCTTTGGTATCTTCAACTGAGTTACGTTGTGGTTGATCAGTCTTCATTATCCATTATATGCAACTTTTGTCGTTGCCCTGGATATTCAATTCTCTCATGCATGCTTCCAGTGAGTACGGGCATCATGGCACTTTTAATAATCTCAAGATCTCGAAATGTGAGTGGACAATTGGTTAACTCTCCACTTTTAATTCTGCTTTCGATAATGGTATCCATGAGGGCTTCAATACGTTGTGGATTTGGACTCTTCAGACTACGAGAAGCCGCTTCAATAGCCTCTGCTATCATGAGAATACCCGTTTCCTTGGTATTCGGCCGAGGACCAGGATACCTGAAATCTGCTTCATTAATCTCGGAGTTATTCTCTTTCGCACGTTCCAAAGCTTGTTGATAAAAGTATTCAACTCTGGTTTTACCATGATGCATGGGAATAAAATCTGCGACGATAGATGGCAATCGATTCTCATCAGCCAGCTTGATACCATCTTTTACGTGGGCGACGATGACAGTAGCACTCAAACGAGGTGAGAGTTTTTCATGCTTATTGGTCCCACGCATTTGGTTTTCAATAAAGTATTCCGGCTTTTCTGCCTTACCAATGTCATGATAATAGGCACCTACCCTGGCCAGCAGAGAGTTTGCCCCAACCGCCTCAGCAGCGGCTACTGCTAAATTCCCAACATCAATACTGTGTTTAAATGTGCCTGGAGCCTTCATGGCCAATTTGCTTAAAAGTTTATTGTTGAAATCCAGAAGCTCAAGCAATGTTAAATTTGTGGTGATCTTAAATACTCTCTCAATTAATACCAGCAGGCCATAGGACAACAGGGGAGATAAAATTCCATTGGCAGTGGCAAAAACCATGTGTTCCATGACCGATTCCCAGTTACTGAATTTGATCATTTCAAAAACAGCAATAACGGCGACATAACCTGAGGTCACAGCCAGGATACTCCATAATATCTGTGATCTTGACCTTAATCGTCGAACTGTATAGATGGCCAGAGAGGAAACAAAGAGATTGGCGACAATAAACGGAATATTGTTACTGAGAATGATCCCGGTAAGCAGGGTGAGTGTTACCATGATGATAAAGGCGATTCGACCATCAAACACCACGGTGAATATCATGGCGGCAATACTCATTGGGACAAAAAACTCGGACCAGCCCAATTGATAAACAATCAAATGAGCTGAAGCAATTTGCAGAATAAAAACAACACCGACCAGGGTAATAAGTTTTATATCATTATAAATCTGACTCCGGTAGGTCTGAAGATAGGCAAAGAAGAAAAATAGCAGAAATGCAGAGAGCATCATCTTACCGATGAAGGTGGTTACCTGGTTGGCAGCAGACTCACCATATCCCTTGCGGATATATTCTTTCTCCAATGAATTCAGTTTTTGTTTTATCTGGGGAGTGACACGGGTATTGGCATCAACAATACGTTCGTTTTTAAAAACTTTTCCTACACTGATTGGCACCAAATTCCGAGCTTCAGCAATACGGTTTTCAGTTAGTTCAGCAGAATAATTCAGATTCGGAATCATCACGGCTTTGGCGATGTCTTCGGCAAGTTGTTGCAGCCGCGGGTCGCGTTCAAAATAAATTGAGCTAAAAACTTTCTGTACGCCCTCCCAGGACTGCCCCATATTCCGAAAGTCCTTGGGGTTGCGGCTTGATTCCTTGCCTCGCATAATCATGGTGATTCTGGCCACATCAACCCCGGTTGGGAGATCCCCAATGATTCCAAGCATATATTGAGGTAGAAGCGCTTGTTTGACTGTATTAGCCAGTTGACGTGTTGACGGTCCTTTCTCAAGGAAATAGCTCCACCGAGGAGTGCCAAGATTTTTTAAACCGCGATTTTGCAACTCCAGGCGAATATTCAAAACATGCAGTGAATCTTCCTGTAATTGAAGGCCCACGGAGTCAGTTGCCAGGCTATCAGTGATGGTGCTCCAGTAGTTTTTCTTCGCTGATAGATCTTTCTCGGCCTGATACCAAAGTGCGATTTGCTCCCTGAGATCATCTACATCCGCGTTCACCTTATCGCGACTGGTATTATCCCAGATAAAAACAGGTTGAATGGTGCTTTCGCGAGCATTTCGGTCTTGTTCAAGTGCCTCATCAGTTTTTAAAATATCAAAATCAAAAGGTGCAATGATGGTCTCAATCGTGATCTGATCAACATCATATGCAAATTGAAACATTTTCCCCCTGGGGAAGAATAGTGCAGTAACAACGAGAAGGGTGGCAATGAGAGCTATCTGACTGATTCTCAGCCAGAGGTGATATTTCTTTTCGTCGCTGACGACCTTTTTTGACTGTGGCAACATGGAGTTATTATAACCCTTTCATAAGCTGCTTCAAAATCACAAGTTTTTGAACCTCAGAAGTCCCTTCACCAATGGTGAGAACTTTGGCATCGCGAAAAAATCGTTCAACCTGAAATTCCTTTATATATCCGTAACCACCATGTACCTGAACAGCCATATTGGTTGCTAGAACAGCAGTTTCAGAAGCCTTTAATTTAGCCATGGCTGCTGCTTTTACTACATTTCCACCATGATCTTTCACATAACTCGCCTGATAAACAAGATGCCGAGCAGCTTCAATTTCTGTGGCTATTTCTGCCAATTGCATACCTACTCCCTGAAAACGGTGTATCTTTTTTCCGAAAGCTTCTCGTTCATCAGCATATTTTAAAGCCGCCTGTAAGGCACCTTCAGCCAAGCCAAGGGATAGGGCTGCCACACTTATCCTGCCTCCTACCAGAGCAGTCATCATTTGACTGAAACCAACATCCAGTTCACCGAGGAGAGCATCTGCAGGCACCCGCATATTTTCAAAGGTAAGAGCCCGTGTGTCAGATCCACGCCAACCCATTTTCTTTTCAGGAGGTCCTATAATGAAACCCGGTGTTTTGGGATCAACCATGAAAACCGAAACCCCACCTGGTCGTCGGGCTTCAGGATCAGTCACAGCAGTTAAATTGCAGACACCTGAAAAACCCGCATTCGTGATGAAATTTTTCGAGCCATTGATGATCCACTCATCACCCTCACGCACAGCTGTTGTCTTTGTGCCACGAGCATCTGAACCGGCTTCTGGTTCTGTTAAGCCAAAACAGCCGAGATATTTACCTGCAATCAAGTTGGCGAGATGGGTGTTTTTTTGGGCCTCATTGCCAAATAGGTGGATGGGACTTGTGCCTAATGATATATGGGCAGCTACGGTGATGGCAACGGATGAATCAACCTTGGCCAATTCCTCAATGACGAGGGTATAGGCCAGGGTATCCATACCTGCTCCACCGTATTCCTCGGGGAAGGGAATTCCCAGGAGCCCCACCTCAGCTAACTTGGGAATAAGTTCCAGCGGGAAGCGTTCTTCCTTGTCCAGGGATTCAGCAATGGGTGCCACTTCATTGGCTGCAAAATCGCGAACCATATCCTGAAGCATATAATGCTCATCCTGAAAGTATTGTTTCATGTTATCCCCCTTGTCTTTGAATAAAACGATTAATTTACCACCTCATTACAGAAGCACCCCAAGTAAACCCAGCTCCAAACGAAGCCACTACAATTATATCACCGCGGTTGATCTTCCCCTCTTGCATAGCTTCATATAGCGCTATGGGAATGGAAGCCGACGTCGTATTCCCATACTTATGGATATTCGAATAGACGACACTATGCATTTCAAGATCCAGGCGTTTTGCCACAGCTTCGGTAATCCGCAGATTTGCCTGATGAGGAACGACAAGTTTCACTTCAGACTTCTCAACTCCAGCTGCTTCCAGGGCCTCATATATCACTTGCGGAAACTTGATGATGGCATGTTTAAAGACGGTGCGACCATTCATTTTCACATGCCCATAACCCTTATCCAACAATTCCTTGGTTAAAAAGGGATTATCCTGTGTTGATGGTGTACGCAGCATGAGATCTTCTGCGTAACGTCCATCAGAGTGGGTTCTCACCGATAACAGTCCTCTATCCTCATCAGTCGCTTTTATAATGGTGGCTGCTGCTCCATCGCCAAAGAGGACGGCTGTATCCCGCCCGCCTGTCGAAAAATCCAGTGCCACTGATTGAACTTCAGAAGTGATGAGGAGAATATTGTTATAGGCTCCTGATTCGATGAATGCCTTTGAAACCGAAAGCCCATATAGAAACCCTGAACAAGCATTACGAATATCTAAGGCCGGGGTTCCAGGAATTCCCAGTCGTCGGGTCATCATGGGACCACCACCAGGTACGAAATAATCACTGGCCATGGTTGAAAAAATGATATGCTCCACATCCTCTGGTTGCATCCCAGCCTTTTCCAGTGCCTCTTCAGACGCTTTCAATCCTAAATCAGTGGTACATTCCCCATCCACATGATGGCGTTCCTGAATACCGCTTCTGTCCCGGATCCATTCATCAGTAGTGTCCATCAGTTTTTCTAAATCATGATTGGTTACAACATTGGAAGGGACGTACATCCCGATCGAATCGATGTAAGCTTTACGCATTGTGAACTCCTAATCCATTACCCTAATATCTTTTAATTCTAATTGGATAGTTTTACGACCCTGCCATTCATTTTCAGCAAGGATATAGGCCATTTCCAGAGCCTTCTTCGAGTAAAGTAACTCTAGAGACTCTGCCATACCAAACCCAATGGCATCCAGAACAGTTCGTCCCTGACGTACTTTAAATTTTAAGTGATTTTTGCCCACGATCTTGGGTCGTGGATATCCGATTACTTCTAAATTTTGGCTGGCAAACATTGGACGCATATTTCCTGGACCATAGGGTGCCAGACGTCTGAGTGTTTCCATCAGCTGAGAATTAATATCTGAAAACTCTATGATTGATTCGATTTTCAACCTGGGACGCATCATTTCTTCTGTCACCTGATCCATGGCTACTTCCTGGAAACGCTGTTCGAAGGCCTCCAGATTAGCTGGATCGATTGACATTCCGGCTGCCATGGTATGTCCACCAAAGCTGAGGAGTAAATCGGCACATTTTGAAAAGGCGGCGTGGAGATCAAAGCCGCTGATACTCCGTGCGGATGCTTTCCCAACCCCATCATTCACTGCAATTATTACTGTCGGGACAAAGTATCTTTCTTTCAACTTTGAAGCTACAATCCCAATGACACCGTGGTGCCAGCCCTCTTGATAGAGCACCAGAGATCTTTTTTCCCGCGGATCATATTTTGCGTTGGAAAGACGAACTGCTTCGTCATATATCTTACCTTCAACTGCTTTGCGGGCTTCATTTTCGGAATTGAGGACAGCTGATAATTCCTTGGCTTCCGCCTCAGTAGTCGCTGTCATGAGTCGCACTGCCCGCATAGCCTCGCCAAGGCGACCGACAGCATTAATTCTGGGTCCTAAACCGAAAAGGACATCTGACACCGTTACTTCATCGCGAGTTATCCCGGCGACCTTCTTGAGAGCCTTGATCCCAGGACGTTTTCCCTGGCTGATCAATTTGAGACCTTCACCGACGATAATTCGGTTTTCTCCAGTCACTTTCACAATATCTGCGGCAGTTCCGATGGCTGCGAGATCCATAAACTGAAGCGCCTGCTCAGCGGCGAAGTTCCGTTTCTTGGCCAAGGCCTGGGTGAGTTTGAAGGCTACTCCGGCTCCACATAAATTCTTATTGGGGTATTCGCAATCTGCTTGCTTGGGATTCAGTATGGCAACGGCATCCGGAAGTTTTTCATCAGGAATATGATGGTCAGTGATCATCATATTTACACCCTGCTGCTTGGCGTAATCTGCCTGCTCGACTGCCGTGATACCACAATCACAGGTAATAATTAATTTTGCACCTATCGAAGCTGCGTAATCAATACCCTTGTGTGAAACTCCATATCCCTCAGTATTTCTATCTGGAATATAAAATTCCGATTTTGCGCCGATTGATTGCAAAAACAAGTGTAATAAGGATGCGGCAGTGGTTCCATCCACATCATAATCGCCATAAACCAGAATGGGCGCATTTGCATCAAGACACTTCGAAATCTCATCCACAGCGGTTTCCATATTGAGCATGAGGAAGGGATCAAGGAGATGAGAAATAGACGGATTGAAGAATTGTCGAGCTTCATCCATTGTACGCAATTCACGTCGCCAGAGCATGCCTGCTACAATTGGTGAGACACCCAGAGAGCTTGTGAGATTCTCAATTTCCCCTTGGGGACTGTCTTGAATGATCCAGATTTTTTCCATAAATAAGTTGTTCTATAGTATAAACATCATATCGGTTTAATTCACGGTAAAAACAGCGCTGTTTTGACCAGATAACACGTCATTTGAGATTGGCTTCAGTCCATAGCAGGAAAATAAATGGGTGGATCTGTAAGCCGGATTCTGTCTTACCCTCAATCGAGGATGAGGCAGCCATTGATCTGGATCTCCATTTGCATGGAGATACTAGCTTCCTACCCGAAGAGTATCATCAGAGATGAATTGGCGGACTACCATGCTCTTCTGCTTGAAATTGCTCCAGTTGGGGTTTACCACCTGACCCAGTTACCTGAACCAGGCGTGAGCTCTTACCTCACGTTTTCACCCTTACCCAACCTACGCCCAAGCTCAGCCTTCGTCTGATCCTGGGCTTCGGTTGGCAGACCTATAAAAATATATACATGGGCCTGCCCAGCGAAGCTCAATGGACGCCAAAGGCGGAGATTGAGCGTAGATGGGCGGTATCTTTTCTGCGGCACTTTCCATCCCTACTAGAAAGTAGAGTCCCATGCTCCAAACATGGGCAACCTGTCCTGCGGAGTCCGGACTTTCCTCCCAGCAAATGCCAGGTGACTGCCCGATCCACCCATTTAAAAAAGCAGTATCAAACTAAGGTATTGTAAGTCTACTAAAAGAGAAATGATCCGAATTCTCGGATCATTTCTAAATAACACATCTGTTTGAATGTAGGATGACTAGTCATCATCTCCTGGAATGACCACCAAAATCCGGCCACAATTTTCGCATTCAATAAAGGCGTCCATTTGTTGGATTTCATAAATGGTCTGAGGATTAAGTTGTTTATGGCAGCCTGTACAGGATCCCCGCACAATTGGAACCACCGCACGTTTGCGAGCTTTGAGAATCCTATCGTACTTCCTTAAATAGCGTTGTCCGATTTTTTTGATCATTTCAGTTCTTTCAGCCTTCAATTCTTCTTCTCGGGCGTCAGTAAGATCTGATTTCTCTTTAAGTTCGTCACGATTTGCATCAAGCTTTTCAATGAAGGCAGTACTTTGCTCTTCAGAAGTGGCAATGGTTTCTTCCAACTTCTCAATCTCCGTTTCCAGCAACAATTGACGCGCTTCACCCTCGGCCATCTCAGCTTTTACCGTTTCAATCTCATTGGTCAAAGCATCGTATTCCCGGTTGGTGTTCACAAGGTAAAGCTGATCCTGATATTTTTTGACCTTTCCCTCGGCATCCATAAGGGATCCCTTGATGGTCAATAACTCTTTCTGATTCTCTTCCAGGGTCAATCGAGTCGTCTCTAATTCAGTTTTAACACTGGCAGCTTGAGATTCCAGTTTTTCTACTTGTTGGGGCAAACTACCCTTTTTTTCATCAATTTCGAAGAGTTGACGATCAATCTCCTGAAGTTCAATCAAAATTTTTAACGTGTTGTTCATTTACACCTACTCTCTGGGTATATCATATGAAAAGTGCACCTAGCGGTGCACATATTAATTTAATTCGAAGTAGATCAGAAAATTGCTGTTTGAAAAAGAATGGTTGCTTTGATGCTCGCCTAATCACGTCACACAATATAAATGGCTTCTGAGGGACAGCAAGTAGCTATAAATAGATTGTGCATTTTTTTTACAAATGCCTGGTAAATGCAAAACAGGCTGAGGATGAACCCACAGCCTGTTTATGTCTAAATTTGTTTAACCCAATAAGAGTCAAACCAAGATTTTAACTAATCAGTATACGTTCTGCCAGCCAGGATTGAAGCTCAGCAATAGGCACTCGAATTTGCTCCATGGAATCTCGATCCCGAACCGTGACTGCCTTATCGTCAAGGGTGTCAAAATCAATAGTCACGCAATAAGGTGTTCCTGCTTCATCCATACGACGATAACGACGACCGATTGCCCCTTTTTCATCATAAAACACATTAAAATGGCGCTTGAGCTGATCCTTGATCTCCCCAGCTAATTCCTTTAAACCACCTTTTTTTACCAGGGGTAAGATAGCCACTTTAATGGGCGCCAGACTGGGGTGAAAATGCATAACGGTTCTTACAGAACCATCTTCCAGAGTTTCTTCCTCATAAGCTTCACACATCACCGCCAGGGTTGTGCGGTCGCAACCAGCTGAGGTCTCGATGATAAATGGAGTATAGACTTGATTTGTCTGGGGATCTCTATAGCTCATATTCTTCCCAGAGAATTCTGCATGTTGCTTCAAATCAAAATCAGAGCGGTTATGAATTCCCTCCAACTCGCTCCAGCCAATAGGAAACTTATATTCCACATCAAAGGCAGCTCTGGCATAATGGGCTAGTTCATCTGGACCGTGTTCATGGAACCGCAAATTATCTTGATCAATTCCGATGGTATTATAGAAAGCCTTACGACGTTCCATCCAGGTTTCAAACCATTCATCAGATTCCTCTGGATTAACAAAAAACTGCATTTCCATCTGCTCAAACTCACGCGTCCTGAAAATAAAGTTTCCAGGAGTAATCTCATTTCTAAAAGCTTTTCCAATCTGAGCAATTCCAAATGGAATCTGCTGACGGGAGGTATCCACCACATTGGGGAAGTTTACAAAAATACCCTGGGCAGTCTCAGGTCTTAAATAAATAGTTGATGCTGTATCCTCGACAGCTCCCATCTGAGTCTTGAACATGAGGTTGAATTGTCTGGACTCTGTTAGTTCTCCACCGCATTCAGGACATTCCTTCGAAGTCATATTGGCTTCTGGAAGTGTATCTTCACGAAAGCGGGTTTTACATTTTTTACAGTCAACCAGAGGATCCGTAAATCCACCAACATGGCCACTGGCTTCCCACACTTTGGGATGCATCAAAATAGCGGCATCAAGACCAACAATATTATCATACTCCCGGGTCATGGCGTTCCACCATGCCTGCTTAACATTCATCTTGAGTTCTACACCGAGAGGTCCGTAGTCGTAACAAGCGTTGATTCCGCCATAAATCTCACTCGATTGAAAAACAAATCCCCGCCTCTTTGATAGAGAAACGAGTTTATCAAAACTTTCTAAACGTGCCATGTTATTCTCTCAATTTCTAATACTAGGAAGCTTCGGTCTCGTCAACGCTCACTTCATGCTTACATTTCGGGCAAAGGGCATAATCACCCTTTTTCTTGGTTGATTTTGCAACCATGTATGGATTCCCACAAGCCGGGCATTTGTGTGCAATTGGCGGATCCCAACTTACGAAATCACAGTCTGGATATTTGGTGCATCCGTAAAATGTCCTGCCCCTCTTTGACCTTCTAGGAGAAATATCCCCCTTACAATCAGGTTTGGGACAAGGCATTAATATCGTGAATGGTTTGGTAAACTTGCATTTTGGATATGCAGAACAGGCATAAAACTTTCCATATCTACCATCTCTAAGGACCAGGGGTGAATCACACTTTTCGCATTTGCCGTGATCTTCAGCAACTTTCTCTTCACCTTCTTCCCCATTGCTGGGACTATCAAGTGGTCGGGCATTTTTACAGGTTGGGAAACCGGAGCAAGCCAGGAAACGTCCATTTTTACTCCATTTGATGACCATGGGTTTGCCACACTTGTCACAGGCTTCACCACTGTCTTCCTGAAGAGATTTTTTAAGTTCGCTATAAGATTTTGAAGATTCTTCCAGCCATTTTTCCAGATGTGACCAGAACTCAGTCATCACTTCCAGATAAGTACTTTCACCCGCTTCAACCTTATCGAGAGAGCTTTCCATTTCACGGGTGAAAGTTTTATTCACTAATTCTGAAAAATTTTCAACCAACAACTTGTTAGTCACTTTCCCTAATTCAGTTGGATAAAGTTTTCGCTTTTCCGATTGAACATAGTTTCTGGCCTGTACAACTGAGATGATATTGGCATAGGTCGATGGTCTACCGATCCCTTCCTTATCCAGAACTTTTACCAGACTACTCTCGGTATATGGAGCTGGTGGCTTGGTAAAATGCTGATCTGCTTTGACCTCCAGCGGTTGAAGTTCTTCATTTTCAATCAAATCTGCCGGAAGATGACTCTCCTGATCTTCGACGTTCTCAAAATAAACGATCCTGTAACCATCAAATACAAGATCGGAACCTGACGCTCTGAGGTCAAATCGAGGACCAGCTTTAACGTCAACAGTTGATTGGTCAAACACCGCTACAGCCATCTGTGAAGCAATAAAGCGACGCCAGATGAGATCATAGAGTTTGGCTTGTGGTGCGGTGAGAGCAGCCTTTATATCATCTGGAGCCAGATCTGGATTTGCTGGACGAACGGCTTCGTGAGCATCCTGAATTTTTCCACCCTTTTTACCAAATTGACGCCCCGCCGATGGTAAATAGTCCTGGCCATATTTTGATTTAATCTGGGATCTGGCTGTTTCAACGGCAGAATTCGCCACACGGGTTGAATCAGTTCGCATATAGGTAATCAAACCGGTCGTTTCTCCGTCTGCCAGAGTAACACCCTCATACAATTGCTGAGCCAGGGTCATGGTGCGTTTGGTTGTAAACCCTAATTTTTGAAAAGCTGCTTGCTGAAGTGTGGATGTTGTGAAGGGTGCGTGTGGATTTCTACGAACGCGTTTTTTCGTCACTTTAGATACAAGATATTGTTCATCTTTTAGAGCATGCTTAAGCTCCATTGCAATGGACTCGTTAGGAATATAAGTCTTTTTACCATCAACTTTTTGCAACTCAGCTTCAAAGTTTTTCTTTTTCTTCGTTTCAACATCGGCTTTAATGGTCCAGTATTCCTGAGGTTCAAATCGATCAATTTCTTCCTGGCGCTCACAGATCAGTCGCAAAGCTACGGATTGAACACGACCAGCACTCAGCCCAGAATAGAGTACACGCCATAAGAATGGACTCACTTTAAAGCCTACGAGGCGATCAATGATTCTTCGAGCCTGCTGAGCATTGACCATATTCATGTCAAGTTCAGTGGCTTTGCGCATTCCATCCAATACGCCGCTTTTGGTAATTTCGTAAAACATGACGCGGGATATGGGCTTGTTAAGATTTTTTAGTACACGCGTAACATGCCAGCCAATGGCTTCTCCTTCGCGATCAGGGTCAGTTGCTACAAATATGTGGGCAACTTGTTTGGCTGCATCTCTCAAAGCATCTACATTTTTTTTCTTACCGGGAATGGTGACATAGAGTGGCTTAAAATTATCCTTTAAGTCCACACCGAGCTGAGTTCGCGGTAAATCTCGGATGTGACCAACTGTAGAAAGAACCTTATATTCATCCCCTAAATATTTTTTGATTGTGCCTGCTTTTGAGGGTGATTCGACGATGACGAGGTATTGAGACATGCTGTTCCTTTAGTGTTCCTTAATTTCAAGTCGTGAATAATATTCAGCCACCCACCTAAATGCAACACCTCGTATAAGCACATTAAGGCATTTATTTCAGGGACATTTTACCCTATAGACTACGTCTATGATTTTGATTGGTGAAATGATAGCTGAAAAGATTTGAAAATAAATTTACTCAACTAGCATTTTTACATCCCTGAGTTTCTTAGGCGAGGGGATTCAGAGGAGCGACTGAATTATTTGCCATATCCAAGGGGATTGTTGGATTGCCAGCGCCAGGCATCATCGCACATCTCTTTAAGACCTTTTGAGGCTTTCCAATTCAGGACATTCAGAGCTTTTTGGGTGTCTGCATAACATTCAGCAATGTCACCGGTGCGACGCTCTACGATCTGGTAGGCCACTGCTTTTCCTGAGGCTGATTCAAATGCTTTAACCATCTCTAAAACACTATACCCTTGACCAGTCCCAAGATTTACGGTCACCAAGCCGGGCTTTGTCTTCAAATGATCAAGTGCTTTCAGATGCCCCTGGGCTAGATCAACAACATGGATATAGTCTCGGACACCAGTGCCATCCCGAGTCTCATAGTCATCGCCATATACAGACAATTTCTCCAATTTGCCCACTGCAACCTGGGAGATATGGGGCATAAGATTATTGGGTATACCATTGGGATCCTCACCAATTCTTCCACTGATGTGTGCGCCTACCGGATTAAAATATCTCAAAAGTGCGATGTCCCAACCAGGGTCAGAAACATATAGATCACCCAACATTTCTTCAATGATTAGTTTTGAGCGCCCGTATGGGTTGGTGGCTGAAACAGGAAAATCTTCAGTAATCGGGACAGAACGGGGATCACCATATACGGTAGCCGAAGATGAAAACACGAGACGTTTCACATCATTGACTCTCATCTCTTCCAAAAGATTCAAGGTTCCCGTGAGGTTGTTCTGATAATATTTGAGGGGGATTTCAACGGATTCTCCAACCGCCTTTAAACCAGCGAAGTGAATGACGGCATCTATGTGATGATTCAGGAACGGGGTTGACAGAGCTTCCTGATCCAATAAATCGATCTCATAGAAAACAGGCTGCTTACCTGTGAGTTCTTCAACGCGCCTGAGGGATTCACGACTGCTATTGGAGAGATTGTCAATGACGATAACCTCATCCCCTTTTGAAAGCAATTCCAAGACAGTGTGGCTACCGATATATCCAGCTCCACCAGTTACCAGGATTGTAGACATAGATTTTCTTTCTTCTTAAAATTCAACATTAGTACGATTTAAACGACTCAGTAGAGACAATGTTTCAACGATAGGCAGGTATGCCGGTGATGCTTTCTCCAACAACCAGTGTGTGCATCTCATGAGTTCCCTCATAAGTGAGTACTGATTCCAGGTTGGCAGCATGCCGCATGGAAACGTACTCATCTGTAATCCCACTAGCACCCAGGATGCTACGAGCAGAACGTGCAATCTCGATGGCCATACGAACATTGTTCATTTTAACCAGACTGACCTGCTTATGATTCAGTGTCTCTCTGTCTTTGAGCCGACCGAGCTGCAGGGTTAAAAATTGAGCTTTTGTGATTTCGTTCAGCATTTCGGCCAGCTTTTGCTGGGTCAATTGAAACGCAGCGATGGGTTTGTCAAATTGGATGCGGGTTTTGGCGTAATTCACAGCTTCTTCATAACAAGCTATGGCCGCGCCCATAACACCCCAGTTGATACCATAGCGGGCTTGAGTCAGACAACTGAGAGGTGCTTTGAGACCATTAGCCTCAGGGAGTTTGTTTTCCAATGGAATTCTGCAATTGTTCAGAACAATTTCACCTGTCACAGATGCTCTTAGTGATAATTTGCCTTTTATTTCAGGGGTCTCAAATCCAGGGATACCCCGCTCAACAAGGAATCCTTTGACTTCACCTGCTTCATCTTTAGCCCAGATTACAGCTACATCAGCTACGGGTGAGTTGGTAATCCACATCTTGGTGCCATTGAGAACGAAGTGGTCACCATCTTGCTTCACTCCAGTGATCATTCCACCAGGGTTTGAACCATAGTCTGGTTCTGTAAGTCCAAAACAACCAACGCTCTCGCCTGAAGCAAGCAGTGGGAGCCATTTATCCTTTTGTTCCTCTGAACCATATTTCCAGATGGGCCACATCACCAGTGATCCTTGAACCGATGCAAAACTGCGTAGACCTGAATCTCCGCGCTCCAGTTCCTGCATCATCAAGCCGTAAGCCACCCCATTAATCCCAGCAGTACCATATTTTTCAGGAAGGGTAGAACCAAAGAAACCCATTTCACCCATTTCCGCCTGTAATTCAAAAGGAAAGCTGCCCTCCCTGTAGTGTGTTGCGATGAGGGGACGAAAACGATTTTGTACCCATTCATGGGTCATATTTTGAACAGCTATCTCCTCTTCAGAGAGAAGTGCTGATAAATCGAAAAAATCTGGTCCAACTATTTTTAAAGCCATGAAGGTTCTCCAATTTCAGCCGCAAAGGTAAACCCTGTAAAAATCAGGCAAACAAAAAACACAAACGCAGGGATGTCATATATCACTTCTTTCTGCATCAGTATCGCATATAATTAGCCCATGGAAAATGATGTGATATTTCAGTTTAAAGATGTGCATCTTAGGGTTGCTGATTTGCACATCCTGCAGGAGCTTAATTTTGAAATTTCCAAAGGTGAGTTTGTAGCTGTCATTGGTGCTTCGGGGGCTGGAAAAAGCTCCCTATTGCGGATGTTCAATGCCCTGACCAGCCCAAGCCAGGGTGACATCACCTTTCGGGGTTTGGATATTGATTCAGATATACAAGCACTGCGAAAAAACGTAGGTGTCCTTTTCCAAAATCCCATTGTCTTTGAGGGCACTGTCAGGGAAAATCTATTGATAGCAGGCCGCTGGGATTCAAAAATTTCACAAACTTTAGATCATGAAATTATAGCCGCTCTGGATCAGGTGGGTCTGGTCGACATCAAATTGACCCAGCATGCTCGGGATCTATCAGGAGGAGAGCAACAGAGACTTGCTCTGGCGCGAACCCTACTGAATCATCCTCAGGTACTCCTGCTTGATGAACCTACCTCTAATCTGGATTCAAAACTTGCTCGCGAAATCATGGATCAGATCGAAATACTCAGAAAAGAATTGGAATTAACGGTCATCGCTGTCTCTCATGATCACATGCTCATGCGTCGCTATGCCAAGCGGGTTATTATTTTATCTCATGGGAAAATTATTGGTGATGGTAACTTTAAGACTCTAGATAAATCCCGCGCCTTCGAAGAAGCCGGCTTGTTAAAGAATGAGGTCAACGATGCGACCTGATTTTTACGTCCTAAGTTGGAACGATCTACTGGTATCACTCCTGTTTATTGCGTTTTCGCTATTTTTAATCAAGAAATGGAAACTGGGTCTGGAGAACACACTCCTCATTGGAACGCTACGAACCTTTGTTCAATTGACCCTCATGGGTTATGTGTTAACCTATTTTTTTGATCAGCAACATTGGGCGTTTATGCTCATGCTGCTCTTGATCATGATCGTGATTGCCAGTTATGAGGGGACGCGACGACAGAAGAATGAAATCCCGCATTTCTTCCTTGCCATGTTCGTAGCCTTGCTGAGTGCTGCTATCCTCATCCTGGGGACCATTCTGCTCTTTATTCTAGACGTGAAGCCCTGGTACTCTCCCTACGCGGCTATTCCCATTGGAGGAATGATCATTGGCAATGGCCTCAATTCAACCGCATTGACGGCCAATCGATTTGTAGGTGAGCTAAAACATCGTGAGAAGGAAATTGAAACCCTCCTGGCGCTTGGTGCCACGCCAAAACTGGCTGTCTATGATGCCATGAAGGCTTCCATACACGCTGCACTAATCCCTAACATCAATGCCATGATGACGGTGGGATTGGTACAGCTCCCTGGTGTGATGACCGGTCAGATTCTAGCCGGAATTGATCCGATTATTGCGGTGCGATATCAGATCATGATAATGTACATGTGGTTTACAACAGCAACTATGGCCAACATGATTATGCTGGCCATCGTATACCGTCAATTTTTTACACCAAGATTACAGCTCAAGCGTGAGCTGCTGAGGGAGAAGAGTTAGATCAAACCTTCTTCGCCGAGGAATTTGTTAGCTTCTTCGACGTGTTTTTTGAAGTCTTCCCACAAAGCAGGAGCTACTGTGATACCCTTCTGGGTTGGACGCCATTCATCTTCGTCAGCCAGATAATGAATTCTGAAATCTACATAGGTGCGACCCTTGAATTCTTTGACCTGAATGATAATCTTTTCCGTTTCACTTCTCTCTACTTCACCAATAATCTTTTCCATTATTTATCCTTTTCTTAGTTCAAAATTTACTTATTCGAAGTGCCCCACTTTGCATCAAACTCATTTGAAGTAAATCCAAACGAACCAACATCTCCCCTCACAATAAAAGGTCTTTTGATGAGATTGGGATCTTGAAGCATCAGCTTAATCGCTTTGGTTTTATCTGGAAGATTCTGTCCCAGTTTCAATTCACGATAAATGGTTGACCGTGAATTTAAGTAGGGTTTAACATCGTTTGCATCGATGAATTTTTCCAGAAGCTCGCGACTGGGAGGGCTGTTTATGATATCCACCTTTTCAAATGCAACCTTACTTTCATTCAGGTACATCTGTGCCTTTTTACAGGTCCCACATGTTTTTTTATCATAAAATATTGGCTTCATACCATAACCTCTTCCAATTCTTCATCATAAATAATTAAAGCCCCCTCAGTTTCCTAATACCGAATTTCAAAACTTTTGAACTCTCCACTATAGCCCTGAGGCTGATTCTCAATCTCCTCAACCCGGGACCACCTATTGCCAACTTTCAACTCTTTGAGAAAAGCCACAATCAAGCCGTGTTCGCCTTCAGCCACCCCAATAACTGAGCCATCAGAATAATTCTTAACCCAGCCTGAGAGTCCTAATTGCCGAGCCGTGGTTTGAACAAAATATCTAAAACCAACCCCTTGGACTTTTCCCGATATTCTAAATGCAGTTGATGTATCCATGACTAATTCTTTTTGTTTATGGCTTCCTCAGGTAGGACACTGGGACAAAATTCAGCCAAAACACAGATGTGACATTGGGGTCGGCGTGCAATACAGACTGCTCTGCCATGATCAATAATGAGGTGGGTAAACATGACCCAATGTTCCTTCTCAATGATTTTCTGGAGTTCCATTTCAATTTTAACTGCATCCTTCTGGTTGGTCATTCTCAAAAGGTTGGATATCCGAATGACATGGGTATCAACCACCAGGCCGGGTATGTGAAAGGCTGTTCCCAGGACCACATTGGCTGTCTTGCGACCGACTCCCGGGAGCTTCACGAGGGCATCTAAATCTGCTGGAACTTCCCCTTCATGCTCTTGCATGAGGGTTTGTGCACAAGCACTCATGTTTCTTGATTTGCTATTAAAAAACCCTGTGGATCGGACCAATTCTGCGAGATGATCAACTGGTGCGCTGGCCATGCTCTCGGCTGTAGGATAGTGTTCGAATAATTTGGGTGTGACCATGTTCACCCGTTCATCGGTACATTGGGCAGAAAGCATGGTAGAAATGAGTAGCTGAAAGGGCGATCGATGTTCCAGGCTACATTTTGAGTTGGGATATGTTTCGTAGAGGATGTCGATAATCTTCTGCATCCTTGCTCGCTTGTTCTTCAGCAATTCTCTCATCGAACTCTCCGATCCTGTAAATATTTTTTCATCTCAACCACATCGAGTGTATTCAAAACCTCACTTGATGTAAAGCCCCCCTTGCGTGCCAAGAGGACTCCCAGGTGGATTGTCTGAAGTCCCCTGATACTGTGAGCATCAGGATCAATGGAAATTTTTAAACCCTTACCTTTGGCATATTCTAGATATGTCCAATCCAGATCAAGCCGCTTCGGTGTGGTATTTATCTCAATCAGTTTGTCATTCTCAGCTGCCACATCTATAAGCGTTGTAAGGTCAGGATTGTACCCTGGTCTAGCCATGAGCATTCTGCCCGTTGGATGTCCGAGGATGGTGGTAAAAGGACTCTGGAGGGCTCTAACAATCCGATCAGTTTGTTTGACTGGATCCAGATGAAAATGACTGTGAATGGAGGCAATTACAAAATCGAAACCCGCGAGGAGTTCTTCATCATAGTCTAAACTACCATCACTTAATATGTCAGCTTCAATGCCCTTGAAAATGTGAAAATCCTTGGATTGATCGTTTAGCTCATCGATACGGTCCCATTGAGCTTTGACTCGGTCAGGTTTTAAACCATTGGCATAGTAGGCGGCCTGTGAATGTTCACTGATACCAAGATATTGGTATCCCAGATCGCGGGATGCCTGTGCCATCTCCTCGAGAGAATTCCGACCATCACTCCAGGTCGAATGGGCATGAAAAGCACCTTTTATATGCTCCTGGGCAATCAGTTCAAAGTCTTCTGGATATTGATTGTACACATCTCTCAATTCAGGTTCAATCCACTGGATATCAATGGATTTGCAGAGCTCCTTTTCACTGGGAGAGCCCTGAACTCGAGCAAGAGATTTGATGGCTGATTCGGCGTCATCGCCAAATCTATCCAGGAGTTTTTCCGAATATACTTCACCCCCTGTACGAATAAGTTGTTCAGCTGCGAAGGCCTCAGGTTTACAAACCCAAAAATGAATTGGCAAACCTGATTTATCCTTGATTATAAGAGGCTCTGAATCTGATAGTCCACAATCAAATTGATCATTTAATTCAGCAATTAATTCTGATGCATCTGCCTCAATAAGAAATTCACAGGACTGGATGAGCTTGTCACCTCGTCTCAGTTTGCCAGTCAACTCGATTCGAGTGATACCCTTCAATGGCTTTAATCTGTCCATCCATTCCTGAGCAACAAACAATGCGGTATCCAGATAAAAATCTCTGGCGTGTTTTTCCTGGAATGAGATGGCATTCATGAGTTTCACCTGCAACTTGGCGCCAAATCCCTTCATGTCGGCGAGAGTATTTGCTTCACAGGCTTTTTTTAGTGCTTCCAGGTTGGTGATTTCATAATCTTGCCAGAGTGATTGAACCTTCTTCATACCCAGATCGGGCAAATCAAGCAGGTCAGGTAAACCCTCAGGAAGTTGGGCTTTCAGCTCCTGTTCCAAACCAACGGTGCCAGCCTTGGCATAGTACATAATGACATAGGCTAACGTTTTCCCTACACCTGGAACATCTTTCAGCCGATCCTCATCGACGAGCACACCCATATCTTCATTATGATCCCGGACAATGCGCGCTGCATTTTCAAAATTTCTGATCTTGAAAGGATTTTCTTCCAGAAGTGTCATCATAGCTGCGAGACGTTTTATTCTATCACTTATTTGCGAATTTTTCATTTCTCAAAATAAATCAGGAATGACATTCATAAAGAAGTATTACTGATGACAATCATATTAGCTCGAAGTGTTTGAATTTGAATTCAGTATCGACATATTGTCGGCATGAATCAACTGAGGCTCCAGCAGAAGCGTAAATTCATAAATCTCATCCGTGAATTTTTTACAGAACAGGATTTTTTCGAGATAGAGACACCCCTATTGGTACATTCTCCTGGGATGGAAGTACATCTCCATAGTTTTGCCACCAGATATGTACGACATGATGGTTCTGAAGAGGTTCTTCACCTGCCAACTTCACCTGAATTTGCCATCAAGAAGGCTCTGGGTGCGGGGTTTGAGAAGGTCTTTGAAATTGCACGTGTCTTTCGGAATCAGGGAGAGCTGGGTCCACAACATCACCCTGAGTTCAACATGCTGGAGTGGTATCGTCCTGGTTCATATCTCCAGATCATGGAGGATGTGGAGGTTTTGCTTGAATATCTGGCCAAACACTTCAATGCCTTACCCCTGTCTGAGGGAGAGTATTGGACGAAATCCATGAAGCGAACGACGATAAAAGACTGTTTCAAGACATATGCAGGTATCGATCTTGAATCCGGTCTAAAGGATCTCGAATTCTGGCGTGCGACCGCCTCGGAGGTCTTATCTGAACAGATCCCGTCAGATGATACATTCGAAGATATTTTCTTCCGCATCTGGCTAAAATTGATCGAACCCCTTCTGGGACAAAACCGTCCCGAAATTGTATTCGATTATCCAGCTTTCATGGCTGCTCTCTCAAAGCTCAAAGAACCCCAAAATATCTGGGCAGAACGCTTCGAGCTTTACATCAAAGGAGTGGAAATTGGCAATGCATTCAGTGAATTAACAGATTCTAAGGAGCAACTCAAGCGTTTTGAAAATGCGAATCAAGAGCGAGAAGCGCTTGGTTATTCTCCACATCCCATTGATATGGATTTTATTGAAGCCGTTGGAAAAATGCCTCCAACAGGAGGCATTGCTATTGGTGTGGAGCGCTTATTGATGGCGCTTACCGGTGAAACGGATATCAGTCAGTTTTTTCTTTACCCAGTCACCGAAGCCAAGCGTAGATAAAAGGTAATGGAAGATTTTGAGCCTAGATTTCCCAATACCACATTCCCATCCTGGTCCCTCCAGTTAGATATTTCCCTGTCTCCAAGAGGCAAGCCCGTATAGATATAGTTGCCATAACTATTGTTTAAACTACTCACCGTCAAATGATACATCCCCAGGGGATACCCGACGAAGCTTTGTTGAAAAAGGGGTAAACCTGTTTCCTTATCTTCCTGGATGGCCGCTTTCGTATAGGCATAGAATCCTTTGATGGAATCTGGTCGAAAATAAAGATCCAATTTTAGCGCACCAAAAAATGAATCCTGAGGATTGTTCCAGGTCATGTAAGCATAATTATTTGCCGGTGTAACCAGTGTATCATTTACCCAGGTCGTATTTTCCCAATTCAAATTTTGAGGGGCAGCAATGATGTCAGTGGTTGCAGAAATTATCTTCCTAGAGGAAGTGGTTATTTCAACCGTATACTGCATACTTGAATCCAGTTCTACATTGGCATAAGGAATATCAGGTACATACCCCCCATAGGTATATGTGATATATGGATTCTGTGCAGCCACATCAGGTGGACCGCCGGGTCCATAGCTCACATCAAAGGTCGCAGCTCTGGATTTCCAGACAAATTCAGCTACTAAGATTGAACTCATGGCATCTCTGAGAACCACTGACACCATGGTGGAGTCATGAATCTTTGGCAATACTTCAATGTAATCATCCACATGGGGTTCGCCTGGATCGGGAATTCCATTTCCCTGCCCCAGAGGCGGTAGCTCAGGTCCCTGATATTGTCCACCCACGTCATCGTTCAAGGGTTCGCCTTCATCCCAGCGACCATTACCATTTTCATCCGTGTAGCTTTCCCAGTCACCATTGTCATCGATCCCGTTAAACAATGAAGTATCCGTCACCAGAATGGTTCGATCAACACGTATAATGGAATTGGAAAAGTCAGAATGATCCAGAATTCCTTCAATCCTCAATTCAACTTCATAGTTTTCAAAATCATCTGCGAAGTCAGCAATACTTAATTCCTCAGTGCAAGCTCCAAGCACAAATAGTAACAAGGGGAGAACGACTAAGTTTCTTCTATATGTTTTTTTCATCTTCATCACCTAAAATTTGAACTCAACGCCAAAGGTTGGTAGAAATGGAAACATGCCAACGCCTTCCACGGTTCCAGCCGACAGATCCCAGTTATAGACAAAGGTATTAAAATGGTTGGTTACATTTATAACCTGAATCTTGAACAAGCCCTCAATATTGAAAGGATTGATAGCCCTGGAATAGCTTACATCCACCCTGAAATAATCTGGATAGCGAGCTGAATTGCGATCACCCTTTATCTCTTTAAGATTTGTGTAGGGGTTACTAAAGTCAAAGGTGGAGCCATTCTGGGTGTAGATATACCCAACGGTTGGGGTATACAAATTTGAACTACTACTACTCAGCGTAAGACCAAAGTTGTTTTTCTTTGAAGCGGCATAGCTCACAACCAGATTGACTGAATAGGGTTGATCATATTTGGATTTATAAATCTCACCGTCACTCTCAATAATCTGACCGTCACCATTAAAATCAAATTCCTGGGAGCTATTCATGTAAGAGACACCCAGCCAGCCAGTCACCTTACCAGCATTCTTTTTCAGAAGAAACTCGGTCCCATATACTTCAGCAGTTCCTTCAGTATAGTCATCATCGGGATCAATAAAATTTTGGTTTGGATTGATTACCAGGGTATTGCTGTAGGGCTTGTAATAACCTTCGACGCTGGCGAACCACCCTTCACCAAGCCATTGTTCAAGTCCAAGGATGTAATGCTCAACGGATTTTGCCTTGTAATTCTTGGGGATGGGGTTCCAGAAATCCACAATACTCAGGATGGCATCCTCATCCTGGGCAGTAAAAATGAATTGATTGTATTTTCCCCAGGCTCCCTTGAGAGCAAGATTGGTATTGAGTAAATACTTAAAGCCAAGACGTGGCTCGTAATAGGGTTCTTCATGGGCCGAATATCTGGAAATACGCAAACCGGTCTGCAACATAATCACTGGATTGGGTTGCCATTTTTCCTGAATAATACCACTGTAGATGATATTGTTTTCTTTTTCATCAATAAAAGATATATCGCCATCCCCAATATTGAACCTCACACCCAAATCTTTCGCTTCAAATCCCAGGGTCACTGTATGTGCTGGTGAAATAAACCAATCCAGATTCTCCTTAACCGTCCAATCATCAATCTGATTGTAAACAACAAATTGGTTCTCAGCACTACTTCCATTACTGTCAATGGATGCGTAGGATAAATTCACATCAAATTCATAGGTGGTATTCGCAGCGGACAGCGTTGAGACAAATTTCGAGTTTGGGATCCAGCGCCATTCAATACTTTTTGTTGAGTTGCCCCAGTTCCAACCAAAGTCAACCTCAGACTCAGATTGCTCCAATTCAAAGGCAATGCGATCCTTGCCCTTGTAATGGGAAAAGCTCAAGCGGTTGGTGGGGTTGATATTTTGGATGACCTTCCCTTGGAAATCATAAAAATAGTATTTCCAGTCCATGGGTTCGTCCTTGGCCCAGTAGTATAGACGTGCGATTTGATCAAAATAGGTTCGTCGACCAGAGAACATCCAGGAACCTTTGCCAATAGGACCTTCAGCCAGAAGTTTGGAGCTGAGCAAGTTCACTTCACCACGGAGTTGGCTCACATCGAAGTATTCACCCATGGGTTTTCCCTCAAAAAGTTTATTGTGTTTTGAGTCACCTTCACGTCCAGTAATGCTCAAAACAGAGGATATGCGATTGCCATATCTAGCGGGAAATCCACCAGCCAGGAATTCTGCATCAGCAATAGCATCTGCATTAAAGGTGGAAAACACACCACCGAGATGGAAGGGATTGTAAATTTCAATTCCGTCCAGCATGATGAGGTTTTCATCGGGACTCCCTCCACGGACGACCAGAGCGGATGAAAAATCACTGGATGATTGGACGCCTGGAAGCAATTGGAGTGTCCGGAAAATATCAGCTTCTACAAAGGCTGGTATGACTTTCACATCTCGCATGGAAAGACTGACAGCACTGACTTCGATCTGCTTCTCGAAGCGTTGTCTTTCCCCGGTGACAACAACTTCCTCACCTTCTATAGAAATGGGTTTAATCTCAAAATCCTGACGTTGCTCAAGGCCGGCAACAACAGAGATTTCCCGCTCGGTACGTTCGTGGCCTATCACAGTGACTAACATGGTATAATTGCCAGCCGGTATGCCAGGAATGATATAGTATCCAGCGATATCACTGGCTGCTCCGATTCCAGTACCTTTTAAGGTTACATTGGCATACAGTAGTGGTTCACCTGTATCGGCATCACGAAGCACTCCATTTATTCTACCAGATCTGGACTGGGCAACACTCTGGTCCACTGTAAGGAATGACATTATCAGGGTCAAACTCAACAGGATATTTCTTTTCATTCAGTCATCTTTCTTTGTCAGCCATTTATTTTCAGGACTGTTTACTCACACCAACATGTTAATCCTGAATTGCCAAGACGCAAATAAAATATGAGCGTTATGCGCGTTATTGGCATTTAAGCTTTCACATCCCACTTGGAGAGTATTGCCAGGTAGACAGGTACATTCACTTCATGCTTCCGGCTCAACATGGGGCGAATGTAATCTTTAACCTGAGGGGGGTAACTTTTAATCGAAGAACCTGAAATTAATCGAGTTTAACATGTCTATCCTGCGATAAACAAAAAGAAGGCAGGACCCCTACCTTCTTTTCATATGAAAAGGATAATATCTGAGAGTTGACTAGTTCTCTTCAGAATCTCCTTTTTGTTCTTCGATGCGATAAACGATAAGGTAGGCTGCTCCCACTGCAACGGGGATCAAGCCCCAGACCCACATTCCAGAGGGGACATCATCGGGGATGGACACAGCCAGGCCGATAGTCATGATAATGCCTAGGAAGAGCCATATGAGACCAGGTAAGAGGCGATTATTGTTTACATCTGGGAATTTAACTTCCACACCTTTTTCGAGGGCAGCAAGTATTTCAACACTCTCTGTTTTTCTCTTTTGGTTTCTAAAAATCATAGCTGCGATTACAACACCGCCGGTGACTAAAAACATTGTGATTGGAATAAAAGCTTCCATTGCGTGACCCATTTTATTCTCCTTTATATAGATTTTAAGTTCATCGTGGTATTAGACCCAGGGCGGATTGTATTTGTTGCAGTATTTGGCTGTTTTTTTTTAAATATTATTTTTAGACTACCTGCAACAAATTGCCATTATTCTGGGTCTAAGTATTAATATGATCAATATGATTCCAAAAGCACAAAACAAAGCGGAGCAAGTGTTCCATGAAATTGTGAAGGATCATGCTGATCGTATTTATAATCTGGCTCTCATGAAATGCAATCAGGTCACCCTGGCAGAGGATATTTGTCAGGTCACTTTTATCCGAGTTTACAAGGGTCTACACAATTTCAGAGATGAATCACAGCTTGGGACATGGATATATAGAATTGCATTAAATGTATGTCACACCATGATTAAAAAGGAGTCTCGGATCTCATTAAATACGGTTCCTCTTAATGATCGAGCCGATTTGGAGCCTATTGAAGAGCATGGGGATGTTCAGGAAATTTTCATGAGGGATGTTCAAAAGGATGAAATCAGACGAGCGATATCAGCCTTACCTCCCCTTCAATCTGATGCCATCACATTGTATTATTTGAAAGAATTCCAATACTCGGAAGTGGCAGATATAATGAATATTCCCCTGAACACAGTAAAATCACATATTCGCAGAGCCAAAGTCAATTTGAGACAATTATTAAAGGAGGTCTACGATGAGACCTGAAAATTCACATAAACGAGATGTCATTGACACCTTGCTTGAGAAATCGTGGGAAAGCCCTCCTACACATCTCGAAAAACAACTCATGGCAATCCCTACAGAGATTTCACTGGTCCCAAGCCATTCTCTAGATCGGTTCTCATTCATACTAAATGCCATCCTGATTTTATGGGGTGCAGGTTTGGTCATGTTTTTCTGGACACCCCTGGCCCAGATGATTGCGTCCATCTCTCAGAACATGCTTGGCTATAGTGGCATATCCCCGCAAATTCTTTCTCACCCAATTGTGGGAGTATTAACTATCATTTGTCTGCTGGCAGGGTGGGTATGGATGGATATTGAAAGCCATCCAAGAGCCACACAATTTCGAGTTACCAAATAAAATTAAAAGAGCCCTCCAAAAGAGGGCTCTTTTAATTTCCATTGGGTTTGAAAGATTACCAGTTTTCACCGAGGAGCTCAAAATGCGCCTGTGGGTGTAGACAGGCTGGGCATGCTTTGGGGGCATCTTCGCCTTCATGGAGATAGCCACAGTTGATACAGCGCCAGACCACTTTGCCATTGCGCTTGAACACGCGACCTTCTTCCAGGTTCTTGGCCAGATCAACATATCTCTTATCGTGTTGCTTTTCAGCGATTGAGATGGCCTCAAAAGCAATCGCTACAGCATTCAAGCCTTCTTCACGAGCGATTTTAGCAAATTCTGGATACATGGTGGTCCATTCGTATTCTTCACCTGCAGCGGCTGCCTTTAGATTTTCCAGAGTGGTGCCAATTTTTCCAGCAGGAAACGTCTCGGTGACTTCTAATTCGCCGCCTTCCAAAAATTTAAAGAAACGTTTGGCGTGTTCTTTTTCCTGATTGGCGGTTTCAGTAAAGATCTGTGAAATCTGAACCAAACCCTCTTTCTTGGCAGCACTGGCAAAATAGGTGTACCTATTTCTAGCCTGTGATTCACCTGCGAAAGCAATCAGTAGATTTTTTTCGGTTTGAGTACCTCTAACACTTTTACCCATTATATATCTCCTTCTTAGTTATCAAGTTATAATTAGGAACCTGCATAAATTCTGCCAAAATGCATGCTTTTGTAGAATACTGATCTTTCAATCCATTCCGATGTAATCGATATAAAAGATTTAGTCGTTGATTTATTTTGTTCATGGCAATCCTACCTTAGATTAACCAGGCTTTTAAAGATTGCTTGTCATATTTATTAGAAAAACATAAAATCTCCTAGTCGAAAGGTCTACGTCCACATTGGATATGATCTGAGACCGACACGGTTTTCTTGGAAATGAGGAAATCAGCTCCCGTATTTGGAAAGAGAAGTCATGTTATTAAAAAAGTTTTACCACGAATCGTGTAGCCGATGAGTGCTATCGATTTAAAAAAGCGCTCCCGACCAAAAGGCAATATTCTACCTGACATCTGGCTCAAAGCCGCCATGCTTGGCAGTCTCTGGGCATCCATCGAAATCATCCTGGGTAGTTTTCTCCATAACTTGCATATACCCTTTGCAGGGACTTTTCTGGCATCCCTGGGATTGATTCTCATGATTAATGGCTACAAGTTGTGGCCAGACAGGGGTCTGTTTTGGCGTACTGCCCTGGTCACAGCAGCCATGAAATCCATTTCCCCTTCGGCTATCATTTTTGGTCCTATGGTGGGCATCTTCATGGAAGGTCTAATCCTGGAAATATTTGTACGCCTTTTCAGGGGTAAATGGCCGGGATTCCTACTGGGAGGAGCTCTGGCGGTTTCCTGGAGTCTATTTCAGAAAATTTTTGTGCTCCTTATGACCTACGGTCCAGATTTTGTTAAACTCTATGAACAACTCTACTTCATGGCTTCCAGAAGTTTTAAATTTCAAGGCGATGCACCCTTTGATCTAGTAATAGCTATCTTTATTGTCGATCTAAGCTTTGGTGCCCTGGTCGCTGGATTGGCTTACAGAAAAATTCAACCTCAACGTTCAATCGCTTTCCCTGAATCCCAATTTGAACCTTCACCGAAGAAGGAGAATCTCCTGGTTGCCTCGGCAACACAACCCTACTCAATATTGTTATTTCTAGTAAACTTTTTGATCCTTATCCTGGGTCTTACCTACCTGGATACATTTTCTATTCCTCAAAGTGGATTTCTGGTCATCACCTACGTTACTCTCAATATTTTCAGGTATAACAGGTCTCTAAAACGCTTAAAGCGACCCCAGCTCTGGATTCAGCTGATCGCGATGATGGGCTTATCTGGATTACTTCTGGGAGGCTGGGATAGCACAGCATCGCTAGTGGTTGGACTTGAAACTGGGATTGCTATGGCAATCAGAGCTTTGCTGGTGATCTTCACCTTTTCAGCGCTGAGTATCGAGATGCGAAATCCTGTCATCATTGGCTGGTTCACCCGCATGGGGATGGGCGTACTGCTTGATTCAATCTCGCTAGCCTTCGAAGTCTTACCGCGCCTTTTAAAACGTGTTTCTGAAATCGATAGAATTTGGAGACACCCCTTCTTGACATTGAGTCAATTACTGGCTGCACTGGAGGATTTACGTGTTGAACATTATTCCGAAAAACCCAGAGTCATTATTCTAACGGGTAATCCAGGGAATGGGAAAACCAATATGGTCAGAGCATTGATCAGAAACAAAAGTCTGGATGGAATCAATTTTTGTGGCTTCTATTCTGATGGCAACTGGGTAGATAATGAGAGGGATACTTATTATATCGTAGATATTCAAAGTCAGGTATCTGAACTTCTCTGTGAGCGAAAAGACCCTGTTTCAAAGTTGAGAGCAGGACCCTTTAATTTCCGCCAACCCGGACTCGAGTTTGGTTGTAAGGTTCTGGAATCGATTCCTACTGGGAATCCTAAGACCATCGCGGTGATCGACGAAATCGGTCATCTCGAGCTGAATGATCAGGGCTGGAGTAAATGTATGAACGATTTGGTCAACAATAAGATCAGGATGATCTGGACAGTGCGTCCTACTCTATTGGATACGGTTATTGCCAAATGGGGTTTGGACTATAAAGTCTTCGATGTCAGTAAATTTTCTGAAGACCATATAGGTCGTATAATCGCATCATTTCTGAAATAAGAGTTACTTTATCCTTACCTGGCTCTGATTTTTTTAATTGTGCAATAATAAATATTAATGCCATCATGAGTTGGTATTGAAACTTTTGGCGCATTGTTTGCAGATGCATAAAGACGTCTAATATTATCTTGGAAAAATAACGATTATAAGGGAGCCGAAATGAGCGAGGTAAAGAAATTTAATCCTGCTGCTGAATTCACAGCCAATGCACACATCAAGTCAATGGAACAATATCAGGAAATGTACGACCGTTCCGTCAATGACGAGGATGGGTTCTGGGCTGAGCAAGCAGAACGTTTAACATGGTTTAAAAAGTGGGACACTGTCGCTAATTATGATTTTACCACTGCTGATATCAAATGGTTTGAAGGCGGTAAGCTCAATGTGAGCTATAACTGTCTCGATCGCCATGTTGAAGATGGCTACGGTGATAGAACTGCACTGATCTGGGAAGGCAATAACCCCAGTGAAGACAAAACTTTTACCTATACTGAACTTCTCGGTGATGTACAAAAATTTGCTAATGTCCTGAAGGATCACGGTGTTGTTAAAGGCGACCGTGTTTGTATCTACATGCAGATGATTCCTGAATTATCTGTTGCCATGCTGGCCTGTTCACGGATTGGTGCCATCCATTCAATCGTTTTTGGTGCTTTCAGTCCTGAATCTCTGCGTGATCGTATCAATGATTCAGAATGTAAGGTACTTATCACTCAGGATACTGGTGTACGCGGTACCAAACTTGATATTCCAATGAAATCCAATGCTGATAAAGCACTCACCGAAACCCCTTCCATCGAGACCTGCGTTGTGGTCAAAAGAACGGGTGCAGAAATCAAGATGGACAGCCCTAGAGATATCTGGTGGCACGAAGGTATGGCTAAAGCTGATGCTGTATGTGCACCTGAAGAAATGGATGCTGAAGATCCATTGTTTATTCTTTATACCTCAGGTTCAACCGGCAAACCAAAGGGTGTACTCCACACAACAGGTGGATATCTGGTATATGCAGCATTGACCCATGAATTGGTTTTTGATTATCATGAGGATGATGTTTACTGGTGTACCGCTGATATAGGTTGGGTAACAGGTCACTCCTACATTGTATATGGTCCATTGGCCAACCGCGCCATTACCGTGATGTTTGAAGGTGTTCCAAATTATCCAGATTTTGGTCGTTTCTGGGATGTGGTTGATAAACATAAAGTTAATCTTTTTTATACAGCTCCAACTGCCCTCCGTGCATTGATGCGTGAAGGAAATGAGTGGGTCGAGAGCCGTGATCTTTCTTCGCTCCGCTTGCTGGGTACTGTGGGTGAAACCATTAAGTCTCCTGAATGGAACTGGTACTATAGCATTGTTGGCAAGGATAAATGTCCTATCGTAGATACCTGGTGGCAAACAGAGACAGGTGGAATTCTTATTACACCTCTCCCAGGTATTACTCCTTTGAAACCAGGTAGTGCAACCATTCCTTTCTTTGGTGTTCAACCAGTACTTCTTACTGAAAACGGTAAAGAAATTGAAGGCAACGACAAGTCTGGTTTGTTGGCTATGAAAGCTGCCTGGCCAGGTATGATGAGAACCCTTTATGGTGATCATGAGCGCTTCAAACTCGCTTATTTTTCAATGTACCCCGGTTACTACTTTAGTGGTGATGGTGCCCGTCGTGATATTGATGGTGACTACTGGATTACGGGTCGTGTTGATGATGTATTGAACATTTCCGGACATAGAATCGGAACGGCAGAAGTTGAAGGCGCCATTGGTAAAGCAAATGGTGTTGCCGAAGCAGCTGTGGTTGGATACCCGCATGACATTAAGGGACAGGGTATTTATGCCTATGTCACTCTCATGGCTGGCGTTGAAGGTTCAGACGAAATTCTGGCCGGCATCGCTGCTTCTGTTAAAAAGGAAATCGGACCTCACGCAAAACCAGATAAGGTTCAGTTTACACCAGCGTTGCCCAAGACGCGTTCTGGTAAAATCATGCGTAGAATTCTACGTAAGATTGCCGAGAATGAACTCGATAGTCTGGGTGATATTTCCACACTGGCTGATCCATCTGTTGTGGATAGTCTGGTTGCCGAACGCAAATAAGACTTAACTTATACAAAAAAAGGGCTCGTTTCTGAGCCCTTTTTTTGTGGTTTGACCTTCGTCGTGAATTCGCAAGGCTCGAATTCACATGGTTTATTTGATTGTGACTGCAATCTCCTTGGGAAGAGCTTCCTTGGTCTTAGGTATGCTCAAGGTTAGAATGCCGTTCTTGTATTCGGCAGCGGTCTTATCTGTGTTCACATTCTCCGGAAGTTCTATATTTCGTTCATAACTTCCTTGAGCGATCTCACGCGTTAGGTACTTCGGACCTTCATCCTCCTTGACCTCTGCCTTTGTTGCTTTGAGGTTGAGCGTGTTATTTTTCACTGAGACAGTGATATCATCCTTTTCAAAACCAGGTAGTGAGAAGGACAATTCGAAGTTCTTTTCATCCTCCACAGCATCCATCGCTGGACGCCACAGGCTGCTTCTCTGAGTGTCAAAATTCATATCTTCAAAAAAGCTGTTCAACATGTTGTCAAAACTTCTATTGATTCTTGGGCGGGCTGCTTTTACGAGTGTCATGGTGTTATCTCCTTTTATTGTTTAATTCTTTTGTCAATCACTCAAACACAGCCTTACTATATTCGAATCCCGTGCCACATGCATTCTTAAGCCATAATGGCGCATTTATACAATTTAGCGATCTCGCTTTTGACATACTCATGCCATAATGGCCTGTATTCTCATTGGCTGTTGGGTAGGATGGCCGGATTGGCAGACTGATTTGAACCATAATTAATATCCGACTCAGTCTGCAAATACTTGATAGTTTTCATAAACTCGTCTAGCTTCATGGCTCTATGATTCAACACAGCACATTCAATCACCTTTCAAAGACAGTTGTCTATTTTGTATTAGTGTGTCTTTTTAGCTTCACAGCCAGTGGCCAGACACAGGCTCTCCTTGATTCCCTTGATCAAGTATCTATTGAGCGAAAAATTGGCCAAATGATTATGGTCGGAATCCGTGGGACTCACCTGAATGCTCAAGCCACGGAGCTGACACGAACACAAATTCTCAGAGGTGATATTGGTGGAATTATCTTTTTTAAACACAATATCAAAAATAGTAGGCAATTTCGCATATTTGTAAAAAGCCTCAAAGCACTTGAGGTTGAACAGCCACTCCTTTTAGCCGTCGATGAAGAAGGTGGACAGGTAAGAAGGCTCCGTAAGAGTCAGGGCTTTGAAGAATTTCCGTCAGCCGCCCATGTGGGTGCAAAACTGAGTATTGGAGAATCCTACGATCTCTACTCTCGTATGGCAGACCAGATTCATCAAACCGGACTAAATGTGAACCTGGCTCCAGTAGTGGATGTAAACATCAATCGAATTTCGCCAGCCATTGGTCAACTCAACCGAAGTTTCTCGAGAAACCCTGGGGTGGTATTTGACTATAGCGAAGCGTTTATTCGAGCCCATAACGACGCTGGTGTATTGACCACCATAAAGCATTATCCTGGCCATGGAAGTTCGAGAGAGGATTCACATAACGGTATCACCGATATCAGCAGTACTTGGCGATCTTCAGAACAAGTGCCCTTTAAGCGCCTGGTTGACTCCGCTCGAGTCGACATGATCATGGCTGGGCATCTCATGGATAGAAATGTTGATTCAAAATATCCAGCTTCCATTTCTAACGCGCATATTCAGGTGATCCTGAGAGATGAAATAGGTTTTTCAGGTGTGGTGATTACTGACGATCTACAAATGGGCGCAATTATCAAACGCTTTGATTTGGAAGAGATTGTCATCGCCGCCATCAATGCCGGCTGTGATATCCTACAGTTCTCTGATCCCCTGGATCTAGATAAGAATCTTCCCTCGAAAATTAAAGATATCGTGCTTCAAGCCATCGCAGATGGACAAATCGACCCTCAGCGTATTCACGAATCATATGCTCGTATCATAGATTTAAAAAGCAGGCTGTCCACTGGCCTGGATCCAACTTCAGATTAAGGAAAGTCCACATGAAACCCAAGTTTGCTGCTGTAATTAATTGTATGGATGGTCGCGTTCAAGACACAGTTAATGCGTGGATGAAAGCATACACTGGCGCTACCTATATTGACGTTATCACCGAAGCAGGTCCAGACAAGATTATGGCTTCAACAGCCACAGCATCACGTCTCATTCTGAAAAGAATATTAGTATCTCGAGATAAACACAAATCCAAACAACTCGCCCTGGTAGCTCATCACGACTGTGCTGGAAATCCTGTTTCCAAAGAGAAGCACATGGAACAGCTCACGCAGGCAGCCAAAATTATGGCAACCTGGAATCTTGAAATGAATATTCTCATGTTGTGGGTTGATGAAAACTGGAAGGTTGAGCTTATTTCTTCGATGGATGCCTAACAGCTTGATTTCGCTGTAGACCCTTCAGGCCAGGACGGTCCAGGGGGGTCGATGCAAATATTTCTTTAAACGTATCCCCGTCCATCTCTCCAAAATCAGGAACACCACCTTGCTTTAATGCTTCAATAGGCAACAATGCCTGAACTTGAGATGGTTTCGCAAAGCGATTCCAGGGACAGACATCCTGGCAAATATCGCAGCCAAATATCCAATCACCCATATTTGACTTTAATTCATCAGGAATGGGTGTTTCAGCATCAAGCTCTATGGTGGCGTAGGATATACATTTTGAACCATCCACAACATAGGGCTCAGTGATGGCTTGAGTGGGACAGGCATCAATACAAGCAGTACAAGTCCCACATAAGTCAGGAACCTCCAGATTATATTGATCGAATTCCTCAGTAGTGATAATTTCACCCAAGAAACCCCAGCTGCCATACTCGCGGGTGATAATATTGCTATGTTTCCCCTGCCACCCAATACCAGCTGCTATAGCCCAATTTTTCTCCATGACAGGTGCAGAATCGACAAACACTCGAAATAGTCGAGCTTTCTCCTTGCGACTTAATCCCTCAACTTGATCTGCATGAAGCTGATTAGCCAATTCATGGAGCATATCCTTGAGGACGGTATGGTAGTCTACACTCCTGGCATATTTGGAAATAACCCCATCCAGATCAGGCAACTTTTCATCCTGGTGATAATTCACAAAAATAGAAATGACAGATTTCGCTCCTGACAGCAGTACACTGGGATCCAAACGCTTCTCCAGATTCCGCTCCAGGTAAGACATCTCAGCCTGATAGCCACGGTTCAGCCACTCATTCAGCCTGTCAGATTCAATACTTTGAACAGCAGCCACCCCGATTTTATGGATTCCAAGCTCAGAACCGAATTGCTGAAGATCAGTATACTTTAACATAATGGATTACTTAAATCGTGATATCCTCACCGCCAAAGATCCCCTTTTCAGTTGAGGTAAGCTTACAGGCGATGGTGTGAGGATCATGCTCAAAGAATATCATGGCATCCCTATCCAGCAGATCGGGCAAGATTCGTTTTTTCTCGGCAATGCTGCGCATGGGCTCATTGTCATAAGCCATAACCCACGGTATGGGAATATGCGCTTTCATGGGGAAGAGATCAGCGCCATACATGAGAGTTGAGGTCCCATCAGAAATGACAGGCAACTGCTGACCAAGCGTATGGCCATGTACGATTTCCAACTTGATATCATCAAACAGTTCACGCTCTGAATTTAAAATTTGCAGCATGCCGTTCTCAGCCAAAACAGCCCAGTTTTCAGTGAGATAACTGGCTCGGTCTTTTTCTGAGGGACTATTGGCCAGTTTCCAGTTTTCTGATTGAACCCAATACGTAGCATTGGGGAAAACAGGAACCACTTTACCATTCTCGATTCTGGTATTCCCACCAACATGATCGAAATGCAAATGGGTGCAAATAACATCCGTAATGTCGTCGACACTGATACCTCGGGTTGCCAGACTCTGGGGCAGAATATAGGAATCCAATTCAATCTTGAAGATTTCTTTGTGGCGAGGTTTCCATTTATCGCCATTGCCTGTATCAATAAGAATTTTTCTATCCTTGGACTCTAATAGCAGGGTTCGCGTCACCATATCAATGCGGTTTAAATCATCTACTTCAACCTGTTTTGACCAAAGTGTCTTGGGCACAACACCAAACATGGCTCCCCCATCCAGGGCAAAAGTGGATGTAACCAGAGATGTCAATTTATAGGTTCCTATCTGCATGGAATTCCTTTCAATATCAATTTAGGTCGTTTCAAACGAAGACTTGAAACGTAGCGACACATTCACCAGGGCGATGAGGACTGGGACCTCAACCAGTGGTCCAATGACTGCTGCAAAAGCCTCCCCTGAATTGATTCCAAACACTGCTACAGCAACTGCAATAGCCAATTCAAAATTGTTACTGGCTGCGGTGAACGCCAGGGAAGTCACCTTCTCATATGAGTCACTGATTCTTCTGCCGAGATAAAAAGACAGAAAAAACATGATCAAGAAGTAAATGACCAGAGGCAGTGCAATTCTCAATACATCAAGGGGAATTTCAACAATGAGCTCACCTTTCAAGGAAAACATCACAAAGATGGTAAATAGCAATGCTACCAGAGTGATTGGACTGATTGTTTTGATAAATATTTTATTGTACCATTCCTCCCCTTTCATTCGCATGAGAATCAGGCGGGACATCAAGCCTGCAAAAAAGGGGATCCCCAGATAGATCCCTACACTTTTCGCAATCTCCAGCATGGAAATACTGGCTGCTTCAAGCTCGAATCCGAACCAGGCTGGAAAGACAGTGAGATACAGGTACGCAAATAGTGAGAAGAAAAGAATCTGAAATATTGAGTTGAGAGCCACGAGACCTGCCGTATACTCTCGATCCCCTCCTGCCAGATCGCTCCAGACAATAACCATGGCAATACAACGAGCCAGCCCAATGAGAATCAGGCCTGTCATATAGTGGGGATATCCCTGGAGGAATACGATGGCCAACAGGAACATAAGCAGTGGTCCGATGACCCAGTTTAGAATCAATGAAAAGCTCAGAACCGGCACATCTCTAAAAAGACTGCCAAGACGTTCGTAGCGAACCTTGGCCAGCGGTGGATACATCATGACAATCAAACCAATGGCGATGGGAATATTGGTGGTACCAGACTGCATACTATTCCAGAACTCGCTTATACCTGGCATCGCATATCCAGCCAGGACACCAGCCGCCATAAACAGAAGTATCCAAAGTGTGAGATATCGATCGAGGAAACTGAGCTTTTTCCCGGTTTTTTCCATGCGTGCAAACCCTTCTAATGTTCGACCAGACCCCCGTCGCCAGCATGTTAACCAATAATTACGTTCACCAAAGTGAGGAATTGACTCATCTCCTTGGCACAGAAAATGCCCTTGTTTCAGAAAGGGACTCGTGTAACATGGCCACAGTTTGAACGTTTTTACAATGAGGAGCTAGATATGTACCAACCAACCAACTTTATCCCAATCGATTTAACTATAAACTCATGGGAAGATTTGAAACCTTATTTTGAATCTCTGACCAATAGTCAGATCAGCAATAGCGAAGATTTGGCGCAATTAATCCTGCACTACAGTGAAACTCTGAGTGTTTTTCATGAGCAGAATGCCTGGTCATATATCAATATGTCTCGTGAAACCACAAATCAGGAATATCTGGATCGTCACGAATTATTTGCCACAAAAATTTCCCCAGAATTGGAAAAAGCTGCCAATGTTGTTGAGAAAATGATCGTCAACCATCCCGCATTCTCTAATTTACCAGATGATCGTTTTGGCCAACTGAAGAAAAAGCTTAGACGTGAACTTGAATTATTCCGGGAAGAAAATGTTGAATTATCAGCAGAAATCTCCAAGCTGAGCACCCAGTACGATCAACTCACCGGTGGACTCACCGTCACATTGGATGGTGAAGAAATGCCCATGCCCAAGGCTTCTGTGAGACTACAGTCTTCTGATAGAACTAAACGTAAAGAAGCCTGGTTAGCTATCAGCGAAAAACGCTACTCCATTAAAGATGAAGCTGACCGGATATATAATGACATGCTGAAGCTGCGTGTCGAGACCGCCAAAAATGCCGGGTATGATAACTACCGAGATTTTAGCCATGATCAGCACCAACGCTTTGATTATACCCCTCAAGACGCCGTCAACTTCCAGAATGCCATTGAAGAACATATCGTTCCTCTTGCTAAAAAAATTGGTGAATCTCACCGTGATAAGCTGGGTCTAAAAGCAGATGATTATCGCCCCTGGGATGGAGCTGGTGAACCTGAAGGTCAGGAAGCCTTGAAACCATTCAAAACAGGTGCTGAGTTACTTGAACATGCCATGAACATTTTCAGTGAGATTCATCCACAATTTGGTAAAAATCTGAAAGCCATGAAAGCAGCTGACCTATTCGATCTAGAATCGCGGAAAGGCAAAGCCCCTGGCGGCTACAACTATGGTCTTGAAACCACAGGTATGCCTTTCATTTTTATGAACGCAGCTGGAACCCATCGTGATGTGGTTACCATGTGCCATGAAGGCGGACACGCCATGCACACTTTCCTCACCAATGACGAGCCCATGATTCACTACCGTGATACACCTTCTGAAATGGCCGAAACCGCTTCTATGAGTATGGAGTTATTTACCGCGGAACGATGGAATAAATTTTATGATCCTAAGGATCATATCAGAGCGCGTCGCGAACACCTCGAAGGCATTATTTCCTTCTTCCCATGGTGCGCCACTGTAGATGCTTTCCAGCATTGGGTCTATTTGAATCCTGACCACACTGTTGAAGAGCGCGATGCCTATTTTGATGAACTCAATGGTCGCTTTACATCTGGATTGATGAACTGGGATGGATACGATCATTACAGAAAGAATGGCTGGCAGCGTCAGCTCCACATCTTCGGAATGCCTTTCTATTATGTTGAATATGGCATTGCCCAACTTGGTGCACTTCAGGTCTATCGCCTGTACAAAGAAGATCCTGAAGCGGCTCTAAAGGGATATATCAAAGGCCTGAGTCTCGGAAGCTCCAAGCCATTACCAGAGGTATGGGAAGCGATGGGCATCAAGTTTGATTTTTCAGCTGATACCCTAAAGGAGCTGGTTGAATTTGTACAACAAGAATTGAATAACCTGCAGGACTAAACTATGAAAAAAACACTCGACTTTTTAGGACAACACCATGACAGATATGAAAAGGAACTCATAGATATTCTTAAGATTCCCAGTATCAGCTCCAATCCTGACAATCAGAATGACATGAAGGATATGGCTGAGCTTTTGAAAAAGGAAATGCGCAGCATTGGTATGGATGAGGTGAAAATATTCGAAACCGGAGGACACCCCGTCGTGTATTCTGAGTGGCTGGCCGCCCCGGACAAACCAACCATTCTGATTTATGGTCATTACGATGTTCAACCTGTTGATCCAATTGAGTTGTGGAGCTCTCCACCTTTTGAACCCGTCATCAAAAATGGCAAAATATTTGCCCGTGGTTCTGCAGACGACAAGGGTCAGATCTATATCCACCTCAAGGCTATCGAAGCTTGGCTCTCCACAAAAGGCACACTACCGGTCAATGTGAAATTGATTTTTGAGGGTGAAGAAGAAGTTGGTTCTGTTCATCTGGAAGACTTCATCATAGAACACCAGGATATGTTGGCTGCAGATTACGTCGTCATTTCCGATACTCCTATGTTCAGAGAAGGGTATCCTGGAATTACCTACGGCTTACGTGGTCTGGCATATCTCCAGGTAAACCTCCGTGGTACATCCACAGATTTGCATTCCGGTTCCTTTGGTGGACTTGTAAAAAATCCCATCAATGCTCTCGTGGAAATACTGGCTCAAATGAAAGATGAGGATGGCCGCATTCTGATCCCTGGCTTTTACGATGATGTTTTACCTATCACAGAAATCGAGCATGAAAAACTCAGTAACTTGCCCTTCAGTGCAGAGGAGTTTGCTAACAGCATTAATGCACCGGCACTGTTTGGTGAAGCGGGTTACGATGACTTAGAGCGCCTCTGGGCACGACCGACTTTTGATATCAACGGTATCTGGGGTGGATTTCAGGGTGAAGGAGCTAAAACTGTCATCCCCGCAGAAGCACACGCCAAGGTATCCATGCGTTTGGTAGCAGATCAGGATCCAGAGGATATTGCTGAAAAATTTACTGCGTATGTTAAATCTCTCATCCCCGAAAGCATGGAAGCCGAGATTAAAGCAATGCACGGTGGATTTGGATATGTGACTGATCTGGATAATCCAGGACTGCAAGCAGGGGTAAGAGCCTTAAAAAAGGCTTTTGGTAAAGATGTAGATTTTCTGCGGGAAGGTGGATCAATTCCTATCGTGAAGGTTTTTGCGGATATTGTCAAGGCTCCGGTTCTCCTCATGGGTTATGGACTACCCGATCAAAATGCACACGCCCCAGATGAAAACTTCAGCCTCTACAATTTCCATAAAGGCATTGAGAGTATTGTCTACTTCTTTGAAGAGATTGGCAATTTGAAATGAGTAAATCTCGCGCCCATTATGAAGAGATAGCCAACACCATCACCCATGGTATTGGTGTAGGTTTCAGCATCACAGGATTGGTTCTCTTGGTGGTTCGGGCAGCCATCTATGGCAATGCCTGGCAAGTTGTTAGCTTCAGTATCTACGGAGCCTCACTGATTCTTCTGTATTTGGCCTCTACTCTCTACCATGGCTTCCGATCTCCCCGGGTTAAGGAGGTTTTGCGCATCTTTGACCATTCAGCGATTTATCTCCTCATCGCAGGTACCTATACCCCGTTTTTACTGGTCACTTTAAGGGGACCCTGGGGTTGGAGTTTATTTGGTACCATCTGGGGACTGGCCATTCTGGGAATCACCTTCAAACTCATCTTTGGGCCAAAGTATGATATCCTCAGTACGATTTTCTATCTACTCATGGGATGGGTGGTAATCATAGCTATCAAACCACTCATAGCTGCTCTACCACTAGCTGGACTGCTGTGGCTGGTTGCCGGAGGGTTAGCTTATTCTCTCGGGGTTATTTTTTATGCCTGGGAAAAATTGCCTTACAACCATGCGATCTGGCATGGATTTGTTCTAGCAGGGAGCTTCTTCCACTTTTTTGCAGTGTTCTTTCATATTGCTCCCAGTGCTTAAGAAGACTTTTTTGCGAACTTTGTTTTACTCAAGACAATAGCCTGATCCATACTGTTCAAAACATTCAGTTCTTCAGCTTGTAGCTTGTAACTCGTTGCTTTCTCCAGTTCTCCCAGTGCGGCGTAAGCCTGTCCAATACGGAAGAGGTTGTAGGGATTGAGCTGATTGGCCTTTTCCAGCTCTTCGATCGCGGTTAGATAGTCTTTTTCATTCAACGCAATTATTCCGTTTAATTGGGATACAAGCTTGAGCTGAATCGGGTTGTTCCTGATACCAACTTGTTCTGCAAATAGATCTGATGCGTCTTCGGCTTTTTCATATTCACCTCTAGCTGCAAAAACCCTGGAAATATTAAACAGGTGTGTCGTGCGGCTGTTGACCTTGACAGCTTGGGGCAGATTTGACAAGTCAATCACTTCCATTGATCGATTGAAGCTGGACAGTGCCCTAGCAGGCGTATTCAATTCCAGATAAAGGTTACCAAGAATAACCAGATCGTTGGCCATATTGCCTACATCTTGCCTCTCCTCAGCTAACTTTAAACTTTCAAGCATGGCCTCCACGGCAAAAGAGAGCTTACCCTCACAGATATAAGTCATGGCTTCCGTAAAAATTGCCTGTCGCGTATCGGAAGCATTCCTGGCAATCTCTTTTAAGATTTGAAGTTGTGTACGTGCTCTCTGCGGTTCTCCCAAAAAGGCATAATTACATGAAATTCCAATATGACTCGCCACAAAATTGGGATCCTGTTCCAGAGCCTTCGCATAGAATTCGATGGATTCATGAAAACGACCCATCTCCATGAGCAACTCAGCATATGAGTCATAGGCATTGGGATTTTCAGAATTCAATTTAATATAAAATTTAAATGCTTTTTCAGCCTCTCCATAATTACCAAGCGCTCTTTGGGAATAGCCAAGTTGATTGTGTAGAATAGCAAGGTTGTTATTCACCTGGGTTGCCAGATTATAGGAAACAATAGCCTGATGATATTGTCGCAATCCAAAATGTAAATTTCCCAGGAGCAGGTGAGCATTTTCATCCCCAGGATACATTTCTACAAGTTTTTGCAAGGTCTCCTCTTGCTTTTTATTCTTTCTTTCGAATCCGTATTTTGCTGCCAGAATGATAAGTTGTTCGCCTTCGCTGGCCGTAGGAGCATAAGCCTTTGCTGAGTCCAGGGCAGCGACAAACAAATCAGTACCAGGGGAAACATAGGCCAGGTTGAGCCAGGCTGTTGCAAAAGTGGGATCAGCATCCAGAGCCAGGCGAAAATGGGTGGCAGCCTGCACTCTTTGCAGGGTGTTTGCATAGCTCATCCCCTGCTGAAATTCATTTAAAGCAACGGTAGATTCAGTCGTAATAGGAATCTTGTCAAGAGACACAGGAGTGATATCCTCCTTGGTGCAATATGACAGACAAAACACAATTCCCAGAATGAAAATTAAACTAATTCTTCGTGATCGGTTCATGGCTGATCCCTCGATTCGTTTCCAGTTTTTCATAACATGATGCTGATGCTTAGTCAACGCTCACAATTCAGATGGGTTCCGCTGAAATTCTCAGATATTTTCCTTCAAAAGAACAAGCAGTTGTTCAATTTCATCTGATGAATTGTAGTAGTGAGGTGCCAAGCGCAGACCACCACCGCGTAAAGAGATATTAACGTCAGACTCTGAAAGTTTTTGGAAGATGGCTTCGTTTTTAGAATCATCAATGTGAGAGAACATGCAGATACCACTTAACTCAGAGTCTTCAAATTGATACATAAGCTTATAGGGTAGTTCTTCCAGACCCCATTTAAATTGACTGAGTAGTTTATGAACATGACGGTAAATACTTTCAACACCACACTCCAGGAGCAATTCGGTGGCCTTTTCAGCACCGACCATTCCTGAGGCATTAAAGGCACCCATTTCGAATCGCTTCGCATCGGGTGTTAATTCCTGTTCAAAATTTCCAAAATCCATTGGATTAACATGACCCATATAGCCCCTGTTGGCTAATTTCAGTTGGGCCTGCAACTCCTCAGTAACATATAGAAATCCTGTTCCCAGGGGCGACATCATCCACTTATGTCCGCCAACTGCCATAAAATCGATTCCTGCATTAATGACATCCATGGGTATGACACCAACAGATTGGATGCCATCCACAGAAAAGATAATATTCCTGGAATGACAGAGCTCTGAGAGTGTTTTTAGATCGGCAAGATAACCTGTTAAATATTGAACACTGCTCACCGATATGAGTCTGGTCTGTGGTTTTATAGCTGCCTCAAACAATTCAGGAGTAAGTCTGCCATCTGGAGCCGTGATGAATTCAATGTCCACCCCCCTATCTCGCAGATTCAGAAAGGGCATAACATTGGAGGGAAATTCATCGATATACAGCAGGATATGATCCCCAGACTTCCATTCCAGCCCGTTGGCAAGTACACTAATACCTGAAACTGTATTCCCCATATGTGCAATTCGTTCTGAAGGAGCTCCCACCAACTTCCCGTAATTTGACCGGAGACCTTCCATATGATCTTCAGCGATTTTCCAGGAAAGCGGGCTACCAAGTTGTCGCTGCTCAAAAAATTCATTCATGACATTGACGACTGGTTTTGAGAGGGGGCTAAAAGCAGCGTGATTGAAATACAACCGCTTTCCGGCTACATCAAAGTAGGATCTGAATTGTTCTTGAGTGATCATATCTGTCCTTATATCAAGGCTGGGATTGTGTGTTAAAACAGCATTGGGGTAGGCGACCCCGGGCGATTGTATTGCCAGGTTCTCCATCAAGGGTAAAACCGAATTCAGCGAGATGTGCCTTTATTTCCAGGCTTGAGACCTGGCTATCCCGATAGCGTATCAGTACTTTCCGGGTTTGAATATTGGCGGAAACAGCCCGAATACCCTCCAATTCAAGGATACGACCTTCAAATATTTTTTGACCATCCATACATACCAACTCAGCAATGTCCATTTCCAGCACAAGAATCTTTGATTCCTTTTCACAGGATGTGAAGAAAAGAGTCAGCCCGATGATCAGCAGAATCGGCTTTAGCGATTTCCTATTTTTCAGCTTCAACCTCCTGGAGACGTTTTTCCAGACCACCTAGTTTCTCAGTGAGTTCATCAAGTTGTTTCTGCAACTTCTTGGTCTCGGTCCCATCCCCAGAAGCTTGAATAGCCTGAATCTGTCGTTTCACCAGGGGATGGTCCTGGACGGGAAGACGAGTCTGTAGAGCGGTCAAAAAGGGGATTCCGGCAGCTTCGCGGGTCATACCCAGATTTTTGGCTGCATTGATATGAACGGGATAACTGGGATCTTCTGTAGCCTCGCCGATGGCTTGTGTAATTTTTTTCTGGAGGTGTGGAGCCATCCATTCCTTCATGGATGTGAGGGCTGCCATACGGGCCACCTTCTCATCATAAAAATGAACAGGTGCATCAATACCCTCCAGCAGGGTCTCAAGGGCTGCTTCATTTCGACTGGCTCCCAAACCAAGATAGGCACCTGCACGAACCAGATTTCTCCAACCATCTCTTTGGGCATACTCCGCCAAGACAGGAATATCCTCTGGATTGCGTTGTTTACCCAGACTTTCCAGCAAAGCCATCTCCCCGCGATATGGGAGATTATTATCTTTGAGCTTTGTAAAAATAGATTCTCTCAGGGCTGCATATTGATGAGCTCCACAAGCTCGGGCAGCTTCCTCAATAACCATGGGGTTGACTTCACCAGGTAAAAGCTCAGCTAAATGACGATATGCATATGCATTCCCCACACTTCCAAGGGCACGATAGGCGTGAATTCTGAGTCCCCAGCGCTTTTCTTTTCCCAAATAGTCCCGAATAGCATTGAGATTTTTACGCTTGCCAGTTTTGGCCAATTCGCTCATAGCCTGCATCAGGCCACGAACTGTTTTTCCGTTTTCAAGGAGGTGGCGCAATTTGTCATCGCCGGGGTTAAACTCTGCTTCAAAAAGTGATTTCATATTAGGATCCAGGATGACATGTGCAGGTTCATCCATCCTGGTGTTCACAATCTGGGTTCCCTTGCTCAAGTGAACCATTTCCAGGTGATCAACACCTCCAGCATCCTGCCACCCAATCTCAAGATCCATTTCAAAAAGTTCTATACCCTTTTTGTCATCTACCTGAGTCTGTTCAAAAGTGAATTTGCCAACTCCCTTTTTCTTATCATAGTCGAAGCTGGCTTTCAGAATGGGGTAGCCTTTGGAATGGAACCACATATCAAAAAAACTATCCAGATTCAGCCCGGAGTGATGCTCAATACAACGCTGAAAGTCCAAAGATTTTACCGTATGGGCTGCATAGGTGTTGACATACTCCTGGACCCCAGCCCAGAACTTGTCATCTCCCACAAGTTGACGCAACATGTGCAATCGCCACGCGCCACCTGGATAGAGATGCATGTCAAACATATTCCAGGAGTGATCATATTCTCTGGTAATGATGGGACGCACATAACGATTCTTGGCTTCACCGATGTAGCTGCTGGCTTCTTCCGCGAGTTGCCAGTGCATGGCATCTTTTCCCTCAGAGTCCTCCAGCCAAACGGATTCGATATAGGTCGCCCAGCTCTCTTTGAGCCAGACATGGGCAAAATCATAGGCTACGACTGCGTCCCCAAAATAGGAGTGGGACATTTCGTGGACATTGATCAAATCCATGATGTATTTCCATTCCTTGGCCATGGTGTCATCCAGCATGAATTTGTCATCCCAGGAGACGAGCGAAATGTTTTCCATGGCGCCACCCACTTCCCGACCGGCAATCTGGAAATACTTGGGATACGGGAATGACATACCCAGTTTCTTCTCCATCCAAATCAACATTTTCCGTGTGGGTTCAAAGGTGCGTTGGAGTTGTTCAGGCGTGTAGGATTTGTCAGCGAAGTAAGCTATTGGCATATCTTTCAGAGGCTCATCTTCGTAAGTGGTAAATTCACCGATGGCAAAACAGGCGAGATAACTGGGGCAGGGGTAATCCAGCTTCCAGTGAGCGGTTTTTAATCCATCTTTGATATCCTCAGATACCAGAGCCCCGTTTGCCAGGATAGTTAAATTCTCACCTGCTGTGAGATAGTATTCCATTTTTGATCGAACCGTTGGAAAATCCACGCAGGGGAACCAGTACCTGGCTCGCTCTGTTTCATTGTCTGTAATGGCATAAAAGGGGAAATCAGGGCGTTTCTCATCCGGTGCTGAAAATTGAAGGCCAGAGATGGGCTCTTGAATGCTGTAATCCACCTGGATGACACACGTTTCATTTGCCTCAAAAGGTCTATCAAAGCTCACGTTGATGGTTGAATCATCATAACTGTAACTCATGCCTTTGTCGCTGAGATCTTTGACTTTTATGTTTTCAAAATCCACCGCATCCAATTTGATGGAATGCTCACCACTCACATTGGATCTCAGGGTAACCAAGGCGTACCCAGAAGCAGATTTCTGATTCAAATCAACATTGAGATGTACCTCTGTATGAACAGGCTCAAGCTTCAAATCTGGAGCATAATTTTTAATGGCACCTGCCAGAGTAAAATCAACATGTTTGTGCTGATTACGACGAGACAATAGTTCGTATTTCATGAGAAGTCCTTACAAAATCTATTTGCTGAAAGCAGAGAGTGGGATTTCATACCATTCTCTCTGCTCGTTGGATACAATAATTGTTTGGGGATCCTTGAAGCAAACCCCCTCAGCCTGGTCAGCTTTAACGAGGCTATATGTTCTGGGTTTTTGTGAAAGGAAATCATCACTCTGTTTGGGTCTTGGAAAATACCAAATCATGGTTGCCAGAGGATTTTGAGCTAACATCACCATGGCAGATTCATCTTGTGCCATACTGGCATCAGTCACCCAGCCACCCAAGTTATCCTTGCGATTGACCAGCTTCAGCACATTTACCTTGTTGGTAAATCGAGTATCCATACGGTATAGTTTGGTTGAGGGGGCAGGTTTCCTGATATTTCGATCTGCCCTATGCTTGGTAAGGAAATATATCTTTCCCTGAAAAGTAAAAATAGCCTCACAATCGAATTCCCATTCTAAGGCGGGATAATTGGACTGATCTTCAAAGCGCACAGGGAGCCAGACAAGGGGACGAGTTTCATAAGTTGTACGAGGATTGGGCTCTGGGATAAGATAGACACCCAAATCCCGTCTGGTATTGCCGTTATTGCCCACATCGGCAATCACAAGGGTATCGCCTAGAACTGTCATTGCTTCCCAATCCAGAAGACTGGCACTTTTAATTTTGATGCCGGGGTAATCATTAATTTTTTTACCGGTATAGTGTTTTTTCATGAAATCTGGTACAATCATTTCACCTTGCCCAGTCAGGGGAAAAACAAAAGGCTTATTTCCTGAATCATTGCAAACCCAGTAGACATTATCATAGGTTTGACTCTTGATAATAGCACTCTGCTCGTCAATATCTTTGTGTTTTACCTCGCAGATTTTGTCCTGTGCACTCATACTGGCAATGATTGTTAAAACAAATATTATCCGTAAGGTCATTGGCATGAAAAAATGCTCCCAGTGATTGAATATTCTACAGATCTCAGTGCGAAAAGAAGTTCGAGATGCGTATGATCGGAGTTAAATAGTGACATGAGTGCAAATTCAACAACAGATGCGGGAAATCAAGCAAAAATCTGGTTAAACCGGCGTTACCATAACTACAATTATTACCTCCAAAAAATCTATGGGGAAAAAATCCGTAAGGTTTCACTACATGGTGGATTTACCTGCCCCAATCGGGATGGTTCAAAGGGACACGGGGGGTGTGTATATTGCAATAATGACAGCTTTGTCCCCCACTACATTAATAGAGATATGTCCATTCCATTGCAGATGGAAGCCTCCATTCCATTTATGGTCGATCGTTATGATGTTCAGAAGTACATCGCCTATTTTCAAGCGTATTCGAATACTTATGACGAGTTGGACAAACTGAAGTGCATGTATGAAGAGGCCATCAACTATCCCAATGTTGTCGGACTGGATATTGGCACCCGGAGTGATTGCATAGATGAACCCTTATTGGAGTATCTCGCCAGGTTAAATGAAGATGTGAATGTCACTCTTGAATATGGCATTGAATCCGTGCATGACGAGACACTTGATTGGATGAATCGGGGTCATGATTATGAGTCCGTTATTAAGGCGGTGGAATTAACCAAACAGTACGGCATAAAAGTCGCTGGTCATATCATTCTGGGATTCCCTGTGGAATCAAAAGCAATGATGTTGGAAACCGGATTAGCTGCCAATGATCTTGGATTGGATTTCTTGAAAATTCACCAGCTACATATTGTGAAGGGTACGGTTTTAGCCAAACGATATCATGATGAGCCCTTTCCTCTATTCCAGGCAGATGAGTATATCGAATTGGTGGCAAATATTCTGGAAAAACTAAATTCTGAGATCGTGATTCAAAGACTTTTTGGGGATGCCCCTGATGATATCCTCATCGCTCCTCGCTGGGGTTACAACATCCCCAAACTTACCCACCTCATGGACCTGGAATTAAATCAAAGGGATACCTGGCAGGGGAAGCTCTTTGGAATTAGGTGTTAGGCGTTAGGCAGTTTATCCTGTTCCACCTAGAAATCCTGACACGAAGCACAGCGAAGTGGAAGGATCTTGATCCTCTACAATAAACTTTCTTAGGATCAAGACGTTTCACTGCGTTCTGAGTGTCTGATGAGATTCATTTCCAAATTACATGACATCTATTATCATCAATAAAATCGCTTTTCATCGCTATGGCTAAATCTATATTCATCGTCAGTTTGGATATTGACCAACGAAAGGATTAGATATGCAGAAATGGGCATTGATTTTAGGCGCTTCAAGTGGATTTGGTGGAGCCATCTCCAGAAAACTTGCCGCCAATGGATATAATATTTTCGGGGTACACCTCGATCGCAAAGCAACCATGCACAATGTCGAAGCTATCAAGGCAGACATTGAAGCCGCAGGCTCTAAATCGCTTTTCTTCAATATTAACGCTGCAGATACTCGTGCCAGAAAAGAAGCTATCCGGATCATAGAAGAGACTTTCTCCAATGAAGAAGGAACCATTCAAGTACTGGTTCACTCCCTGGCCTTTGGTACCCTCTTACCCGTCGTTTACAATCCCGGTCAAGGTGGTGTAGTCCACAAAAATCAGATGGATATGACTCTGGATGTTATGGGTCATTCACTGATTTACTGGACTCAGGATCTGGTGGGTCACAAGCTGATGAAAGAAGGTGGACATATCTTCTGTATGACCAGCTCAGGCGGACATACAGCCTGGCCAAATTATGGAGCGGTCTCAGCTGCCAAAGCAGCCCTGGAAGCCCATACCCGTCAGATCGCATTTGAATTAGCACCAAAAAGTATTGCTGCCAATGCATTGCGAGCTGGCGTAACTGATACACCTGCCCTGAGAAAGATTCCAGGCAACGAACAAATGATTGCCAGAGCGCTTCAGTCGAATCCTGGTGGTCGTCTTACCACCCCTGAGGATGTGGCTGAAGCCGTACTCACCTTTGCGGGCATGAGTACCTGGATTACTGGTAATGTCATTGGTATTGATGGCGGAGAAGACAACGCTGGTTAGTTTACACTACCATTACAGATTTAGAAAAAGCCCCTATTATGGGGCTTTTTTTATGCTGAATATTTGTTATTGGTCATTGAGTGAATGGAATGAACGTGGCAATCCCCATGTTCACGCATATCAATTAATTCGAGATTGCTTCGTCGGTCTTCGACCTTCTCGCAAAGACTATAAACAACGAATCTCAGAAGTAGACTCGAAGCCTTAACTACTCTTTGGTAAGTATCTGCTCCACATCAGCAAAGAGGGTATCAAAACCACGGGTGATGGATTCGGTGTGGTGCATGGCTGTTGCCAGGGCATCCATGATATACTTTTTGGCAATCAGCATTTTTCTGGAATTCTCAGATGCTTCGTCGAGAATCAGGTAGCCCACATAGATGGAGCCATACATTTCTACCAGTTCAGCAGAATGCAATTCCTGGTAAGCTTTGTCCTCTTTATCCAGAACATGAACTTTACACTTATCAAGAAGCGTGCGAATCTTTTTCAGCTTATTGGCCAGTTGTCGGGCTTCATGACGATATTCACGGGCTTCAAAAGCGTCAAATTGATCATCACATACTCCCTTAATCACACCACCAATCGCGGCTATAACCTGGAGTTGAGAGGTACCCTCATAAATATTGGTAATACGGACGTCACGATAGTGCCGTTCCACATTGAACTCCTGCATATAGCCGGTTCCACCATGAATCTGGATGGCATCATAACAAATCCGATTGGCTTTTTCGGAGATAACAAATTTTGAAAGAGGTGTTAGAAAGTCCGCCATGGCTTTCCAGTGTTTGACCTCTGTCTTCACATCGGTGAATGATTCACCTGATGCCTTCAGTCTTGCCAGTTTCATCTCACTAATCTTGTGCATATCTACGGCACGTGCTGTGGCATAAATCAAAGTCCTGGAGCTCTCCAGATCTACCTTCATTTTGATGAGCATATCTGCTACTGCCGGGAAATTCAGGATGGACTTGCCAAATTGTTCACGCTCCTGGGCATACCTTCTGGCTTCCACATAGGCTGCCTGGGCAATTCCCAGAGCCTGTGCAGCTACACCAAGACGGGCTCCATTCATCAGGGCCATGACGTAAGCAATGAGTCCACGTTTCCTTGCACCAATCAGTTGGGCAGGTGTATCATGGAATTGCATCTCACAGGTTGGTGAACCCTTGATACCCAATTTGTGTTCAATGCGTCTGATTTGAACCGTATCATCGCCATAGCAGACGAATAATGAGAGACCACGACCATCTCGGGTGCCTTCCTCAGAACGGGCCAACACCAGATTCACATCTGCATTGCCATTGGTAATGAAACGTTTGACTCCACTGAGGAACCAATTTCCGTTTTCATCCTGGTAGGCTCGCGTCTTGACTGCCTGCAAATCCGAACCAGCATCTGGCTCCGTGAGAACCATGGCACCGGTTACTTCACCACTGCTGAATTTTGGCAGGAATTCGTCTTTGATTTCATCGGTAGCATAATTCTCTATGGTTTCAGAGATATCCTGAAGACCAAAAAGGTTCATAAGTGAGGCATCCCCGCGGGAGACCATCTCAATGGCAAAGATATAGAGAGAAATGGGCAGATTGAGTCCACCGTATTTGCGCTCCAGAATGAATCCCATCAACCCAGCCTGATTCAGGCGGGTCATAGCTTCTTCCAGACCTTTGGCGTAGGTGACGACTCCATCTTCAAACGTGGAACCTAATTCATCAACTTCGCGGGCACGTTCAGCTACAAAATTGCCTGCGATATCTCCAACGACTTCCAGGATGCGTTTAAAGTTGTCTTTGGCATCCTCATAATCTCGGGGAGCAAAAGAATACTTTTCAGCCTGCTTATAGTCATCTTCGCGGACTCTGGTGATTTCTTCCAGATCAATACGATTGAATTGAAATTGAATATCGGCGTTTTCATTGAAAAAATTGGACATAGACTATTCTCGCTTAATGCAGCTGGCTTTTGTAAGCAGCAATTAATTTGGGGATCACATCTGTGAGATCACCATGAATCCCATAGTGGGCAACCTGAAATATTGGAGCTTCGGCATCACTGTTAATGGCAATAATTTTTTGAGATTCCTGCATGCCGGCACGATGCTGAATGGCACCTGAAATACCGATGGCAATGTACAACTTGGGGCGCACTGTCGTTCCGGTCTGTCCAACCTGGCGTTCAGAATCGATGAGCCCGGCATCTACAGCCGCTCTAGAGCCTGCGACCTCAGCACCCAGAACTTTGGCCAGATCCTTGATCAGTTGAAATTTTTCAGGTGTATCTGCTCCATACCCCCCAGCCACAATGATGGGAGCCCCTTTTAGGTTGACACTGGAAGCTTCCTGATGTTTTTCAATAATCTTCACAGCAACTTCAACAGGATCCAGTTCAACCTTCACAGGAATGATAGTCCCCTTCCGGGATGCATCTGGCTCACCCATCTCCATGACACCTTCACGAATGGTGGCCATTTGAATCTCTACATCAGGGGAAATGATGGTGGCAATGATATTTCCACCAAAAGCGGGTCGAATCTGAAGCAATAAATCTTCGTGCTCGACCTTTCTAATGGTCAAAGTTTCAATCTTCAATTCTGTACAATCCGCTGTGAGCCCTGAACGAGTATGCGAGGCAACTCTGGGAGCAATATCCCGACCGATATGTGTGGCACCAAACAATACGACACGGGGTCTTTTCTCTTCTACAAGGGTGGTGATGAGATTCGCATAAGGCATGCTGCGAAAATCTTTGAGCTCGGCATCATCCAGTAGATACACATTATCGGCACCATGAGCAAACAAGGTCGCGGATAATCCCTCAACCTTATCTCCAAGAAGGACAGCACTCACCTGTGATTTCATCTTTTCAGCGAGGATTCTGGCTTTGTGGAGCAATTCCAGGCTCACATCAGCCATAACCCCATCAGTTTGCTCAGCAAAAACCCATACCATATCTTTTAGTTTTGAATTCATATCTGTTCTATCCAAAAATGTGATCTTGCATCAGATCAGTAATCATATCGTTCAGGCCCTCTGACGTGGCCGGCACTTTTTTAAACTCGGCTCCACTTAGGACCACATTTTCCACCTTGTGGACCTTGGTTGGAGATCCGGCCAGTCCACACCATTCAACATCTGCATCGATGTCTTCAATATTCCAGGTCTCGATGAGCAAATCATTTGATTTGGCTTTCTCCATCAATTCATCCATCCAGACCAGATCATGACTGTCATCCACTGTGGCTTCAATTTCGAATCTGGACTGAGCCCGTTTGTAGGTACACAATCTCTTGACATCAAAGGGACGCGGTTCAGCAGCATCTTTTGTGACGGTAAGGAGGACAGGCAATGGAGCTTCCAGAATCTCATAGCCATTCTTAATGGCACGTTTGGCACGAATGGTTTTTTTCTTCAGATCCAGTTCCTGCACTTCTAAAGTATAGGAGATTTGAGGGATGCCCAGTTTCTCCGCAGTTTGTGGTCCTACTTGAGCCGTATCCCCATCAATAGCCTGACGACCACCAAAGATGAGATCATAGTCTCCAATGCGATGCACTGCCTTGTGGAGGGCGTATGAGGTAGCCAGCGTATCAGCAGCGGCAAATCTCCTGTCACTGACCAAAATAGCGCGATCTGCCCCCATGTATAAACATTCGCGAAGCATGTTGGCTGCGTTGGGCGGTCCCATGGTGAGAGCAGTAACTTTGCCGCCGTGTTTATCCTTCAATCGCAGCGCCAGTTCTAAAGCCTCCTGATCCTCAGGATTAAAAATAGCAGGAAGTCTCGCTCGATTAACAGTTCCATCAGGGCGCATAACATCGCCTGAAATATTTGAAGTATCGGGAACTTGTTTCACTAAAACTATAGTGTGAAGTGACATTAATTATCTCTCCTAAGCAGAAAATTAGTGGGCAATATAGACCGATACCTCACTTATGGAAATGCTTACTTTGTCAAGTTTTTTTGCCTGGAATAATTTTCCAATTCAGGGGGTTTAGAATCGTTTTTAACCAGAGAATATTGATGACTGTTCTTTCCCTGGAAACCTGGAAGCTGATCCAGATTCCCACCACGGCCATAATCCCATTGGGAGCCCACATAGCCAGAACCGGATCCACATAACGCCGATCCGCTAACTCCTCTCCAGCAATCAAGGCAGCCCAGTAGATAAAGAACATACCTATCGCCACTCCGATAGTCCCGCTCGATTTGCGGGTCATAATCCCCAGGGGGACGCCAACCAGGACAAAGACAATACAGGTGACCGACATGGCGTATTTCTTATGAATTTCCACGAGGTACTTATTAACCTGCTTTAAATAACTGTTAAGCAAACGTTCCTGGCTCTCCAGTTTGTCAACGGTGCGGTTCCAGACTTTGGTCCTGGCTTCCGTAGGAGTCTTATCAGGGATTGGAATGCGTTTGAGGGTATCCATGAGAGCCATCATATCAATCAGTGAGTCACCATTAAAAACAGGGCTTTTGAGCCTGATGCTGTTCATTCTATCAACAGTTCGATTGAATCTTTCCTTATTCTCTTCGATCCTGACATACATCATCGCCGGGGTCATTTCGCGATCTCCCCTGACGGCTGATTCCCTGCGTTTCAATTCCAGATTATTAACTTTTACCGTGAGACGGGTGGAGTCAAAATACTCCCGCTGATAGTCATCCAGCTTGTCCAAATCCAGAAGGTGCTTTTCACCGTTATAAAGGGTGAAAATGATCTGACCACCGATGGTTTCAGTGCGTCCGGTTTCTGCAAAAATGGAGACCTGTTCTCGAAGATCGCTTTTTGAGAAAATAACCACGCCCTTGAGACCTTCTTCTGTGACTTCATTGACCCGAATATTGTAGTCAGGTAAATCATCAATAAAGTACCCCGGGACGATATCCATATCAGGACGCTTGCGGTAGATATCCGAACCCAGGAGTCGGGCACGGTGATTGACATCGGGGAGAATTGATGTATTGAAGTAGAGCGTGAAGCTCCCCACCAGAATGGCGAAGACCAGGGCTGGCGCCATAATACGGGGCAATGAGATGCCCCCGGAACGCATGGCGGTAACTTCGTGGTCCGTGGCGAGACGTCCATAGCCCAGCAATACAGCCACCAAAACCGAGAGAGGTATAGCCAACGCCAGTATCCAGGCCAGGTTTAGTACGATGTATTCAAGAATTACAAGAAAGGAAAGACCCTTACCCAGAATCCGATCCATGGCGCGGATGATAAAATTCACCAGAAAGATCATTGTCAGGACCAACAATGAATACATAAAGGGGGTGAGTAATTCCCGGAAAACGTATTTGTCTAAGGTTTTAAACATCGCTCAAGTATAGGAGGGATTGAGTTGGAGTCTAGGAGAAAGATGAACTTTTCAGCTCCTGGAAATCATATCCCTAGGGTCTGCAGGCTGGCCCTCTTCTGCAAGCCAGAACTACCCAGTTATGCCGTAAATCCATCTAACGTAGAGCAAAATCATTTCCCTCTGGATTCATCAATTGAATACGCATTGAACCCAATACTGCATGAGGAAGTAAGAATGACATTTCAGTTTCGAACACTGCTCTGCAAGATTCGTCGACCATTTTCTCTAGCCAAATATTTTGCACCTCTCCTACCATCTCATAATCAAGTAGAAACTCGTAATCAGCAGAATCTCCACAACCTTCCCACCGTAAACAGATTTGCAGTGAATCACCTTCAATTTTTGGCAAATTATCTGATTCAACGATTCTTTAAAGAGCACCGAAATCTGGCTCAAAAGATTCTTTCGGATCACTACAAGAAATCATCAAAAATGTTACCATTACAAAACTAAGTAGCTTCCTATGCTCAATCACAATTCACTCATTTATTGGTATAACATCACAAATCAGCCATGCGAAGTGCAAACGTCGGTTGCATTTATCTTGTTAGAGAATTTCCTGTCAAACATGGGTATAGATTCTATTTCCGGTTTCTTTTTGATCCGTCTAAACGCCGATCATGTAATCCCACCAAAACGGTCCTTTGGAATATCTTCCGGGTCTCATATTGGATTTGTTGATAATTTCCTTTGCTTCATCCAATACAAAGGCTGTCTTGAGCTTCTTAACGACCAAGGATAGCCAGATCCGCCTTAAATCGGTCATCATGATTATCCCTTGTTTTTTTGTTACTCGTTCAATCTCATTAAGCATAACCACCGGGTCATCAACGATGTGAAGCATGAAGGTGTTAATCACAACATCAAAGGAATCGTTCTCTAAATCCAGTTTTTGCACATCGCCTTCAGAGAAATGAATCCGATCTGCGACACCGGATTTCTCGGCAAGTGATTGTCCCATTTCCAATAGCGGTTTACCTAAATCGATTCCTACTATCTCAACATCCTTAAAGCTTTGTGCTATTTCGATCGCTACAGCGCCAAAACCACATCCTGTATCAAGGATTTTTCCTTTTTCGAATCCAGAGCGCTTCAGAATCTGAACAAACCGTTTTCCGACTCGCTGGATATTCTTTGCATTGCGTTGATAGTATCCTTCAGCCCATTCCTGGTCGCTGAATATCTGTGGATGAAACAATTCGGCTCGTTTCATTTCTCCTCCTAGGTAAAATTTCTAAGTGAGTCTCTAACATTGAGTTAAGCGGCGGGTTATGTGTACTTCTTTTGCCGATAACAGTAAACTATTTCGCCTTTCCCTGATTTGCAACTGCGGACATCGCGTCCTTGATCGTATCCTCATCCGCAAGGTAGTAATGACGTACAATCTTGAGATCAGAATCAAGCTCGTAGACCAAAGGAATACCTGTGGGGATATTGAGTTCGATTATTTCTTTGTCCGTGATTTGGTCCAAATACTTGACGAGTGCCCGAAGGCTGTTGCCATGTGCAACGATGAGAAGCCTTTTACCTGATCTTATCTCTTTGGATAGTGTTTCGTTCCAGCACTCGATTACCCTCTCAACTGTATTTTTCAGACACTCGGATCTGGGAAGTCTGCCTTTCTTAATGCTGGCGTATCGTGGATCGTTGCCGGGAAAACGATCGTCCTCTTCAGAAACAGGCGGTGGTGAAGTATCGTAACTTCTTCTCCAGATCAGAACCTGATCCTCGCCATATTTTGCGGCTGTCTCGGCTTTGTTGCGCCCCTGCAATGCCCCGTAATGTCGCTCATTCAGCCGCCAATCGCGCAGAACTGGAATCCACATTTGGTCAAGTTGGTCAAGAACCACCCAGAGTGTGCGTATAGCCCGCTTAAGCAGCGACGTATAGGCGATATCGAACTGGAAACCCGCGTCACGCAATGCTTGTCCGGCTTTGCGTGACTCGGTCATGCCAGCGTCTGCCAGATCGACATCGTGCCAGCCGGTAAACCTATTCTGGATGTTCCATTCACTGAGACCGTGGCGAAGCAGGACAAGTTTGTACATGAAATTTCCTTTTATCCAATAGTGTTCCGGTTCTATTACAATGAAATCATCTGGATTTGATGGACACAACGAACGACAACCATCAGCGGTTGATTATTCAGCCGTCTCCATTGCCCGGACATACTTTCCATCGCGGGCCAAACCGTTCAATTGACAGCGTTTCAAGAACGTCTTTTGCGCGGCAGCCAGATTGCTTTCCTGACCTTTCCAGGCTACGAGCACCGGTGCCTGCAACGCGCGCCCATAGGAAAAGCTGATCTGCCACGGATGCGGGCCTATCGTGTTCATTGCGTTCAGGTGGTCAGTGGCATCTTCCGCACTCTGCCCGCCGGACAAAAATACGATCCCGGGAACAGCCGTCGGCACGTAGCGGGCCAGGCAACGAATCGTGGCCTCGGCGACCTGCTGCGCGCTTTCCTGCTGCGCGCATTTCATACCGGCAATCACCATATTCGGCTTTAGCAACATGCCCTCGAACAGCACGCCGTGGGCATCAAGCTCGGTGAACACCGCCTCGAGCACCCTGGATGTAACCACTTCGCAACGTTCGATGCTGTGTGCACCATCCATGAGCACTTCCGGCTCCACGATCGGCACGATATCCAGTTCCTGGCAGAGCGCGGCATAACGCGCCAATACATGGGCATTCGCACGAATACCGAATGTTGTAGGAACATCACGCTCGTTGATTTCAATAACTGCCCGCCACTTCGCGAACTTCGCCCCCATCTGTTTGTACTCGACGAGCCGATCGCGCAGGCCGTCCAGACCTTCGGAAATCTTGTCGCCAGGGTACAGTGCCAGCGCTTTGGTACCTTTGTCCACCTTGATCCCAGGTATGATCCCCCGGCTCGACAGTAGTCTAGCGAAGAGAGTGCCGTCTTGAGTGCTTTGGCGCAACGTTTCGTCGAAGAGAATGACACCACCAATATATTGTTCGATCCCCTCGGTCGTAAAAAGGATTTCGCGGTATCGCCGGCGGTTTTCTTCGGTGGACTCGATCTTGATCGAATCGAAGCGCTTCTTGATCGTGGGGTTGCTTTCGTCTGCCGCAAGCACGCCCTTCTGTTTCGCGACGATCGCTTTTGCTACAGACCTGAGTATATCGCTGTTCATTCGTAACTCCTTTTCTCGTTTTCTTTATTCACACATAACGCTTTAGGCTTGAGATGCTTCCTGAGAAAGCATCGCTTTGTAAGTTCACTGTATCCCATCCACATCATTTTTGTTTTCCACTCACCTGCCTGTGAGTCAGCTCTAAGCCTTTATGAGCAGGGTGTCCTAAGGCATTTCCTCAATGTGATCTTTTAACCATAGGATTAAGTGATCGTAATCAAACGTATTCGTGTCAAACAAAGACTGGAAAAAGGAATAGGCTTCATCATCATCACAATTGATGAAATGCCCGTTCATTCTTAAAAAGGTATCTGTCGTGAAAAATGCAACCCTCTTATTACCATCTATGAAGGGATGATTTTGGGAAAGGCTTTGCATCAAGGCTGTTGCCTCTTCCTCAATATTAGAGTAATACCCTGTTGTGAGCCTACCAAGAGCCGATTCCAGTGAACCTAAATCTCGCAACCCGCTCTTTCCCCCAAATTCCTTGATGAGATATTCATGAATTGCTAATATTTCAGCAGTTGTCGGGAAGATTCTCATTGAGCGAGTAACTCACCCAATCGATGATTTTTACGCACGCTTAGCTTCAAATGTTTTAACACGTCAGGAAGAAGTTCGGTAGTAGTTTCAGTTACAGCATCTGAATCAGGTAACGAAAGAGGAAATGGAAGCCCTTGGTACTCTTCGATTAAGCTATAGTATATATTTATCGCTTCTGAATGATTCAAACCAAGTCTTCCAAGGATATGATTAACCTTATCCTTTTTCTTAGGATCCATCATTGCTCTTACTGTTGTCGACTTACTCATTACTCACCTCTCAATGTTATTCAGATGAATATAGCCCTGATACGGCTATGTTTCTGCATATTTTTTCAAGTAATGCGATTTTCAGATTCCTGCTAACAGAGTTTGTACGGTCTCGTATAAGATGAACACCTCCTTAAAACGCCAGGATAAACACTTCTTTTTATTGTAAGTTTTTGATGCTCAAGTCAATACCCCAATATTGATTCATCCGCAGGGTTTTATACTGACCATATAAATGAACTGAGTCTCCCCCCACAGTGAGTGATGTAAATGTAGTCTTTAGCACTACTAGATCGAGGGCTCTGAATAGAAATTTCCTAACCAGAAGTATTGGTTTCTGATTTCCCTAGGCGACCTGATACGGCCTGTTTTCCGAAGGTGAGTGCCGCGACCCAATCGTATAGAAAATCAGGAACAGCTTTAACCAGGTGAATAAGCACTGCCATTTGCCAGGGGAAGGAGAATCGTTTTCTCTTTCTGGCGATGGCTCTTCTGATCTTTTGACTGGCTCGATCCACCTCCATGAGGAAGGGCATGGGAACGATATTTTTATCTGTCATAGGCGTTCTCACAAAGCCTGGACGTATATCAGTCACATACACGCCAAAGGGTTGCACAGAAAAACGGAGAGATTCTGTATAGGAAATGAGTGCAGCTTTGGTGGCGCTATAGGCTGCTCCACCTGGTGCACCCCGAAAACCAGCAATACTTGAGACCCCTACAAGGTGACCCTGTTTAGCTATCACCATGTATTTTGCGAAATATTCCAGAGTCTGGGTAGCGGCGCGAAAATTCAGATCAATGACCTGATTCAGGACTTCAATATTCTTGTCGCCAGGGTATTGCATTCTGCCCCCCCAGCCTGCATTGGCAATCACCAGATCAAATCCACCAGATTCCTCCTGAGCAATCCCTAGCGATTTAAGAAAAGCTGGTTCATCTGTGGCATCACATGCCAAGGCATGGGCCTGTCCACCAACGGCCTCAATTTCTTGAGCCAGTGAAGTCAATTTGGCTTCAGATCTTGCCAAAAGCCAAAGTTCGGACCCCTCCCTGCCATAATCCAGAGCCATTTGTCTACCGATCCCTGTGCTGGCACCTGTGATGAATATCTTTTTGTATGTTGTCCCCACTTGTATTCCCTCAGTAGTTTTTTTTAGTTGTGATCGTGATTTCACTTCACCAGTTGCTCAACTTTCAATTGTTTCTTATCCCTCGACAAAGCCTGTCCTGAGCGTAGTCGAAGGGCTCGGGAAGACAAAATATGGTTTAGTCTATTCAAATCATTATAGAATGACCTTCGGCATATCTGAAGCTCCACAATTTTCCCTGACCTGCTCAGGGGTTTTTCCGCCAGGTATGGACACATGACAAGCTGGATGAGAAATTCCATAGCGCAGGGCAATTTGAGCTGGGCTCCATTCAGAATAGCGGCTGTACAATTCATCCATGGACTCCATCTTGGAGAGATAGCTATCCAGCTTTTCAGGATCCAGATTAAAACGTCGATGATCATCACCCTCAAAAATGCTTTTCCGATCAAATTTTCCGCTGAGGAGTCCAAAGAGCATGGGGATGCGAACAATGACGCCAACCCCATATTTCATGGCTTCAGAAAAAAGTAATTTCTCAGCTTTACGCTCCAGGAGATTATAACGAACCTGAATAACATCCAGAAGATCCTGATGTCGTTCTAAAAGGTAGGCTTGCTCTGATTCCTTGAAGGATTGAATGGAGAGTCCGGCATGTTGAATTTTGCCTTGCTCCTTCAGTCTGGTCAATGCCTCCCAGGGGTCATCCCACTCAAGTTTCTCAAGATCGGGACTGTGGAGCTGGAGCAGATCCAGGGTTTCCACACCCAGCCTTTTGAGGCTTTTCTCAGCAGCTTCAATAAGATATTCTTTTTTGTAGTTCTGCTGGATTGCACCATAGCCGTCATCAGTCTCTTTGCCGGCATAGTAAAAGTCATTTCCTGCTTTGGTGGCAATGACCACATCTCCTTTGCCCCGTTCTTTTAATACTTTGGCAATGAGATCTTCAGAATGACCAAAGCCATAGACATCGGCGGTGTCAATAAAAGTGACCCCTTCATCCAGCGCTGTATGCAGAGCCTTTAGAGAAACCTCATCATCGGTGGGTCCCCAGTTCATACCTCCAATTGCCCAGGCTCCAAAGCCAATAGTTGATACTTTTGGTCCCCGCTTACCTAATGCTGTGAATTGCATCTCATTCCTCAATTTTGTTATTGCCTAGAAATTGCATTCCAGCCTAGTGAAATGCCAGTTTTGAATATTTGCAGATTGATCTGATTGATGAACATGACCTCACCAGGCTGAAGTGAGCACGAACCATGTGATTAAATCATTTATCTATTTCGTGGCACGAATTGTGTATTCGTGTTACATTAGGAAAAATCATGACAAAATTACAACGATTTGGCGTTTCCGTGGAAACGGATCTTCTGGATAAGTTCGATGAATTTATTCGTGAAAGGAATTACCAGAACCGTTCTGAAGCTTTACGTGATCTCATGCGTGAAGCTCTGGTCCGGGAACAATGGAAGGAAGATGAAACCATCGCGGGTGCCATTGCATTCGTCTATGATCATCATCATGGACACCTGGTTAACCACCTCATGGATGTTCAACATGATTATTTCCACATCATCATCTCGTCACAGCATATTCATCTGGATCATGACAACTGCATGGAAATTATTGTTGCCAAAGGACCCGCCAACCAGATCGGACATCTTTATGACGCTATTCGTTCCATGAAGGGCGTAAAGCATATCGATCTGCTCCGATCCACAACCGGAAAAACACTGTAGGGGGACTACATTGAAACATTTCCAATCACGCATTCTTTTTTTACTACTGGCAGGCACAGTCGCACTTCAGGCTCACCACGCCATGGAGTTTATTGAAATGGAGAGCCATACGACAGCTCCACAGGGTGCTTTTGTATTCCATCTTCATCATGATTATATGGTGGATGACAGAGACCAGCCGAATCTGGATCACTGGGAATTAACTCCCGGTCTATCATACGGGATCACAGATCGTTTGATGGTAGATATTCATGGGCATTTTGCCAAGTTTGGGAATGACCATGTATTAGCTGCACATCGAATAGATTACTTGCCCATGGGACCTTCACCCTTTATCGAAGCCTTCGCTTTTGCTATGCAATATCAAATCACACAAAATTTTCCTATCGATGTGGGGATATCGCTCAGCTATGAAGAACCCATGAATCGAAGTGTTGAACTGCTGGATGGACAACGTGTGTTTGCAGCCAAATTAATCCTTAATAGAAGCTTCAGCGGCCATAGAAATCTGCTTCTCAATCTCACCAGCGAAATGGATGGAGACGAATTGGGGTATGCTTGGGGTCTGGGTCTTCGTTCACCACTCACCCCAGATGCGCATGGCATCTCAGCAGGAGTCGAGTTTTTAGGAGATTTTGATGGCGATGTTTCCATTCTACCAGGCATCTATTTCCCACTGGGGATGCAGGATATTGTGTTTAAAACTGGTCTTGAATTTAATCGAGAGGGAGCCTCCCGCTCGAATCTAACCCTGATGTATCTATTCTAGACGATGTCACTCTTTAGCAAAGTATCCACATTATGCCTGTTCATGATCACAGGCTTAAGCGCACATGAGCACTGGCTGTTTTCTGAATCATCCCACTTTTCAGTCGGTGATGCTGTAGAGATCTCTCTTCGAAGTGGTCACGCAGTGGGTGAAAGTGAATTTCTAATTGATACCAAGCTTATCCAGAATGCGGTGGTCATCCATCCTGATAATACGCGAGAACCAATCCAATTGATGCCACAGGGTCAAGAGCATATTGCTTCTTTCCAGGCCCTGGAACCTGGTATTTACACAATTCTCGTGAATCTTCGGAAACGCAACAAGGGACCTTCAATCTATCTTCTGAAGACGCAGGTTCAGGTTGGTACACAGCTCAATGCATTCCACCCGAAACCAACTCAGGAACTTGAGATAATGGGTGTGGATTCAGATACTTCTTTTACCGTATTTGCAGGAACAGCTCCTGTCAAAGCGCCCCTCACCCTGCTTGCGCCTGATGGCTCGGAACGGTCTCTCATCATGGATCGAGAAGGGCTAAGTCGTTTTTCCCCCGGTCAACCCGGTTTGCATGTGCTGATCTGTCATTTCAGACGACAAACCACCTCCTATTCATTGTACATTGGTGAATGACATGAGATCATTATCTCGATTTATTTCACTGCTCATGGTTTGCTCCAATCTTTTTGCCCATGGAGTTGTTTACAAGGAACTGCATGATGGCGTTGGAATTCACATCACTTACGATAATAATGATCCCATGGCATTCGCAGATGTTGAGATATTCAGGCCAGGTGAAACAGCTTTTGAATTTCAAACCGGGATGACTGATGAAAACGGAGTGTTCATGTTCAAACCGGATACCACCGGATCCTGGACTGTAAAAGTTTCCGATGGTCTGGGACACGGAAAGATCATACAACTTCCGGTTGATGAAATGGGTCCCAGCAGTACTGAGACTCCTGGCATCTCACGCATCCAAAGAATCATCTCTGGACTCGGGTATATTCTTTTCATTTTTAGTGCCTGGTATTACTATATCCAGAGAAAAAGGCATCGCCATGCACATTCCTGATGGATTTTTGAATACACCGGTTACCCTGGCCACTGTAGGAGTCTCCGGTCTTACGCTCGTATACAGCCTTAAAAAAGTCAATCAATCCATCCGACCTGAACAAATACCCCTCCTGGGTTTATTAGCCAGTTTCGTGTTTATGATCCAGCTTTTCAGCTTTCCCATTGGTATAGGCACCTCCATTCATCTCACGGGTGCCCTGCTGATTTCAATCCTTGTTGGTCCCCTCGCAGGTTTTCTCATCATGACCATCTCCCTTTTTGCGCTGGCATTGCTATTTCAACATGGTGGGATGCTCAGCCTGGGGGCAAATATTCTGAATATGGGCGTTGTGGGATGCTTTTTGGGATATGGAATCTATCAATTGATCCCCGGGCGTAGAGCATCGCTTATTATTGCAGGTTTACTCTCCGGACTGGTTTCAGCCAGTTTTTGTGCTCTGGAACTTGCTCTTTCAGGCATGTTGGAATTATCCAGCGCTTTTACAACCATGTTGCTTATATACGGGATAACCGGAACAATAGAGGGAGTTGTAAGCATGTTTATTCTAGAATTCCTTAAGAAAATCAAGCCTGAATTATTGGAAAGCACCGCATGAATCGTGCCTTTATAGATCGTTATTCAAAACTCGACAGTCCCATACATAGGCGCTCCCCGTCATTGAAAATAAGGGGAGTTTTCCTAGCCTTAATAACACTCCTCTTTGTGATCCCCCTCATGAATCCCCCTCACATCTGGACTGGATTGCTGATTTATGTTATCATTATGGTGGCGATCACACATAGCTCTCGAGTACCTTTTTCTTTTCTGCTTTCCCGTTCCGCATTGGTCCTCCCCTTTTCTGTCCTCATTGTTATTGTGAATTATGTATCAGGAAATTTCTCGTTTGCTCAAATGGTCGAAACCACTATAAAATCCTTATTAAGCATATTCACCCTGCTGCTACTCACTTCTACTACCCCATTCCATGAGATTCTTAAACAATTATCTCGCTGGAAAACACCAAAACTATTTATCATCATTCTTTCATTTATGTATCGTTACTTTTTCCTACTGATCGGTGAAATTGAAGCCTTGGAAAGGGCAGTCCACATGCGGCATAGTTCGGTTTCCGGTTGGAAACGGATCGGAGTATATGCAAACATGATCGGTATGTTACTCGTACGGAGTTATGAACGAGCTGAGCATGTCTACCAGGCCATGCAAATGAGGGGTTTTACTGGAGATTTTCGATGAGCCAAATCTCAGTTCGACGACTTAGCTATACTTATAGTGACGGCGTTCCAGCACTTAATGATCTTGAATTCCAACTGGAAAAAGGTTCAAGAACCGCCCTGGTGGGACCCAATGGAGCCGGCAAAACATCGTTGCTATTGGCCATTACCGGGCTGATTCACACCCAAGGGGAAATCCTGATCAATGATACGCCTTTATCTGCAAAGAACGCCGACAGTCTCCGGGAGCAAATGAGCTTTGTATTTCAAAACCCAGACGAAATGCTATTTATGCCCACCGTCATTGAAGATGTCTGCTTTGGGCTGGATACGCTTGGTCTTGACGAGAAAATGGCTTTGGAACGAGGGCAAGCGGCACTCTCTCAAGTCTCTCTTGACGGCTATGAGCAAAGATCTGCTCACCATTTGAGTTATGGAGAACGTAGAAAGGTATGTATCGCCACGGCTCTCGCTCGACGTTCTGACATTACCCTCTTTGACGAACCGACGCGTGAACTGGATCCCTATGGGCGACGCAATTTCATCAAACTGTTTGACAAGATGGCCGGAACCCTGATTCTGGCCACCCATGATCTGGAACTTGTATTGGAGACTTGTAAACAGATGATCCTACTTGATGAAGGTCAGATCATAAAGATAGGTAAAACTGCTGAAATTCTTGGAGATCTGCAGTTGATGGAAAGCCATAAGCTGGAAGTGCCACATTCTTTGACGCGACATCCCCATTCACATTAAGCTTCAACCCGGCAAGACGACTATTCCGTAACACTCCGCATCAAATCTTCTATATCACCAGGCGTAGACATGATTTTCAAAAAGGTAGTCATGGTCAGATCAGGAAAAGCTAGAGCAATTCGATAACGACCATGCATCATGACGGCAGTATTTCCCATGAGAAGAATCTCGTAGGGTAAAAATGCGGTATGTTTAGGGCTGCCAATATCGATGATGGGTAGAAAACGTTCTTCACCAGTTTCACCACTCAAGGCAACACCATATAGTGTTAAATCTTGACCCGGAACCTCATAGGTATAGACGAGTTTCGTATCTCCACCTTTGGACAGTTTGGATTTAATAATGCTTTTTCCTACGTCATAGCTGGAAAATTCAGTGAGTTCAACCACATCTTCAAAATATTCCATACCAAACATATAGTGGTAGTGACCAATATCTTTGGCTGTCATACCTTCTTCTGCGCCAAAGGGTTGGTCCTTTACAGTCCCCAGAGCAGCCATTGCTTTTTTCAATTTACCCTGAACGATGAGAAATTTGTCTTCAACATCTGAAAAATTCTTTTGGAAATAAGCATTCCCCAGATAGATAGGATTTGTATATGAAATATTTACCCCGCCTCCCTCTACAGTAAGAGCTACGCGCAGGGTGGCAGCAAATCCTGTTAATTCACCAACTTCTTGAACAGCTTCAGTCATCTCAGGTGAATTCACGACATAGACCCATCTCGTTTCATCCTTTGCGGGTTGATAGTCACCCAGGATAGTAAAACCGGCATCAGTAAGTGCCTGACTGGTTTTTTCACGAACCACATCCAACGCTTCAGAACTCTGTGCTCCCATGGTATAGGGCTTTAACTCTTGCCCGAGAAGCATAGTACTCGCCAGAACCAACACCATTACTAGGATAACTAAACGTTTCATCAAAATCACCTCTGACATATATGGTTATTGCTTACTCTATTGGTTAAATCTTGTGTCCGCTGACCAGTTTCCAATAATCTCCTGAGCCTTGGGAATCAGTTTAACCTTAAACGATTTCTGAACAGGATCAAATGACTCTCCATCGATATGAGCTGGAATGGGGAGATCACTTTCTATGGTCAATGCTTTGGTCTGGTGTATCTCCATTTCTGAGACCTCATCGGCGGTTCCATCATATAGTTTTGTAAATACCTGGATAATTCTCAATCTGCTAATGTTCTGCACATAACAAACATCAAAAAAACCATCATCAATAATCGCTTTGGGGGTTAGCTGCAAGCCACCACCCACGTTCCAGCCATTACCAATACTCATAAGAAAAACTTTTTCATCTATTTCAAGATCATTGATTTTTATCCGCAGAGGCATTCGTCGATATGTGATAAAAGCACCGCCAATAGCCAGCAAGTATTTGGGAGTCCCCTTTAAGAAGGATAAAATAGCGCCGTAATCGTTGGCCAAGCCCTCAAAGCCCAGACCCATAACATTCACAAATCTTCGTCCATTGACTTCACCCACATCAATTTTTTTGACATCATGAGCCATAAGGGTATCAACTGCAGCTTCAAGATCACCGATTTTGATTGAGCAGCTTCTGGCGAAATCATTGCCTGTTCCAATTGGCAATATTCCCATGGGCTTATTGAGATCCGGCATTCCGTTTACAATTTCATTGATGGTACCGTCACCACCCACCGAAACGATTACATCAAAACCAGAACCGAATTCCTTGACCAACTCTGTAGCATGCCGACGTTCCTTGGTGAAATGGAATTCATATTCGGCTTTTCGTTCCCGCAGGAGTCGCTCGATGTCTGGCAAAGCCTTCATCGTGGAACGGTTACCTGCTTCAGGATTGACAATCAGTAAATATCGATGTTTTTTAATGGCTTTTGGCATAGGCACCTATAGGGTTAATGAAAATGATTTCAGTAAAACACCGGGACAGACGATGGCACTCAGTTCGCGCCCTTCATAGGTTCCCACATCTGGGTTGATGTGCAGTTTCTCTGTTACTGCTTCCAGATTTTCACCGAGGAATCTGTAGATACTATCATCAAAGCGCATGTTTTCGATGGGAGCCACAATTTTGCCATCTTCTACCCAGAAACAAGCATAGCGTGTCATACCGGTAATCCGACCACCGATCATGTCGCTCCAATTCAAATAGTGCAGATTTGAGAGATACACACCTGTTCCCAGCGTTTCCAGAATATCTGCTTCTTTCAATGAGCCACCTGCCATGGAAGGAGCGCGCATGCTCTCCCCCTCTGAAGCAAAGTTTGATTCAACACCATATTCTTTGGCGGTTCTGGTGCTTACCAGGGTGTTGGTTAACTCACCACCATCGATAAGAATGGTCTTCTCAGGGGCGACTTCACCATTCCCATTAAAACGCGGTGAAAAACCGGTACTGAAGTCTTCAGAGAAACTAAATAGATCACTCAACCTGACATTTTCATTGCGCATTTTACCGAGACAACTCTCACTCTGACGAATAGCGGCCTCGGAGACACCGCCCCATGAGAACATGGAGAGAATATCAGACACACCGGCAGAAGCAATAAAGGTCCTGTAATCGCCAGGTTCAATCTTTTTGGGTGGCAAGGACATGAGTTCCAGCTTGGTGATTGAATCGGCTAGAAATACCTCGTAGGCTGCTTGATCCCATTCTGTGCCAGCATAGGTGGCTTTCACCATTTTTTCAGAAGGTGTAATGAGTGAATAGTCCAGGGAGAATGAATCAGAGGCAAACCAGTGATATCCACCTGCCGAGTTGGCGCTGCCTTGAAACACGCGACCTGAAGCCCAGATACCTGTGAGATCAACGTCTCCCATGGCAGGCAATAGTATCGCAGGGACCGCTTCTGCGTCAGGTAAGTTACCATGCTTTTCACTTCGGCTGGTTTCTGTGCTTTCAGGGAGAACCAAATATGGATCTTCTGGGAGTTGGACTACTTCAGCTCGCAACCGTTCAAGTTCTCCTCTGGCTCTGCTGAGATCTTCATCCAGATCACCAGTCAGGGAGATGCTTGATGTGGTTCTGCAACCATTGAATATGAGATTAAAACCTAGATCGGCTTCATCTACATTGCCAATTTGTCTGACTTTGGCTGCATTAATTCGAGTGAAGGTAGATTGTTCGCCTCCAAAACTCAGTCCCAAACATTCTCCGTCGCGGACTTCAGTCATCATTGTCTGATTAATTTGTTTAAATAATTTTTCCATTGGGTACCTCTATAAATATTATCAACTGTCAAGATAGCGGGTTCATCAGGAGCGCATTTAAGCCCCACCAAATATCTCCACATCTCCAAACAGACATATTGGGCTGGCATGTCCGACACGAATGATCTGGTTGGGTTCGCCCTTACCACAGAAGGGTGTTCCGTAGATCTCAAAAGTGTCTTGATTTCCCAGCATCTTCAAGCTACGCCAGAAGGGGTTGGAAATAGCTCGATAATTTGGATTCTTGACTGTTTTGGTCAGTTTTCCATTTTCGATGAGCTTACCATATTCACAACCAAACTGGAATTTGTTGCGATAGTCATCAATGGACCAGGAGCGATTGGAGGTCATATAGACACCCTTCTCAACTGCAGCGATCATTTCATCCTGGGTTGAGTTGCCTGGTTCCAGATTGAGATTGGCCATACGATCAATGGGGGCACGGTTCCATGAACTGGCTCTGAAGTTAGCCACCCCGTCGATACCGGAGCGTATCTGGCTTTCCATCCCGCCCAGACCGCGGATCAGGAGACCATCTTTGATAAGGAATTCCTTCTCAGCTTTCAGACCACCATCATCATAGGCATAGGAGGCAAATTGATTCTCCACATAGGGATCAAAGGTGATATTCATAAGGGGTGAACCATACTGCAGTTTACCAAAATCTTCCAGGCGGACAAAACTCCATCCTGCATAGTTGCGCTCATCACCGAGAATGCGATCAATTTCCAGAGCATGACCAACACTCTCGTGGATTTGGAGCATCATCTGGTCTGGAGCGAGTACTAAATCCATGGTACCCGTGGGACATTCCTCTGCCGTGAGCAATTCAACAGCTTCAGCACCAATATTACGGCAGCGATGCAAAACATCAGCTTCATTGAACACTTCCATTCCAGCTTGATAACTCTTAGCCAGGAGACCACCATCGGTCCTCTTTTGTGTCACGTTACCATCATGTGCAATGGCTGAATAATCTGCAGAAACCATGAGATATTTCTGATTAACATCGCTTCCATTTGAGGCGATAAAATGAGATTCAGTTTCCACTGTGCGGGCCATGGCATTGGTGGTGACGATTTTATCTGAAACCTTTAATTCCGCAGTGGCTTTGATGAGCAGATCTGACAACTCTCCTGGTGAAAAAGCATCGGCAGCAGTCTGGAAGGGTGAGCTATAGCTCCCTTTAGCCACTGGTCGTGCATCGACTCCAAAAGAGTGCAAACTGAATTTTGAGGCAGCTGTAGCCAGCTTCACGGCTCTTTCTGCAGCAGCCTGTATGCCTGGTTTATCGAGACGGCTGGTTCCATAGTAGGCGAACTGGCCATTCACCAGTACCTCTACCATAACACCTTGTTTTGATTCTCTTGTATTGGCTTCGGGTTTACCATCCCGAACCAGTCGAAATCCTGTATTTTCTTTTACATAACGTAGACCGATCCAATCGGCTCTGACGTCAATACCAGAAAGTAATTGATGTAGATCCATTGTGTTTCCTTCGTTTAAATCAAGCTTGCTTCATCAGAGTTGATAGAGCCATGAAAGTTAAATGAAGTGCTTGCTACAATCAAGTCCTGCATCTGCTCATCTCACTGAAATATCTGCAAAAATGAAACGTTTTTCCGAGTATATTGAATCGTTCATCCATAGCTCTCAAAACAGAAAGATTGGCATATATGAAGCACCTACTTGTTTTTAACCCCTGGGCAGGGCATGGTCATGCAGGCAAGATTCTCACCCAGGTCCAGGACTACATGAAAAGCATTGATTTACCCTATGATCTGATGCTCACTGAACATCAAGGACATGGTGTTGAGCTGGTGGAATCAGCTGACCTGAGCCAGTTTGCCAGTGTGATAGCAGCTGGGGGAGATGGTACCCTGTTTGAGGTCATCAACGGATATTATCGGAACAACAGTATTCAAAAACCATCAATTGGCGTCCTGCCGGTTGGAACGGGGAATGCCTTTGTCCGTGACATGGATCTTCATCACAATGACTGGAAACCTGCCCTGGATATTATCAAAGCTGGTCAAACACGCAAATTCGATGTGGGTCGTTTCAAAACCGAGGGCGAAACCTGGTATTACCTGAATATTTTGGGTCTGGGTCTGGTTGCCGATATTAGTGCAACTGCCTTAAAGCTGAAAGCTCTGGGCAACATCTCATATACCCTGGGAAGTCTGTACCATATTCTCATGCTCAGTACTCACAAGGTGACCATGGAGATTGATGGTCAACATATTGAGCGGGACAATGTCTTTGTGGAAATATCAAACACACGCTACACCGCCAATTTCCTCATGGCTCCTGCTGCAAAAACTGATGATGGTTTGCTGGATGTAACCATCCTGGGTCCAAAAAGCAGAATCGGCCTGATTAGAAGTTTCCCCAAAATCATGACAGGTGAGCACATCCATATGGAAGAGGTCGAGTGCTTCCAGGCCAGCCGCATTCTTGTTGAGACGAACATCCCAAAGGTCCTGACTCCAGACGGCGAACTCATGGGTTCTACACCCCTTGAGGTAGATTGCCTGAAGCAGACAATTGATGTCTTCTGGAAATGAGGTCTCTCTCTTCTATCTATTACTGGATGATTGGTCTGGGGTATTTTGGACCTGTTCTGTTCATCCTCCTACTTCGATCTTTTTTTCAAGAACCTGCAGCTTATGATCCCTGGCTGAAACGCTGCTTAAATACTCTCTTTAAACTCATCAATAGTACACCCGAACTGGAGTTTGCTGAAGATATCCCAGTGGGAGAGCCGCTTATTTTTATGGCCAACCACAGCAGCCTCATCGACATTCCCCTCCTGAAAGCAGTCATACCAGGATTCTTCCTAGGCATTATTGCAGAGGATCAATTGAAATATCCCCTGTATGGATCCGTGGTGAAACGGGTTGGAAATATTCCTATCCAGAGAGATAATATTCGGGGCTCGCTAAAAAGTTTCAACCATGCAAAACAGAGACTTCAGGAAGGGGTTCATATAACTGTGCTTCCAGAGGGTGGAAGATCTCTGGATGGTCAACTTATCCCCTTTAAACGTCTCGCTTTTCATTTTGCCAAGGAAAGTGGTGCCCATATCGTCCCTATGTCCATATCAGGGGTATTCAAGATGAAGAACAAGGGGTCATTTCATTTAAAACCCGGGAAGATCATTGTGCGCTTTGGAACCATTATCCGTGCAAAAGTCATGACAGGCATGGAATTGGATGATATTTTAGCTTCCACCCATGAGAATATCCATGCCGGACTGGAACCTTTTGAAGCGGGAAAAATAAACACCTAATAATTCAAGTATTTGCTTCACCACACATATATATTACCAATCAGAATTTCAAAATTTCAGGGGTGAGATAGGACTCGTGGTGTTCACGATGGGCATCATTGGTATGTGTAGTAGTCAAATTATGATTGAGGATTCAGCAGATATGAAGAAACAGATCGACCAGGCCATCAGGAATGGTGAATATATGGCAGCCAGTGAAATGATTGCTCAATATATGGAGGAGGGGTTCCTCTCAGAACAGGATCGCAAGGCTTACGCCTTTGAAGGGGAACGTTTAAGCCGGGTGCGTGCTAGCTTTACAGCTAAACCAGAAGGAAACAGTTTATACCTTTTCATTTTTTCGTGATGTTTCGTGAGAATTGGTGAAATTAGTGTCTTAATCCTAATAAATAGCACAACATTCGCTTTCGAGTTTTTAGACGTGTGAATTGGATAATTAAATTCAGCTCAGCTTTTGACACGAATTGGACGAATTAGCACTATGTAAGATTTTGAAGCTCACCACTTTTCCCGTTCAATTTGTTCGTGATATTTCGTGATATTTCGTGATGATTGGTGGCATTCGTGTCTGAATCGAATGAGTAAATAGTTGGAAATTATCGCGGGGTTTGTTGACTAATAATTACAGGCAGTCAGTGCTTTGTAATGAACCAGCATATGGTATGACTATTCGCTGAGGTTCTGCTCTACCCTGTTCCGTCCGTTACCCTTGGCCTGATACAGAGCTCTATCCGCAGCTTCCAGTAAAACGCTGGGTTGACTTCCCGAAGAAGGAATAATTGTCGCCACTCCAAGACTAAGCGTGACCATATCAGCCACAGGTGATGATTTGTGCTCCAGACTCATCTCAGCTACATTTTTTCTCACCAGCTCAGCAATCTGCATGGCTCCCTGACCACTGGTCTCCGGTAACACGAGGCAAAATTCTTCACCACCATAACGGGCGGTTAAATCACCAGGTCGATTCACTGAATCTTTAATGGCGGTAGCAACACGAATGAGACATTCATCTCCGCCCTGGTGACCATAGGTATCATTGTAGAGCTTAAAGTGGTCAATATCGGACAGGACGACGCTGAGAGGACGTTTCTCTCTGAGCATTCGTTTCCACTCTCGATCCAATTCTTCATCCAAACGACGACGATTAGCGATACCGGTTAATCCATCAACCCGGGACAGTTCCTTGAGGCGTTCATTGGCCACCTGCAATTCAGCCGTACGCTCCTCAACCAGCTCTTCGAGATGATCTTTATGCTTGAGCACCTCCTGTTCGGCAGATTTCCGGCTCTCAATTTCAGATTGGTAGGCTGTGTTGGTTCGCTCCAGTTTGGTGCGTTGAAGTTCTATGGTGGCATAGACTTTTGAGTGGCGAATTGAAATCAAAAAGGCTTGAGTTAAAATGAATATCAAAAGACCAAATGAAATAAGATGGCCGGTGTGGACCACATTCGCAACGTAGAGCATATCATTAATAAAGGCAATCACAATGGAAAGGAAACCCAGCAGCACCATTGCAGAACCCTCTTCACCCCTGATAAAAGCCATGATAAGACCGTAGATGATATACAGCATAACCAGTAGACTCATGGGCTGGAAGAAGTTGAGGGAGGATGAAAAAGTATCGACGGGGGTAAACAGTACCAGGAGAATAAAAAGACTTGATATCCCTACAACGACCTGACCAACCCGCTCACTGAGTTCATCAGAAAACTGCAGGCGAACAAATAGATAGAAAATGGGAATACCGGTAAAGAAGGTGAGATATTCAATCTTGACCAGCATTTCCCATGAAAGTGAAGGCCAGATTTGATGGATGAATATTTCGCCAGTTGTCAGGGTTCTTAATCCAATGATCAAGCAGAAAATGCCAAAATAGAGTGCCGCTGTTCCACGGGTGCTGAGTGAGAATACACCGAGGTGGTATAACCCCATGACAAAGATGGTTCCAAACATGAACAAGGCCATAGCGACCTGCTTCTCACGATAGTGGTAAATATCTTCAGAGGTACCAAACGTGATGGACTCCCAGAGACCACCAAGACGATGATCATAATTGGATACATCCACTCTGAGGGTCAACTGATTGGACAGGGATCCCAGACTATAAATTTTAGGCTCATACAGAGGCTGAGACATGCTTGAATCAATGGAATAGATACCGACACTTCCCACAAGGTCCTCATCAACAAAAATGTTGTAGGCTGTTCCAGCTGTTATGAATTTAATTGCGTAAGAAGCTGAGCGTTCGGGTATTAGGATGGTCAGGAAATAGCTCCCAGCCCCATGACCGGGGAGTTTGGTCCCATTGTAGTCATAACCCTTCCAGGAATCAGGAACATCAATATCAATATGATCATCTGAACCGGAGATGCCTGAAAGGCTGGTATCTCTCCAGACAAATTTCCATTCACCATCAAGTCTGATATGATGCTGAAAGTCAAAATCTCGCAAATCGAGGATGCCATTTCTGGCAACAGGTTTTGTTGGAACCCCACTTGAACAACTGACAAATTGAAATGCCAGAAGCGCTAGAATTATCCCGGATTTAGTGAATGACCACAGACGTGTTTTAATTATTCGTTCCCTTCTAAGGCCTTCTTGATTTTCATGCTTTAGCGAAGCGAAAATAGGTTCCATTGGTATAGGTATCAAGGTCTTATCCATCAAGACCTACCAATCTATGATAACATTTTTATACACCCATTCATCTCGTTTTGAAATACAGGTAGGTGTTGGCTGCCAATCGTCCAGACAGAAAAGCTGAAGCTGCTGCGACTACACCAATAGCCGACAAATGAATAATGCCTATATATAATACACTAATAATGGTCAGGACCTCGATGATGGTGGCATGGGTAATGGGGCTGGTCTGTCCAGCCTTCACCAGGATGGCACGCTGCATAGAAATTAAAACTGTTGAAGCCGGAAAGAGTCCCATAATCAGCAGGGGTGTCAGTGCCAATCTGGTTAACTCTTCGCTGAGACCACTTACATTTGAGAACCACAATCTTGATAGGGGGGTAATTGCCGTAATAATAAGAGCTGAAGCAAGGGCAAAACCTAATACCGCGGCAAATTTGTAAACGAGTCTATCATTTTCTTTACTGGATCCCAACATGGTAATTGCCGCTTCCTGGTAGGAAAGTCCAACTCCTCTGAACAAAAATACAAAGGAACTCACTACGGGTAGCACAGCCAGGGACTCAAGGGCCATATTACTTTTACCAATAAAGAAAGTGATCAGAGGGTGCACTCCCAGAGTCAACATAGAGGTCAGTGCCAGTGGGTAATAAAACTTATTAATGAAAGCAAAGGTCAGCGGTGAATCTGGTTCTTCCGCGACATCATCCCCTGCTGCTTTCAGCCTTCCCAATATATTTCTAACCATAAATCTGGTACTAATGGCTTCCATGGTCACACCTGCTGACAAAGCTGCAGTACCGATGTAAACACCAGGCAATTTAGTAAAGATATATAAACCCAATGCTGTAGATGCCATGAAAAAGAGACGGATCACCGTCCCGTAGGCTACCCGTCGGGTGGCATGGTTTCGAATCAATACTCCCTGATAGAAGCGCCGGAAGCCGATAGCACCAGGCCAGGGCAACAGGATGATCGTGCCCACGTGGGTTAACTTTGCCACATTTTCAGGCAACCCAATCAGATCAAGGGTGAGAAAAAAGAATACCTGCGGTATGATAAGGACCAGCATGAAGACGGTAATGATGCCATTAAGCATCCAGGTGTAAAGACGAAGTTTTTTCAGGGATTTGTAATCTTTGACCAGAGAGGTTGAGGCGGTCATCATCATGATCACCGGAGCTTCCACAATGAGGGCAAAGGAGAAGGCCACACCATAGGCTGCCAGATTGAATTTTGGATCTACCAGGCGGGCGATAATTGCTGCAATGAAGGGTCCCTCGAGGGACATCATGAGCCAGGTTCCTGCCAGGGGTAACCAGAACTTTAAAATCTTCTTGGTGTTCAGTAATTCCATATCTCGTTCAATCTAGACAGGCCAGGGAGGATTTGTTCAAGATACTTTCAGATGGATAAAATCAAGTTTTGGCCAGGCGTGCTAAGGGAAAATTAGTTTTGTTGAAATTCGCCTATAAAAAGTGACTGAGGTTTAAGCATCAGAGTGAATATGTAACTGTCATTAGCTTCATCGGAGCGGAGCTTTAATTCCAAGTCTTCCGTCTCAATAACATCTTTCTTGCCCAGCTCTGGGGGAAAGATACCGGGCGAGAAGTGAACAGCAGCACGTTTGACTTCCAATTTGTGACTGACCCCGCTGAGACTCACCTGGATTGATTTAGACTCCAAACCTTCATTCAATACCGTGACCAGCACTTCATCCTGATTCTTGAAGGTTAGTGCATTTAAACCCCCCTGAATGGGTTCCAGGGTTGATATGATGGTTGACTGTTTGGGTACATCTTTCATGAGATGAGACAACAGTGTAAAAACAGGTTTCTCCCCCCCATTCAAATCGAGCAGACCCCAGGATCTTTTTTTGTATTTCACATCAGCTGGAGCGTCATAGAGTTGGTATAGGAAAGGAACGACTTGTTTATACTTTAAGAGATCAAGGGTATTCGAGTAGACTCGTAAAGCGTATGGCAAAGTGAAGGTCGCACTGTAGTAATACGTTTCAGAAGTATTCAAGTTACCGAGAAGATCATACTGATTGGGATCTGGATATTGAACATCATTAAATTTTGTTTCGGAGGTCGCAAAAGCTGTCACCAGGAGCGGTTTCCTCGATTCGATATTCTCGAGGTATTCAAATAAACCACCCAAAGCTTCACCGACCTGCCCGCTTGCATGCTTGTTTTCCCAGTTCATCACTGACCAGAAGGGCAACATATCAAAACCAGTCTGGTCAAGATCCATATACCAGGTTTCCATGCTTCCATCAATATTTGGAGATGATAGTCCGGGACCTACAATGCCAACATCCTGGAAATTACGTAGATCTAGCTCTTCCCGAGTTGCGTGGATCAATGCATTGTACAAATCCGAGGAGAGAGCCAACGAATCTCCTCTCAAGACATCCGGTCCATCCAATAATTCAATATAGTCAGCTGGGACATCCTGATAGAGTAGTTCATCTACTTCCTCGGCCCACCAGCCAGCAAAGCCTTTGACATCGATTAATTTGCCATAGTCATCCAGGAATTCAGCTGGAATAGCATCCAAACTGTATATCCATTTGATGCCCAGACGTGACGTGGAGGCTCGTAGAGCCAGGATATCATCCCAGTTATCATCTTCACGTTTGACACGAATATACTTTATACCTAATTCATTGAAAGTTTGTAGCACTTTCATCCGACGGCTATAAAAACTGAGGGGAACATTTGCACCAAGTCCCTCAAAGGGACCGACTTCTTGCATAAGATCAAACTCAACAGGAATGTATTGACCCTTTTTCCGATTACCAAAAAAACTACAGGACCACATCATACTCAGGATAAGTAAGAGAATCCCAAGCTTCAACGCATGTTGGTACAGGGGTGTTTTTCGCATGGATTTAATTTCAACAGACCAGTGACTGAGTCAACTAAAACCTTGATCTAAATGGAAATAATACTGCTAAAATATAGGATTTCTAGGGTTTTCGCTTCGCCAATTCTAATTGAAGGATAGTTTCTTTATAACCCTTATCAATGGCAATTTCAGCTTCCAGGAAATTCCAGGCTGCCAATCCGGTACTCACATTTACAACCATATCGGGTTGAGCCAGTTCCACTTGATTGGCTGCAATCAAGGCCATTGAAAGGATGACGGTTTCATGAGCAATCTCGGCCATATTTGGTTTTCCAGCAGAATACCAGGCTTCATGGGCCTTGGGTATGCGCCAGGTAGAGCGGCTATTCTTTAATTGATCTGCATTCATGTATTTGAAAGCCTGCTTCTCTGATTTGTCCTCAGGGAAAGCCAGGACATTAACAGCAATGATATAATCAGCACCCATAGATCGAACCACATCAATGGGTACCGGATCAATCATACCCCCATCAACCAGAACCATGTCATCGTTAGCCAATGGGTTAAAAATGATGGGGATAGAAGAGCTGGCTCGTGCGGCATTGGCCAGATTCCCCTTGTTGAGTACATACAAATCCCCTTTTAGTATGTCTACTGTGGTGGCTGAAAATGGGATGGCTAAATCTTCTATGTTTTGATGACCGTATAATGCATCGAGAAAGGTGTGGATCTTTTGACCATCAATAAAACCGCGGGTGGGGAAAACGGGATCCAGGAGATTCAAGACATCGAACCAATCAGATGTTAGGGCTACATGTGATAAGGAGTCAACACTGAGACCAGCTGCATATCCACCACCAATAATGGCACCCATGCTACTGCCGGCAATCATATCAATCCGGATACCTGCCTGCTCGAGGGCATCCAGAACGCCAATATGAGCAAACCCCTTTGCTGCACCAGCCCCCAGAGCGAGACCTACGGTAAAGTTCTGTTCTGCCTTGCCTTCCAGGACCAGTTTGAATTTTTGATCTAGATCTGTTGAATGAGGTGATGCCCCAAAAACTGATCCCCACACAAGACAGGTGGAGATAGCGATTAGGATTGTACGTTTCAATCTTGGCATCTATTTATATATATCGTTCAGGATTGCTGCAAGGTGAAATCCAGCTTGTCGCAAGCGATCCTCCATCAGTTCTCTATTCTTATATACATAAGGCCAGGACAATTTTCCGTCACCAATATCATAAACCTGGGGATGAACTGCTCGTGAAGAATGCACAAAGTTGAGTACGGTTGGATCCATGAGTGCAGTTTTATCTTCTGCGGTCATTCCCAATTGAATCTGCTGAGCATATTCGGTATAGCTATATTGCATATGATCAATCAATTGAGAATCCCAGACCCTGTGCAAATTTGTATCCTCTCCAAACCAGGTCACCTTTACATCATTGCCACCGTTATCAGTTCCATTCCCTACATGGAGGGGTTGGTGTAAATCACCTACGATATGGATGATAAATCTCAGAACATCCTTTCGATCTTTATCTCCCAGTGTTTCCTGCTTAAGCAATTTAGAAAACTCTGTGACTTTCTGGACGGCTCTTCCACCATCGTCAGGTCCCCTATATTCCTGACCCTCTAATACTGTACAATAATGCCAGTCATTGGCGTGCTTCCAGGCTGGATCTGATTTAATCTCATCGGCCCAATTGCCAACTCTAGCCAAATCGGTATGTCCAAACAGTTTTGTGATTTCTGCTTTGGCCTCAGACGATAAATTTTCTTCAGCTATGATACCGATAACCCGGTGACCGGTTTTCCCCCACCCCAACAACACGGTGGCTGTGACAAGAATAATGATAAACTGTCGCACTATTTAATCTCCTAACAAATTTTAATGGAAGAATCTAAACGTAGATAGAATTAAACTCCCAAACAAAATGTGTGATCCAGATAAAATCATGTTAAACTGATCAAAATCTTAAGAGCTAGAACAAAGTCATGAGGTGTTTACATATTCAACACATGGTTTAAGACAATCATTCCGCTTTATTTTATTGTTATTATAAGCTTTATGCGTGTTATCTCTATATTAATAGTAATCAACAACCTTATGATTAGAACGACTCTGAGGTGGTGTGTTTAATAATTCAATTATTCTCCATTCGGGGTTGAGAAGTGTAGCCTCTTGAGCGCTTCAGCGCGTAAAATAATTAATATAAATCCACCTAAACCGTATAATCACATTTGTTTATGTGACTTTTTTTCTTTTGTGCCAGCCTGTAAGGATTCCTTACAGCTGTTGTATTTCTCAGCACTATTCAAGAATGGCCACAGGACTCACTTTTTTCTATCGCTTTATACAAGTGATGAATTTCTACACACTTTCAATTCCAGGACATCTATAACAGTTCCACATCTATACACTTATTAAACATATGCTTAAGTGATGCTTTTTATTGTGGCACCAAAATTGGATTAGATAAGGTGAACTAAAAATGGAGGTTCATCATGGTCGTCTTACTCGTTTTCTTATTTGCTGCTATCGCAATCTCAATCTCCTGGTATAAAGGAATGAAGCGATATCAGGTTTTGAGCGATTCACCCATCGTAATGCAGAAAACGTATCAATTTAAATCCGATAGACTTGCCTCACCTGAAGGGGTTTACTTCAGCCCCACTCATAGCTGGGCACATATGCAGTCTAACGGCGTTGCCAAAGTTGGCGTTGATGCGTTTCTGAATGGTTTAACAGGTGTACTCACAGAAATCCAAATCCCTGAGACGGGCAAGGAAGTTCAGCAGGGTGAACCCCTGTTCAGGATTTCTCACGAGGGAAAAACGCTCGTGATCTCTGCCCCTATCTCTGGAACCATTAAAAAGATCAATTCTGTTGCACTTCAAAACCCTGGTATCGTTCACCGGGATCCCTATGCTGCTGGTTGGCTTGCACAGCTTGTACCATCTAACTGGGAAAATGAAACCCAGCGTCTCTATCGTGGAACGCGCACATCAGCCTGGTTAAAAGCTGAAATCGCCAGAATACGAGATTTCTTTGCCCACTCATTTGCACCACCACATGCAGAACGAGGTTTAGCTTTACTGCAAGAGGGTGGTGATATCGCGGACGGTGCATTGGCATTTGCGGGAAAGGGCTTGTGGGGATCATTTCAGAAGCTGATCCTAGATCCATCAAACCAAGAATTATTACATGATTCTTGACAAATCCTCTCCCCAATAATTGTAAGTAAATATTGTAAGGACAAAAAATATGTCTATAGACAGACGAGAATTTCTAAAAACCATAGGGGTTGCTGGTGCAAGCTTGAGTGGTGCCTCCGCACTGGCAAAATCTAAACCTGAACCAAACCAGGAAGAATTCTATGCCATTCTCCACGACATTTCTCTTTGTGAAGGTTGTCAGGAATGTGAATTCGCCTGTGCAGCAGCTAATAATTTGCCAGAACCAGAAGACTATCCAGATAGTAGTGTAAAACGAAAATTGCAGCCCGATAAGTGGTCTGTAATCAATGCACACGAGACCAGCGTTGGTGAAGTCTACACCAAACAACAATGTATGCATTGTGCTCAACCAGCCTGCGCTTCAGCCTGTTTGACTAAAGCCATGGTTAAGCATCCTGAAGGTCCGGTTACCTGGACTGAGGGCAAATGTATGGGCTGTCGCTATTGCATGATCTCCTGTCCCTTTGATATTCCTCAATTCGAGTTTGACGACAACAATCCAAAAATTGGCAAATGCCAGATGTGTTTCGACAGGTTGAAAGAAGGTGAAATACCAGCCTGTGTAGAGAATTGTCCTGCTGAAGCACTCATCTTTGGAAAACGGAGTGATATCCTGCGCGAAGCTCATCGCAGAATTATTGAAGATCCAGATAACTATGTGGATCATGTCTATGGAGAGTATGAAGCCGGTGGAACTTCCTGGCTAAACATATCCCCTGTTCCCTTTGAGGAGCTGGGATTCAAAACAGATCTTGAAACCAAACCCTACCCAGAACTAACCAAGGGATTCCTCTATAGCGTTCCTTCCGTGTTTGTTCTCTGGCCTGCACTTCTCATGGGTTTGAGAGAAGCAACCAAGAAAGAAGAAAAAGAAGACCTAGAAGGAGCGGATGATGAGTGACAACGTATTGGCTGAAACATACTCACGCCCGACCAGTACCTGGAAGTTTTTGCTTTCTGAATTAAAGCCTCGTGGCAATCCATGGACCATTTTTAACATGATTTCAGTACCTACGGTATTGGTGGCTGCCGTCATCATTGTTATCCGGTTTATGTATGGTCTTTCAGCAGTTTCAAATGTGACACAAACCATGCCTTGGGGGCTATGGAAAGGTTTTAACGTAGTTACCGGTGTTGCGTTTGCTGGAGGCGCCTATGTTTTAACATTCATGGTTTACATCCTGGGCTTGGAAAAATATAAACCTCTCATTCGAGTTACGGTTTTAAATGGATTTCTTGCATATACTTTTTATGCAATTGCCTTGATTCTTGACCTGGGTAAGCCCTGGAATATTATTAACCCTATTATCGGAAATTCTTTTGGGACCAGCAGTATTCTCTTTCTGGTGGCCTGGCACTTCATGCTCTATATCGTGGCTCAGCTCATCGAGTTTTCTCCCACCATAGCTGAATGGCTAGGTTCTGAACGAGCAAGACGAAACTTAAAGCGTCTCACTATTGGTGCAGTTGTTTTTGGGATCACCCTTTCCACCTTGCATCAATCTGGTTTGGGCGCTCTTTTCCTTATGGCCAAGGGCAAGATTCACCCTCTATGGTATTCAGAATTCATCCCCACTCTATTTTTCATCTCCAGTATTTTTGCGGGCTTGAGTATGGTGATTTTCCAGGGAAGCATCTTGCAAAAGGTCTTTGCCTATCAATTGGATAAGGATAGTGATGCAAAGCATGACATTATGATCCGGGGACTCTCCAGAGTTTGCGCCATCGCCATGTTTGTTTATTTCTTTCTCAAAATTGTCGATTCAGTTCACAATCATACTCTGGGATATCTCATGACACCCATGGGAGCTTGGTACTTGGTTGAAATGATCGGTTTTGTTCTGATCCCCATGATCCTCTTTGTCAGGGGGGTTAGATTGGGAACACCCTTCACCATCAAACTTGCTTCAATCATGGCATTAATTGGAATCGTTCTCAATAGAATGAATATTTCCGTTATCGCCTTTCGTTGGGATGAAATTCCACGCTATGTCCCAACCTGGATGGAAATCGTAGTCACTGTGGCTATCCTCTTTGTTCAGATCTGGATCTTTCGCTGGGTGCTTCATCGCATGCCCGTGTTAAGAACCATGGAATCCATGACAGCAACCGCACCAACAAAATAAGGTAACACAATCATGCCTAGTTTTTTCTATACCGATATGTTTTCAACAAAAGGAATTGAGTATTTACTCATCATCAGCTTTTTTCTCATGTTTGTCCCCTTCTACTCCTACCTCAAAGAGGTTGAAGGACCCCTCTTTTCGCTGGCCAAAGTACGTCTGCCTCGCGGTGTGTTTTTTGATAAAACTCATACCTGGGCCCATCTAAAAACTGCTGGCCTGGTTCAAGTTGGCATTGATGACTTCCTGGCCGCATTGACAGGTCCAGTTTCACTGCAACTTCACAAAGTGACTGGTGAAAATATCGAACGAGGTGATCATCTCGCCACGCTCATGAGTAAAGGGAAAAGCCTGAAAGTCTATTCTCCCGTGAGCGGTACCGTAAAATCAGTGAACAAGAAAGCACTTCACAAATTCAGCAAAAGAACCAGCAATGATTTTACAGAGAACTGGCTTTTTGATATGGCACCCAAGCGCTGGGATGTAGAAAAAGCCATGCTCACAATAGGTGAAAAAGCCCAGGATTGGATGCAACAGGAGCAGGCTAGGCTACGTGATGTACTTGCATTCGCTGAACGGAAATATAATCTCACAGTCCAACCCATTCTCCTGCAAGAGGGTGGTGAGATTGAAGACAGGGTCCTGGAGTCGCTTTCACCTGAAATCTGGGAAGAATTCCAATCCGAATTTATTGACGCGGCGAAATGACAACAAGCAAACTTACCAAACACCTTGAAGGGGATTCCCCTGTGGCTCAGGTTTCCCCTTCTGATGTTTCTATGAAACATAGGGTTAGACCAAGGATGGAATCACAAAAATGCATATGGATGGATGCTGAATCCGTCGAATATCAACTTTGTCCCCTGAATCAAAACTGCGATCAATGTGATTTTAATAAAGAGATGATGAAAAGAAGCCATCGTTCTGGGCATCAAACCAAATCCACTTTCCTGCAAGTTAGAAACCCCGAGTCTTCAGTAATTCAGTTTACACCCGGTCTGCAGTTTATCAACAGGCACTTCTGGATCAAAAGAACAGGTAAAGGAAAAGTTCATCTCGGGATGGATGCATTTATGTGGCAAATATTCTCATCCGTTCAAAAAATTCTGACCCCCAAGCTAGGAACACCCCTACTCCAAAAACAGTGCTTTGCCTGGCTTCAACTAGAAGATGACATTATTTATCTTCGAACCCCTGTCCCTGGAACCATTCTTCAAGTAAATCCCATGTTCAACGCTACTCACATTCAGGATACACACGTCTATTTGAGTCCGGAAGAGGATCTTTGGTTTGTCGAGTTGGCGCTGGAGGAAAGCCCTTTGGAACTTGAGTATCTTAGAAAAGATGAATACTTAAAACTCTCACAGGAAGATATTCATCGATTTGAGAAGCTTCTCGAAAAGAGGGATGATGAAACGTCCCAAGCCTTGGTCCGTCGATCTAAATTGTCTAAAAGAGCATTCTCAGAATACCTCCGGGAGGTTAGCGACAGCCTCGCCTATATCTGTTAGCTGGCATGTATTCTGCATAGTTAACTATTGCTTTTAATAACTCAGCCAAATTGCAAGCTCGAGGTCGCCATGGAAAAAGAGTCAGTACAAGATAAATTGAACCAAAAGCGTTCCAAGTTTACCTCGCAAAGTCTTTTCAAGACAAAATCACTCTACACTCACCTTGTCCGTCTACTCCTCTCTATGTCCTTGCTACTCTTCATTTTTCTGGCCTGGTTAATATTTTCCATATCGAACAACTATCTAGAAAATGTCTTAACACGCTGTGGCAAAAGAATGTCTGCCATGGTTGACCTCAGCATCCGTTCAAGTATGATCCGCGAGGACCATGCTGAACTCACCCTGGCTATCACAAATATTCAAGATGTTCCAGGTGTAGGTGCCATCCGCATCTACAATGATGAAGGTGAGGTTAGACATTATTCCCCAAATGCCCTAGCCTCTGGCTTAGAGCAAGAACCAATGACACCCTGTACCCATTGTCATAGTGAAGTTGATCCAGCCGAGTGGGGCATGCTTGAAACATGTGTCTACAACAGAGATGCTGTCAATGGTCGAAACATGATTGTTCTTTCACCCATTATGTCAACCCCAGAGTGCCGGTCCTCCGGTTGTCACCAGACGTATATCGATTCGGAGGTTTTGGGATTCCTTGAAATTGAATTACCGCTCAATGAAATGGATGACACATTAAGTCAACTCCTGTACGAATATTTTGGTCTCTTCCTACTCTTCCTCATTACCATCATGGGAGCTTTACTATTTTTTGTTAAGCGCCGGATTCATAAACCACTCAAGCGTATCGTAGATGCCAGTCGTGAAGTTTCAGCGGGAAATTTATCAGTCAGGGTAAATCTCCAACCCAACGATCTATCTGATATTCACCATGTAGGTGTTGCACTGAATACCATGTTGGAATCCATCAATGAGAGCAGTCGGGAATTACATCAGTGGTCAAATGAGCTGGAAACCAAAGTCCGCACCAAATCTGAGGATATTGCCAGAACTCAAAATGAGATCTATCAGATCGAACGACTCGCCTCGTTGGGACGTCTTTCATCCTCTGTGGCCCATGAAATTAATAACCCCCTCGCCGGTGTTTTAACTTATGCCAAACTGGTTTCGCGCATCCTGCAGAATCCTGTACTCACAGAGGAAAAAAAGGAAGCTATCCTTAAGCATCTCGATATGATTCAATCTGAAACTAAAAGGTGTGGGAATATTGTTAAGGGACTGCTTAATTTTTCCAGGGATGGCAGTGAAAAATTTGATGAGGTCCACTTGAACGACGTACTGGCTGAGACCGAACAGCTTATCCAGCATAGTTTCCAGATCTCTGATGTGACACTGACTACTGATTTCTCTGCCAGCAAAGATTTAATCAGCGGCAATGGAAATCAAATCATCCAGGCCTGTCTGGCAGTACTCACAAATGCTCTGGAAGCAGTGAGTCCAGGACCAGATAGTCATGTAACCTACCGCAGTTACAATTCAGATTTGGATCATGTTACCATAGAAATCAAAGACAATGGGATTGGCATTTCTGAGGAGGACCAGGAGCATATATTTGAGCCCTTCTTCTCCAGCAAAAAAGAAATGTCTGGAATCGGGTTGGGATTAGCGGTCACCTATGGAATACTAGAACAGCATAAGGCTAAAGTTACTGTTGATTCAGCTCCTGGTGCTGGTACCTCAATGAAATTCACTTTTGAACTTAGCTCCGGGAGGGCTCACAATGGATAATAATCTTTCCATATTGGTCGTCGATGACGAACTCTCAGTACGCGATTCACTATCCAACTGGTTTATTGAGGATGGCTATACCGTAGATACTGCCGAAGATGCCAAAATTGCCTTGAAAAAAATTGAGGCCTTTCATTTCCATATCGTCCTCATTGATATCAAGCTTCCCGGTATGGATGGCCTTGAATTAAACCGTCGTATCAAAGCCATCAATGAAGATATGGTTGTCATCATCATGACCGCCTTCGCATCGGTTGATTCAGCGGTTCAAGCCTTGAAGGATGGCGCCTACGACTATGTATGTAAGCCTTTCGACCCAGATGCAGTCACCCATATCATTCGCAATGCCAGCCAGTCCATTCAGCTTAGCCATGAAAACCTATCCCTCCAGGATCGCATCCAAAGCCTGGTCAATGTTGAGGATATCATCGGTGAGAGCGAAGGCATTCTCAATGTCCTGGAACAGGTCAGGGTTGTGGCAGAGACTGATTCAACAGTGATCATCAATGGTGATAGCGGTACTGGAAAGGAACTCATCGCCAAAGCAATTCATATGAACTCATCGAGACGTTTCTTTCCCATGGTCACCGTGCATTGTGGTGCCATTGCTGAAAATCTCATGGAAAGTGAGCTCTTCGGCCACGAGAGAGGTGCCTTTACCGGTGCCCAATATGCCCGCAAGGGTAAATTTGAAATGGCTGATGGTGCCACTCTTTTCCTGGATGAAATTTCTACCATCTCCATGAAAATGCAGATTGAAATTTTAAGGGTGCTGGAAACAAAGCAATTTACCAGAGTGGGTGGAAACCGTGAGTTTAAATCTGACTTCCGGGTGATCTGCGCCACCAATAGAGACCTGACAACCATGGTGAAGAATGGAGAGTTTAGGGAAGATCTCTATTACCGATTAAATGTATTTGCAATCACCATTCCACCACTCCGTGAGCGTGTGGAAGACATCAAATTATTGTCGGAACACTTTGTGAAGCTCTATGCAGATCAAATGAACAAGGGAACCCGTCATATTGGCAAGCGGGCTGCCAAAGCTTTGCGAAATTATGCCTTCCCAGGCAATGTCCGTGAGTTAGAAAATCTCATCGAAAGAGCCATTGTCATAGGTAACGGGGATACCGTTCAGTTAAAAGACCTTCCCTTTGAACAGAACATTGATAAACCAACCTGGGAATCCATCCAGGATATGGAACATCATCATATTGAAAATATTCTTAAAAAATATGACTGGAATATTTCCCATGCTGCCAAAGCCTTAGGAGTGGATCGCGTTACTCTCTACAGCAAAATCAAAAAATACAAAATCGAAAAGGCCAAATAGACTAGATCAGGATCCGACACGTGTCCGTGATCAAGATTATTCCCTTACAATTCTCTGCTGTTGAAGAGCTGGAAAAGATGCTCTCCATCATTAGCAGAAGATTTAAAATGGAAACGCGTCTAAGTGCACACCCTTTTGATATGAATCCCTATTTTGACCCGGTCCGATCCCAATACAATGCCAATGAAATTATCCAGAAATTGGTGGCGGTAGCTGGGGAGGAAAACAAGATTGTGGGTATTACGGAACTGGATCTCTTTATTCCGGTACTGAGCTACATTTTTGGTCAGGCCTATCTGGGAGGCTCAGCTGCCCTGGTCTCTGGTCACCGTCTTCACAACAGCAGATATGGTCTGGCTGAGGACCCCATCTTGTATTCAGAACGTCTCTTGAAATGTCTGATTCATGAATTGGGACACGCTTTTGGCTTAAAACACTGCCTGAAGCCAGGTTGCGTCATGGTTTCAACCACCTATGTAGAAGAAATGGATCAAAAGTCAGATAAGTTTTGTCAGACTTGTCAGGCGGAACTCGCCACATTGACTGTTTAAATCATCCCTTAGCGCGGGACATTTTCATACACATCTTTGATTTCATCTATGGCCAATTGGATGGCCAGAGTGATGTAGTCGTGTATCAGGAGTTTCAAAGGATAGTCTTGTTGGTTTGTTTATGTCCCATTTTATCTATCCAAAATTGACCCTGAGGATCAATCGGTAGTAACTGGACTATCTGTTATGAAATCGAATGTAGGAGGCGGGGGCTTGAGCTATATCGTAGGCGTCTTCGATTTCATCAACTGCCATCTGAATGGTCAGATCAATGTCATCGCGGATTCGTTCCTCAAGATGCTTAACTGAAGCATAATCAAGAAGTTGCTGGATAACCAATTCAGCGAGGGTTTCATAAACATCCACGACCTCAGATAATTTAAAACCTTCATGGATACGAATACTAGCGATGAAACGTGCATAGTTGGACATGGATAATCGATCACCGGTGCGAACCGAAACCTTGAGGAGATTGTAGACAATTCCCAGATACCAGGCCAATTTTTCGGGATCCATTTTCTTGTAAGAGATGTAGCGTTTGGGATCCCCATTCATAATCTGATCATGTAGAGCGGTGAGAATTTGATCTTCCAACTGTACCAATGCCCCTGAAATTTCAAGGTTTGGTCTTTCAGGTGATTTGTACAGAGCCATGGTATTCTTTTGATGCCACTCAGAGGGGAAGGTTTTCATATGCTCAATGACATGCAAAATTCTGCGTTCTGGCCGATAGCGTTGAATCACCTCCCAATTCAACTCATTTCTGGTATAGGACGCATCTACATCCATCCGCTCGTCTATATATTTCATCATCCAGGGACGTTCAAAAGGACGTTGACCAATCAGTCTTCCTGCAAAATCCATGAGGTAGACACCCAATCTGGCCAACAATACGGGCATATGTATGGATCTACGCTTTTCACCAAATACGAATCTTGTACTTAAATCGTATAGTTCCTGATGGCTGGTACTATCGTCGGGACTGGCAATGAGTACATCAAAAGGTTTCAGCTTCTCCGTTTTATCAAGAATTGATTTTAACATCCTCACCAGACAAACTATGTGAATGTAAGGAACCGATGATTCTCCATTCCCACCGAGTATTCTTGATTTCCAGGATCTGTTTGACCAGGTTTCTAAGAATTTATAAAGGGGTCCATATTCACACCAATCACTGTAAACAGCAGCAAAACGCACAACCGTACAGGGATAGGTCTCAGACCATTTCTTAGCCATGGCTTCCCCGGCGATTTTGGTGACTGCATATGGAAAATCCGCATCCAGTGTGCTTTGCTCATTGAGCCTGGTACCATTTTGGGGGAATTCAGAAACAACCAATGAGCTGGCAAAGATAAATCGCTTGAGATTCAGACAGGCTGCTTCTTCAAATACTATTTTTGAACCCAGAACATTGGTTCGTTCATATTCATCATTGGGCTCATTAGAGAAGTCGAAAAAGGCTGCGAGATGGATAAAATAGTCCGCTCCCCCGCTTTCCTGAATTTCACTGATAACATCATGAATATTATCTCTATCCGCCACATCTGCGAGAAACCAGGTGATGTTTTTATGGCGGACAATGCCTACTTCCTGCTGGCTCCGTCGTGCAATGGCGAATATCTGAAATTCATCCTGATAGGTTTCGAGAAAGTTCCTGCCAATAAATCCTGATGCCCCAGTAACCACAATCCGGGGGAGGGTTTTATCAGTCAACTACTTCCTCCGTAGTGAACAGCTCCTGAAAGAACATCATGACCAGTAATCCCATCAATCCATCACCGATGGCTGAAATAGCAATGACGGGCACCATCTCTGAGAACAGAAAGTAGAAACCCAGGAAAAAGAAGGCGATCCATTTTGCCAGGATGATAAAAATGACCAGACTCCTCTCCTCCAAAGGTTTACATGCAGCCAAGATGTAGGCAATGCTCAAGACAACATGAAATACACCTCCCTGAGTGGAAAAGAAGCGGTAGGGATCAACAGTAAACCCAAACCATGATAGGATTTCAAATGGTAGAACAATCAGTGATATTCCCACACAGAATGAATGGAATGCAATGAGATAGAGCAGCAATTTAAAGAGTGAAATGTTTTTAAAGATATTCATGGTTCTCAAGCGTTCAAATATCACGCCAAGGTATTTGCCAGCATACTTAAGATCATGGATCAGCGCTTGTGGTTCTCTATCCCCCACTCCTCTAGAATGAGCAAGGCATTTTCGATAACCTTGTCAAATACTCCTTTAATAGTTGGGGTCATCTCCAGATCCAGATTCTCCATAGATTTGGGTTGGATACCCAGCAATATCATCCGTTTGGCTTTTCTATCCGTCAGCTCGGCAACACTTATCAGATCTGAAAGCCCCAAATGATGGAGAGATACTTTGGGATCAAGTTGAGCAAGTATGGCATCATCTTCAAGTTTGCCAACAGTGCCTGGCGCCATATCAAAATTAACTGCATCAATAATTAAAATGAGCTTCTCTGGACCAAAAAAGGTCAGCAGATCGAGACCGCTGGTACCCCCATCAACGATCTCGATTTCTGGTTTAAAGTGATAATGCTTTTGGAGGTGATTGGCGGCATGGACTCCAATACCCTCATCTTCCATGAGGATGTTACCCAAACCGAAGACGACCACCTCAGGGTTAGAGGACATGGACTTTCGAAATATCTTTCCGTTTGTTGTCATGCAGGTGGATGGCACATGCGAGACAAGGATCGAAGGAGTGAACCGTCCGTAAAACCTCCAATGGTTTTTCTTCATCTGCAATGGGGTTGCCCATGAGTGAGGCTTCATGGGGACCTACTGCATCATCATCATTTCGGGGAGCAGCGTTCCATGTGGAAGGCACCACAGCCTGATAATTCTCGATTTTACCATTCTTGATAACAATCCAATGAGAAAGGACACCACGGGGAGCTTCATGAAAACCAAACCCCTGCTGCTCGCCCTTAGGAAAGACAGGTGGGTTAAAGGTTGTCATATCGCCACCAGCGATATTGTTAATCAGAAGATTATAGTTTTTCTCTAGTTCTTCAAATAACACAGCGGTTCTGATAGCACGGGCAGCATGGCGACCCAATGTTGAATGCAGCACACTGATAGGAATATCAGAACTGGATTTTGTGATGGCTTTAATTTTGGCAAAGGCAACACCAGCTACTTTTTGAGTCGTCTCATGACCCTGGGCATACATATTCAGGACATTAGCCAATGGACCAACTTGAGCAGGTTTGCCCAGGAAGGTAGGTGCTTTGACCCAGCTATATTTGCCGTCATCTTCAAAATCTGTATAATGAGGTTCAGTTTCACCCTTATATGGATGGAGATTGCTATCACCTTCATACCATGAGTGTTTCACACTCTCTTTGACACCATCTTCGAAATATTTATCCTGGAAGGAGGTAATTGGCTTGAGCTTACTAACATCACCACCAGGGATGTAGCCACCGGGTGTACCGAACTGAGTTCCCTTGGTATCGGTTGGGAAATCAGGTACTGACAGATAGTCCATCACACCGGACCCATAACCAAGCCAGTCTTGATAAAATGAGGCGACCACTGCCACATCAACCAAATACGCATTATAGATAAAGGATTTCAGCTGATTCATCAGATCCTTGACCATCTGCAGACGTTCCATATTGAGAGCTGCCTGGCTATCTGGATTGATGGGATTGGAAACACCACCTACAGCCAAATTCTGAACGTGAGGAGTTTTTGATCCCAGAATGGTTGTGATCTGGTTGGCTTTTCTCTGAATTTCAAAGGCTTCCAGATAGTGAGCTGCTGCGATCAGGTTGACTTCTGGTGGCAGTTTCATGGCGGGATGACCCCAGTAACCATTGGCAAAAATACCTAATTGCCCTGAGCCCACAAAAGTCTTGAGTTTATCCTGAACAGCCTTGTATTCTTGCCAGCCATTATTGGGATGATCTGAGAGACTTTGCGCCAGTTTTGAGGCTGCTTTTGGGTCAGCTGAAAGGGCTGATACCACATCGACCCAATCCAGTGCAGATAAATGATAGAAATGTACAATATGATCATGAATACCGTGAGCAGCTATGACCATATTGCGAATGTATTGGGCATTCACTGGAATTTCCATGTCCAGAGCATTCTCAACAGTACGCACTGATGCGATAGCATGCACGGTGGTACAGACACCACATATTCTCTGGGTAAATACCCAGGCATCCCGTGGATCGCGTCCCTTTAATATGGTTTCAATACCACGCCACATTTGGCCTGATGACCAGGCTTTCGCAACCTTGCCATCCTTGATATCACAATCAATTCTTAGATGTCCCTCTATGCGAGTGACCGGATCAACTACGATTCTTTTACTCATTTATATTATCCTCATATCTTCAGTTTATGAATGTTTGATAGCCGGTAAAACCGGGAGTTTTTTGACGAATATTAAATAGGCCATGATCTCTATTGAGATAATACCGACAGTAATCAGGATTTCTGATGCTGATGGGAAATAGTGATATCCCACACCGGGATTGAAAGCTACCAGAAAGGTATCAAATCGATAGAGTGCTCCCGCCAGGATCATTGATCCAGAAGACCAGAACAGGGTGGTTGCCTTCATGCGATTTTTAGCTGAGGCCAACATGATGATGGGAATCAGGAATAAAACATTTTCAACAACGAAGAATGCTCCCAGCATGCCATCATCAAAGATATTGCCCAATTGGCCGCGCCAGATAAGGTCTCCAAAGCGCAGCAGGAGAAAGAAAACCAATAGGGGGATCATCATGACACTGAGTTTTCCCAGAATAGGTGTCTCATCCAGAGGTCGTTTCAATGCGGCAGCAGAGAATAGAGACTCGAAAATCACAACTGCATAACCCATGGTGATAGCCGTTGTCAAAAAGAGTAAGGGCAACCAGCCAGTTTGCCAGATCGGTGAGAGTTTTTCACCAGCAATGATCATCAATGATCCCAGACTGGATTGATGCATAGTGGGAAGTAAGACACCCAATGCGATGAAGAAAAAGAGGATCTTGTTAAGCTTCTTTTTCGTTTCCATTGATTTTCGGTGTTCAAGAAAGGTTGGTGAGAACTCAATCCACAGCACAAAGACGTAGGCACCAATACAGGCGGCTACCTCAAACATGATTGAATTCACATTGATGTGCCAGGGGAGAAACACATTATACATCTGCCAGTAACGACCGATATCGATAAAAATGGACACACCAGCCAGGGTATATCCAAAGGCACTGGTCATCAGGGCTGATCTTACCAGGGGATGATATTCACCCTTGTTAAAGATGTACACCAGGAGGGCGATGGAGTAACCACCGCAACCCAGGGCTGTACCGATGAGAACATCATATACAATCCAGAGACCCCAGGGGTAACCATCGGAGAGATTGGTGACAGCACCAATTCCAAACAGAAACCGTTTAATCAGGAGGAGTCCGGCTATCATGACCAATCCAAGTAAAACCCAGAATGGCTTGGTGAGCAGTTTGCCACCGAGAGCTTGTTTTTCGTGCATAATCAGCTCCTATCCTTCTGAATTCTTGGTTGTTTGATACGCACCATAAAGCAGTCCACCCAGGAGAGCGATGGGTGCGACCATACCTTTGTAAACACCATGCTGGATGCCTTCTGATTTAGAAGCAGAAGAGCTAGCAGAAAGCTCAGGTAGACCCAGTTTTGTAAAAGGAATAGCAGAGAGTAAGAGATACTGCGTACCGCCCCCCTCTTTCTCACCATAAATGTAATTGATATATGGAGCTACTGTCTTGGGACTTACATCGCCTTCATCAAGACTGCGCATGGGATATTCATATGTACTTCCAGCCACCAGCTTGATTCTCTTTCGGGCTTCTTCCAGAAGATCAGTCACCTTACCAAATAGTGAAGCGCCTGTGGGACAGAACTCACAGCAGGCTGGAATATCGCCCTCAGCCTGGCGGTGGTTGCACATTTCACACTTCACGATTTCAGGAATAGCCTCAGCATATTCAAATTTCGGCACATTGTAGGGACAGGCTACCATGCAGTAGCGACATCCAATACAAGCATCCTTGTCGTATTCTACGATGCCTGTGACAGCATTCTTGGTCAGGGCTGTCACTGGACATGCTGAGACACAGTCAGGATCGACACAATGCATACAGGCTTTTTTTACAAAGGCAAAGCCGTTCTCTTCGCTGTTGCGAGTCGAGGCATCACCATGTTCGTATAATTTGATTTTATTCAGGGTTTTTTCAGATAAATCATAGGACTCATCCCAGATGCCTTCCACTCCCTGTGCTTTTTCTAAATTTGCACTTTCAGGCGGCATATCATTATACTGCTTACAAGCTGCTTCGCAGGCCTTGCAACCGATACAGATGGTTCCATCATACAGGATACCAACAGCATCTGCCGACAAAGTCTTTCTGATTCCAGCAAAAACACTTGTGACGTTACCCGCAGTCAACGCGCCAACTGAAAGAACCTTTAAAAAATCTCTTCGTTCAAGGTTCATCATAAACTCCTTATGCGTCTGATTCCGGGGCAGTTTCTTCTGCCTTCATCTTTTTCGCAGCCATGGCACTGGCACCTACGATGACACCACCCACGGCTCCTGCAACAGCAGCACCCGCAACTGTGATACCACCTGCTTTTTCACCATCGATTTTTGCATAGGAAGCTGGAGGTGAGTCTGTGAACACATCGGCCTGTTCATGAATGTACTTGGTAAAACCGACGCCTTCTTCCGAGCAGCCAAAACAGGGATGACCCGTTCCCACTGGCCAGGCTCCTGAACCCACATCACCAAAAAGGATAGAAGAACAGTTATTGTACGTTTCGGGTCCCTTGCATCCAAGTTTATAGAGACAATACCCTTCCCGGTGTCCATCATCTCCAAATTGCAGGGCAAAACGACCCGCATCAAAATGAGGACGTCGTTCGCAATGTTCGTGGATAAGGCGACCATAAGCAAACTTTGGTCTTCCCTTGCTATCCAGCTGAGGCAGTTTGCCCAGGGTGAGGTAATAGAGGATTGTGGAAAGCAGATTATAGGGACTGGCAGGACAACCAGGCAGATTAATAATCGGTTTATCCTTAATAATTTCATGTACACCAGTGGCTCCCGTTGGATTGGGGCTGGATGACTGAACGCCACCCCAGGAAGCGCAGGATCCGATAGCTACGATGGCTGCAGCTCTCGATCCGTAATCATTCAAGATATCCAGAGCGGTTCTACCAGCGATCTTGCAATAGATGCCATTTTCCTTTACAGGTATGGATCCTTCAACTACCAGGATATATTTGCCCTCATTTAGTTTGGCTGAGTCCTTCAGGGACTTTTCAACCTGATGACCTGCTGCAGCACAAAGGGTTTCAGAATAGTCGAGAGAGATCATATCCAGAACCAACTCTTCCACGGTAGGATGCGTGGTTCTCAGGAGTGATTCGGTACATCCCGTACATTCTTGGAAGTGTAACCAGATGACAGGCGTTCGAGTCGGGCTGGCAATGGCATCTGCCACCCTGGCCACCATGGTGGCAGGTAGACCCATTGCCGCTGTGATAGCAGTACAAAACTTCAGGAAGCTCCGACGGCTTACTCCTTGTGCCTCCAACTCATTTGAGAAGGACATCTCTGAGGATTCAGTGGATGTTAATAGTGTTCCCATTCATTTACCCTTTCCAGCTATTGTTATCGCCTTTGGCTTTTTCATCAGAATGATGGCAATAAATCAGATTGGATCCGATCCTGAAAAAAATGTAGATGAGATCGCTGTGCAGAAGACACAGCGTTAATTCATGATAGAATTTGTCTTTAATGATTCATTTTTTTCAGTAATTGCGTGTGGAATATAATGCGAAGAACGGTAGTTACAAATACTGTATTTATCTATTGGACATATTTCATAAAGGGTTATAATTATTAACTATAAATGACAATTATTGTCATTTATAGTTTCATATCACATCATCACGCAAAATCAATTTTCAGGATTTGAGATTTGGGTTTTGCGTATTATTATGTCACGCAGAAAATTTCAAACACACTTACCTGAAGGGGGTAAACACATGAAAAAAATGCTCGTATTGGGTCTCGTTCTGTTGGTTGCATTCAGTTCTCTTTTTGCTACAGACAAGCGCGTTCAAGCCCTGGGAAATAATCCTTACATGCTTATTGGTGATGATGCATCTATCCAGTTGTTCCCACAGAGAATCAATGACATGAATCTCATCTATTTTGAAGATATCCATCTAGGCAACCCCAACTATTTGCTTGTTGTGGGTGATTCCGCAAATTCCTGGGGATTCTATGGTGGCAGCGTTCAGCAAAATGATTATTTCAACATAATTCGTAGCATGGGAGGAAATGCTGCCGTCCGCATGGGTGTCCGGTTCGGCATTACCAGCCAATCCGAAGTCGAGGATGACAAAGAAACAACACCGACCACCAGTGAAGAGAAGTTGAACCAAACCAACATTATGTTTGATCTCGAATACGGTCTCGACACGGAAGATATGGAACTCTCCACATCTATTGCATTTGGTCTAACACCAGGAAACATTAATAGTCTGCTCGGTTTTGCACCCACACCCCATGGTAGTTTTTCAGGGGAATATGATGACCCCATCAACGGCAGTACTAAAGACGAAGGGAAAGCCAGTAAACTTAGTTTTGCCCTCCAAGTAAAGGCACGCTCAAACTCCGGTCTATTTTTCTTTGATAATAGCTATGCTGTTTTTGGTCTGGCCTACCAGGGTGGATCAAGTGAATACACCAGTGCCAATACCAAAATGGAAGATGAATCTGGCAATCAATTCGCCATCAATTCAACATACCGAGTGTTCAACAACCAGAATCTGGCAGACGACAAAATATTTCTCGTCTATGGACTGGGTGGCTCCTTGTTTTTCTCGCGAACTGCAGATGAGGGAAAACTAAGTGGCTCTGAATCAAAAGATACAGACATGAGTTTTGGCCTTGTTGCACCCATTATGAATATTGGTCTGGAAGCAAAACTAAAATACACCACACTGAGATTTGGAATGGAGAGACAGATTACTACCCTTGGATTTACCAGTTCCAAGAATGTTTATGTCTCAGGCAGTGTTGATGATGAAGATACCTACTCCACCTTCTCCCTGGGTGGTAATGGTGCCTATTCCTACAATGCGGGTATGGGTTTTAACTACGGGGCTCTCCAATTAGATATCCTGATTAACAATACATTTTGGATTACTGGTCCTCAGATGATCTTTAATGACTTGTATGGTACGCTGGGTGTTTGTGCTGATCTGGTTTATACCTTTTAATTACCAAGAATAAATACCTAAAGGCCATCTCTCGGGGTGGCCTTTTTTTACCAAATCAATTTGTGAATTTTATTAACAAACTGGTGTGGCTCGACTTTCACCTGACTATATTCTAGCCTCTGGAGGAGCTATTATGCAACCCATTATTCGTCTTTCTTTTGCCTGTTTAATTGCCCTGAACTTTGCTTATTCCGATACAATCACCAGTCGACCTGTAGGTCCAGGAATTATGTATCACGAAGTTGCCCTGCTTCAGGGTCCATGGCAAATCGACATTCTTGAAATCGATCTTAACGACACGATGAACACCCTGGAAACGGTTAAGGCGATGAACAATATTGCAGGGTATGAACGTACTTCATCCATGGCCAGCAGATCCAATACTGAGGGTCATCGAGTGGTAGGAGCAATCAATGGAGACTTCTACTCTTCGGGTGGCGTGAGCATCGGTGTTTATGTATTTAAGGCAAGCCTGGGTAATCAAGAACTTTCAGGAAAGTGCCTGCTGGTAAAATAGTCAATTTGGACTGGAGTTGAATATGGAAGCCTGGTTGGAAGTCTGGTGGTTTGCTTATATCGCTTTGCCTTTACTCATTTTTTTGGCACGAATTGTTGATGTAAGCCTCGGAACAATCAGAATATTATTTGTCGCCAGAGGGATCCAAACCCTGGCTGCCCTGCTGGGGTTTTTTGAGGTATTTATCTGGCTGGTCGTTATTTCCAGCGTCATGAATAACCTGAGCTCACCCTTGTACTATGTATTCTATGCAGCCGGTTTTGCAGCTGGGAATTATGTAGGCATTGCCATAGAACGTCATCTGTACGTAGGAAAGGTAGCCTTGCGTGTGATCACCAGGTATAATGCAGATGAATTGCTGGAGTATTTCAGAAAACAACACCTGGGAATAACTGCCGTAGATGCAGAGGGTGCCACTGGTCCAGTAAAAATCCTTTACAGCATAATTAAACGGCGTGACATGAAAAGTATCATTGAAAAAGTTAAGCAATTCAACCCCAAAGCTTTTTATTCAATAGAAGATGTGAAAACAGTATCGGAGGGGACTTTCCCTCTTTCACAAAAACGCAGAAGCGCCAAGCGCGGTCACGGGTTGAATTTCTTTCCACTCCGAAAAGGGAAATAAAGTTTTTTAAGGAGAAAGTTGCTTAGTCTAGGTGAGGGGGAAAAGTTTTACTCATCTTGTAGTGGGGAAGACCAACTTCCTGGAATTCATCACCTAAAATCGCATAGCCCATATTCAAATAAAATCCATGGGCGGTCATCCGTGCGTGGAGAATAAACACCTGAAAGCCCAGATTGAGCAGATAGGCTTCAAAAGCCATGAAAAGTCTTTTGCCGACGCCATGGTTCTGAAAACCCTCGGCGACGACCATTTGTTTGATTCTGATTTCATGGGTGGCCGTTGGAATCCCAATAACACTTGAAATCAATTCACCACTTTCATCAAAAGCACCAAAATGATAGTAGCGGGCCTCCTGGCTCAGGTCATCATAGGAGCCATCATACAAATCCATACCCAGAGGTACTCTGAGGATCTGATGCCTCAACTTTAGCGATGCCTCGTATTCATCGGTTCCGTGCTGAATCAAACAATATTCCACGCCTGGCCCTCTAAAAAATTTTCGGGGAAGTTAGCACAAGACTGAAAGCCTTCAAAATACTGTCCCATGTGAAATCCATCCATGAGAGAGTGATGCACCTCTACTAAGATTGGCATATTTATCAGCCCCTTTGCATTGGTGTATTTACCAAAGACAATCTTGGGGATACTGTCACCATCTCCATAGTTTCGGGGGTGGCTCAACCCTCGGAAATGGACCCAGGGAATGACGGAGTAATGCACCTGAGCCAGGTTGTGATCCTGTTCGTCCAGACGGCTTTCAGGCTGCCGACAGTTCTCAATTTGTTCAAGGACATGACTCTGAAATGCCTGGAAGGATTCCATATATTCAAAATAACAAAAGGTGAAAACGTCATTCTCCTTCAGGACAGTAGAACCCGCAGAAATTCTGGCATAATCCACCACCTGATTATCCACGATCCGGTATCGAAACTCTTTAATTTTATTTGTTTGAAGTTGGGAAATATAAAGATAGGCCGCAAAAAATGAGTAACCGCGAACCCGGGTATATTCGAGAAGTTTGCTGACTTCAATATCAGCAGTCAATCCAAAGAAGGGATTATCATACCCCTTAAAAAACTGGAACTGTTCCTTCCGTTCCCATTGTTCAATATCAATGATCCGGAAGTTTGACATCATTCCCTCAGCAGATCATTTCTTTGGGGTGAACAGGTCAGTGATGCTGCCAGCAACGATCTCAGCAGCATTTCCAACAGATTCTGATAGACTTGGGTGGGGATGAATAATGAGGGCGATATCTTCTGCATCGGCACCCATCTCCATAGCCAGGACCGCTTCGGCGATAAGGTCACCTGCATTGGTCCCCACTATACTCATACCAATTAATTTACCACTCTCCTTGTCAAACAGCGCCTTGGAGAATCCTTCAGTACGACCCAGGGCCAGAGCGCGACCACTGGCGGACCAGGGAAAAACACCCTTATCATAATCGATCCCCTGCTCTTTGGCCTGTGTTTCTGTCAAACCAGCCCAGGCAATTTCAGGATCAGTAAATATGACTGCAGGGATAATGGATACATCAAAGGCAGCCGGTTCACCACAGATTACTTCAGCGGCCACCTTGCCTTCGTGCGTTGCTTTGTGAGCTAACATGGGATCACCCGTGATATCACCGATGGCATACACATGAGGAATATTAGTCTGTCTTTTCTCATCGACCTTGATGAAACCACGCTCATCAATATCCAGACCAATGTTTTCGAAACCACTGCCAAACGTGTTGGGACGACGACCCACAGCCACGAGGACCTTATCAACCTGCATGGTCTCCTCGCCTGACTTGCCTTCAATCTTCACTTCCAGATATTCTTTGTGGGGTTCAATCCCCAGTACCTTGGTGCCTGTTTGAATAGAGGCAAAGTCTTTCATCAGTCTCTTTTCCAGGGGCTTGACCACATCAGGATCAGCGCCAGGAAGCAGATTGGGCATGAATTCCACGACAGTAACCTTGGAGCCGAGAGCCGAGTATATCGTCCCCATTTCCAGACCGATATACCCACCACCGATAATAAGCAGATTTTCAGGAATGCCATCCAGGTCCAGCGCTGAGGTCGAATCCATGATACGGGGATCTTCTGGAAATCCAGGAATCTTTGTTGGATGGGAGCCAACTGCAATGATGACATCTTCGAAACTGACTTCCACAACCCAATCAGTCTGAGTCACCTCAATGCTTGTAGGAGAGGTGAAGACACCAGAGCCGGTTACGACCTGGACTTTACGCGCTTTAGCCAGAGCTGCGATGCCCTTGGTTAAGCGGCCGACCACTCGTTCATTCTTCCATTGCTTGACTGCTTCAAGATCCCATTCTGGCTCTGAAAAGGTCAGTCCAAAACTTTTAACTTCTGCACTTTCAGACTTCACACGTGCAAGATGCAATAATGCTTTAGAGGGGATACATCCTCTATTTAAACAAACACCACCCAGGGTTTTATCCTTATCGATAAGGATGACAGATTTGCCCAGATCGGAGGCGCGAAATGCAGCAGCATAACCTCCAGGTCCAGCACCGAGAACAACGACATCGGCATGCAGGGAATTAGACATGAATAACTCCTGAAACTAAAATAAGTTTTTGATCGCTTTCAATTCTTCAGCAATAAAATTTGTAAATCTGGCAGCAGCAGCTCCATCGATAACCCTGTGGTCATATGAAAGCGAGAAGGGCAGCATCAGACGTGGCTGGAACTCAGACCCATCATATTCTGGCTGAATCTTGGATCTGCTCACACCAAGAATGGCCACCTGAGGTGGATTCACTATGGGTGAAAAACCCGTTCCGCTTATTCCACCGAGACTTGAGATGGAGAAAGTAGCACCCACCAATTCAGCCGGCTTAATTTTCCGATCTCGGGTACGGGTACTCACATCCACCAGTTCTACAGCAAGCTGACTCAAACTTTTCTGGTCCACATCACGAATAACTGGAACCACCAGGCCATTTGACGTATCCACTGCAATACCAAGATGGATATATTTTTTCTGAATCAGATTTTCACCGCGGGCATCCAGGGAACTATTAAAATCGGGGAATTCCTTGAGTGCATTGGCTACTGCCTTCATAATGAAAGGTAATATGGAAAGCTTACCGCCATCTTTGGCAACGGCATGTTTGTAAATCTGTCTGAAGGCTTCCAGATCAGTAATATCTGTTTCATCATGCTGAGTGACATGGGGGATGGTTTGCCAGGCTTGTTGCAGATTCACTGCTGTGGCTTTACGAATCTTGCTGAGATGAACTTGTTCGATCTCTCCCCATTGGCTGAAATCTATTTCAGGCTGAGGGGGTCTACTTAAACCAACAGCAGGAGCATCACTGAGACGACCCTTGACATAGTTCTGAACATCTTCCTTTAGCACACGGCCTTTGGGACCGGTCCCACTGACCTGACTAAGGTCTGCACCCAGTTCACGGGCAAAGCGACGAACTGACGGACTGGCAGGTATAACACGACGCTTCGTGACAGGAACCTCGATAGGCGTTTTGGGCATTTCTTCTTCAACAGGTGTTGCAGGTGTAGCTTTTTTAGCTGGTTTTTTCTCTACTTTGACTTCTTCTGGTTCGGGAGCAATCTCATCTTCAGCTTCATCAGCTTCGATGGTAGCAAGAATCGTATTCGTACTGACTTCAGAGCCAGTGGTGATGCGTACATCCTTTATCGTTCCGGCAATCTCGGCTTCAATTTCCATGGAGGCTTTATCACTCTCCAGAAGGACGAGAATATCACCCACATCAACATGATCACCCGGTTTGACATTAATGTCCCCGACTTCAACACTATCAATGCCTTCCCCAAGATCCGGTATGATTATTTCTTTTAGCATGGTCTGATTCCTGATTTGCTAGTTATCAACGTTTGACTGGGTTGTCAGTATCTGTTGGAATATCATATTTCTTAATGGCTTTAGCAACCACATCACCCTTGATCACATCCATTTTCTGCAGTTGGAAAAGTGCTGCAACCACAATGGAAAAACGATCTACCTCAAAGAACTTCCTGAGATTTTCCCTGGATTCGCTTCGACCAAAACCATCCGTGCCCAAAGCATAAAAGGGCTTATCAATAAAGATAGATATCTGTTCTGCCACCAGCTTGATATAATCTGAGGCTGCTATCACAGGTCCCACCTTGTCTTCCATGAGTTGACACGCATACGCTTTACGTCTCTCGTCAGTGGGATGGAGACGATTCCAGCGCTGTGCATCTTGAGCTTCCAACCTTAATTCAGAGTAACTTGTTACACTCCAAATATCAGAAGTTACTTTCCATTCTTTCTTGAGAATGTCAGCAGCCGCCAGGACTTCACCAAGGATGGCACCTGAGCCCATTAACTGGACATGCATATCAGCCTTAGCCTTGCCTGTGCTTGATAGCTGGTACATACCCTTAATGATGCCTTCTTCCGTATTCTTGGGCATGGCAGGATGGACATATGGTTCGTTTTCCAGAGTGATGTAGTAGAATTCATCAATCTGCTCTTGCATCATGCGTTTCATTCCATGTTGAATAATAACAGCAATCTCGTAGGAATAAGCTGGATCGTAAGCTCGGCAATTTGGAATGGTTGCTGCAGCCAGAAGACTGTGTCCATCCTGATGCTGGAGACCTTCACCATTCAAGGTGGTTCTTCCAGCTGTGGCTCCCAGGAGGAAACCTCTGGCACGGATATCACCTGCTAACCAGAACATGTCCCCTACCCTCTGAAATCCAAACATGGAGTAGTAGATGTAGAAAGGCATCATATTGACACCGTGGGTGCTATATGATGTGGCAGCTGAAACCCAGGAACTTGAAGATCCGGCTTCAGTGATACCTTCCTCTAAAATTTGTCCCTTAATATCTTCACGGTAGTAGAGGTATTGATCTGAATCCACAGGATCATAAAGCTGACCCACACTGGAGTAAATACCCAGACTTCTGAAGAGAGCTTCCATACCAAAGGTACGGGCTTCATCTGGCACAATGGGAACCACTCGTTTGCCCATGGTCTTGTCTTTGGTCAACATGGATAAAATACGAACAAAGGCCATGGTTGTGGATTGGGCACGATCGCCGGTACCTTCCAGAGCAGCCTTAAAGGCAGACAATTCTGGAGTTTTTGTGGGTTCAGCGGTCATACGTCTCGCTGGAAAATGTCCACCCAAAACTTCACGACGGGCTTTTAAATATTTTACTTCTTCTGAATTCTCATCAGGACGATAGAATGGAGCTTTGATTACCTCATCATCTGAGATTGGGATACCAAATCTGCTTCGGAAGGCTTTTAGCTCTTCTTCGTTCAGCTTTTTCTGACCATGGGTTATATTTTTACCCTCACCAGCTTCTCCCATACCATAGCCCTTCACCGTAGAGGTAAGAATGACAGTAGGTTGGTCGACATGGGCCAGTGCTTCAGCATATGCTGCATATACCTTGGCCGGGTCATGACCACCCCTTTTTAATTTTTCCAGGTCCTCATCACTGAGATGATTTACCATCTCCAGCAGTTCAGGATATGCCCCAAAGAAATGCTCACGGATATAAGCGCCACCTTCAACGATGTACTTGAGGATGTCTCCATCCACAACTTCCTCCATGCGCTTAGCCAGTATACCGTCTTTGTCCTTTGCCAGGAGCTCATCCCATTCTGAACCCCAGATGACTTTGATGACGTTCCAACCAGCACCTCGGAAGGCGCCTTCCAACTCCTGGACGACCTTGCCATTGCCTCGAACGGGACCATCCAAACGCTGCATATTGCAATTCACCACAAAAATGAGGTTATCCAGTTTTTCTCTGGAAGCCAGGGTAATAGCACCCAGAGATTCTGGCTCATCCATTTCACCATCACCAAGAAAAGCCCAGACTTTGCGGTCACTCCTGGGAATCAGCTCTCTATTTTCCATATAGCGCATAAAGCGTGCTTGATAGATTGCCTGCAGGGGACCAAGTCCCATGGATACTGTGGGGAATTGCCAGAAATTAGGCATCAACCAGGGGTGCGGATAGGATGATAGACCACCGCCATCAGCTAATTCGCGACGAAAATTAACCAGATCCTGTTCACTCAAACGCCCCTCTAAAAAGGCACGGGCGTAAATACCTGGTGATCCATGACCTTGAAAATATACGAGGTCTCCACCAAATTCATCCGTAGCTGATCTGAAAAAGTGATTGAAACCGATCTCAAGCAGGGTGGCTGAAGAGGCAAAGGTAGAGATATGACCACCGATTCCGTCACTGGCCTTATTGGCGCGAACTACCATGGCCATTGCATTCCAGCGCACAATAGATTTGATACGGCGTTCCATGGCACGATCACCTGGAAACTGGGGCTGCTGTGATACAGGAATGGTATTCAGGTACGAAGTGTTGGGACTATAGGGCAGTCTCACACCATGCCGACTGGCATAATCAATAAGTTCGTTAACCAGAAAATGGGCCCGATTTACACCCTCTTCTTCAAAGACTGCTGCCAGGGAGTCTAGCCATTCGCTGGTTTCCTGGGGATCGGTATCTTTATGAATGTTTACACTAGCCACGGCATACCTCAATAAATATTTGTATTTTTTTGGATGAAAATTTGGAAAGATAATTCAGAGTAACTCATACTAACGTGACTATAATAGTCACAAATCTTCTCAGTGCAACTGCAATCGGACTTTTTGATGCAATTTATAGCTGATTTTTGACTGATTATTCTACTCCCCACGCTCTTGATTTTAGTCTTTCCAGACCTGAACAATCTAAACCGAAATGGATAATCTCCGCCTTAAAACCCCGGGTTTAAACCCGGGGTTACAAACATTCTACTTCCTGGCTTTACTTTTTCGTCGGAAACTAAAATACCTCAAGGGGTTCAACCCTACTGCAATACTCCTCTTCACAGATAGGGTCTCTTCACTTTCCTCATCTGATTGAGAAGTGAATTTATCTAGCGCTTTTTCAATCACCGTTCGAGTTGGATTGATGGCATAGCGGGAGAAGTCGATGACCTTTTGCCTGGCAATATCATTGAGCTGTTTCTTAATATAGCGGATAGGTTCGTCAACAATAGCTCTGGTAGAATCGAGAATCTGTACTGGATCCGGGGATAAATCACGCGTTGATTCGATGTAGGTCATTTTGCAATAGTTCTCTGTGATCAGTGAAATCCGTGACAATAGAACAGCATTGGTGAATCCGCCGGCAATCGAGACCATAACTTTGTCAAAGAAGGGAATACTTTTTAATGTGTCTGATCCAAGCTTGGAAATAAGCTCTTCCACAGCGAACTCAACACCTTCCGAGCCACCGATGGCGACTGAGTAGTAGATTTGTTTCATTATTTGCCACAAATCCCTGCCTGTAGCACGTCCTGTATAAAGGGTAAATATCTCTTTGACCATATTCACATTGGCTGAAAAAATGAGAATGGCATCAATAAAGCCGTATTGAGAAACTGCACTGCTGTAAAACAAGTGAACGATATATTTACGCCGAATTTCTTCACAAGCTTTGGAAAGTTCGTTTGTTGATAATTCGTAGCGCTCCAGGGTTGACCCTGAGGCAGGGAGGATAAATCCAACTTCTTTGAAGTAATTATTATTCATCCTGCGCTGGAGACGCATTTCCATGAGCTCGGCTTCTTTACGTTTTTTCCGTACTGGACCGGGATCACCACTGAGTCTACTGATTCTGTAGAGTGGTATTATTACAAAATAGATCAGGACAGAGACCAGGATTGCCAGAACCAGATAACCGAGATAGGGATTCGCTGTATAGGCCAGTACGTAGAAATTGAGCATTTCCCGCAAAATGAGATATGCGAAAAGGGCAACCACAAACAGGATGAGTCTTTTAAGCATTTTCATGGAGGAAGCTAACTACTGGATAAGGCTTTTGTGGAATTATTCAGTAAATCGGGTGAGGTAAGGTCCATACTGTTGATCCAGACCTAGGGTATGGTCTAACAACCAGCCTGCCAAAAAATTGAGGATTTCATCAAGAGTCACACCATCATTGGCATC